>Ga0326728_10001676_pt1 | contig 77191 bp, 55 predicted proteins | sample MB3enrmetagenome_FD_207602 | JGI IMG/M metagenome (GOLD analysis project Ga0326728, IMG submission 207602) | Lab enriched peat soil microbial communities from McLean, Ithaca, NY, United States - MB31MN | ecosystem: Environmental > Terrestrial > Soil > Wetlands > Peat | place: USA: New York...
CCACCGACGGAGCATCCGGCGCCGAGAACCCCAACCTTCCGGCGCGCCGACTCCGTCCCAGGGCTCTGGTCAAAGCGCCCAGGCGCTTCAGCACAGGTATGGGAAGCGTAGATGAAATACCCCTGGCGAGCCCCAACTAACCGCAAAATACGGCTCGCGCGTTAGCTCCTCTCATGGAAAACTTGGTTGCGAATGACTGAGAAAGGCAAACCGTTCGACACATTGGATGAATGACCTCGTCCCCACCCTTCGCGCCCTCGTCGAAGCCGCAGGCTTGAATCCCGGCAAGCTGTCTGTTGCCCTTGAGGCAGACGATCACCGCAACATCCGGGTGCTGGACAGGCATTCCGTTCCCGTTACTGACGGCGAGAAGATGACTGGCTGGCCAGTCCCGTCTCTGGCCGGGCTGTTCCGGGGCCCCCGGACTCCTCCCCCCGATATGGACCACTATCCGGAGGAATACACGCCGCACTTCTTCTTCATCGAGAACCATGTCCTCACAGTTTGTAAAGCCAGAGGCGACCGCACCGACCAGGAATTGGAGGAGATCTACTCCGTGCTCCGCCGCCGCCCGGACGGGCGCAGCCTGGGCGCTGTCCACGGTTTTCTCTGGCAAGTGACAGCGCTGCTCCTCGGCACACAGGTGTTGAGCGCAGCGGAGTTTGAGGCCCTGATCGGCGCTCTGGAGCGTTCAACCCGGAAATGGGGCTTGCGCCCGGTCTCGCGCAACTACGCCGCCTATTTGCACCGGACGTTTGGCAAGATGTTGGGTTGATTCCGCCTTTCGTCGTTGTTGGCCCGTGAAGGGGTCTTGAAGGGGTTGGTTCATGAGAATGTCATGTCTCCAACAAACGCTCTTCCCCCAACGAGCGGGCTGGCTCCTTCTGAGCCCATGCCTAAAATGGCCACCTCGGCTTCGCTGACCATAAACGGCTTTGCCTCGTCCTCTTCCGCCGGAAGCCGTTCCCGGATCGCTTCCTGGATGTTGGCCAAGGCCTCCTTGCGGGTCTTGCCTTGCGAACGGCAGCCGCGCAACGCTGGGCAACTCACCGATACACCGCCCTCGTGCTCAATTAACGTTCGCGGTCATCTGCCCGGTCCACCTTGGGCCCGGGAGAGAACCCAGCCTTGGGCTCTTCAGCCGAGCCTCTGGCACCCTATTCCTCTAACCCGGCACCAGACCGTGCCGCGAGCCTCACCGGAGCCTGCCCGGAGCCTCCCCGTAGCACCTCTGATTCGAATCAGAGGTGCTACGGGGAGGCTCCGGTGGGGGTCCGGTGGGGCTATGGAGGTATCAGCGCGTGACAGGCGACGCTACCCCACCCATTACCCCGAAGGCAGCGAAGAACCAAATACTCTATGTAAGTGATTTAACCGCAGATGCTTAAGCGATCAACACCGGGTACTCGCCGGGGTTCCACCGGGGCCCCTCCGGCGCAACACCATCTCCTCACTGTTTCTGGATCGCGATTCGCACGAACTCGTACGGCGCCGCGCTGATCGGGGCCACCAGTCGCAGCGTCACCACGGAGGTGTTGTTGGTCGAAGCTGCCGAACCCACTGCCACAAAGTCGGTTGAAGCCCCGTCCCAATCAATCAAATTGCCGGAAACCTGCGGAAGGTAGAGCACGCCGGCGGGTGGGTTGCGTTGCACGAACCGAACGTCGAAGTAGTTCGTGCCGGCGCTGCTTTCAATAAGACCTCCCGGCAAGGACGGATGGTTGACCACCCGGGGGTTCAGGTCAAAAGCGTACTTGACCAGGTTCGGGATCCCGTCGCCCGACGCGTCGGCGCCGTCGCCGCTGATCGCCGGATTGGCTAACTCGGCGGGCGTGAAATAGAACACGCGCCAGTCCTCATACGGCCCCCCCGGCGCAAGCCGGTAAGTCAGCCCATTGCCCGTGGCGACTTCGCTGCCGCGGTTATCTTGCAATAAGAGCCGGAAGGTGTTTGTGCCGAGAATGGCCGTGCCGTCGCTGAATGTGGCCGAAAGGGGAACACGAAACTCAAATTCCCTGCCGTCGGCCGGAGCCAGCGCCCACCCCAGGCCGGAAATGATGCCCTCGTTGAAGCCCCCGTTCCGCTCGTCGTAGCCGGCGCTGCCCTCAATCATCCATTCAGAACCGAACGCTGCGCTCGAAGCTTGGAAACCGGTCTGGGCATTGTTGTCGCTGTCCACGAAGAGATGGGTGTTGATGTCGGAAAACGGCGCCGCGTTGGATGCCAGCACGAAGTGCCCGTAAAGATAGTTCTCGTCATTGGCAAATTGGACCTTGATAAAGTTCACCGGGTTGCCGTCCGGGGCGCCCTGGTAGGCCCACGGCAACCCAACCCAGTCGGAGAAATCACCGTCAATCGTGATCTTGCGGAAGTTGCTGGCCGCGCCATTCGTCCCCGGAACCGCCAGCAGCGTCACGCTGTTCGTGTCCTCGTGGGACGGGCTGGCGCTGTCCTCCGCCCGCACCGCGACGAAATAAGGCACACCGTTGCTCAGCCCGTTGATGGTGTATTCGTAAGGGTAAATGCCCGGTCCCGTGCCGTTCGTGTACGACGCGGGGAGCGCCGGCGTCACGTGCGGCAATTTCGTCGCCGTGGCGAAATCCAAGCCGGGCGTCGTCAGCGCATTTGTGCAGGCGGCGTAATAGACGTTGTACCACACCGGCCTCGTCTGATCCCGCGCCACGTCCCACCGCGCGGTCACGCTGCCGTCGTCCACGGCCACCTCCTGGATGCCGACGCGCGGCGCGGGCGCACTCGACGATTGCGCTGCGGTGCTGTCCCACACCGGCGCAAGCGTGTCGGCATTCGTCGCCAGCCACGCGCTCGCGTTGGTGTTGAACGCGCTCGTCAGCGTCGGATCTGTCCGATAATGCGTCCAGCCCTGGATTCCCATGCTCTCCTGGTAGCTCTGGTTGATGATGGACTGCGGCAACGGCGGGCTGTGATCGTAGTCGAGCGAGACGACATTGAATCCGTCGGGCCGGCCTGCCTCCGCGTTCAACTTCGGCGCCCAATCGTACTTGTTATCGGGGAAGGACGGTGTGACCTCGGTCGAGTTGTCGCTGTCATTGAAATAACTTTCAAACATCACCATGTTGACGTACGGCCGGATGGTATAGGCGTATTGCTTATAATTCGGATTGAAGAAGAACACCCCGCGATTGGCCATGAGCATCTTGCCAGCATAGTTCGTGCTGATGCGTTGGATCAGACCTTGCATCCCTGGCGCCGTCCACTCGTAGGTCGTCCCGCCCCAGCTATCGGGCGCGCACACGTCAATCGTGTCGAGAAACATGCCGTCGCATCCCAGCCCTTTGCCCACGTTCGTTGTCATTAATTCATCCAGCCCCGCGTTCCCATCTTCCGCAATGGTCATGCCCTTGAGAATCGGCCACCAGGCGGGCGCGCCAGCGTTGATGTAGTAGCCGCCGTACGTGGGATTCCTATCCGGCAGGCCGTCAGGGCTGGCCTTCGTATCGAGATAGTACGACGCGTAATTGGTTCCGCCGGGCGAAGGCAGCCCCAATGCGTTGGTAATGCTCGAGAGCGGCTCGGAGTCGGAGCCGCGCGGGTCAACGCGCGGGCCCTCCCGGTCCCCAACGAACGGGCCACCAGGCCGGGTGTCCTCCCCCAACGAAAGGTAGCCTAGCACCAAGACATCGTCCGCCGTCCCCACGATGTTGTCCGGGCCAGCCCTAAGGGCAGCGACCTGCGCCGCCGAGACGTTATGGGCGTCGAGAATGACAAGCCGATAATTGCGCCGCGCGAAATCCACTTGGGCAGAGGTCCAGCCGCCGTAGTAGATCAGATATGGCGAGCTGACATTGAATCCCGCCAGCGGCCCATTCGCCTTAGCTGATATTGCAGCCCCGCCCCCCAGCAACAGAAACAGACAGAGGCACCAAACGCCTCCCAAGAAGCGCGGGCGGGCTAACGACCTCGTCATTGTGGGTCGGACATGCTCGCGGGCCGCTTCAGTCGTCATCTCGGTCCTCGGCCTTGCCATTCCGCTTGCATGCCGGCGGGGGGCTGGCGCATTGCTTCTTGCGCCACGCCCCCGGCCGTGTTACAGCCGCCCGACCGCTCACTGCGCCAGCCGGAAGAACAGGGAGCCCTGCGAAGCGGGCGGGACATACGGACTGACTGCGCCCGGCACGTTCGTCCACGTCCCGCTGCTGACCGAGCCCTTGGCCTGTAAAGTGCCCGTTCCTTCCCACGTAACCGCCACGCGGTTGCCCGGCACCGGACTAGCCGCCACCCGGCTCACCGGCAGGGGCGGCACGACGATGTCCACGTTGGTGTAGCTCATGACTCCGCCCGGCGGAGCCTCATTCTCGGCGACGAAGCTCGTCGTTTGACCCTCAAAGTGAACGTTCAGCACGTTCGTGGTGAACACCGGCAAGCCATCGCTGGCGTAGGTTGCCGAGCGCGAGATGCTGAACTCAAAGTCGGAGTTCGTCGTGGCCGGCAGGCAGGACCAGTTGAGGCCGTTGATGAGGCCTTCGTTGAAGCCGCCGTTCTTTTCCTGATACCCGACTCCGCTTTGAGTGAGCAGTTCCGACCCAATTGTCCCCGGCAGGTGCCCGGTGTTTACGTTGTTGTCGGTATCGTAGTAGATGTTCGCATAGAGCGGGAACTGGCCGGAGGCGGCGGGGATGTCCTGCCACAGGGTGACGCGGAAGTAATAGTTGTTCGCGTCGTTGAACGCATAGACGGCCTTGAAGTCCGCTGCGCCTGGGGTGCCGATCGTATCGCTGGTGTAAATGGGCGCGAGACCATCCCAATCACTGAACTCGCCATCAATCGTGATGCCGCGAGTGAAGGCGCCCGCCGTCACTGCTGCGTTGCCGAAGAGGTCTTTCACGCCGTTGAGGCTCAGTGTGTAGAGCGACCCAAGGCTCATCCCCGAGGTGGTCAGGATCACCTGACTCGTGTTGCCCGGATTCAACGCCGCCCCGGTCACGCTCACCCCGCCGCTAACCAAATACTTCGCCGGATTGGTTGCAGTGACGGGGTCCACTGCTTCCGAGAAATTGACCACCAACTGAGTGGAACCGGCAGAAATGCTCGTGATGGTCGGGGGCAACGTGTCGGCAAGAATGGTCACCGTGGCGATGCGGCTGTTGGTCGTATTGGCCTGATTGCTCACCTTGACCTGATAGCCACCCGAATTCGTCAACGCCGCCGCTGCAATGGAGTACGTGCTGTTCGTCGCCCCGGAAATAAGGCTGGAGCCAAAATACCACTGATACTGGAACGGCGGCGAGCCCGCGACGACAGATGTCAACGTCACCGCCCGTCCTTCAACCGCCACGACATCCGCTGGTTGTGAAGGATCAGCGAACGTGACTGGCGTGTTGGTCACTGTCAGCACTGCCGCACGGGTCGTGTTGGTCGAGAGTGGATTGCTAACCAGTAACGCGTAAGAGCCCGCGTTGGTGTAAAGCACCTGCGGAATGGTGTAGGTCGCGTTGGTCGCTCCAGGGATCGAATTGCTGTTGAAGAGCCATTGATAGCTCAACGGCCCCGAGCCGAGCAGACTCGCCGTGAAGGTCGTGGAATCCCCGCCGTTGACAGTGCGATCCGCCGGCTGCGAGGCGTCCAGAATGACAATCGGATACTGCGCCGCCGCCGTCAGGGACAAACCGAGCACCATGTCCGCGCTGCTGGCGGCCGCCTGGTGTGTTTCCACTTCGAGGAGGTTGTCCCCCGATGCAAACGCTGTCCCCGGAATGCCGAACACACTGTACTGCCCAACCGGCGAATTCGTGCCCGTCGCGGCGGTGGAATAATCCACCGTGCCAGCCGGCATCCGCACCCGGTTGACCTCGACGCCGTTCAGGTAAAAGACGGCGCCATCGCTGAGGTAGTTGGTCACGACGAACGCCACGTTGTCGGGCAGGTTGTTCCAACTGAAGTGAGTGCGGAAGTAATAGGTGTTGGGACCGCTGCTCAGCGCTGTTTGTATGGGGGGATAAGCGCCCGGCGTGGTTGTATATCCGAAGAGGCCTGGGCCGGAGGACCACCCTGCCTGGGTGTCGTCGTAGTTCGGATCGAGCCAGTTTGTGCCCAGATCGGTCCCCGAGCCATTCACCTGCCACGAAGAACTGGTGAGCGTGACCAGTGGTAGATTGGTAGAAAGCGGCTCCGGAGCCGACGCGAAGGTGTAAACTAAGCCGCCGGTCGGCACGAACTCGACACTAGCGTAGCTGGTATCATCTCCTTCGAGCAGGATCGCAATCGTGTCATTCGCGAAAACCGGGCTGTTGTCGGACGCATAGGTAGCACCGCGCGAAACGGCTACCTCGAAATCCATGCTGTCTCCCGAACCCGCGATGGCCCAACCCAGATTATTAACCACCCCCTCGTTAAAGCCCCCGTTCTTTTCCTGGTAGCCGCCCCCCCACTGCACCAGCATTTCCGAACCGATGCCCCCCACGGGATAGCCGGTCGCGGTATTGTTGTCCGCGTCAATGAAAAGATTGTCATAGGAATTGGCAAACGCGTCGGCGCGCGGCGAATAGAGCGTAAACCGGATGTACAGATTATTCTCGTCGTTCGCCACATAAACGTTCTCATACTGGATGGCGTTGGCCGGGCCCGCCGCCGCCGTGCAGGCCAAGGGCACACCCGTCCAGTCATCGAACGAGCCGTCAATGGCGATGTGTTTGTAGGTGCTGGGCGCGGTAGTCTGGGCATAGACGCTGGCGCTCCCCGCCAGGCTGAGCAGGCCAACGGCAAGGGCCGTCACAGAACTGATAGGTCTTTGTGTTTTCATGGCTTTCGAATTGGTGTTTCCGCTACTTTGATTACTGCAGTTCAGGACATGATAGCACGCGGAATCCATTTGTCTCGCCCTTTTTCCGGGCGGCCCGGCGCTAAGAGCCTCGACTGGGGCCTTCCCGCAGTTGCGTCTTGGCGCAGCCAAGGCCCCTTGCCAGACTGCGCCCGTTGAGAGCATTCATCATTTGGATGGAAAACACCGGCGTGTGGGCGCCCTGGTGCTTTCTTGCCCTGTTCGTGGCCGCCTCGTGTCTTATGATTTGGCGGCTCGAAGCCATGACCGAAAGCGGCGTCGAAGGCACCGTCCTCGGCACGCTCGTCATGCCCTATTGCTCGGGCATGGGCAACATGATCTTCGCTTTCGTCCTCGGGGCCAAAGGCGGCCCCGGTGCGGAGGTTGTGACGAACTCCCTCGTCAACAACGTCACCAACATGACCCTGCTCATCGGTCTGCCGACGATCATCTGGGGCATGAACGTGCTGCCCAACGCCAAATCGAAGAAGAACAAGCCCACCAAAAAGTCCAACACGACGGAACATCAGATCAACCGGCTCTCTCTCCTCCTGACCCTCAGTGCCGTCCTCTTCTTCACGGGTGCCGTCTGGGCCCTGGCGCGCAAGGGCAGGCTCGATTTCGGCGACGGCCTCGTCCTCGTCGGCTTGTTCCTCTTCTGGCAATGCTTCCACGTCTTCGACGTGCTCAAGAGCAACGTCCGCCAGAACAAGTCCTTTAGCTGGATGCTGCCCTTCGACCTGGCCGTGCTCGGCATCGGCGCTTATGCCCTTTACCTCAGCACCGACTGGCTCGTGGACTGGCTGTCACACATCCACAGCGGTTTCATCAGCGCCCAGCACCTGGGCTGGCTGAGCGGCTGGCTCGATGTCCTGCCCAACGCCCTGCTCGCCTTTTACTACGGCTGGCGCGGGAACCCGGAAGTCGTTTATACCTCCCAGGTCGGCGATGGGCATATCAGCATCCCTCTTTGCATTGGGATCTACGCCCTCTACCGGCCCGTTCAATTGCCCCCCTTCTTCCAGACCGCTATGTGCATCCTCCTCGGAGCGGCGGCGGTGCACTTCCTATTCGTCGCCGTATTCGGGCGCCTGCCCCGGTTCGTGGGTTGGGTCCTGCTCGCTGCCTACATCGTCTTTCTGTGCAAAGGACTGGGAAAGTGAACTCCTGGTTACCGCGGCAGGGCCAATGGACCGGCGCGGAACTTGTCGCTCAGCTCCACAAACGGCACCTGCGCTCCCAGCCACAGCGGGTCTTTGGTGATGCCGTCCATTGATTGGACAGTGTTGTTGCAAATCAGGTAAATCCCCCGCCCCACCACCATGAAGGCCTCGAACGCGGGCCCCACTCCGTGCCGCGCGAACTCGAAGTCCCCGACGCTGTATTTAGGATTCAGCAAACCCTCCCGCAATGCCCCTACGTCCGTGAGAAAGTTCTTCTGAAACCCCTCCTTCCGCGGGCCGATGTAGGCGAGCACTCGCCCCCTCCGGGCCGCCAGAGAGATGAGCGCCCACTCGTCGAACACGACCTTTTGATACCGCGCATTCATCTGCGCGGCGCACGTTTTAATCAACTCGGTTGCCTGGTCCAATCTCATAGCGATGCACTTTGCCCGCCGTCCCAAAACAGAGCAAGTCCAAGACCACCTAACAAGCCAATTCACGCCCACCGGCGCCGCTGGCCTGCCTGGGAACGGAAAAGAGCGGGCAGGCACCCGGGAGGCCGCCTGCCCGCCTTGAAGCCGAGGGCGGGCAATTGCTTAACGGCGCGCACGCCCCGGCGGCAGGTGAGGCCGAAGCCGGCACGATCGCCGCGAAGGTCACGGGCTGGTCTTCCCCGCCGTCAACAAACTGGTTGACGCTGACGGACACCTTCGTGCCGACCGGAGGCACACCCTACCGGACCGTGAACATCAGATCGCGCCAGCCCCTGGGCAGCAACATCGCGGCACTTAGCTCGCCTCCACCAGTTCCATGCGCACCGCCTTGCCCACGCGCCGCTCCACGCATCACGTTTCACGTTTCACGCATCACGCCCCCCAATTTCAGCTTCCCACTTTCAGCGTTTCTGCTTTTCCCCCGTGGTCCTGTGGTCCGTGGTCCGTGGTCCGTGGTCCGTGGTCCCACTTCCGCTTTCCCAATTTCAGCTTTTCAGCCTGGCCTGCACCTGCCGCGCAGGGGCACGGAAGCAGCGATGGTCCTGCTCAGGCGCGGAGCGATTCTCTTGACCGCCCGATTACACCCCTTTTTCCTTTGTCCCTGAACCGATTTGGAATACGATTCGCGGCGGTGGTGCCGCGCATCCTCGTTTCCGAGCCATGCGGGCGACCGCCGCAACACCGGTCAGCCGACAGAAGCGCATGAGGATCTGTTTACAGGCAAGGCAGCACACGTTGACGCTGAGAAGCAATCTGCGCCTCCCCCAAACTATGCCCCCGGAGGCCGACACGTGCCGGAATCGCCCCGTGCCAAAGCTCCAGGCGGCGGGCTGGCACAAGGAGCCGAACGCCTCATGCCTGGACTGACTCCGGAACAGCGCGCCCGCCAGCAGATCGACGCAATGCTCACCGCGTCCGGCTGGGCTGTTCAGACCAAGGACCGGATCAATCTCTCAGCCTCTCGGGGCGTCGCAGTGTGTGAGCTTTCCTTTGCCACTGGCGAACCCGACTACACCCTCTTCGTTGACGCCAGAGCCCTTGGCACGGTCGAGGCGAAGCCCGAAGGTCATTCCCTTGTCGGCGTTGAGGAACAATCCACCAAGTACGTTACCGGCATTCCCGCCGGACTGCCCGCGTGGAAATCCTCGCTCCCGTTCTGCTACGAAAGCACCGGCACCGAAACCTGCTTCACCAACCGCCTCGATCCCGACCCGCGCAGCCGTCACGTCTTCGCCTTCCATCGCCCCGAGACCCTCCTCGCCTGGGTGCAACAGGAGAAGCAACTGGCCCAACGCCTCCGCGAGCTTCCAGCACTCAACACCGCCCGCCTCTGGCCCGCGCAGGTCGAAACCATTGTCAACCTGGATCAGTCCTTCGCCGCTGGCCGGCGCCGCGCCCTAATCCAAAAGGCCACCGGCTCCGGCAAAACGTTCACCGCCGTCAATTTCACTTACCGGCTTGTCAAGTATGCCGGCGCACACCGGGTTCTGTTCCTCGTGGATCGCGGCAACCTCGGCCGGCAGACCCTCACCGAGTTCCAACAGTTCGTCTCGCCCGTGAACAACTACAAGTTCACGGAGGAATACATCGTCCAGCATCTTACGAGCAACACCCTCGACAAATCGGCCCGCGTCGTCATCGGCACCATCCAGCGCCTTTACTCCATGCTCAAAGGCGAGCAAGCACCCGCCCCCGACCTCGATGACTTGCCCATTGACGCCGCTGAGACGTTGTTCAAACAACCCGTCCCCGTCGAATACAACCCTGCCTTTCCCATCGAGGAATTCGATTTCATCATCACCGACGAGTGCCACCGCTCCATCTACAACCTCTGGCGGCAGGTGCTCGAATACTTCGATGCCTCGCTTATCGGCCTCACGGCCACGCCGTCCAAGCAGACCCTTGGTTTCTTCCAGCAAAACCTCGTCATGGAATACAACCATGAGAAAGCCGTGGCCGATGGCGTCAACGTCGGCTGCGACATCTACCGCATCAACACGCAGATCACGCAAGCGGGCTCGAAGGTGGACGCCGGCTTCTTCGTGGATAAACGCGACCGCCAGACGCGCAAAGTCCGCTGGGAACAACTCGACGAGCCGCTCGCCTACGATGCCGCCGACCTCGACCGCGAAGTCGTCGCCCCGGACCAGATTCGCACCGTGCTCACGGCCTTTCGCGACCGCCTCTTCACCGAGATATTCCCCGGTCGCACCGACGTGCCGAAAACGCTCATCTTCGCCAAAGACGACACCCACGCCGACGACATCGTCCGCATCTGCCGCGAGGTGTTCGGCAAGGGCAATGACTTCTGCCAGAAGATCACCTACCGCACCGGCTTCACCCGCAAGGAGGAGGATGCAACTGACGATCAGGGCGACGTCTTGAAGGACGAAAAAGGCAAGGTCATAAAGAAAGTCACTTGGGTCCGAACCTCCAGCCTCTCCCCCGAGGAAATCCTCAGCGCCTTCCGCAACAGCTACTTCCCGCGCATCGCCGTCACCGTGGACATGATCGCCACCGGCACGGACATCAAGCCGCTGGAAATCGTCTTCTTCATGCGCAGCGTGGCCTCGAAGAACTTCTTCGAGCAGATGAAAGGCCGCGGCGTGCGCGTCGTGTCCGACACCGAGATGGAACAGGTCAACCCCGGCATCAAACGCAAGACCCGCTACGTTATCGTGGATGCCGTCGGCGTCTGCGAACGCGTGCAGACCGAATCCCGTCCGCTGGAAAAGAAACCCACCGTCAGCTTCGATAAACTCCTCGATGCCGCCGCGCTGGGCACGACCGAAGTGGCGGCGATTGAATCCCTCGCCGGGCGCCTCATCCGGCTAGAACGCCGTTTCGATGCCGAAGTGGAAGCCGAAGTCGTGAAGACCGCCAACGGCCAGACCCTCTCCCAAATCGCCAAGGGCCTGCTCGACGCCGTTGACCCTGACCGGATCGCCGCAGCGGCTGTAGGTCATGTGCCCCCACACGGCGCGGAACCTGTAGGCCCGGTGCCCTCACCGGGCGTCACCTACGTCGAACCCACCCCAAAAGCCCTGAAAGCCGCCGCCGAACAATTAGCCAAAGCTGCTCTCGCGCCACTGGCCACGAATCCCGACCTCCGCAACCTGCTCAAGAAAATCCAAAAGGCCGCCGACCAGACCATTGACGTTATCTCCCGCGACACCTTGATTTACGCCGGCCCGGCCCAGAAAAGCGCGCAGACCAGCGCCCAGCTCGCCACCTCGTTCCGCGAATACATCGAGCAGCACAAAGCCGAAATCACCGCCCTGCAAATCCTTTACAGCCGCCCCTACAAACAGCGGCTTACGGAAAAGATGCTCAAGGAGCTGGAAAAGAAACTGCGCGACAACCACGCCGCGTGGACCGAAGACCGCCTCTGGGACGCCTTCGCCGTCACCACGCCCGGCAAGGTTAAAGGCCGCTCCCAGGCCGGACGCTTTGCCGACCTCGTCGCCCTCGTCCGCTTTGCGCTGGAACAACAGCCCGTGCTCACGCCCTTCGCCGATTCCGTGTCAGAACGGTTTAACGAATGGCTCATGAACAAGGCCAAGGCTGGCATCAGCTTCGCGCCTGAGCAACTCGCCTGGCTCAACCTTATCCGCGACCACATTGCCACCAGCCTGAGCATCGAGCCGGACGACTTGGAACTCTCCCCCTTCAGCCAGCGCGGCGGCCTCGGGAAAGCCCACCAGTTGTTTGGGGACAAACTCGCCCCGCTACTGGACGAGCTGAACGCCGTCCTCGCCGCATGAAACGGTGGAACATCAATATTGATGTAGCTATTTCATGGAATTCACTGTAGAGTTCTACGAAACAGAGGCCGGACACAGCCCGGTGCGCGAGTTTTTGGACCAATTGCGGGCTGCCGACCCTGGTGATTTTGCCGCCGTGCTGGCGGGGCTGGCCAAGCTGCGCAATCGCCAATATCACCGCGAGCCGTTGAGCAAGGCGCTGGGCGGTGGCCTGTTTGAACTCCGCCACGTGGGCAAGCTGAACACCCGCGTGCTCTGGTTCTTTATGCGCGGCCGGCGCATCGTGGCAGTCCATGGCATTCGGAACAAAGGCCAGGCCATCCCGGCCCGCGACCTTGACACCGCGCGGGCACGAATGCGCGACTGGCAGGCAAGACACGATTCATGAAGAAGACAAACTTTGACCGCTACCTGGAAGAACAGATGCGAGACCCAGACTTCGCCGCCCGTTTCAGACAGGCGGGCGAGGCGTGGGACGTGGCCCTGCAAATCGCGGCGCTACGCGAACAGGCCGGGCTGTCCCAAACGGAACTCGCCCGCAAGCTCAGAACTTCCCAGCAGCAGATTAGCCGCCTCGAATCTCCCGGCTACGAAGGCCATTCGCTGAGCATGTTGCGCCGGGTCGCCAAGGTCCTCCATGCTCGCGTGCGCGTCGTGATCGAAGCCGACAGCCAGGGCAAAGCCGATGCCCTCGCTGAAGACCCTACCCCTTATCGCGTGAAACGCACCAGCTCCAAGTCCTCATGAGCGCGGGGCCCCAGACCGTAGCCCCATCGGGGCGAAAGAAAGCCATTGGCAACCGGTCATTCGCGATTGGCGATGCGGCGAAGCCGCCCGCCGCCCTGGGTCACGAAGCCCAAGAGACGTCCAGCCCTGAAGAGGCGAAAGAAATCGGCCCGCTCCCCAACGCTTGGCAAACTGTTCCATTCGGCGAAGTCGTGGACATCCTCGACTCGCGGCGCATTCCCGTGAACAACGAGGAGCGGGCGAAGCGGGTCGGTGATGTGCCTTACTATGGCGCCACGGGCCAAGTCGGATTCATCGACAGACATATCTTCGACGAGGAGTTGGTTCTGCTCGGAGAGGATGGCGCACCATTCCTCGATTCAGGAAAGCCCAAGGCTTACCTGATTCGCGGCAAGTCCTGGGTGAACAACCACGCGCATGTCCTGCGCGGCAAGCCCGGTCTGCTGAATTCATTTCTTCTCTACCAACTCAACAACCTCGACTACCGGCCGTACGTCAGCGGGACGACGCGTTTGAAGCTTCCACAAGGGCCGATGAAGCGGATTCCCTTGCTCGTTCCGAATGAAAAGGAGCAGCGTCGCATCGTGGCGGAGATCGAAAAGCAATTCACGCGGCTGGAGGCGGGGGTAGCGGCGTTGCGGCGGGTGCAGGCCAACCTCAAACGCTACCGCGCTGCCGTGCTCAAAGCGGCCTCCGAAGGCAAACTCGTCCCCACCGAAGCCGAGTTGGCGCGTGTAGGCCGCGTGCCCCCACGCGGCGTCCGGCCGAGCGCGGAAAACGCCGGGTCAGGGGACGCGGCCTACAACGCTGTGCCTTACGAAACGGGCGAAAAACTCTTACAGCGCATCCTCGCCGAGCGCCGCAACAACTGGCTTGCCCGCCAAAGCCTTGGCGGCGGCGGGACTGTCCGCGGCAAATACAAAGAACCCCTGGCCCCCGACACCGCCAACCTGCCGCGGCTTCCCGAAGGCTGGACTTGGGCGGGCACGGAACAACTCACTGCTGGAATTGACAACGCCATTACGATTGGCCCGTTTGGCAGTAATCTCATGGTCAAAGATTATCGCGAGAGCGGAGTGCCGCTCGTCTTCGTGCGAGAGATTCGGTCCGAGAATTTCCGCCGCGCAGATACCCGGTTCGTATCTAGGGAAAAGGCTTTGGAGCTGGTAAGTCACAAAGTCCGAGGCGGAGACGTAGTGATCACCAAGATGGGTGAGCCGCCAGGTGACACCGCGATATATCCGGAAGGACTTCCTGATGCCATTGCGACGTCAGACTGTATCAAGCTCACGCCGAATCTGGCTAGCACCACTGCCGCCTTTTTGAAATATGCAATCCGCGGGCGAACCGTGAAGGCTCAAATTGAACGGATCACGAGAGGCGTCGCACAGAAGAAGATGAGCCTCGCTCGCTTCAAGACGGTTTGCATTCCACTTCCACCCCTCGCCGAGCAAACGCGGATTGTGGCGGAAGTGGAGCGGCGGTTGAGCGTGGTGGAGGAGTTGGAGGCGGTGGTGTCCGCCAACCTCCAGCGAGCCACCCACCTCCGCCAGTCCATCCTCCAAAAAGCCTTCACCGGAAAACTAACTTAATCACAAACAATCTTATGGGAACAAGAGACGAATTCAGCCCAACAACGAAACAGATCTTGGAGGAGCGCGCAGGTAACCGCTGTTCATTTCCTGAATGCTCTGCGGTAACGGTTGGCCCGAGTGATGAAAGCAAAGTATCAGTGAGCAAGAGTGGCATGGCTTGCCATATCGCTGCAGCCGCAGGTGGCCTAGGCGCGAGGCGATATGTAAAAGGCATGACGAAAGCGCAACGCACATCAATCAACAACGGAGTTTGGATGTGCTACACACATGGAAAGCTTGTTGATACCGATGAGCATCGTTTCACGATTCCGATGCTTAAGAAATGGCGTAAGTTTGCTGAGTTTCGTGCAAAATGTCGGCAGGAATACGGGGCAGATAAGCCCCTGCCTCAGGAGAAACTGCTACAAATTGGATTTGCTGACCACGCATTACAAATTAAGTCGCTAGGCGATGAAACCCAAACTATTGGGAACGCAACGCAGGATTCCTGTGTGTCCGTAATTTGGGGAAAGGAATTATGCCACGCTGTCCGCGATGTGCTTGTTGAAATTGTCCGGAACACGTTTATCCATGGCAAAGCAAAGAAGTGCTTGATTTTAATCCGAAACCGCTCAATTCATGTCACTGACGATGGCAGTGACTTTAACTGGCTCAAATTGCACAGCAATAAGGCTGGGAGAGGTGGAGCAGCGGCAGTCAGACATATCATTGAACAGTTCGGAGACAGGTTGGTGCTTGGCTCAAAACGGCATAAGGACGAAAACCGAACGATAATTGCCTTGGCTCATACGCTTGATGATATTGCGCTCGTAAGTCCGTGTTCCGTTGAAGTGGAAGAGGAAGAGTGGGAAACAATCAGAAAACGGAGGCAGATTCCTGCATCTTGGTTCTCTTCAAAAACTGAACCTTGCAAAATATTCTATATTGTCCTTCCGGAGTTTATGCCACACAGCGATGCGATTCTGCTCTCTGAAGCCCTCCAGCCGGAGGCAATCAAAGACAAACAGATTGTATTTGTCACAAAAAATACTTCTACCGGTGTCAGGAGCTATCTGTTGCACGTATTTCCGTTTGCCCGCGTGCTAAACATTTCGAATCCCTGAGAGTTATTCATGAGCCACCCAGCACCTCAACTCGTCCAGAAGCTTTGGAATTACTGCAACATCTTGCGAGATGACGGCCTGTCCTACGGCGACTACGTGGAGCAGTTGACGTTTCTGCTGTTCCTCAAGATGGCTGATGAGCAGAGCCGGGCGCCGTTCAACAAGCCGGCCACCGTGCCCAAGGGCCAGGATTGGCCGAGCCTGCTGGCCCGGGACGGCGACGAGCTGGAGACGCATTACCGGCATGTGCTCGAATCGCTTGGCAAGCAGAAGGGCATGCTCGGCGTCATCTTCCGCAAGGCGCAGAACAAGATCCAGGATCCGGCCAAGCTGCGGCGGCTGATCGTGGACCTGATTGACAAGGAGCAGTGGTCGAGCCTGTCCGCCGACGTGAAAGGCGATGCCTACGAGGGGTTGCTGCAAAAGAACGCCGAGGACGTGAAAGGCGGCGCGGGCCAATACTTCACGCCGCGCCCGCTGATTTCGGCGGTGGTGGAAGTGATGGTGCCCCGGCCCGGCCAGACGATGTGCGATCCCGCTGGCGGCACCGGCGGCTTTGTGCTAGCCACCCATGACTATCTCGCCGGCCATTATCCGCTGGATCGCGCGCAGAAGAAACTGCTCCGGAGCGGAACGCTGTTCGTGGTGGAATTGGTGGACAGCGTTGCCCGGCTCTGTTGCATGAATCTCCTCCTGCACGGAATTGGGGGCGATGGGACGGATGAAGTGCCCGTGCTGGTGCGGGACGCACTGGCCGGCAAGCATGGGGAATACGACCTGGTGATGACTAATCCGCCCTTCGGCAAGAAGAGCAGCGTGACCATCGTCAATGAGGCGGGCGACACGTCCAAGGAATCGCTCATCATCAACCGCGACGACTTCTGGGCGAGCACGAGCAACAAGCAACTTAACTTCCTCCAGCACGTCTTCACCATCCTCAAGCAGCATGGCCGCGCCGCCGTGGTTGTCCCGGATAACGTGCTGTTTGAAGGCGGCGCGGGCGAGGCCGTCCGGCGCGAGTTGCTCAAGCAGGCGGACGTGCACACGTTGCTGCGCCTGCCCACCGGCATCTTCTACGCGCAAGGCGTGAAGGCGAACGTCCTGTTCTTCGACCGCAAGCCCGCGCAGGAAAAGCCGTGGACGCAGAAACTGTGGATTTACGACCTGCGCACGAACCTGCATTTCACGCTCAAGGAGAACACGCTTAAGCGCAGTGACCTGGACGACTTCGTCGCCTGCTACAATCCGAAGAACCGGCACGAGCGGAAGGAATCCGAGCGATTCAAGGGTTTCGCCTATGACGACTTGCTCAAGCGTGACAAGGTGAACCTCGACATCTTCTGGCTGAAGGACGAGTCCTTGGAAGAGTCGGCGAACCTGCCCGCCCCTCACGTCATTGCTGAGGAGATCGCAGAGGACCTGGAGACAGCCCTGGAGAACTTCGCCACCATAGCGGAAGATGTGAAGCGGTAGAAGGCATCAGCGGCGCCGAAACGCGGCTCGGCGCGCGGGAAAGGAATGGACAAGAGGCGGGGCGGAAAGGCTGAATTCTAAAGGCTATCCACCCTCCGCAGTCCACCCTCCGCAGTGTCGCTACGGAGGACGGGTGCTGCTACGGAGGACGGGAAGTCTAAAGTCGGGGAAAGGAATGGACAGCGGTGCCGCAGGGAGCATAGACAGGAGCGTGAAAGGGCAGCCGTCATGCGCCAGTGTGTGAGGAAGCGAAAGGGGTTCGAGGACATGGTGCTGATGGCCCTGCTGCGGGAGGAGTGGGAGGAGCTTTGCCAGGAGTGACAGGTCGCTTGAAGAACCCCCGGAGCGAGATCCTCTTAAGAGCGGTGCCCACTCACTGAACGGTGACGCCGGGCGCAACGCGTGCAAAGCGGACTTTGGCCCGCAGAATCTGTGTTCATCTGCGTCCATCTGTGGTTCTCCTCCGCCCAGATGCGGCTAAGTGGTCCCGGTCACAAATCCGGTGACGTATCATGAGCCAGCCCGCTTATAACGTGCGGTTTTACGCGCGGCATCGGCTTCTGGTAAGAGGTTTACGGCCACCCTGAAGCCACTCGGAGGCTACCCTCAGGCTCTCTGGTAGCCAACCGGTAGGCACCCCGGGGCCACCCTGAGGCTACCCTGAAGCTACCCTGAGGCTACCCTGAAGCTACCCTGAGGCTCTCGAGCCTGCTGATAGCCAAGAGATTGGGCCCCAAAGCCGCCCGGGGAGCTTACCCAAGGCTCCCTTAAAGCCATCCCATAGGGGGCTTGGGAACCCGCGCTGCGCCGGTTCAGGATACGTCACAGGATTTGTGACCGGGACCACTTGGTGCGGGCAGCCGGGTAGGCACAAGCGAGTCTCATCAAACACCAGGGCGGCTCCCCTTCGGCGTGCCGCGGGTGTGTCCTGCGAGTACGGCGCCCCAATGGCCAGAGACTCCAGCGCGCCATGCATAAGCCTGCATCATGCAAGCAGGCATTCCCAGGGATGGAGAGGAGTATGAGCCTACCGGCTATTAGCAGGCGTAGCGCTGGCAAGGCGGGCCGTGTAGACACGCTTGAATGCGCCTTGCTGGAGAATCTCCGTGAGATGAGGTGGCGGATGCCATAGGCTGCGGGCACATGAACCGAGTCGTGCTCGAGCATATTGCACTGCAGAGCAGTCGTCTTGGGCGTTTGGCGCCAAAGGTCCATCGTGTTTTGTTCGGGCTGTTCCTGCTGCAATTTGCCCTCGTCTGGACGCGGCTGTGGCTGCCGTGGCCGCTGCTCGGCAACGCGCACTGGCCCGATGGGCTCCTGTTGGTGCTGACGACGGCAACTGTCCTCGCCTCCCTCACGCGGCAGTTGCCCGGCCAGAATGTAATGCTGGCCTCAATCATCATTGCCTTCATCGGCGGCGCGGTTCAGAGCCTCGGCGCGTTGACCGGCATTCCCTTCGGGCCCTGTGTCCATACTGACCACATCGGCCAGCCACTCTTGCACCCCCTGCCCTGGGCCGTCCCTCTGGTTTGGATTACGACCATCCTCACGTCGCGCGGTGTCGCGCGGCTCACCCTGCGTCCCTGGCGCAACGCGCCCACCTATGGTTTCCGGTTGATCGGGCTCACCACCCTGTTGGTGGTGGCGCTGGACCTCGGCCTGGAACCCTTTGCTACGCGCGTGCAGCACTATTGGTCATGGAATCCCACTAGGCTCAGTCTCGACTGGTACGCCGCGCCCTGGACGAACCTCTTCGGCTGGGTGGTCACGACGCTGCTCATTCTCGCGTTCTCCACCCCCTCCCTCATCAACAAGAAACCAATGCCACAGCCGCCACCGGATTATGCTCCTCTGGTCGTCTGGCTTTTGCTTAATCTCCTGTTCGCGACCGGCGCTGCGGTTCATCAACTCTGGCCGCTCTTGGGTCTGATCTCGCTCGGCAGCGTTACCGTGGCTGTCTTCGCCCTCCGCGGCGCACGCTGGTGAATGGCAAACGGGCGCCCGATGCCGTTGCCGCATTCCTCCGCCTGTGTTCAGCGATGGGGGTCTGGCAACGAATCGAGGAAGGTCTTGATGGGGAACTTCGTCCCTGGGCAGCGCGTGTGAACGATGTTGATCTGCTGGTGCGTCTTCACAGCACGGGGTGTGAGGTTGCACCGCGCCATCAGCACCACCACCAGGGCCCGAAGGCTCTCCATCTCCTTGCGAGTGGGAGGATGCTCATCGAAGTTGCCCACCAGACAAATGCCCAAGGCGATCTTGTTTTGTGCCTCGCTGGCGAGGTGGCCGCCGTCGAGTTGCAGCGTCCAGCGCCTGCCGACGGCGATTTCGCCATCCCCCATGCCACTGCCGTTGCCGATGACGAAATCATAGGCCAACCCGTTTTCCATGTGCCGCACATCGCGATGGTAATGGTCCATCCCTTTCACCGTCCCCGTGTCCGCGCCGCTGTGGTGGACCACGATATACTGCCATCGGCCCGGCCGCACCGGCGCTAGGGCTATGGCGCGTTTGATGGAGTAGGGCAGCGAAACGTGCGCCGCGGCGCGGGCTGGTGAAACCGGCGCCTGGACCGTGGACCCAGCCGGGATGATCAATCGTTGGCCGGCATAGATATGGAAGCTCCCGCTCAGCCCATTGCGGGCGGCGAGCTCCGCGGGCGGGACGCCAAATTCCCTCGCAATGCTGTAGATGGTGTCGCCGCGTTTGACGGCGTAGGACTCCTCCTCTACCTGGGCGGTAGCGGAGAAAAAAGCCAGCGAGGCCAGCAGCCCCACCGCCGCATGGAGCGATGCTAACTTCAGTGAATGAAACGGCCGCAGACGTCGGTTCACGCGCGGGCACATTAGCAGGCCTCGCCCCTCCACGGCGAGCCCTTTCCCGACGTTGGACTTTAGACTTTAGACTTCAGACTCTAGACACCGGTTTCGTCAGCTTCAGGCGTGCCACGCGCATTCCCGCCATTTCCTCGACGCGCAGTTCGTAGCCACCGATCGCCAGCACATCGCCCGCTTTGGGAAAGCCGCCGAGCCGTTGGGTTATCCAGCCGCTGACGGTGGTGATGCCCTCCTCCCGCAACGGCTCGCCCACTAGCTCTTCCAACTCATGCAAAGGCAGCGTGCCCGCCGCTTCCCAGGTGTTCTCGCCTGTCCGCGTCAGCAACGGCTTCTCCTGATCGAACTCGTCCTGGATCTGCCCCACTAACTCTTCCAGGATGTTTTCCAGCGTCACCATCCCCAGCGTGCCGCCAAACTCATCAACGACGATCGCCATGTGCAACTTCCGTTCCAGGAAGAACTGCAATAGTCTCTCCAGCCGCGCGCTCTCGGGAATGTATATCAGCTTGCGCGCCGCCGGCAGCAGGTCCGCCCCGCTGCGCGCTTTGATCCGCATCGCATACAGGTCCTTGATGTGAACCACACCCAAGGTCTTGTCGAGGTTCCCCCTCTCGCACAACGGGAAACGGGAGTAGCGCGTCTTCTCGGCCACGTCCAGGCACTCAGCGATGCTCGCCTCCGTGTCCAGTGCGACGATTTCCTGCCGCGGTCGCATGACCTCGCGCGCGATACGCCGCCGCAAGTCCAGCGCGTTCAATACAATGTCGCGGCCGAGGACGGTGCTGCCGGCCTGCTTTTGGGCCGCCGCCACCAGCAGCCGCAGCTCTTCCTGGGAATGCGCCCGGCCCGCCTCGCCGGTGAGTTCGATGCCGGCCTGCCGCAACAGCCAGCGCGCGGCCCAGTTGAGCAGCCAGTTGAATGGATAAAGCGCCAGGTAAAACCATTTCAGCGGTCGCGCCACCCAGAGCGAGATCGGCAACGAGTATTGAATCGCCGCCCATTTGGGGGCCAACTCCCCCGCGGTGATCTGCAAGAAGGTCAGCGCCGAAAAGCCGACCGCGAACGAAATCGAGTCCCGCATCCCCTCGGATGCGACGTGCAGCGAAAGCAGCAACGGCGAGAGCAACGCCACAAACACCGGCTGGCCGATCCAGCCCAGCCCCAGGCTGGCCATGGTGATGCCCAGTTGGGTGGCGCTCAGGAAGGAGTTCAGGTTGGCGACGATCGCCCGCGCCACTTTTGCCCGGCGCTGCCCGCGTGCCACCAGCGTGTCCAACTGTGTTGCGCGGATCTTCACCAGGGCAAACTCCGCCGCCACGAAAAACCCGTTGAGCGCAATCAGCCCCAGCACAAGCAGGATCTCCAGGCCGAGCGAGATGATGGATCCGGCGTTATGCATCACGCAGTGGTGTCATCCTGCAATTCACCTAACTCCTCCAGCCTTCAACGCCTCAATGCGCCCCGGCGACCTCACAGGCTCACCTCCCCAAAGATCAGCTTCAGCACGTCCTGCAAGCTGAGGATTCCGATCTCGCGCCGTTCGCGGCTCAGGACAATCCCCAGCCGCTGGCCGCTCCGCTGCAGCCGCCGCAGCGCCACCTCCAGCCGCAAATCTTCGTCCAGGAACAGCGCCGGCTTCACATATTCGGCCACCGGCTTATTCGTATCCAAGGCCGGCTGGTACAGCAAGGTGTTCAACGCCAGCAGCCCAACGATCCGTTGCCCTCCGTCGCGGCTTTCCCACACCGGCAGGCGGGTTAGTTTCCGTTCCCGGCAGAGCCCTAGCGCGGCGCCAATGGACGTCTGGGCGGTCAGGGCGACTGCCTGATCCAGCGGTTTCATCACTTGGCGGACCGTTAAGGTTTGCAGGTCCAGCACCCGGTTGATCATCGTTCTCTCTTCCGACGTTAACGACTGCGCGGATTCCTGCATCACCAACCGCAGCTCTTCCCGGTTGCCGAACAGGTGCCTGGTGAGAGCCTTCCCGCCCCGCCACCTAAGCAGCGCCTCGGAAACGGTCTCCACCAGCGCCACTAACGGACGCAACGCCAGATGGATGAACCGAAATGGGCGTGCCAGCAGGACGCACAGCCGGTTCGGAGATGCCCGGAACAGCATCTTCGGCAGCAAGTCGAAGAACGCGTAGAACAGGAAGACTGCAATCGAAAACACCACCGCGAACCACACGCGATAGGCGCCCAAGGCCTCGTGCATCTTCACCACCAACCAGCCTAGGATAAGGAAGTTCGCCACTGTGTTGCCGACCAGGATGGTCCACAGGAAGTCTTCCGGGTTCTCAAGATAATCGTGCAGCACCTTGGCCGAGGACTTGCCGGCGCGCATCTGCTGGCGAACCCGCACTCGGCTCAGCGCAAACACCCCCGCCTCCATGCCGGACAACACAAACGACACCGCGAGGCACGCGATGAAGGCTGCCCAAATCAACGGGTTCGTCGTCATGCGCGCACCGCCTCCACCAACAACTCTCGCACCCGCCGTTCGTCAGTCACCTGCGCCGTGAGCTTCAACCCACAGAACGTCGCCGACTCACCCTTGCCCGGCACCACGTCCAGCAAGCTCGTCAGCAGCCCGCCCATCGTCTCGACCTCGGGGACCTCAGCCAGCGCGGCATACTCGCGGCGGAAATCCTCCAGCCGCAGCGTGCCGGCCACGCGCCAACGCCCCGGACCGAGCTTCTCCATCACGAACCCTTCCGCCTCCGCCTCGCCACCAATCTTCCCAATCACCTCCTCCAGAATGTCCTCCATCGTCACGATCCCCGCCGTCCCTCCAAACTCGTCCAGCACGATCGCCAGCCCGCGCTGCTGCCGCTGCAGGCTCTTGAACAACTGCAACAGGTTCATTGACTCCGGCACGAAGGACGGAAACTCGATCGCATCCGCCAGGTCAATTTGCGGCTCCAGCAGCAACGCGCGTGTGTTCAGGATGCCGACAATCGTATCGGGCGTCTCGTCGTAAATCGGCAGCCGGCGGTGTTTGTGCTTGCGCGCGGCGGTGATCATCTCCTCAATGGACAGATCGTCCGAGATGGCGGCCATCTGCGAGCGCGGCCTCATCACCTCCCTGGCCGTCCGGCGGTCGAGGCTGATGATCTGCAGAATGATCTCCTTCTCCGACTGCGCCAGTGCCCCTTGTTGATACGCCATCTCCAGCAACTCCTGGTAATCCGCGTCCGTGAGCGTAAAGTGGGGCTGGCCCGTGCGCGGACTGACGGCTTGAAGAATCGCCGCGTTGACCCTTTGCGCCACCCGGCACAGTGGCCGGCTGACCCGGAGCACGAACGCCATCGGCTTCGCCACGTGCAATGACCATTGCTCCGGCCGCCGCACAGCCAGCGTCTTGGGCAGCACTTCACAGCCGATCAGGATAAGCACCAGCAACCCCGCCACCGTCCCGGCCAGCGGCCAGTGACCGTGGATGGCCATCCACAGCGCCACCGCCAGCATCGCCGCGCTGGCAAAGGTATTGCCCAGCACCATCGTCGCCAGCAAATCCTGCGGCTCGGCCAGCAACTGGCCCACGATGCCTCCCGCCCGTGGTTCCCGTTCCGCCAACTGTCGCACCTGCCACTTGCTTAGCGAAAAGAGCGCCGTCTCCGCGAGTGCGAAGAAAAAGCTCGCCCCCGCGAAGATCAACACCATCACAACGGCTGCTAGCGGCCCCGACGCCATGCCCTCAGCATGAAGCCAAAAACGCCCCAAGGCAAAACCCAATTTCACCGCCGCCACCGGGGGCTACTTGGCCGGGCGGCCGTAAACTTCCACCTCGGTATACTCGTTCAGAGCACTCTCGGTGCTCCCCCTGGAATAGAAGCGGATGCAGCGGGCTTTCACGCCCTTGGCGTTGAGGAGTTTGCCCTCGTGAGTCTCGAAGTATTCGCGATCCGTCCCGACACCCAAACCCGACGTGTTATCCTGGTCGTTGTTGAAGAGGGTGCGCACGTTCTCGGTGAAAGCGGGATCATCCCCAACCCGGACAAGGACGTCGTGATAGACCTTGGCCGTATTGTGCGCGTGCCAGATCACCAGGGCGAACAGCTCGTAAGGGCTGCCCAAATCCAGTTGCACCCACTGCGTCCCTTTGCGCATGAAAATGATGCTCTGTTCGGAGGCGTCTTTGTCGCCGTCGGTGAGCTTTGTTAGGCTGTCCGCGGGGAGGTTCGTATCGCTGCAAGTGAGCTTGCTGCCCGGCGCGAGGTTCTTCAGGCCCGCCGGGACCATCATGGGCGGGCGCGTCTTGTCCGGATCGTAGGGCTCAGTATACGCATTGGTCTGGATGTCCTTGGGCGTGCCCCTAAAAGCGGCGGTGGGCAGCTTGAGTATCAGCGGCACCAGGTTGCCGCTGGCTTCGGCGGATTCGTCCTTGGGTGCCTTCAAGGGGCCGGGAAAGGCAACCAAGTCGGAGCGCGTCTTGCTGTCCTCTGTGATCCGCGGCAGCGTGTACACCATGCCGTCCTTGCCGACCGCAATCGCGTTGACGTAAAGCGGCCGCTGGCCATTCTCGTAGAAGACGGCGCCATTGTCGGTGTACTTGCCGGTCTCGATGTCGTAGGTCACCAGATGGAGGTCCTCGAGGCCCTTGGCCTCGCCCATCGCCGTCTTGGCCTTGCCGGCCAGACGTTTGCCGTCAATGTAAATGGGGCCACCCGTCAGGTAGTGGATTGTGTTGCCGTCCGGGCCGAGCGCAAAGCCAAGGTAGCCATAACTGAACTGATCAAACATGCCGCAACGCTTGGAAGCCTCCGAGGTGATGCGTTCGAGCACCTCGAGGCGCGGCACACGCGGGTCGAACCGGAAGAGGTAGCCCGAATTGCCGTGGACCCCGTAGATCAATCGGTCACTCGGGCGCCAGAAGGTCTGCCGCCAGTTGTAACCCATGTGACCCGGATTGGTCGGGTCGTATAGGCCAAAGTAATCCTTCTTCATGTCTTCCCCTTCGACCGGCGCGACCTTATCGGTGGCAGGCTCATAACGGAAGATGGTCCCTTCTGAAGTGGTGAAGTAAGCCGAGCCGTCCTCCTGGTCCACTACAATGGAGCGGCACACAGTGCGGTAATCGGCGCCCACCCCGTCCTCTCCCTTGGCGCACATCCTGCCAAAGTCCTTTTGCTCTTTCGTCGCTAGGTCGTACCGGTAGAAAATGCCGCTGGGCCAGGTGAGGGCAAACAGACGCCCCCGCTTCTTGTCCATGTTGAAGGTCAACACACCCTCGCGTCCCGGCGCAATGCCGTAATCCTCGAACCTGCTCGTCGTAAGGTCGTAGGAGAGCAGGTGGCCCCCGGGATAGGCCTTGTAGCCCGCCGGCGGAACGCCCATGGTTTCCTTGCCCTGGACGATGCTATAGACGCCGACATGCGTGGCGAAGTAGAGCTTGCCGTTGACCTCAACAAAGTTGACATGGCTCTTGCCTTGGGGGATCGCCTTGCTCCCCTTCTCGCCGCAGGCCTCGGTAAGGTCCCCCAGCTCCTTAATCTGCTCCGTCTTGGGATCGAAGCAAAACATCTTGGCGCCCTGGTCAATATTGTCCGAGCTAAGGACGTAGTAAATCCTGCCGTCGCTGCCGGTGCCCATGGCGTTGTAGCTGTCATGGCCGAGCGCGAACCCGGAGTTGTAGGTCTTGGCGATGATCTTCTTGCCCTTGTAAGCGTTGCCGTCGGGCACGACGGGCGGTTGGCCGTCGGCGTCGGCGCCACGGCAAGCGCCGGCGGCGAGCAAACTGAGGGCGAGGATTATGCGGGCCGCAAAAGCGCTAGACGAGCTAAAGGGAATAACCGAGGCAGGCGCTTTCATGATCTGTGACCGGGTCATGCTAACCTCCCGGCAAGGGGGTTGAAGTCGGAGGCACCGGCTCGTGCGACTTGCGGCCGTAAACCTTCTCATACGCCCGACAAAACGGACACAGCCCCTCGAAGGCATTGACCAGCCAAAACGCGAGGCCCGCCTGCTTACGCCGCGCGCGCTGGCAGACCACGCAGTTCACACTGATCTGTGCCAGCGCCCGGGTTCGCTCGCTGATAACAGGTTCGCTCACCGATAGCCCGGATAGTGTCCCCCACACGGGCGCGCCGTCAACGGAAAACCTGCCCGCCGCCGCTTCATGTTCTACTTCATATTGACTGATAAGCCGTTATTGTATTAAATCAGCCAATGCAAATTGAAAGCTTAAAGGTGTTCTGTGACTTGGCCGAAACCAAGAGCTTCACCAAGGCCGCGCAGATCAACAATGTCACTCAGTCCGCCGTCAGCCAGACCATCAGCGCGCTGGAGCGGCGGTTCAACTCGCTGCTGATCGAACGCAGCAAGAAGAACTTCCGCCTCACACCCGAAGGCGACGTCTTCTACGACTTCAGCAAACGCATTCTGCAGACGTGCGACGCGCTCCACAGCAAGCTGCAGGAGATTGAAAACGTCATCTCGGGCGACATCCGCCTGGCGACCATCTACAGCATCGGCCTGCACGTCCTGCCCCCGTACGTAAAGAAGTTCCTGAAAGACTATCCCACCGTCAACGTGCACGTCGAGTATCGCCGGGACAACCAGGTGTACGAGAATGTCCTGGGCAACGTCGTGGACCTCGGCCTGGTCGCCTACCCCACCCGCGACGCCCGGCTGGAGATTGTCCCCTTCCGCAAGGACACACTGGTCTTGATCTGCCACCCCCACCACGAATTCGCCAAACGGAAGTCGGTCAAAGTCAAGGCTCTCAACGGGCAAAGGTTCATCAACTTCGAGCCCGACATCCCGACGCGCAAGGTCCTGGACAAGATCTTCAAGCAGCATCGCGTGACGGTGCAGCAGGTCATGCAGTTCGATAACATCGAGACCGTCAAACGCGCCGTGGAGATTGATTCCGGGGTCGCCATCGTGCCGCAAGAAACCATCAGCGAGGAGGTGGCCACTCAGACCCTGGCCGCCGTGGAACTCGAGAATGGCGCTTATTCCCGGCCGCTGGGCGTCATCTACAAGAAAAACAAAGTGCTTTCACCGGCCATCAAGCAGTTCATCGCCCTGCTCAAGGGCCCGGCTTGAGCCTCGGGCCGACCCTGTCCGCCCCCCTCACTCTTCGCCGCCGGCGTCGCCGCTGCCTTCCGCGAGCCACCCATCGTAGCCCGAGCGATCCGCCTTCCAGCCCCGGCTGGTGCTCGCCTGGGATCCCGCCTGCGATTCCGGCTCCCGCTCAGGTCGCCGAAAGATAGTCGTGGGCGCATCGTCCACGATCGTGTTGCCGAGAATGCATTCCACTCGCCGCAGCAGTGCCCGCGCGGTGCCAGCAGGGTGCTTCCAGATGGCTTGGCACCGCAAGTGCAGCTCCATCACTGCTCCCAGGTTCAAAGGCGGCTGCAGAAACGCCGCGATTTCCGCCTGCCGATGCATTCGCTGCAACGCCTCCGCCACCTGCCCCAGAAAGACCGTGTCCGCCCGCCGTTCCCAAAGCTGTTCCAACTCGCCATACACGTCCCCATATATCACGTTGGTCGAGTCATAGGATTCTTTCTGCCTCATGTAGATGAGCGGCAGCGAACTCCAATGCAGCGCGCCGATCCGCGCATGAACCACTTCATGCCGCGTGTGGAGACGGCCATATTGGCTCAAGAGATAATGGTGGATTCGTTCGACCGGGTCGTCGTTACGCGCCCTCAGAGTGCCCGTGCCGAAGCAGAGCAACTCCCCCGCCAGCAGGCCCGGCCCGTGCCGCCTGAGCTTCAGGCGCAAATCCCGGGCACAGCGCCGGTCGAGCTTCACCGCGTCGAAGTAGTTGATCCGCCCCGGAATACCCGCCTTGTCGCCGACCCTGACCCGCCAGCGCGTCCGGCGCAACGATTCCAGCGACAGACCGCCCAGGGCGTGGAACACCGCCAGTGAGTAATAGGCCTCCGGCAAATCCTGTTCCCCAAAGCTGTACTGCAGCACTATGCCGCGATCCGTCGAAGGACCAGCGCGCAGGGGGGTATGACGAGTGACGCTACGAATCAGGCTGTGGACCGGGTCATTAATCGCGACAAACGTCTTCGTCATCGCCTTGGAAACCAGCTAAAAGCGTACCACAAACTTCGGGCTGTCGGGGCTTGCTTTCGCTCTGGACCTCTGAAAACAACGACCCCTCATGGACACTCTGACACCACCTCTCATGCCGCTCCCACGACCTGCGACCCTCGGCCCCCGCGCTGCTTTACACGCTACGTGCCTTGACCGGGTATTGTTGGGCTCTGTGCCGCTGCTCACACCAGGCAAAACGACCAATCCAGCAGATAGAACCGCAGCCAGCGAGCGCGGCCCCCCGCATAACCGACGCGATTTTGTTTGAATAACAACCGACCCATTGCGGTCAATACAACGCTGGAACGCGGCGGGCTCGCGGGAACCGCCCGCCGAGCCTCAGGCCGTTCTGGCCAACCTCCTACGGAACTCCTACGGTTATCCTACGGAACTCCTACGGTAATGCTACGGAGCACTTGGCTAGCATCTCCAGATAACCACCAGAGCACCCGGCTGGCGCCCCGCTCCAGCCTCTGGCTCGGCAACGATCACCTCCTCGCCATTGACTCGAACGGCTATTCGGAGACTTACAAGCGGTTCCACTTCCAAGACATCCAGGCATTGAGCCTCCGGCTTACCTCGAGCCGGCAAATCTGGAATTGGGCGCTCGGGGTTCCCACTGCCATTTGCCTGGGGGGATGGGGCTACGACTTACTGCTCGGCCCTAGCATCGGCCTGGCCGGGATCATCGCGGGAGTGGCCTGCACCCTGCTCTTTGGCCTCCCGCTCCTAATCAACAACCTTTCCGGCCCAACCTGCGCCTGCACGTTGCGCACCGCCGTCCAAACCGAGGAATTGCCCTCCCTGTTGATGCTCGCCCTCGCCCTCGTCGGCCGGGGTCAGCGCATCCCTCTCCGAGCCCGGCTGCGCGCTGTCTCCAATGACCTCGTCACCCTGATCTTCGGGGTCGGCCTCCTGCTGGTTTGGGCGGGGTTCGTGGAGGCCTTCCTCTCCCAATACCACGAGCCCTTTATTCCCTGCTCAGCCAAAATCGCTTTCGGCCTCCTCGAACTGGTCCTGCTCTTCCTCTTCCTCGCGAAGTCGGGCACAACCCAGGCCCCACCCCGATGAACCCCACCATGCTCCGCATCCGCACCCCGGAAGGGATTGTCTTCTCGCAGTTGCTGGCAGGGCCGGTCACCCGCTTTCTCGCCTGGTTCATTGACCTGCTCTGTATCCTTGTCCTGCTGACTACGCTCGGCCGCGGCCTCATCCTCCTGCAAACCGTCAGCTCTAATCTGGCCGGGTCCGTTTGCACCCTCGGCTACTTCGTTATCAGCATCGGCTATGGCATGGCCTGCGAATGGCGCTGGCGCGGACAGACCGTCGGCAAGAAGCTCTTCCGCCTCCGCGTCATGGACGCACAAGGCCTTGGGCTCCAATTCAATCAAATCGTCACCCGCAACCTGCTCCGGTTCGTAGATGCCCTGCCCGCCTCTTACTTTATCGGCGGCGTCACCTGCTGGCTGAACCCCAAGTGCCAGCGATTTGGGGGACACCGCCGCGAACACCATTGTCATCCGCAACCCGCGCGTCGCGCAGCCCGACCTCGTCCAGTTGTCGCCGGGCAAGTTCAATTCGCTCCGCCAATAGCCGCACCTGGCCGCGCGCCTCCGCCAGCGCGTTTCCCCCGCCGGGGCCGCCCTGGCCATGCAGGCGGTACTGCGCCGCGATGAATTCGACCCCATCGCCCGCGTCGAATTGTTCGGCGACCTCGCCGCCCACTTCCGCGCCAAAGCTGACTTCCCGCCCGAAGCCACCGACGGCATCACCGACGAGCAATACCTCCGAAATGTGGTGGACGTAGTTTACCGCACGCGAACCGATAGCCCAATCCAGAACGCTACGGCGTGAGCGGCGCATGGGTCATGCATTACAGGCTGACCTGGCAATGCTCCGAGGCTAAAGCCTTGGCATACCGCCTTCGGCTGATCGCATAACCTATTGCAATTGTGTCACTTGTACTGGCCACCCGCACCTCTGACTAAGGCCACCCTGCCTCCATAGTCCCCCCGCAGCCCCGCCGGAGTCGCGCCGGAGCATCATGGGAGCCTCACCGTAGTACCTCTAACCCCGGGTCAGAGGTACTACGGTGAGGCCCCGGTGGGGTGCCGGCGGGACTATCGTCTGCTTCCCATGCATTGTCTTCCGGGGTGCTTTTATGCGGGCTTGACCGGCGGCTGCCTTCCAAGGCTAATGATGCCATGATTGCACGGCAGAGTCCGACCCGAATTGGCGCCCCCCACATTCTCAGCCTGCTGCTCGCGGCTATGACCCTTACCGCCTGCAAGACCATGCCCAGACCCGGCACCCCTGAGCCCCGCAAAGGCGATGAAATCGTCGCCGCCGGCCAGTTCTTCCACACCGGCACACGCGTCGTGCTTTGGATGGACCCGGGCGGCTATGACGCCTACCGCGTGGAACGACGCTTCAGCCCCATTGATAAGTCCGATTGGGAAACCTCCCAGACCGATGTCAGGGGCCTCAATTCGCCTAACCGCTACAACCTGCGCCGCAGCGGCCTGACCAACGACGAGATCGAGCGCGTGCGCGGCGGCGGCTGGGATTTGCCGCTCCTCCAGCGCGTCGTGGACCAGTTCGTCATCCACTTCGACGTCTGCGGCACCAGCCGGCAGTGCTTTAAAGTCTTGCAGGACATGCGCGACCTGAGCGTCCATTTCATGCTCGACCTGGACGGCACCATCTACCAGACCCTCGACCTCAAGGAACGTGCGTGGCACGCAACCTCCTCCAACAGCCGCTCCGTCGGCATCGAAATCGCCAACATGGGCGCCTACCCGGTCAACGGCAAAAACCCCTTCGCCGAATGGTATGCCAAAGACTCCAACGGCCAGGTCCGCATCACCATCCCGAGGCAGTACGGTGACGGCGGCATCCTCACCAAAAACTTCGTCGGCCACCCCGCACGGCCCGAACCCATCACCGGCACCATCCAGGGCCAGGAATTGATCCAATACGACTTCACGCCCCAGCAATATCAGGCCCTGACTAAGCTCACCGCGACGCTCTGCAAGGCGCTGCCGAAAATCAAGTGCGACTACCCCAAAGACGCCGCCGGCCACCTCATCCGCCAGAAGCTGCCGGATGCCGAACTCAAAGCTTACCAGGGCGTCCTCGGCCACTTCCACATCCAGACCGACAAAGTGGACCCCGGCCCCGCTTTCCAATGGGATTATGTCATCGGCAACGCCTGCTGCCTCCTCAACGGCGGCATGTCCCCCATGGCCGACGAAACCAGCAAGGGCCACATGCGGCCGAGGGAGTAGCTAAGCAATTATCCCCTGGGCGACCTCGCCCGAAACATCCGTCAGCCGAAAGTCCCGCCCCTGAAAGCGATAGACCAGCCGCTTGTGGTCAATGCCGCAAAGATAAAGCATCGTGGCATGGAGGTCGTGGACGTGCATCTGCTGCTCGTCATCCACGTAACGATAGCCGAGTTCATCCGTCCGGCCCCAGGTTAGACCGCCCTTGACCCCGCCACCCGCCAGCCAAACGGAGAAGGCATTGATGTGGTGATCTCGGCCCGTGCCCTGGCCCATCGGCGTCCGGCCAAATTCCCCGCCCCAGATAATCAGCGTATCATCCAACAGGCCCCGTTGTTTGAGGTCCTTCACCAGCGCCGCCGACGCCTGGTCCACCTCTTTGGCTGCCACCGGCATGTCCTTCTCGATGTCCCCATGGTGATCCCACGCACGGTGATAAAGCTGGATAAAGCGGACGCCCCTTTCGGCCAGCCGGCGCGCTAGCAGACAATTCGAGGCGAAGCTGCCGTCGCCAGGTTCCTTCACCCCATACAGTTCGAGCGTGCTCTTCGGCTCGCAGCGAAAATCGGTGAGGCCCGGCACCGAGGTCTGCATCCGGAAGGCCAGTTCATACTGGCTTATCCGTGTTTGAATCTCCGGATCAATCCGCTCCTCGGCGAGCATGCCATTGAGCCGGTTAATCTCCTCAATGACCTGCCGCTGCGTGCTCTGGCACACGCCTTCCGGGTTGCCCACGTAATGAACGGCCTGCCCTTTGGACCGGAAAAGGATCCCCTGGAACTTGCTGGGCAGAAACCCGCTCGACCATTGCCGCGCCGAAACCGGCTGCAAGCCCGTTTTGCCCTGCGAGGTCAGCACGACGAACCCCGGCAGGTCATCGGTCTCCGCCCCCAGCCCGTAGAGCAGCCACGAGCCCATGCTGGGCCGGCCCTTGATACTCGAACCGGTGTTCATGAACGCATGCGCCGGGTCGTGGTTGATCTGTTCGGTGTGCATCGAGCGCACGATACAAATGTCATCTGCGATGCCGGCGATGGCGGGGAACAAGCTGGAAATCTCCTGCCCGGATTTGCCGTGCTTTTGGAACTCGGTGAAGGGCCCGCGCGCCTTCAACTCCGCGTTCTGTAACTGGGCAAGCTGTTGTCCTTTGGTAAAGGAATCGGGAAAGTGCTGCCCGTCCATCCGCTTCAGCTCCGGTTTATAGTCAAAGCTCTCCAGGTGCGACGGGCCGCCCGCCATGCACAAATGAATGACGCGCTTGGCCCGCACCGGAAAATGCGGCGGGTTGACCACGCCTCGCCATCGCCCGCCAGGTTCACTGGCCCTGGCGCTGCCAACCAGCCCGGGTTCGAGCAGGCTCGCCAGCGCTATGCCCCCGAGTCCGTAGGCGGCGCGGCCGAGAAAGGTGCGGCGATTGATCCCCAACTGAAACTGCGTAGGGTCGAATGGTGTCTTCATTTAATACCTAGTAATAGTCTCCTGCAGATTCAGGATGACGCGGCAAACCTGCGTCCAGGCTGCCAGCTCCGCCTTGTCCAGGTCCTCTGGCGCCGGGGCGTTGCCCACATGCTCCAGTTTTCCCGCCGCTTCGGTCTCGGCCGCGTATTGTCTCCGCTGCGTCGCGAGGAACTCCAGCAGCGACGCCTTTTCCCTGTCCCTGGCGGGCCGGGCCAGACTCCTCTCGAAGGCCAAGTCCAGCCTGGGCTCGTCCCCGCCGCACCCCACCCTCAGCAACCGAGCGGCAAATACGCGCGCCGCCTCCACAAAGGTCGGGTCATTCAACAGGGTCAGCGCTTGCTGGGGCGTGTTCGACACGACGCGGCAGGCCGTGCATTCCTCGCGTGAGGGCGCGTCGAAATTTGCCAGCATCGGGTGGAGAAACGTCCGCTGCCAATGCATGTACAGGCCGCGCCGATACTGCCGCTCATCCGCATCCGGATAGTAATCCCGGTCAGGGAACTGGATGTTCGCATAGTAACCCGCCGGCTGATAGGGGTAGGCGCTCGGCCCGCCGATCTCTTCGTTCAGCAAACCGGCAATCCATAAGGCATTGTCCCGCACGAACTCCGCCTCCAGCCGGCGCGGCATCTGGTAGGCCAGCAAGCGATTGTTCGGATCAATCTCCTTCAGGTCCGGCCGCTCGTTCGAGCCCTGCCGATACGCCGCAGACATCACCATCAGCTTGACCATATGTTTGATGTCCCACGGGTGCGGCGGATACACCCGCTCTCCTTGGCCACTGAGGACTTTCCCTTCATCGTTCACCATCGGTTGCATGAACTCGCGGGCCAGCCAGTCCAGCAACTCCGGGTGCGTTGGCCATTCCCCCTGCGCCCCAAGATCATCCACCACCGCCGAAATCCCGGCGCCGAAGAACTGCTTCCACAGCCGGTTCATCACCGCCCGCGCTGTCAGCGGGTTTACCGGTGACACCAGCCAGTGCGCCAGGTCCAGCCGCGTCAGGCGCTGGTTCTCCGTGCCGGCAAGACGAGGCAGGAAATGCGGCGTCGCCGGTTGGACGATCTCCCCGCTCTCATCCTGCCAATTGCCCCGCGGCAACACCCGCGTCACCGCTGGCGCGCAGGCGACCGCCACCATCGTGAAGGCCCGACCCCCGCGGCACTCCCGAAGTTCCCCCTCCAGCTTCCGCGCCTGGGCGACCGCCTCCGGGTCCCACTGGGTGGTCAGCAGAAAGGTGCGTCTCAGCAAATCCCGCTCTGCCGCCGTTGGTCGCCCCGTTGTATGCCCCAACGCCTTGCGCAGCCGCCCGCCGAGTTCCGCTTGCAATGGTTCGCCAGCGGCAAATGGTGTCACCGACAGTCGCGCCGAGGCAACGGCGGCATTGCCCAGGCTAACTACCACAACTTCCCCTGCTTTGGTCTGCACCGGCTTGTCCAGCAGCCACACCGCCGCTTGGTGCTCGTCATTTGTCGAAATCTCCCAGCGGTCAGTCACCCCGATGATCGGCAAGCCCATTGAATAACGCTCTTCCTTGTGGTCGGCCTCCCCGAAGCTGCATGGGAGTTTGGCTTCCTTGCCTGCCGATCCCAGACTCGCCGAAACAACCAGCGCCGCCCGCTCTCGCTTCTTGATGATCTTGCCTTTGCCCTCGTTTGTCGCCCGCGGAACCACTTCGAGCCGAATGCCCGACACCCACATGCTAGGCAAAGTCAGGGCCACCTTTACCTCCTCGTTTGGCTTGTCGCTGAAGAAGATGGTGGCGTCGGTCTTTACCGTGAAATTCGTCGCCGCCACGGGATTAGTGTCCTTCATCTTGAGTGTGACCTCCGGCTGCGGCACGACCCACCCGTCGGGCCATTGGTCCAGGAAATCGCGGCTGGTCTGGCACCATTGGTGGAACGCCGCCTGGCGCCGCCCATCCGCCTTCAGCTTCGCCGCCGCGGCCTCATTCACCGCATCAATCTCTTGCCTCACTTTGGCCATCCGCCTCTCGAGGTAAGGGCTGTCCACCTGGATCTCCGGCGGGAATGGGTGATCGTTGCCGTATCCTTCCAGTCCCACCGAGGGCGAGTAGGAATAATCCGCGTAAATGCCCCATTGCTTGAGGTCCGCGAAGAACGCCTCCATTTGATAGAAATCCTTGGAGGTAAAGGGATCGTACTTATGATCGTGGCACTCCGAGCATCCCATCGTGGAACCCAGCCAGGTCATCGAAACCGTCCGCACCCGGTCGGCGGCGTACTTGGCCAGGTATTCCTTGGCCTGCGCCCCGCCTTCGCGGGTCATCATGTTCAGACGGTTGAAGCCGGTGGCAATCCGCGCCTCGACCGACGGCTTCGGCAACAGATCCCCCGCAACCTGCTCCACCGTGAACTGGTCAAAGGGCTTGTTGTTGTTAAAGGCCGCAATCACGTAATCCCGGTAAGGGAAATCGTTTTGGTTCTGGTCCCCGTGATAGCCGACCGTGTCCGCGAACCGAACCAGGTCCAGCCACGGCACCGCCATGCGCTCGCCGTAGTGCGGCGAGCTGAGCAGCCGGTCCACCTGCCGTTCGTAAGCCGTAGGACCCGTATCGGCCAGATAGGCTTCCACTTCCGCCGGCGTCGGCGGCAGCCCGATCAGGTCCAGGCTTAGCCGGCGCAGCAACGTGCGCTGGTCCACTTCCGGCGAAGGCCGGACGCCTTTGGCTTCGAGCCCCTGGAGAATGAAAGCATCTATCGGATTGCGGACCCAAGTGGCGTCCTTCGCCTTTGGCACCTCCGGGCGCTTTGGCTGCATATACGCCCAATGCGGCTCATATACTGCCCCAGCGGCAATCCACTCCTTCAGCAGTGCCTTTTGCTCGGAGGTCAGGACCTTGCGCGAATCGGGCGGCGGCATGCGATCATCCGGATTCTCGGCGAAGATATGCTCAACCAGTTTGCTCTCCGCCGGTTTGCCCGGGACGATCGCCTCCCTCTCAATTGCCACCTCCCGAACATCGAGCCGGAGTTTGGCTTTGCGACGGTTCTTATCGTGCCCGTGGCAGACGAAGCAGTTCTCCGAGAGGATGGGTCGGATATCGCGGTTAAACTCGATTGGATTGTTTGAGCCGCCCAGCGCGCAGGCCGCCGGTGACCCGACCAGGAGGAGCAAAAGCCAACCACGCACCAAGAGCACGACTGCCCGCTCGCGGTTACAATCCCAAAGTGGCCTGTCTATTCGTCCGTCGCGGCGGGGCCGCCGGTTTATCCGAGAACGTGATAAAACCACAAAAAGCCGCATCAAGGTAACTCAACCTGAACCATTCCATAAGCTGCCGCGAAAGCAAGTTGCCCTCGTCCCGAATACCTGTTGCAGCCTCGAGGACGCCTGCCTAGAATGAATGCCGCAAATTTGCAATGAGGACAACGGAAACGACGCGAGGTCAAAGCCCAACCCCTCCGCGGCGATCCCGACCTGTGCTTGCAGATGCTCCTGCCCAGCGAACTGGCTTCCGACATGGCCGTAAATGTGCTGGCCTGCCCGCCCGGCGCCGCGTGCCTGTGGTCGAGGCGCCACCCATGGAACGCGGCTGGACGCTCTTGCGGGGCCAGGCTATCTTTCGTCTGGAAGCGGACTGGCATCCCGTCCAGGCCGGGGACGTAATTTGGGCGGCGCCGTATTGTCCGCAGTGGTTGGTGGCCTTGGGCAAGACCCCTGCCGGTTGCATCTACTACCAGGACGTGAACCGGGACCCGATGTAGCCCCGGACTCCTTGAAAGCACCCCCTGAGCCCGAAACGGCGAGATGGGGTGTTGGACCGCTGATCCTACCATCACTCCATCACTCCGCCGCTCCATCATTCCGCATAGATTCAAGCGGTATTGCTTTCCGCTCCCGTATCTCTATCATCCCAGCCTCGGCAACCAATATACGCTATGACTGCCCCAAATCCCCACAACGAAAAGAAACGGCTCAAAGTCCTTTGGCAATATGAAGTGCTCGATACGGTGCCCGAGGAAGTGTTCGACGACCTGACCGAGCTGGCCGCGCGGATTTGCGAAGCCCCGATTGCCCTCATCTCGCTGGTGGACGAAAAGCGCCAGTGGTTCAAATCCAAGGTCGGCACTTCCGTCGATGAAACCTCGCGGGACGTCTCGTTCTGCGCCCATGCCATCAACCAAACCGAGCTATTCATCGTCCCCGACGCGACCCAGGACACCCGCTTTGCGCAAAACCCCCTGGTGACCTCGGACCCGAAAATCCGCTTCTACGCCGGCGCGCCCCTCATCACGCCCGACGGACAGGCCCTGGGCACCCTGTGTGTGATTGACAAAGTCCCGCGCCAGTTGCGCCTGGAGCAGAAGCAGGCCCTGCGCATCCTCGCCCATCACGTCGTCTCCCAGCTCGAATTGCGCCGCCGCACCAAACAGTTGGGCGACGTCCGCGCCGAATCTGCGCGCCTGCAAAACGACTTGGACAAGGCGCGCGCCGCATTGGCCGCCGCCCGCCGCGAACTCGCGGGCCGCCACCCCCGCCCGGTGGCCAAGCCCCGCGCCAAAGCCAGGCAGAAACGAAGGTAAGCCTCAGGGAAAAATGGTGGAGCCGACAGGAATCGAACCTGCGACCTTCTCATTGCGAACGAGACGCTCTACCAACTGAGCTACGACCCCAGTCCACCAATGTTCAGACCCGGTAGTCTTGACACAAAATGCTCCTGGGCGCAACAAAGATCCCGGTACAAAATGCAGTCAAATGGACTTCCCGCCCCTGGCCCCCAACTTCACGCTGACCAGCTCGATCCCCTCGCCGGTCCCGAGATTGCGCGAGTATCTCCTGTCCCGCGAGTTGTTCCAATGCTCGTGGACGCCCAGGCTGGGCAGCCGCTGGGTCGCTGTGGCATGGTTGGGATCGTAGAACGTCCCGGACGGCGGATCGTTCGCCAGCGCCGCCTCGTGCAGGTAATCGTCCACCCCGCCGTTGCCCGCAATGTCCGGCCACTCGGTTGCAAGGAAATCGAACCCGACCGAATCAATGGCTAAGGCGTCCTGCGACGCCAGGAGGCTGCACGACCATTGGCCCTCGAACGGGGACGAGTGCATCCGCTGCGGAACGGGGTCGCGCGGATGCACGCCCGAGAATAAGCCGTCCACGAGGTAGAGCACTGTTTTGCCGCCCAGATGGGAATGCCCCACCAAGTCCACCAGCGGACGGTAAATCCTCGTGTCCTTGGAAAAACAGTTGGGATGGATGTCGTAATACCCCGGTTGCACCGGCCAGCGTATCAGCGAGCCGAAATGATTCTTGGCGCAGAGCGTCACGCCGCCGCCGGTGTGGGCCTTCAAGTTGGCGAGGTTGATCAGGTATTGGGCGTCAGCGAAGCAGGTGGGCAGATAGTCCTGGGTCTTGCCTTGCGGGCGGCTGCTCCAGTACAGAGGCTGCGGGGAGGACTTCACCTTGACGCGCTCGAATCTGCCGGCGTGGTCCTCGAAACGCACCGCCGAAAACGCTCCATGCAGAAGGCCATAATACTCTTTGACCAGGCAGGCGAGCGTGTCGCAAACGGTGATGTTCTGCGGGGGCACCCCCACGCTGGCAAGCTGGCTGACCAAGGCGAGGATCATCTGCGGAGCCGTATTCATGTAATCCTGCCGACTGATGAAAGCGTAGGTATCCAGGTTGACATGGCCCTCGCTGAAAATCATACCGACCCAGTTGGGCTTAATGGCGATCTGTTCCCCGGCGCGGTAGCCCACATCACCTTCGCCGCGCGCTCGGTTCAAATGGCGGAACAGCCTGGACCACGCTCCCGCCACGGTTGCTTCACCGGTCAATTCACAGACCACCCGCGCCATCATGGCGTCCACGCGGTCCTGCTTCACCCGCTTGCCCTCCCACCAGTGGCCATCGTCCGGACCTTTCCAATCCGTGACCTCCGGATCGTGGACCCACACCACGCGCCCCGGGTGGATGCCCTTGGCTACGCCCAGAGGCCTGGTCTGGCCCTGGTCGAGGCCGAAGGTCACCGTGGGGAGACAAGCCGCGAACCCGCCGGTAAAGACCAGCGATTGGCGGAGAAAGGTGCGACGATCCAGGCCTCGCCGGTGGACCGTCGGGGTGGTGGGATCAGTCCTGAGGTGGGAAACATGCTTTGCTTTCATGGCGCAATGGGACCACGAATCCCGTCCGCCTTCAAGCGTGGAGCAGCGCCAACTGCAAACAGAATTTGGCCGAAAGAGCGGGGTCGCAGGTAGTCCTCAGGTTTCGTTGAGATCGAACGACGGGAGGTTGGTGATCCTCTCTTCGGGGGCGCGGAAGGGATTGTCCTGCTCGAGAAGCCATTTCAGTCCGTCCGCTAAGACACGTTTGGTGTGTTCCAGGTCTATCCCCACGTGGTCCGACTCGTACCAGGTGATCTTCTTGGGTTCCCTGGCGGCATCCTGCAACGCCTTGCCGGCCACAGCGGGCACCAGCACGTCGTATTTGCCGTTTTGGAAGTACACGGGTGTGGGCGAAATCTGGCCGGCGTAGTGAATCGGGTCCGCCACGCCGAGGAAGTAGCGCGCAACCGGTATGATGCACCCAAGCACAACGCCTACCTTGCGCTCCTGGGATGGGGTCAGTTTGGGCAGCGGCGGCTTCTCCGGATTGAGATGCCTGCCGTCAATCAGCCCCAGCGCTGCGGCCACACCCAGGTGATTGGCATACGAGTTCAGCAGTTTGCGGTAGTCAGCGCCCCCGTACACCAGCACCCCAGCCCGCAAGCGTTTGTCCTTGGCCATGACGACAGCGCCGATGACGGCACCGTAGCTGGCGCCCACGAGATAGACGCGTTGTGGATCAATCTCGGGATAGGACGAGAGATAATCAATGAGCCGCCGCGTTTCGTTGACGGTTTTGGCGGCGCGTTGCGCCAACGCTCCGTACCGGGCCAGGAACGACTGCCTTCCGCGCAGTTTGCGTTCGCCCTGGGTGTACTGGTCGAAGCTCACGACGGCGAAGCCTGTCTGATTGAAAGGAGCGGTGATTTCTTTCAGAAAGTTCTTATTCTGGCCAATCCCGTGCAGGAAGATAACTGCGGCAACCTTCTTACCCGTGCGTTTCATCGGCAGGGACATCAAAGTGGGGATCTTCTCGCCCTGGTACCCGTCGAAAGTGAACTTGGTGATCGTGTAGCCCCTTACGGGCGTCTCCTGATTAAACTCGGTCATTCCGAGCACCGTCACGTTCAGCGGCGCGCGGGCATCGTAGTTGTCGAAATAGTGCGCGTCCCGATACGCCTTAAACGCCCAAAGCAGGACCACCAATCCCAATAGAACCCCCAGGACGCTCTTTAAGAATCTCTTCCACACAGACATTTGTTGTCCCGTGCATCCCGGAGGGATGCTAGCTATTAGCCGGGGGTTGAGCCGTGCGACACCCCCGGAGCTTGCGCCTGCTAGCAACCCGATCCCGGAGGGATCGCAGCTGCCGGATGAGCCCGTCCGGAACTGTCGTCCCCGCACACGCCCCGTGCTGGCATCCCTCTAGGATGCCGAACCCGATGCGCATGGTTTCCGGTGGTATCGCACCGCTCAACCACCGGCTAATGGCTGTCAAGCCCCCGGCTTGGAGCGTGAACCATCCGGATTCGGTGCATCCTGGTTCACTCCAAATATTTCGGGTCATATTCAACCCCCGCTTTGCTGAGCATCTCAACCAATTCCTCGCGAAACGACTTCACGCGATGATGCTCCTCCTGATTGGCAATGTAATGCTTCACCGCCTCCCTGGATGTCGCGCTGACGGTAAATGCCGCATATCCTTCCTGCCACGCGAAGGCGGGCATACCTACCTGCTCATGCACCCAAACGGAGGATGCTTTCTTCAGCTCCCGCATCACGTCCGCGAGACAATGCGTCGCCTTGAGGCCCACCAACAGATGCACATGGTCTGCCACACCGCCCACGCCCTCAGGGAATCCTCCGAGGCCGCGAATCGTGCCGCCGAGATAATCGTGGAGGCGCGCCCGCCAGGCCGGTTCAATGAATGGCTCGCGGCTTTTCGTTCCGAAAACGAGGTGGTAATGCAGGCTCAGGTAGGTGGATGACATATCGGTCGGCCAATGATGCGGCGGAAGTAATGGAGTTGCAGCAAAAAAGGTCGCTGCTGTTGACCCACCGGCAGCAAGCCGCCTGCACCGTGGCCCCCGATTACGAGGGCACCTCCAGCTCAAGGCGAACCGGTCCGTTTACCGCTCGGCGGGAATATCGAAGACCACTAGGTCCGGCTCCCTGAATTTGGCGACGACCGCTGCGCTGCCGTCCGGGCGCGCGATCATCGAACAGCCTGAGTGCAGCCGCCCCTTCCACACGCCGCCCTGGACTGTGCCCAGGACCGCGTCGGTTCCGATCACCCACAGCCCGGTTTGCGCCGCTACCTTGCCGATGTGCTTCTGGTAATCCCTGGAATTCTGCTCCAGCTTGTCCGGCTCTGCCGCGAAACCGTGGGGCGCGATGAGCAGCCACGCCCCCAACTCGGCCACCCGCTGAGGGTTCTTGAGGTCGAAATTATCGGCGCAAATGGTGAGGCCGATTCGGCCGAACTCCGTATCAATGGTGTTGATGTCCTCCGCGCGACCCTGGTCATAAAGCTGTTTGGTCAGGTGTTCGAGGGTATTGATCTTGCGGTGCTTGAGCACGATGCGGCCAGCGCGGTCGAGGATGACGGCGGAATTGTAAACCCGGTCGCCATCCTTCTCCAGGCACCCCACCGACAACCACATCCGGTATCGCTTGGCCAGGTCGGCGAGCAAGTCCGTGTATTTGCCCGGGATGGGGAGTGCATCCCGTCGGGCTTGCTCGTATAGCCAGCCCCAGTCGGCGGCCTCCGGCAGATTCAGCAGGTCCGCCTTCTGGCTCGCGGCCTGACGCACAGCTTTCTCCGCCAGGCGCATATTGTGTTCGAGGTTTCCATCCTCCACCGGGATTTGCGCCAGCGCCACGCGCAACCCGCCATGCGGGCGAACGGGCACCCGGTCCACCGGCTGTTCTGCGGATCCTGCGTGGAATTGCTTGGCCGTAATGAGCATCAGGGAAAGAGCCAGGGTCAACTGCCATTTTAGCATAGCCAGTCCCAGACATTATCGCGTTCCTGTTCTTATGCGAGCGGTTTGTTGGGCTTTCAAACCGGCTGCTTTGAGACCGGCTTGGAATACATTTGAATCATTGCCCATTTGAGTCATGCTGCCTCATGCCCAACCCGCCACGCGATCCCGCTCACAACTTGCTGCTGCCTGCTTTGCTTTTTGCCTCGCTCGGGGCCATGACCTGGGCCGTGCGTGGGTGCTCGGGTTTCGGTGGCCAAATGGGCTGCCTTTTTGCCGGTGTCACCTGGGGTACTGCCTGGTGGTTCATCGCGCGCGAGCCTGGCAGCCAGCAGACGCGCCGTTACGCCTCCGGATGGATCATTCTGGCGCTCACTGTGGGCATCGGCATGGCGGGAGCCAGAGGCTGGATGCAATGGCCGAGTTTCTTTAATGGGCGGCTGATGACCGACGCCCCGGCCGGCAAATTCGTTCCCATCCCGCGGATTTACGGGTTCATCTGGCTGTTCATCGCCGGCATGCCCTGGGCCGGGCTCGGGGCTTGCCTGCTAGCCTGGTGCGGTTCCCGCCGTCCGTTCCCGGCTTGGTTGTGGGCCGTACGGCTCGGCTGCGGATTCGGCGCTGTGCTAATGGCCTTGTTCCTGTTCCGACATTTGCCGGAACTGTTCCTTCCCCTCTATACGACCCTCAAAACGCAGTATCAGGACTTTCAGGCCAACCCTAGCCTCCGCCGGTTGGTGAACGACAACCGCGCCGCCATTGCGCACCTGGGGCTCTACCTGGGTTTTCTGCTCTTCGAGGTTGGCCGCAGGGATTGGAGGAACGTAAAGCTGATTCTAACCGTTGGGCTGCTCAATGGCCTCGGCTGGGCGATGTGCCAAAACTGGCAGTGGGCCCCCCGCCTGTGGCCCGACGCCCACTTCAATTTCTGGCGTTGCTGGGAATCCTCCGGCGGCATCAGCATCGGCATTGCCTACGGCGTTGCCTTCTACCTGGCCAACAACCGGATGCCGGAGCCGGAACTCGCGGCGCAGGGCTCCGGCTCAGACCCTAACCTCGAACGGCTGGGGGCTTATTCAGGACTATTGCTCGGCCTGGGACTCTCTATCAAGAACGGCCTGAAAGGCTGGTGCAACATCTATATCGGAAATGAGGATTACTGGAACAGCGTCCTGTGGAAGATCATCGGCCCGCTCATGGTGCTTGGCCTGCTGGCCATCCTCATGCGGATCTGGCTGCGGCCATTGCCCAAGCCGTTCGTAGGCGATGCCTTCCCGCATTCCTACCGGCTCGTGTGGCTCATGCTCATCGTTCAAAACGTCATCGCACAACTAGTCACCGGGCCTTGGTCGGACTGGAGTGAAGTCGCCTTCAGCATTTACTACCTGGTGCTGTTCTTCCTCTCCGCCGTCATCCTCTACCATTACCACGTTCTGAAGACCCGTTTCACTCAGCAGCCACCTTAAGCCCAAGCCTCTTGGCATGCTCCAGGAGCACCTCGCCCAGGGTGTCGCCGTAAAACGAGGCGGTGACCTCGTAGCCGCTCTTCTGATACTCCGCTTTGGTGAGGATATAGCCGATCTCGTCCGTGGTCAGAGCCGCGATACACGGATGCGCGATGCCCGCCTTGAGTAACGCGTCCTTCATCGCCAACCCCAGCTCACAGATCGGCTCGCCCGGAAACGTGATCATCTCGAAGCCGTTCACGCGCAGCGCGTAGATCGGCGCCTGCTCGGGCAGGAGAAGTTTAATCATCTGATCCAGTTGTTCCTGGGTGACATGGTATTCCACTCCCGCGATCTTGACGAAGTCCGGCGCGCCCCGGCGCGGCGGCAGGCGCACCCATTCCGACTCGACCGCGAACCGGCCGACCTGCTCCGCATGGAGGTCCTTGGCCAGACGCCAGGCAACGATCCCCACCTGCCGGCCGTAATTCCAAGCCTGCTCGTAATCGCTCCCGCCCGACCGGCCCTGCGGCGAGATGTCCCCCTCAGCCCCGTTGGCGTACAGGCAGACCACTCCCCCGCCGAAGAGATCCTCGACCGTCCGCTGCATGCTGCCTGCCCATTCGCCGGACACCAGCATGTCGCGTGCGCCTACAAACGTGCCGTGGGCGGTGTAATTCACCAGCACGGCCCAGGGAGAACCATCCGCCTTGTCGAGCCGAAGCACCGTGATCTGCGGGTCCACAAACTCGCTCCCCCGCCGGTTGCGGTTCATCTGCGGAAGCTCCACCGCCCCAGACGCGGCTTTTACCGGTTGCAGCGCGCCCTGTGCTTCCCCCAGCGCCTTGGCCAGGCGGTCCGTCACGAAGTTGAGGACTGGCTCCGCGAAAACCCCGATGTGCGGATTGTTGACGACGTTGCGGCGGTCGAGCGAATAGCCCTCCAGACCCGCGTGGGTATGGCTGGCGGTAATGAGCAGCCGCTCCAGCGTCAGGCCCTCGATTCCTGCCTTCTTGAGCGTCTCCTCAGCCACACAAACCGGCACGGTGCACATGTCCACCGTAATCAATGCCGACTTCTTCCCACCCAGTTCGAATAGCATTACCTTGCCGTAAATAGTGTCGAGCGTGCCCGTGGCGGGTTTGCCTTCACGGGTGCCATACCCCCCCAGAGGCGTGGGGATCTTGTCCTCCATCGGGTTGATGCTGACGCGTGCGACACCCGCGTTGAGAGTAGCCGCTGCCACCGGTGCGGCGCTGGCCAGGCACCAGCCCGCCCAGACCGCAAAAGCAAAATCCAGGACAGTGGTGAAGAGGCGAACAAATGACGGAGTGGGTCGGGCTTTCAGGACGTGGCGATTCATGCCGGACTAGCGTGGCGGTGAGGGGACGCAGTGTCTAGTGTCAAACAGCCCACGGCCCGAGATCATCCGCCAAGCGCGCGCCGAATCGCGCAAGGGATGATCGTCTTACTCGCCTTTGTTCTCGGAGCAGTGCGACCAGGTGAGCAGGAGCGGCGGCGAAACCTGCACGAATGCCATTGTGGAGTTGGCCCGTCCTTTCCTCCACCCTTCCAAACCGCGGAGGATTTCGATAGCCAATTCGCGCTGCTTCGGTGAAAGCGGTGTGTCGAGCAGCGCGCTAATCAGACGCTTCCAGCCGTCCGTCACCTGAGACTCGGCCCAAAGGCGCTGGTGGCTGATGAGGGCCGCGCTGCGTGCGGCGTCGAGCATGGCGTGGCGCAACGCCGAGAGTTCCTGACCGCGCGCCTGAAGCGTGCGAGCTGCCGCCTGGGACTCGCCATCCAAGTCCTGGATTCGCTTGGTTGCTGCGTCCTTCAGGGCAGCGAGGTCGCGCACCTGCGCACACAGGGCCGACTGGATCAGCCGCAACTCATCAATGGTACTGTTCAGGCAGTTGAGTTTGGTCTCCTGAGTCGTCGCGGCGGCGGCTGATTCTGCGAGTTGATTCTTTTGCCGACGGATGCACTGTTCCAGTTCCGCTTCACGTTGATGCCCTCTCCGCAGCTCCGCAACCGTTTCTGCAAGCTGGTCCGCCAGTTCAGAGGCCTGCCGCTCCCGCGCTTCGGCCCGGGACTGTTCCCGGCGGCGTTGGGCAATTTCCGACCGTAGCAGTGCCCGGAGTTTACTCTGCTCGGCGTGGTAACGCTCCTGCTGGGCGTCGAGGTCGTGCTGAGCCTCTTCCAGTCGCTGCCGCAACTGAACCTGGGCCTGGGCATTCGCCGTCAGCTCCGCCTCCAGTTCACTCCGCCGCTTGCCCATCTCGCCCGCCTGCTGCTCGGCAGCTTCCCGGCGCCTGGTTTCTTCGGCCAGCGTTTCCGTCAGCCGCTTGACCCGCTGCTCCTCCTGCGCCTGCGCCGCCTGCAATTCCTGGATCCGTGCCTCCAGCTTGGTCTGTGCGGCGCGGGTGCTCTCCTGTTGTGCCTGCAGTTGGTTTTGCGACGCCTCCAGCTCTCGCTGCAATCTCGCCTGCGCCTGCTTGTGCCCTGCCAGTTGGATTTCCAGCTCGCTCCGCTGTTGGCCAAGCCTGCCTGCTTCTTGCTCGGCTCCTTCCCGACGTTTGGTCTCTTGAGCCAGCGTCTCTGTCAGTCGGTTAAGTAGTTGCTCGACCTCCGCCCGGGCCGCTTGCAGTTGCTGGGTCCGGGCCCCCAACCGGGACTGCTGGGCGCCGGAGGGCTCCTGTTGTGCCTGCAGTCGCTTTTGCGCCTCCTCCAATTGCCGGCGCAACTCCCCTTGCACCTGCTCGTTCTGCGCCAGCTCCGCTTCCAACTCGCCCCGCCGTTTCGCCCCGGCCGCCTCAATCTCCTGCTGCAACGCCTTCTCGGACGCCTGTTTCTTCGCCAATTCAGCCTCCAACTCGCGCTGCCGCTTGGTGGCGTCCACCGCCAGGCGTTCCGCCAATTGACGTCGCTTGGTCTCCCAGGCCAGCGCCTCGGTCAGCTTCTTGATCCGCTGTTCCGCCGCCGCCCGCGCCGACTGCAATTCCCGGGCGCGCGCTTCCAGCCTGGCGCGCTCGGCAAGGTAATTCTGCTTTAGGGTCTCGAGTTCCTGGTGTGCTTCGTCCAACTGCCGCTGCAAGTGCGCCTGCGCCTGCTTGTTCTCCGCCAATTCAGCTTCCAGGTGCGCGGCCTGCAATTCCCGGGTGCGCGCTTCCAGCCTGGCGCGCTCGGCAAGGTAATTCTGCCTAAGTTCCCGCAGTTCCTTCTGCGTCTCCTCGAGCTGCTGCCGCAACTCCGCCTGGGTCTGTCGGCTCTCGGCCAGCTCCAGGAACCGCCTCAACTGCTTCTGCGCCTGCTGGAGCTCTTGCCGCAACTGTCTCTCCGCCTCCAGTTGTTGTTGCGCCTCCTCCACCTGCCGGCCCATTTGTCCCAGTTGGGCTTCCAGACCCCGTTGCCTTTTGCCAATCTCCTCGGCTTGCTCCTCGGCCCGTTCCCGCCGCTGGGTCTGCTCGGCCATCGTTTCTGCCAGTTGGTCGAACCGCCGTTGCACCTTGGCCTTGGCCGCCTGCACTTCTTTGATCCGCTCTTCCAGCGTGGTCTGTTCGGCGCGGGCGCTTTCCTGTTGCGCCTGCAGTTGCTCTTGCGACGCCTCCAACTCCTGCTGCAATTGCGCTTGCGCCTGCTGGTTCGCCACCAGTTGGGCTTCCAGTTCGCGCCGCCGTTGGTCGGTCTCCCCCGCCTGCTGCTCGGCGCTTTGCCGACGCCTGGTCTCTTCCGACAGCATTTCGGTCAGCCACTTGACCCGCTGCTCCACCTCGGCGTGGGCCGCCTGCAGTTCCTGGATCCGCTCTTCAAGCCGGGACTGTTCAGCGCGGGAACTTTCCCGTTGGGCCTGGAGTTGTTGGTGCGCCTCCTCCAATTGCTGCTGCAACTGCCTCAGTTCGGATTCCAACTCAGCGCGGCGTTGCCCAAGCTCCACCTGCTGCCGCTCGGTCTCTTCGCGGCGTCGGGCCTCTTCAGCCAGCGCATCGGTCAGCCGCCGGACCTGCTGTTCCACCTCCGCTTGGGCTGCCTGCAATTCCTGGGCGCGGGCCTCCAGCAGGGACACCTGGGCGCTGGAACCTTGTTCCCGCTGGGCCTGTAGTTGTTTCTGCGCCGCCGCCAGTTCTTCCTGCAGCCGCAACTGCGCCTGTCTCCTCTCCGCCAGTTCCGCCTCCAACTCGGCCCGCCGTTTGGCATCGTCGGAAGCTTCCATTTGTAGCTCCAGCGTCTTCCCGGTCTGCTTGTTTAGCGCCAGGGCGGCCTCGAGTTCGCTGCGACGTTTGGCGTGTTGGGCGGCCTGGTGTCTCAGCGCCTGGCGGCGCCCGGTTTCTGACGCCACCTCTTCCTGCAGGCGCCTGACCTCCCGCTCCAGCTTGGCATGAGCCACCTGCAATTCCTCGGCCCGTGCCGCTAGCCGGGACTGTTCGGCCGCCGTGCTCTCCTTATGCGCCTGTTGTTGTTGCTGTGCGCTCCCTAGTGCCTGGTGCAAACGCGCCTGCGCCTGCTGGTGCTCGGCCAACTCGGCTTCCAGTTCACTCTGATGTCTGGTTAGCTGGCCGGCCTGCTGCTCGGCCTCTTCCCGCCGCCGGGTCTCAACCGCCAACCGCTCCGCCAACGACTTCATAGTCTCCGTTGCGGCCGCCCGGTTGGCCTGCAGTTCCTTCACCCGCGCCTGAAGCCTGGCCCGGTCGCCGCCCCGAACCCGCGGTCGCACTTGCAGTTGGCATTGCGCCTCCTCCAACTGCTGCTCCATCTGCACCTGCGCCTGCCGGCTGTTCGCCACTTCGGCTTCAAGTTCACTTTGGCGTTTGGCCGACTCGCGGGCCTGCTGCTCGGCGCTTTGGCGGCGACTCGCTTCCTGGCTCAGCGCTTCGGTCAGCGAGCTGATCTTTTGCTCCACTGCCGCCTCGCTGGCCTGCGCCTCCTTGGTACTCGCCGCTAGTTCGGCTTCCCGGGCAGCCCGGGCGCGTCCGAGAGTCTCCAGTTCGCGCCGCGCCGCTTCCAGTTCGCCGGCCAACCGCTCGCGCGCCTGCTGACTTTCGGCCAGCGCCGACTCAAAGGCGACCAACCGTTTGGGGTTATCGGCTGATGCCAACTCTTGCTGGAAAGCGGCCTGCACCCGCTGAATTTCTCCCAGGGCCGCCTCCAATTCGGTTCGGCGTTGCGCGTTGGCGGCGACCTCCTGTTCGAGCTCCAGGCGTCGTCTCCGTTCGTCCTCCAGGGCTTGCTTCAGGCGAATCAGCTTGTCGGTGACAAAGCCCTGGACTCCCTCCAGGGCCCGTCTCCGTCCTGTGAGGTTCAATTGTTCGGCGTGCCCGGCTTGTTCGGCAGCCAGCGTCTGCTGCTCGGACTCTGCCAGTAACCGCTGGAAGAGTTGCTGTGACCGCTCATTCTCTTCAATGGCCTCTTCCAGTTGACTCCAACGTAACGCGTTCTCGGCGGCTTGCTGTTCAACCGCTTCGCGCCGTTTGATTTCCTCCGCCAAAGCCTCCTTTAGGTATTTGAGCTTCTCGTTAATGGTCTCCTGCAACGACACCAGTTTGTTCGTGTCGCTTTCGGGCCTGGCCGAATGACGGTCAGTTGAAATCGAGCTCTGGTTTGGCTGGAGGGTGAGCCCTGCGCCGCCGGTGGTCCCCGATTGGGCCACGGGCACTGAAGTGAAATCCGCCGGCGTATTTGCCGTCTTCATCGCTGATTCTTAATGCGTCAATTGGACACGGCTCGCCCCGCTGCGAACACGAATCCCAACTTGACAGCACGTCGGCTGCCAATTGCGCAACGCCGGCGCTGTCAAACAGAAAGGACGGCTTGCGGGCTGACTCCTTTTAGTCGGCTTGGCACCGCTTATGCTGCCGCCGGGCATGGTTCCCTCACGGGCAGTCCGCTAGGACCCCTGATGCGCACTCCAGCAAGAGCAAGTGTCAGGAAGTGCATTGCCCAGTGGTTGCTCATGGGCAGTTGGACCTATGGTCTCCAGCCTGCCGCAGGAGAAACCAGCCGACTTGACTCAGGGGTGGGTGTTTTTGTGTCAATAGTGACACTTGCTCCGGGAATGCGGGACGCGGTGATTCATGCGGGACGAGCATGGCTGCGAAAGGTGCCGCGTGTCCAGTGTCGAGTAGCGGATGCCGACCCGACCGGCGTATCGCGTCAGAACCACCATCCTGAAAGGATGGAAATCACTCAGCCCAGGGTTGCGAGGCACGAGCTACCCTGGGAACACGCATCCCAAGCCCCGTTCTACCCTGAAAGGGTTATATCAGCGCGCGCCCAAGCCGGTGGTACTGTCGAGATGCGCCCCGACCCGACCGGCGTATCTTGCCGGTACCGTCACGCGAGGCGGAGCCCCGACGTCGCAGGAGCGCGGCCGTTCGGCTGGACGAACGCAGCCGTGGCGCTCGAGCCGCACCAGAGCACCACCATAGCAGTGCCGGAGTATCGCCTTAGTTGCAAGGATGTTGTAAGCATGTTGCAAGCCTGTTGCAGGCTTGTTGGAAGCTTCATCCTTCTCTCTCCCTCACGCTCCCCAGGCCGAGCACCGACGCGGTCCGGCCTGCGAGCGGCACAGCCTCCCGCAAGGCCCAGTTACAGGTCATAGACTGCGGACGGGTTGCCCAGGTTACAGAGATTCGACCGATTTCGAGCTGGCGTGCGCCCCTCACTGCGGTCTGGCGCAATCCCGCGACGGTGGCACTGACGAGGGTCGCCCTATGTAAGGCCCCTGCCTCTTTCCCGCTTGCGCCCAGCCTGAGCTTCGTTGCATCGTCCCGCCCATGATCTTGCCCATGTCACGACGCAGATTCCTCTGCCGCACTGCCACGGCCACAGTATTGGCCGCCTTTTCCTCGCCTCACGCTTTGCCGTCTGCTCAGCCGAGCCCTTCCACCGAGCCTGAGTTCCGCAGCGTGGATTTCCACGTCCATCTGGACAACAGCACGATTGACAAAGCACTCGAACTCTCCCGCGAGCGGCGCATCAAGTTCGGCATCGTCGAGCACGCGGGCACCAAAGAGAACCAGTACCCCACGCTCCTGAGCAATGACGCCGACCTGCGCCACTACCTCGCCATGCTCGACGGCAAGCCGGTCTTCAAAGGCGTCCAGGCCGAGTGGACCGACTGGATGAGCTGCTTCTCCCCCGCCGCGCTCGCTCAACTGGACTACGTGCTGACCGACGCCATGACCTTCCCCGGCAAAAACGGCGCACGCGTCAAGCTCTGGGCCTCCGACGCCGCCCAACAAGTGGACATGACCGACAAGCAGGCCTTCATGGACCGCTTCGCGGACTGGCATGTCGAAGTAATGGCGCGGGAACCCTTCGACATCCTCGCCAACACCTCCTGGCTGCCTGCCGGCATGCTCGAAGAGTGGGAACTGTATTGGACCCCGCCCCGTATGAAGAAAGTCATCCAGGCCGCGCTGAAATACGGCATCGCCCTCGAAATCAGTTCCAGCTACCAGCTCCCCAAGCTGCCGTTCCTCAAGTTGGCCAAGGCCGCCGGCGCCAAGTTCTCCTTCGGTTCCAATGGCCGCTACCCGAACATGGGCAAGCTCGACTACTGCTTCGAAATGGCCAAAGAGCTCGACCTCAAGCCCGCCGACATGTTCGCCCCGGCCCCCGACGGCCAGAAGGCTGTCCAGCGGCGAAAATTCTGAAGCAGACACTGGAAAACCCGGAGTCCATGCGCCAGAATAGGGAGGCGTGAAGAACATTCCTTTTAGCCGCATCCTGTTGGCCGGCCTGCTTGGCTGGTCTGCCTGCGTGCGTTGGGCCGCTGCGGCGGACCAGGATAATTGGCCACACTGGCGCGGCCCACTGGACATCGGCAGCACGGCTCAGGGGACCTACCCGGTGAAATGGGATTCGACCAACGTTCTCTGGAAAGCCCCGCTGCCGGGCAAAGGATGCTCCACCCCCGCGGTTTGGGCCAAGCGCATCTTCCTCACCGCTCCCGTCAACGGCCTGGACGCCGCCCTGGCCTTCGACTGGGCAGGCAAACCGCTCTGGCAGCGAATGTTCGGACAGGAGCAGCCAGGCAAGAATGCGAACGGCTCAGGCAGCAATCCCTCTCCCGCCACCGACGGTCAGGGCGTATTCGTTTACTTTAAGAGCGGCACTCTCGCAGCGCTGGAACTGGACGGCCAGGTGCGCTGGCAAACCAATTTGATCGCGGCTTTTGGCCCGGTGTCACTCTTCTGGGACCAGGGCACCTCGCCCGTATTGACGGAGAAGACGGTGGTTATCGCCCGAATGCACCACGGCGATTCCTGGCTGGCCGCCTTTGACAAGGCCAGCGGCAAATTGTGCTGGAAGGTAGCCCGCAACTACGAAACGCCGGCCGAAGGCGATCAGAGTTACACCAGTCCGATTGTCATTCGCCACCTCGGGAAAGAGACGGTCCTGGTCTATGGTGCCGAGCATCTGACCGCCCATAATGCGGCTGACGGCCAGCTCTTGTGGTCCTGCGGCGACTTCAACCCCCGCTCCATGGAATATTGGCCAACCGTGGCTTCGCCGGTAATAGCCGGTGACTCAGTGGTGGTGGCTGGCGGCCGATCCGACCGCGGCCAGCCGCGCCTCTACGGCATTAGGCTCGGCGGGCAAGGCGACGTGACCGCCACGCACCGGCTTTGGAAGCGCGAAGATACCGGAACGTTTGTCCCCACTCCGGCGGAATACAAAGGCCGCCTTTACCTGTTGCGTGACCATGGTGAAATCGAGTGCCTCGACCCAGCCGCCGGCCAGACGCTGTGGCATGAAGCCTTCCCGAAGGCCAGTGCCAACTACTATGCGTCACCCACCGTCGCTGCGGGCAAGCTATACGCCGCTCGCCAGGATGGTGTCATCTTCGTCGCGCAAGTGGACGGCTCATTCCAATTGCTGGCTGAGAACCCGATGGGGGAGCGAGTGATCGCCTCCCCCGTGCCCGTCTCGAATCGTCTCCTGATCCGGGGCGAGCACCACCTCTTCTGCATCGGTGCAGAGTGAGGATTGCCTCGCCGCAATCTCTCAACCAAATGCTGGCTGAATTTGGCTTCTGAGGTTAGAATTGCACTATGAAACGTGACATCGAAATGCTTCTTCTCAAACTGGCGGACGGTGCGCGCATCCTCCGCTTCAGTGAGCCCGAGTCCGGGCTCTGCTTGGAAAAGCGGCTTGATCCCGCACAATCCGTCGCCCGGCAGAAGGAACACTGGGAGCAAGTTTTTGCGGCCATGTTAGAGCGCGAACTGGGCGCCGCGGCTTGATAACTTCGGAAGTGGTCCGCCTGTCCGGGTGGTTACCTTGGGTGACCGTGCGCCATCAGGTGTCTGCATTCACCATTCTGCCTTCCGCTCTCACCCCTTAGCCGCAGATGCCAAAACAAAAGGGGCTGGGACAACGCCCAGCCTTTGTTTCATCCTTCCCTCTTGAGATTCCCTCCGTAGAAGCGTTACGGCGAGTAGGGCGATGCCATGTCCAGGTAATACCAGTCGGGCCCGGAACTGCCTCCGGAACCCGACTGCACCAACCGAGCAATTAACGGCGCAAAATGGTCGCTACTAATGCCCAATCCATTGGACCCGGAAGAACCCAGCCGCTCCGGTCACATTGATGTACTGTGTGTTTGTCGTCGCTGTTGGAGTGAAAGGGGTGCCTAGATTACTCAACCCCCCATTCACAACCGAAGCAAATTCCAGTTGGTAGTTGTCGTAGGGCGAAAGGCTTCCAAAATCTAGTTCCATCGCTTGCGTCACACTCGGCGACAGAGCCGTTGCCGGAGGCGGCGCGATGGTGATGAAGGCGTACCTGTAACCGCCGCCTGAGTTGCTCACAGTAACGCTCGTGACGACCCCACCCCCACTCACTTGGGCGATGGCCGTGGCGTTGCTGCCGTTTCCGCTGATGGTCACGGCGGGGGGCGGGGCGGGGGGCGGAGTGTATCCCGACCCGCCGCTGGTCACAATAGCCCCGATCACAAAACCATTGAGCAATTCTGGCGTGGCGGTGGCTTGAGCGGGAACGGGTTCTTGTGCCAACCGGTAGTCATTCGGACCAACCGTTCCAGAGACATACTGGGTAAAGGTTGTAGTCGTTGCCTGGAAAGGTGGGCCGATGTTGGACAATGTGCCTCCAAAATCAGACTGAAGCTGGTAACTGCTGTTCACCGCGAGGTTAATAAAGCTCAACAGGGAAAGCGCCTCAATGCCCATCGCAGGCTGTGGAATGAATGGTGGCGCTATGACCACGACCGGGGCGTTGGTGTAACCGCCGCCGGGGTATGAAATGTTAACCCCCAGAACCATCCCATTGCTGACCACGCATACTCCCGCCGCCCCGCTGCCTCCACCACCAATGAATCTCACGCCGGGCGTGTTCGTGTAACCGAAGCCTCCATACGTAATAATAACACCCGTCACAAAGCCATTTGTCACGACTGGTGTTGCTGTCGCTATAGGTGACGGATTGTTGTTGATAACCGTGACATTGAAGTTGGTCGCACCGAGCATTACGCCCGATTGATAAACCATGTAAATGATATTGGAGTAGGTGTAGTATGCCTGTTCCCATGTTGGTGTCCACGAAATGGTGCCGCTCGAGGAATTGACCGCCATGCCCGCAGGAGCGTTCGATAGGCCAAAGGTGTAACCGCTGCCGCTGACCGTCGGCGTGTATTGCCACAGGGCGAGGTCGCAGATGTTTGTGCCTGCCACACATTGAATAGTAATCGGTGCCGACTGTGGCCAGTTACACGCCAAAGGACCACCATATGCACCTTGATCGTTGATTACAGTTCCCTTTGATGGTGGAAAGCACGTATCATCATACTCGGTGCCGCTATCACCCGCATCGATACACGGGGATCCGTTGCTGAGTTGGAAAAGGCTTGAAGGGTTAAAGGTGGGGTTTGAGCCAATGTTGAAACCGACGTCGCATCAGGTTCCGTTTCGGTTCGACAAATCCCAATTCCCGTATGTCGAGGGATAGCCGAGGAAGTTCGTCATATTGCTGTAATAGCAATTGTAATAATTACCTGCGGAAAGCGTTCCCGATCGGCAAGCGGCGACAACGTTGCTAGCGAAGATGTTGTTCTCTATCAAATTATCGATCGCGCCATATGTGTTTATACCGTAATAGGACTTGATAACGGTGTTATTGACAAACACGGGGGATGAGTTTCCAGGAACTGCCCGTCCTGACTACTGCACGTAACCTAAAGCGCTGTTGGAAATGCTGTTAAAAATGCAATTCTTGATTGTTGGAGCCGCGTGACCGTACCCATACATCCAAACCTGCGGCATTCCGCCTGAAAGGGCAGATTGTGTATAAGGGTTAAAAATGCATCCGTTGCCGCAGTTGGCGAAGACACAGTTTTCTATTGTCGGATAGGTATATCCATCGCTTGTGCCATTCCAATATACAGTCCCTGTTGATTCTGCATAGATAGCTGTATTCAGAATGTTTGAGAATGTGCAGTTGACGAAGCTGGAGTACATCGCTTCGTTGTTTCCGCTTTGGATGTGCATCCAAATTGCGTTTGTCGAATTTTGGAATACGCAATTCCGAAACTGATTGACACCGCCATCGTAATAGAATTAGAAACCGGCAAAATACTCACCTGAGCCGGGAGGCGATTCGAACGAAATCGGCTGGCTTGTTGTTCCCAAGGCGACGATGTGGCCATTGACTGTGAAATTGACCCCGGAGGGTATCTCAATAGTAACGCCTGGCTGAAGAGTAAGAACAGTGCCGCTAGGCACGGTCAAGTCAGCGGTTGCGATGTATGGACTGCCTGTAACAGTCCACGTTCCCGACACATTACCGTTAGTCAGTGTTGACGCCTTAGCTACCTCCGTGAGCAGTGTTCCCATCGCCACGGCCATTCCGAGCTTGAGCATTCTTTTCATGTTGTTCTCCTGCTTTCCAATGTTGCTTTCCAATTCTGTTGGGTGTTTCTTTGTATTTGTTTACTGTAGTTGGTTCACTGCCGTCACGGTAGTGGGCATCAAGCGCCCCTGAACCCGTCATTTCGGCCCCAGTGGGCCGGTGGGCTGGTGCCCTGGTTCTTGGTGGTAGTTCCTGTTCCAGTTCCTGCACTTCTTTCACTTTTCATAGTTCGTTTCTTCGCCTTGCGCGCGGCTTCGGCAACCGGGAAATCCAAGGGGCGCGACCCCGTCGTACCCTCCGCACGGCCCCCCTCTCAGTCGGAGGAAGTCCCCGTGCAGAAGCCCGGCAGCCGAAGCTGCGCAAAATTGATTCTACCGTTTCTGCCTGCCTAGTCTCATAGAGAGAGCTTCAGATCGTTATCCGCATTCACTTCTTTCCACTGCGCCGCTTTCGCGGGGAGGCCACCGGCCTCCACCCCATACAGAGGAAAACGGCGGGAAAGGTTGCAGGAAATCTCTTGGGGAATGGAGTAGTGGAGTAATGGAGTGGTGGAGTCCACCCTCCGCAGTGCTGCGGAGGACGGGCTACGGAGGACGGGTGCTGGGGCGATGAGAGAGGAGGTGACAGCGAAGACGGAGAAAAGAAATCGCCCTGCCCGGACTTTGCTCCCGGCCTTGTCCCTTCCACTACGCTCGTGCTGTTCCCCATACCCATCCGGTCTCCGATCCAACAAACCTCGTCCTCTGCGCCGAATCGCAGCCCGCGAGCGCCGGCCCACCTGAATAAGGCGTTCATTTGAAGGCCATTGGGCTGGAATAACAAGCTTATTATGACTTCTCCAGCAGGTATACAATCTGTGCTAATTCTCACAATCATGGCAGTTGACTAGCTGTCGCACTCTAACTGAAGCATTGAAGCCAGCGCCCGCCCCGGTCCGCGCGCCAGCGTCTTGGAGTGCGGTGGGTGAGGGGTGAGGGCACACACCGCTATCACTTCGATCCCCCCAGCCCCTCCAAAGCGGCATCAGCCCCGTTCCCTGCCAGCTACAAGCCTTGCGACAATTCGCACGGCTCAGGGATAGAGCATTGCCTCTCCCCCCATCGGCTCACGGCAGCATCTGCATACCCGGAAGTTCATGGCGTATTCAGAAATTGGAAGGGGCGGCGCGGTGCGTTTGACAGGAGTGCCGGCACTCCAGTTGGCGACATCAGGATTGCCCAGCACGAAGCTCCTGAGCTTCCTGAAAGGCCTTGTAGGTCTTGGGGCTCAAGTCATCGAATACCTTTTGGAACAACATCCGTCTATGTTTGAAAATGGTGAACACGGACCCCATTGGTTCAGAGGCGTTGGCGGTAATAGTTTTGAGCCAGATTGTATTCTGGCCGGCGCGATCTTTGGCTGTCCATTCCATGACAAGGGTAAGGTTATACTTGCGATGGCCGAAACTGGTGTCGGACTTGACGACCCGCGGAATCAGAATCAAGTCGTCGGATGCGAATGAACTGGCTTTCTCCACTGACGGAACAACATCAACTGCCTGGAAGGAATTGCTTGTGACATTGCGGGCGTAATCCTGCAATGCCGAGCCAAGCGGATAAACGTCCGTGCCCCCGACAAGATGGAATTCGTGTTTGTAGTCCGCGAGTTCCTGGCTGATCACCAGGACGACGCGATGCGGCAGCACCTGTCCCCCTGTCAAGCTGACCGGCTTTAGAGAGATCTGGGACATTGTGGTGCCACATCCGCTGACCAGAGTCAGGATCAGAACGGCGGGCAATAACTGAGCAAGCAAGCGTATGGATTTCATAACTGAACGGGTTTTGTGGTTAATGATTTACTGTGCAAGTGGAACATTGAATTCAATGAACTGCCGGGTCTTGGTGTCGGCCATTCTGGCTTTAACGGCGGCGGTGCGGGTCCAATCCTCTCCATGTTTAAGCGGCGCGAAGTAAATGAATCCCTCCGTGCTTTCGCCCGGCGAGAGCGTCTGGTCGCCCATCTCCTTGCTCGTGAAGTTCCGCTGGACTTCAGTGGCATGCGAAACCATCGCGGATCCCACCAACCCCATAAGGGCGCCCATGCCGACTACGCCTATGACCTGCCCCGCCGGACTGGAACGTTCGACTTTTTTGCCGTCACCGGTCAAACTCCCAGCTCCGTCTCGAAGCAACTGAAATCCTTCCTTTTTCACGAAGAATGTTCGGTCGGTAGTCCTGTTTGCGACGCGGACGTGGAGAATGGCAATCCCGTTGGCAACCGCGTTGATGTCGAAGTACTTCTCTGTGCGCGCCTTTTCGACAAAGGGGTCCAGCGCAACCGTTACTCCCGATTCCTGGGCCGTGCGTTCGCTGACTGACGGAAACGCCGCTTGATATTCACGAATTCTTGTAGTGCCGCAACCGGTAAAGAATACCAGCAGTGCACCAAACGCGGTGATGGTGGATCGTTTCATGATAATCCTATAGTTCTTATTCATATTCGCTTCTTTCCGCTGTGCCGCTTTCGCGGGGAGGCTGCCTGCCTCCACCCCATACAGAGGAAAACGGCGGCAAAGGTTTCAGGAAATCTTGTAACTGTTCAGGTAGGGACGCTTTCCACAGCGTCCCTGATTGGTTTAAGCCTGCAGCGAGTTAGAGGGACGCTGTGGAAAGCGTCCCTACCAGCGCGGCATCGCCCGACACTTGAGTAGTTACGAAATCTTTTCGGGAATGGAGTACTCGAGCAATGATCAGGGGTGAGGGCGCACCCCCCTTTCGCTGCGCCCCTCCGCAGCCCTTGCAAAGCTTTGCCAGCCCCGAATGGCGCTTAGTTAACGTGTAAATATTTAGACCACAGCGACTTACCGATCAGCGCTGAGTTTCTCACTGTTTTCGGAGGAACGGGGGGACTGGCGTCCCCTACGGCCCGCGGATACCTCCGTAGCCTCACCGGAGCCTCGCCGTAGTACCCTCGTTGGCTAACGAGGGTACTACGGCGAGGCTCCGGTGGGGCTCGCGGGAGGGTCGGGTGCGGGCTGGGAGGAACAGCCTCGCAGCAGGATAAGAAGAAAACACCCGGTTTTTCAGCACTTTGGAGGGTGCCGCCGCAGACACGCACCTTCACCCGAATAAGGGCACACACCGCTTTCGCCACTCACAGGGATTCATGGCTTGGCAGGTGGGGCCTCAGGCTGGCCGACGCCCCGGTTTTGCTTTTCAGCGTTGCTTTTGAGTTCGGCGAGCTCCCGGCGCAGGGCCTCGGCCTCCGGCTTCCGCTCGGATTCCTCGTAGCAAGCGGCGAGGTTCTCCATGGACTCCACTATTCCAGGATGCCCGGCCCGGAGGTACTGGCGTTTAAGCCGGAGTGATTCCTCCTCCAGTGGGGTGGCTTCCGCCGTGCGGTGGCCGGTTCGGTACGAGATGGCCAGTTCCGTCATGGCGTTGAGGGTATTCTCGTGCGTGGGGCCGGATACGCGGCGGAAAAGGTCAAGGCTCGATTGCCCCAACTTGATGGCTTCCTCCGCTCGCCCAGCCTTGCGATAGGAGTCTGCCAAGTCAATCATCTCCCATAGAGTTTCGGGGTGTTCCGGACCGTTCACCTTGCGGCGCAACACCAGCGCCTTCTCCCGGAGCTCGAGTGCCTCGTCCCGGCGACCGGCCTCGGCGTAGGAAAGCGCCAGGTCGTGCATCGCCCCGAGGGTTTCGGGGTGTTCCGGGCCGTTTACCTTGCGGCGGAGGGCCAGCAACTGCTCCCACAGATTGAGGGCCTCGTCCCGGCGGCCGGCCTGGGCGTAGGAAAGCGCCAGATTGTGCATTGCACTGAGGGTTTCGGCGTGTTCCGGGCCGTTCACCTTGCGGCGCAGGGCCAGCACCTGCTCCTGCAGCTTGAGGGCCTCGTCCCGGCGGCCGACCGCGGTATCGGAATTCGCCAGATTATGCATCGTACTGAGCGTGGCGGGGTGTTCCGGGCCGAGCACCTTGACTTTCAACACCAGCACCTGCTCCCACAGCTTGAGGGCCTCGTCCCGGCGGCCGGCGGCGGCGTAGGAACTCGCCAGGTTGTGCATCGTCATAAGCGTGTCGGGGTGCTCTGGGCCGCACACCTTGCGGCTGAGCACCAGCGACTCCTCCTGCAGTTTGAGGGCCTCGTCCCGGCGGCCGACCGCGGTATAGGAATTCGCCAGATTGTTCATCGCACTGAGCGTATCGGGATGTTGCGGGACGAGCACCTTGCGGCTGAGCGCCAGCACCTGCTCCTGTAACCTGAGTGCCTCGGTCCGGCGGCCGGCCTCGCCGTAGGAAGCCGCCAGGTTGTGCATCGCCCGGAGTGTGTCGTGGTGTTCCGGGCCCCGCACCTTGCGGCTGAGCGCCAGCACTTGCTCCTCCAGGCGGATGGCCTCGTCCCTGCGGCCGGCCTCAGCGTAGGAATTCGCCAGATGGCCCATCGCATTGAGCGTGTCGGGGTGTTCCGAGCCCCGCACCTTGCGGAATACCCGGAGCACCTCCTCTTGCATCTTAAGCGCCTCGCCCAAGCGACCGGCCTCCGCGTAGGACCACGCCAGGTTGTGCATCGCCTGGAGCGTGTCGGGGTGTTCCGGGCCGGAGGCAGACACGTAGTAATCGCGGACCTTCTCCTGCAACGGGATGGCCTCGCGGTAGAGACCCAGCCCATGGTAGGTCAAGCCAAGGGTGGCCTGGAGTTTGGCCCGGCGCGCTGGCTGGCCGGCCAGATCGGCCTCCAGCTTCTTGGCCGCGGCCCCGAGGGTCTCGGCGACGGTAATCGTGCGGCCGTCGCGCGCGGGGTCTGGACTTTGGAATACTTGGGTCAGGAATTTGGAAATGGCCTCCGACTCAGCAAGACGCTGTTTGGCCAGGATGGCCTGCCAGGCGCTCACGCCCGTGGCGGCCACGAGCACTGCGGCTATCAATGCCGCGACCGCGAAGGCGGTCTTATTGCGGCGCCAAGCCTTTTGCAGCCGATAGGCCGGGCTGGGCGGGCGGGCGACGACCGGTTCGTTTGCCAGGTGGCGCCCGAGATCCACCGCCAGGCCGTTGGCGGTGTCATAGCGGCGATCGCGGTCCTTCTCCAGGCACTTCATCACGATCCAGTCCAGGTCGCCCCGGATGAGCTTCAGCAAACGCCCGCTTTCGGTGCCGTGCTGTCTGGCGGTGGCGGTGAGCGCCTCGCCATGCAACGTGCTCAGGCGCGTGCTCGGACGCGGGGGCTCAACCTCCCGAATCGTCCGGCGGATGGCATCGCGACCCACCTTGGCCAAGTCCCGTGCATCGAAGGGCGTGCACCCGGTCAGCAACTCGTACAGCAGCACCCCCAGGCTGTAGATGTCGCTACGGGTGTCAATGTCCACTCCGGTCAACCCGGCCTGCTCTGGACTCATGTAGGCCGGCGTGCCGAGGAACTGCTGCAACTGCGTGGAAACTGTCGCGTCGGTCAGCCGGCCCTCGGTCGCCTTGGCAATGCCGAAATCAATCACCTTGGGCACCGGCACGCCGTCCTGGAGGGTGACCAGGACGTTGGAGGGCTTGATGTCCCGGTGGATGATGCCCTTCTGATGCGCGTGCTGGATCGCATGGCAAACCTGCATGAACAGCCCGAGCCGCTCACCAGTCGAGAGACTGTTCCGGTCGCAGTAGTCGGTGATGCGAACGCCCTTGACCAGTTCCATGACAAAGAACGGGCGGCCCGTGTCGGTGGCCCCGGCATCCAGCACTTTGGCAATACTCGGGTGGTCCATGAGCGCCAGCGTCTGGCGCTCGGTCTCGAACCGGGCGATTACCTTCTTGGTGTCCATGCCCAGCTTGACCACCTTGAGGGCGACGCGCCGGCGGAAGGGTTCGGCCTGCTCGGCCATGTACACGATGCCGCAGCCGCCCTCGCCGATCTTTTCCGCCAGCTTGTAGCGCCCGACGCGGTCGCCGGGTTTCTCGGTCACCACGACCCCCGCTGCGGCGCCCGCCAAATCCAGGGCACTGCGGAAGGTGCAGGCCGGGCAAGTCCTGTCCGGTGTGTCTTGCGGGAGCGGGGCGCCGAATTCAGGGCATAGTCGTGTCGTCGGCATCTAGTTCGTCCCGACCAACCCCTTCGCCTCGCGCAACAAAATCTGGGCAATGATCCAATCGTGCCAGTCCGGGCCCAGGTCGCCGCTGTCGAGCCTGGGCAGCTTCGACCGGGCGAGTTCGGTGGCTTTGCTTAAGGCCTCGCGGGCTTCGCCGGCCTGGTTCAACCGATGCAGCGCCAGGGCCAGGACGGAGTAGGCTTGGATATCCCGGCTGTAAATACCAGGTTGCCTCAAGGCTTTCCCGGTCCATTCGATTGCCTGTGCAAAGTTGGCTTGGCGATATTCGGCCAACCCCTTGGCGGATTGGTAATAGGCTATCCAAGCGTCGTCCTTGCCGAGGGTCACCGCTGTTTCGGCCAATTTGGCTGCCGCCACCAGGTCTGCTCCATCCAGCGGGAGGAGCAGGCAGGCTTTGGCGGTCCGCTCCGCAATGGGCGGATCGTTCGTTGTGCCAAACCGGGCCAGCATCGCGTGGCAATGCTTGCGGTACCCGCCTGTGTCCCCGGTTTCCAACAACAACGGAGCAAGCTGATACCAGTTCCAATGCTCGTCCGGGTTTAGCGCGATGGCATTGGTCAGATTACTGGCCGCCAAAGTCCACTGCGCGAATTGGGCGCAGAGTGTGCCCCGTGTCCGCAACAGGGCGGCCATCCCCAACCGGTCGTCAGCGACAGGCGCCAGGGCGTTGGTGGCAGTGTCACGGTATGGAGAGTTCGACTCGTAGAGCGTTAGCCGGGAGCCGTAGTCTTCTTTGCTCTTATCGTCGCGGAGGAGCCCCAGGGCCTCACGCTGGACGAGCACCGCCTCAGCGAAACGGCCTGCCTCCGCCAAGCCAGCCGCCAGTGTGCCGAGGATCGCCGGGTCCTTGCGGCTTGTGGCGGCGACGGCCTTTTCTGCCAAAATCACGGCGATGCGCCCATCGCGCAGCTCTTCCCGCGGGGAAGCAGCAAGAAGCCAAGCCACGGTATTTACGGACTTAGCTTGCGCTCTGGCCGCTTCAGCTTGCGCCTTGACCGCTTCAGCGCGTTCGATTGCTTGGCGTGCCTGGGACACCCGCTCCGACAACACAGCATCTCCAGTCGAAATCGCAAACTGCTCGAGCTCCGCCAACGAGTTCGTCATGTTCTCTTTGAACCGGCGCTCAATCCATTCGGCGACAGTGATCCGTGAGAAGGGAGAAATGGTCCGTGTTGAGCTGTCAGCCAGGAGCCACCGGCCCAGGATAAGCCAATCATCGTTGCCTCGTTGCTCGCTGAGCGTTTGCCGAACCTGATCCAGAGGCCGATTGGTGTATTCCAGTACACCTCTCGGACTCAGTATCTCGCCGCAAACTGCAGTCGCAAGATCGAGCAGCCAGGCGGGACAAGTAGCCGACGGTGGGGCGATATCCCACACCCGCGTGGTGCGGTCCTCCGAGGCCGTCACGACCCGCTTGCCATCCGAACTGAATTGGGCTGAAACGACCAGGCCCGCGTGCTTGAGCGGCTCGGTCAAGGGCTGGCCCGTCTGCGCATCCCACACCCGCGCGGTGTTGTCCAACGAAGCCGTCACGAGCCGCTTCCCATCCGGACTGAATTGGGCGGAATTGACCGCGCTCGCGTGTTTGAGCGGCTCGGTCAAGGGCTGGCCCGTCTGCGCATCCCACACCCGCGCGGTGTTGTCCCCCGACGCCGTCACTACCCGCTTCCCATCCGGACTGAATTGGGCGGAATTGACCCCTATGTCGTGTTTGAGCGGCTCGGTCAGTGGCTGGCCCGTCTGCGCATCCCACACCCGTGCCGTAAGGTCATAGGACGCCGTCACGACCCGCTTGCCATCCGAACTGAATTGGGCTGAAACGACCAGGCCCGCGTGTTTGAGCGGCTCGGTCAAGGGCTGGCCCGTCTGCGCATCCCACACCCGCGCGGTGTTGTCCCCCGACGCCGTCACTACCCGCTTCCCATCCGGACTGAATTGGGCGGAATAGACATCGCCGGCGTGGTTCAGCGGCTCGGTCAAGGGCTGACCCGTCTGCGCATCCCACACCCGCGCAGTTTTGTCCCTCGAGGCCGTCACGAGCCGCTTCCCATCCGGACTGAATTGGGCGGAATAGACCTGGTCTGCGTGGTTCAGCGGCTCGGTCAAGGGCTGACCCGTCTGCGCATCCCACACCCGCGCGGTTTTGTCCCTCGAGGCCGTCACGAGCCGCTTCCCATCCAAACTAAATTTGGCTGAAAGGACCAGGTCCGCGTGTTTGAGCGGCTCGGTCAAGGGCTGGCCCGTCTGCGCATCCCATACCCACGCAGCATTCGTGGCTACCGTCACGAGCCGCTTCCCATCCGGACTGAATTGGACGGAAAGGACCATCGCGAGGTGTTTGAGCGGCTCGGTCACTGGCTGGTCCGTCCACGCATCCCACACACGCGCCGCGTTACCCGACGCCGTCACGACCCGCTTGCCATCCCGACTGAATTGGGCGGAATAGACTCCGCCCGCGTGTTTGAGCGGCTCGGTCAGTGGCTGGCCCGTCTGCGCATCCCATACCCGCGCGGTCCTGTCCCACGACGCCGTCACGACCCGCTTGCCATCCGGACTGAATTTGGCTGAAAGGACCAGATCCGCGTGTTTGAGCGGCTCGATCAAGGGCTGGCCGGTCTGCGCATCCCACACCCGCGCGGTGTTGTCATACGACGCCGTCACGACCCGCTTGCCATCCCGACTGAATTGGGCGGAAGTGACCCATCCGACGTGCTTGAGCGGCTCGGTCAGTGGCTGGCCCGTCTGCGCATCCCACACCCGCGCGGTTTTGTCATTCGACGCCGTCACGACCCGCTTGCCATCCGAACTGAATTCGGCTGAATGGACCAGGCCCGCGTGTTTGAGCGGCTCGGTCAAGGGCTGGCCCGTCTGCGCATCCCATACCCGCGCCGTGTTGTCCCCCGAAGCCGTCACGACCCGCTTGCCATCCGGACTGAATTCGGCTGAAAGGACCGGGCCCGCGTGTTTGAGCGGCTCGGTCAGTGGCTGGCCCGTCTGCGTATCCCATACCCGCGCCGTGTTGTCCCCCGAAGCCGTCACGACCCACTTGCCGTCCGGACTGTATTGGGCGGAATCGACCTGGCCGGCGTCTTTGAGCGGCTCGGTCAGTGGCTGGCCCGTCTGCGCATCCCATACCCGCGTCGTGTTGTCCGACGACGCTGTCACGACCCGCTTGCCATCCGGACTGAATTGGACGGAAGTGACCCATGCGGCGTGGTGGAGATCCAGAGTGGGCCGCAGCCAGGTTCGGTAAGCGAGCAGGGTCGCCAACCGTGTCACGGCGGCGTCGTTGGTCGGGTTGGCTCTGAGGCTGGCGACCAGGTAAGCGACTGCATCGTAGTCCTTGTCTTCCGCGATGAACCGGCACGCTTGCAGAAAATCGGAGGTGGACAAGGCCATTTTGGCCTCGGTGGCGGCAGCCTCGGCCCGCTCCGCTTCGCTCTTCGCTTTCTGGCGTTCATTTTGAGCCTGCCGTCCCGCCCTTCTGGCGATCAATGCCTGGGAAGAACTCACCACGACAGCGAGAACAAGGACCACCGCGATCGTTGCGCCCGCCGCAAAGGCCAGCTTGTTGCGCCTAAGCAGCTTCTGGAACCGGTAGAGATTGCTCGGCGGACGGGCGACGACTGGCTCGTTGTTGAGGTGCCGCTCGATGTCGGTGGCCAGACCGTTGGCCGTCTCGTAACGCCGCGTCCGGTCCTTCTCCAACGTCTTCATCACGATCCAATCGAGGTCGCCGCGGATGAGGCCCAGCAGCTTCGGCAGTTCGGCATGGCGGCGCTTGGCGATGGCGGTCTGCTCGCCCGCGTCCAGGGTACTGATGCGGGTTGAAGGCCGGGGCGGGTCTTCTTCCCGAATGATGCGGCGAATTTCGTCCAGGCCGGCGGCGACCAGCCGCTTGGCGTCGAAGGGCGTCTTGCCCGTCAGCAGTTCATAGAGCAGCACGCCCAGTGCGTAAATGTCGCACCGGGTATCAATGTCCAGGCCGCTCAGTTCCGCCTGTTCGGGACTCATATAGGCAGGCGTGCCGATGAACTGTTCGATGGCGGTGTAGAGAGTTTTGTCGGTGAGCCGCTGGTCAGTCGTGGCTTTGGCGATGCCGAAATCAATCACTTTGGGCACGGGCACGCCGTCATGCAGCGTGACCAGAATATTGGACGGTTTGATGTCGCGGTGGATGATGCCCTTTTGATGGGCGTGCTGAATGGCGTGGCAGACCTGGATAAAGAGGCCGAGCCGCTCGGTGGTGGAGAGGTTGTTCTTGTCGCAGTAATCGGTGATGCGAACGCCCTTGACCAGTTCCATGACGAAGAAGGGCCGGCCGATCTCGGTCGCCCCGCCATCCAGCACCTTGGCGATGTTGGGGTGGTCCATCAGGGCCAGCGCCTGCCGCTCGGCTTCGAAGCGGGCAATGACCTGCCGGGTGTCCATCCCCAGCTTTATCACCTTGAGGGCTACTCGCCTGCGCACAGGCTGCTCCTGCTCGGCCACATAGACGATCCCGCAGCCGCCTTCGCCGATTTGCTCCAGCAGCTTGTAGTGGCCGATGCGGTCGCCCGGTTTCTCCCTTACCGCTGCCTTGGAGGACACGTCAGGCACCTCCAGCGCGCCCCGCAGAGCGCAAACGGGGCAAGCGCCTTCGGGGACGTCATCGGCCAGCGGCGTCCCGCACTCAGAACATTGTCTCGTCGTTGCCATAGGTGGAGGTTGTTATGTTCTATTTGCTCACCCGCCGTGGAGGAAATCTCAACCAACGGCGGGGCGCAAACAGATTCTCGGGGATTGCCGATGACTGCCGGAGCGACAGGTGCATTAGTGCTTCGCAAACGTGGGCTCGGGTGTGCGGTCGTGCGGGACGAGCCCGCGCGCGACCAATTGGTCCACCATGGCCGCGGCCAGGCCGCGGTAGCATTTCTGCAGTTCCTCCCGGAACGGCTTCGCGTCGTGCGCGGCCCATTCCGTGAAGCTCCGCCCCTGGCTGCGGTACTGCACCGGGCAGGAGTAAAGCTGCTGGCCGTCGCGCGACCGCAGCAGCGTCGCGCGCGCCTCGACGCACAACGCCAGTTTCGGATTGATCCCCTCGTTCCCGGCCAGCATTGCGTTCTGCACGTGGATTTCCAGCGCCGTGTCGGCGCCCTGGCTGAGGAGGTAGCCACCGGCGGTTTGGCCCCCGGTCAGCGAGGCCAGGGTCCCGTGCGAGACAAACTGCATCAAGGCGGCATCCTCTTCCCCTCCCGGCGGCAACGGCTGCCGAACCAGCATGACCGGCTCGGAGATTTGGGGCGCCAACTGCTGCGCCACCTGGAACGCCAGTGCCTCGTGCGGCTTCGTCTCATTGGCCGCCTTGCTCAGTTTGGCATCCGCGTCCTGGATTGTCCTGGGGGAAAGTCCGCAGACCAGGGCGGCGCCCTGCTTCCAGAGGCTGATCGGTGTTGCCACCGCACATGCCGGCAATGCCACGAGCATGTTCGGATGTTGGTTCAGGCCGTCGAACATATAATCCACGTCGCTCAGCGCCTCCGAACTCGCCTCGTCACGCGTCAGCGGCCGTTGGATTTCGACATGTGCTGCGTTACCCGTCGAATAGATCCCCAGCGTGCCGGTGTCGGCCATCGGGTAGCTCACAAACTGTGCGTCAGGATGGGTGAACGGGGCCCGGTTGCCCGCGAGCCTCACGGCTGCATTGCGGTTCGGGGTCGGTGCCTTACGGTAGCCCGCGCCTGCCAGCGTCGGCTTGTCGGTCGTCGTCAGAAGGTGGGCGACGCACGTTTCGGCCAGTTGGCGGTAGCCGGTTTCCGCGACGCTCTGGAACGCATCGTGGAGCGTCCAATCTACGAACAAACAGCCGCCGCTCCGATACTCGGCGGGCCGGTCGTAAAACACCGCGCCGTCCGCGGTGCGCACGAGGCGCGTCCGCGTCTTGATCCGGAGCTGAAAGGAAGTGTCGCCCGAGCCGGTGCGCTCGAGCCGCAGTTCCTCGACGCGCGCCTGCAGCACCGAATCAGGGGAGGCCAAATCGGAGCCGGGGCGTTGCATTTGCTCGAGTGGGACAAGCCGGCCCTGGCATTTCTCGCTGGCGGCTTTGAGCAGCCACTCGTGGAAGCGCTGCTGCGCGGCCATCTCACTCATGGCCTTAACGAGGTTGGTTTCGCACTCGGCGAGCTGCTCCGGGCTCAAGTGTTTCCGGGCGCCGATGGCGCCACTCACGGCCGCCACCGGCGCCAGGGCGAAGGTTCCCACCCCCAACGGCAAGTCCAATATCGGCTCCGACGTGGATGTGCCGAGCATATTGCCGGCCGCACTGCCCGCCCAGTCGGCGGCATAACCGATCTGTCCCTTGGCCTTGTCAAAACTGAACTGCGCGGGCTTGGCGTCGGGGGCCAGGGCGACCGTCCCCAATTGAAAGCGAAGGTCTTCGGCCAGTGGTCTAGCGTCGCTCACGGTCATGCCTGTGGGCTTATCCGTTGAGCACCCGCCCAGGAGGAGAAGCGCCACCGCCGCCGTAGCCAGCACCAGCGGAGGGATCGAAGCCGGGTCGGGCCTGCGCTGGGTGATTCGGCCCAAAGGCCGGAAGAGCGTCAATGAGCAAGATCTGTGTGTCGTCATAACATTCTATGGTTCGCCGTTCATGCGGCGCTCCGTTCTTTCCGCTGCGCCGCTGCCGCGGGGAGGCTGCCTGCCTCCAGTACATACAGAGGAGAATCCCGGCGAAAGTTGTGGGAAATGTTAGAACAATTTCAGCCTGGCCAGAAGACTGTGCGCCACTCCACATCCAGCCCATCCAAGACGGCATCGGGTATCTGGCCGCGATAGGCAGCGCGCCATGTCTCGACATGAATGTGCGCAATTCTTGGCGCGTCGGAGGATGCAGCGGTGCGGACTGGCATGAGATCCTCGGGTGCGCCTACAACTGATTATCAGGCTGCAACAAGGCATAAACGGCCACATCCTCGAAATGGTCGTAGAGCCATTCGGATTGTCGGGCAATACCCTCAAACGAAAAGCCCAGCCGCTCTGGTATTGCCCTGCTTCGGTGATTCACTCTGGGGCTTTGGCCAGGTCGGCGGCCAGGCGTTGCTCGGCCTGGGCCATGTCCAAATGCGTCAACCCCTTCTCGCGGAGACGGCGCAGGTCCTCAAGGATGGCATCGCGGAAGGTCTGCCAGGGGCTGACCTTGAGGTCTCTGTACTCCAGCGCGACGCTGCGCGCTTGGTCATACTGGTCGGCGAAGAGGTAGCCCAGGACGAGCAGGGCACCAAAATCCGCCCGCGCCGGTTCGAGGCGGCGGGCGAGTTGGCAAGTCCGGATCGTCTCCTGTGGCTGGCTGTTGAGAAGCTGGAACGCGCCCAGGGCCAGGTAAGCCTGCATCAGCCGCGTGTGGAACTCCGAGTTGCCTGGAGCGGACTGGGAAAGGTTCTGCCAGACGCCGACCGCCTTTTGTGCGTGCTTCACCGCTGTCCCAACATCATCATAAAACAGGGCAAAAACGGCCCTCTCCGAGCAGTAGCGGCCCCATTGCTCTGAGTTCTTCGCGTCGTTTGCCTGGCTCGCGTCAAAGCCCTGCGTAAACGTGGCGCGGAAGTCGTCGCGCTGATCCGCCCCTATCAGCAATTTCGAGCGGATGTTTCCTTCCCGTCTGCGGGGTCCCCCGGTAAGAACGTAATTCCCCGGCCAGCGCGAAGCCATGTCGCCCAGGAGATCCAGCGTTTGCCGCGCCTCGCCCAGGGCTTTGTTGGTCTGGGATAGCCGCCGGAGAGCGACGGCGAGGTTGGCATGGGACAGCGCGAGCTCGCATTGAAGAACAGCGGCATTGGTGTCTCGGTTCGCCAGTTGCTGGCGGATGTCCAGAGCGGCCTGGTATTCGCTCAAGGCGCTCTCCTTCTTTCGGTCTTGCAGCAGCATGTCGCCCATAAAAGAGTGGATTCTGGCCAGGTCCTCCTGCCATTCAGTGTTGGTGGGCTCCCGGTCCGCCAACTGCTGGGCAGCCTGGATGCTATCCTGCAACGCTGCCAGCGGCTTCGTGCTTCTATCAGCGGGCAGCAGCAGGATCTCGGCGACCTCCATGTTCTTCCTGGAGAAATCCCACAGGCCCTTCCAGCCGTCGCCTACGGCCTGGAGTGTCTTTTTGCTTTTGCTTTCACCCGCCAGCGCGCGGGCGTATTTGAAATAGCTCCGCACGAGGTCGCACTGCCACTCAGTGTTGCGACGATCCGTGCCGGCCAACCGCCGGCAGATTCGCACGGCTTCCTGATAGTGCTCCAGCGCCTTCCGCGTCTCCCCGAGTTTCAGCAACACATCCCCCTTGTTCCGGTAGCTGAGAGCCCAATCGCTTTGCCACTGCAAATCGCCGGGATCCTTGGCGGCAAACCTTTCCGCGATTGCCAGGGCTCTGGCACAGGGTCCCAGGGCTTGGTCCGCCCCGGCCTGCTCCAGCAAGAGTGCGCCCTTCTTATTGCAGCTCACGCACAGACTCCGCTGCCATCCGGCATTGTTCGTATCGGCCTTCACCAATTCCTCGGCGGTCTTCACGGCGGTCTGGTAGGCCTCCAGGGCCTTGATCCTCTCTGCCTGAGCCCATCGCACGTCGCCGATCTTGAGCTGGCTGGCAAGAACATACTCCCGCCACCGCGTCTCGGAAGGTACCCGAGCGGCAAGGCGTTGCGCAATGTCCAGGCTCTCGAGAAACTCGGCGAGTGCTTGCGCCGAAGCTCCGCGCGCCTCCCAGGCCTCCCCTATTCTCCGGTGGCAGAGCGACAATTCTCCCTGCCAGTTGCTGTCTCCCGGGTCTTGGGCGGACAACCTGCTTGCGATCTCCAAAACTGTTGCATAGGCTTCCAGGGCTTTACCGCTCTCGCCCTGGAGAGCCAGCACTTGGCCTTTGTTCTTGTAAGCCGCCAACTTGCGGGGGAGAGAATCGTTCGGCTGGTCCTCGACAGCCGGCGATGCATAGTGCGCCAGCGCTTTCTCGGTGACGTTGCTCAGCATGTCCACGCGGCCGATCGAGCGCAGCCGGTCACTCAACTCGCCCAGCATGAAACCCATGACCTCCTCCAGCTCGCCTTGCTGTTTAAGCGATTGATCCCGCGCGGCTTGGGCAGCAGCCCGCGCGTGGGTGGCGGCCTCGAGCGCCTCCTTCATTCTGGCCTCCGCGCGCTGCGCCGCAAGCAAGTTCGTCAGCGCGTTTGCCTGTTGCTTCTTCATTTCTGTGAGGGCTTCCTCCTTGGCCGCCTCCTGCTCTTGCGCCTTCCTGAGCGAGTTGGTCGCGTTGTTGCGTTCCAGCTCCGCGGTCATCTGATTCGTCTCAGCCAGAAGCGTCTTCTGCCTGGCCAGTCCCCGGGCCTCCTCCGCGTCCATCCGTAAACGGCTCTGTTCCCGCTCGGCGCGGGTGGCGCGCGCAGCCTCCCGAACGCTGCCCACCAACCCGGCGACCAGAAAGATGACGAGTGCTGCCGCCACCCCCAGCCCAACGCGGTGACGGCGGACAAACTTCGTCGTCCGGTAAAACGCGCTCGGTGCCGCTGCCGCAACCGGCTCATTGTTGAGATGCCGCTCCACATCGCGCGCCAGGCCGTTAACGGTTTCGTAGCGGCGCGTGCGGTCTTTCTCCAGGCACTTCATCACGATCCAGTTCACATCCCCGCGCACCGAGTGGATCAGCTTGGAGGGCTCGGTCCGCCGTTGCCGGGCCACCGTCGCCAGATCGGCTGGTGGCAAGGTGCGCAGCCGGGTCGAGGGGCGAAGTGGTTCCTTCTCGCGAATCACCTGGCGCAACTCCTCCAAGCTGGCCTGGAGCAGTTCCTGGGGCTCAAACGGCGTGCGGCCCGTCACTAACTCATACAGCAGCACGCCCAGCGCATAAATGTCGCTCCGCGTATCCGGGTCGGCCCCGCTCATTTCGGCCTGCTCCGGACTCATATAAGCCGGCGTGCCGATGAATTGATCGAAAGCCGTGAACAGCGTCTTGTTGGTCAGCGGTTGCTGAGTGGCCTTGGCAATCCCGAAATCAATCACCTTCGGGACCGCCATCCCGTCGAGCCGCGTGACCAGGACATTGGAGGGCTTGAGGTCGCGATGGATGACGCCCTTCTGGTGCGCGTGTTGCACGGCCCTGCAGACCTGGATGAATAGATCCAGCCGCTCTTTGGTGGACAGCTTGTGCTGGTCGCAGTAGTCGGTGATGCGGATGCCCCGCACCAGTTCCATGATAAAGTAGGGCCGGCCGGTGTCGGTGGCCCCGGCATCGAACACCTTGGCGATGTTCTGATGGTCCATGAGGGCCAGCGCCTGGCGCTCGGCCTCGAAGCGGGCAATGACCTGCTTGGTGTCCATGCCCAGCTTGACGATCTTGAGCGCCACCCGGCGCCGGACCGGCTCAGCCTGCTCGGCCATGTAAACGATGCCGTAGCCGCCTTCGCCGATCTTCTCCAGCAGCTTGTAACGCCCGATACGGTCCCCGGGTTTCTCAGTCACCGCGACCTCGGAAGTATCCTCGGGCACCTCCAGCGCGCCCCGCAGGGCGCAAATGGGGCAAGCACCTTCGGGGATCTCGTCAGGCAGCGGCGTCCCGCACTCAGCACATTGTCGTGTGGTTGGCATCAATGGCTCCGGCCACGGCCAGTGTCTTGTCACCCATTACAGAGGGAAACCAAGCCAAAGGTTGCACGGGAAAAGGGCTCGCTTCATCCACTGATTACGCGAATCAGGTAGCGGATCTCCCCGTCAACCGCCTCTGGGCTGTCCACCGTGTTGGCTACCTCTTCCCGCACCAGTTCCCGATAGCGCTGGCGCAGCCGGAAGACGGCTGTTTTTGCCCCGCTTTCGGTCAGTCCCAGGTCGGCGGCCACCTCGGCGTAAGGCGGCGCGTCTCTGTCTCCGGCCTCGAAGGCCTTCAACCGGTCGTACAAGCTGGATTTGCCGCTCTCCAGATACTCCTCCTTGAGCCGCGCCCGGGCCTGGTCCAGCAACGTCAACGCCCAGCGGCGCTCGAAGAGCTTCTCCGCATCCATGGTTTCCACTGGCTCCAGGCGATAGCGCCCCTCGCCCGTTGAGTCGTCCAGCGACACCAACCTCTGGCCGCCGCCGCGCTTCTGCGCGCGCGCCTTGTCCCGCTCATCTGCCAGGTAATGCTTGAGCGAGCCCAGCAGAAAGCAACGGAACTTCCCCTTCTCGCGCTGCACTTGGGCCAAGTAGTGCTTCTCCAGCAGGCGGGCGAAGAACCCCTGCGTCAGGTCCTTCGCCGATTCCTCGTCCTCCCCTTGCCGTCGCACATAAACGTAGAGTGGATACCAGTAGGCGCGGCAGAGCTTTTCCAGGGCGGCGGCGGCCAGCGGCGAAGAGGTGTCCTGAGCGCTGAGGACGAGGCTCCAATGGGTGGTGGTGAACCAGTTGCCCTGGGCGGAAGTGGTAACTTCTGTATCTCTGGCTGATGACATCGCTATCTGCGCCGTGCGGGACCGCGCGGGGCCCGCGCCTCGGAAGGCGGTGCCTGACACTCCCGAACCCGGTCATGAACCCTGCGTTCCATTGTGCCGTACGAAGTGCAGCATAAAACGGTGCCTGCGTCAAGATCTTCCCCGTCACTGTGTTCATTCTGCGCTAGGAGGTGCTCCCCCTATTTCGAGGATATTTCTTTCAGCCGCTGCCCGGTTCATGCATCCTGCGGCCGCAAAACCGAAGGTGTCGAATGCGTGCTTACGACCAACTGCAAACCGAACTCAAGGCGGCGCCCAGGACTTGGCTGGTGACCGGGGTCGCGGGTTTCATCGGCTCGAACTTGCTGGAGAGCCTACTCAAACTGAATCAGCGGGTAGTCGGCCTGGATAACTTCTCGACCGGGAAGAGGAAGAACCTGGAGGAGGTCAAGGAACTGGTCACCTCGGCGCAGTGGGCCCGGTTTCAATTCCTGGAGGGTGACATCGGCGACCTGGGCGTTTGCCAGCGCGCCTGTGCGGGCGTTGATTTCGTCCTGCATGAGGCGGCGCGGGGGTCAGTGCCGTTCTCGATGAACGATCCTCTGGCCAGCCATTACAGCAACGTCACCGGGTTCCTGAACATGCTGCTGGCGGCGCGTGACGCGAAGGTCAGACGCCTGGTGTATGCCTCCAGCAGTTCCGTTTACGGCGATGATCCCACCCTGCCCAAGGTGGAGGAGAAAACCGGCCAGCCCCTTTCGCCCTACGCTGCGACCAAGGTGATCAACGAAGTCTATGCCTCCGCTTTCGCGCTCGCTTACGGCTTCCCCTCCATTGGCCTGCGCTACTTCAACGTGTTCGGCCCGCGTCAGGACCCCGAGGGCGCTTACGCGGCTGTGATTCCCCTCTGGATCGCCGCACTCCTGCGGCACCAGCCGGTCTTCATAAACGGCGACGGCGAAACGAGCCGTGACTTCTGCTTCGTCGCGAACGTGGTGCAGGCCAACCTGCTGGCCGCGACGACCGGCAATGCCGCCGCGGTGAACCAAGCCTACAACGTCGCCCTCGGCCAGCGGACGACCCTCAATGACCTGTTTCACTTGCTGCAAACCAGTTTGCGTAAGAAGGATCCGGCGCTGCCAGTTCAGAAGCCTATCTACCGCGATTTTCGGCCCGGCGACGTGCGCCATTCGCTGGCGGACATCAGCAAGGCGCAACGACTCCTCGGGTTCGCGCCCAGCCATAGCCTCCAGGCGGGGCTCGACCTGGCAATGTATTGGTATCGGCAAAACGTGGGTTGAAGCTGAGTTTTTTTAGCTCGCATAGCTGCATCGGCCAACTTAGACTGGACAGCGATCACCTGGGCGCAGAGCTGTGGGACGATGATCTGACATAAGATATGGCGTGGATGGAACAATTGCGGTCGGCCAACTGGAGTCAGGCAAGCTGCGTCGCTCTCGCCGCTTACCTGCTCGGGTGTTTCACCACGGGCTACTACCTGGTTCGCCTGCGCCTGGGACAGGATCTTCGCGATTTAGGCAGCGGCAGCATCGGCGCCCGCAATGTCGGCCGGCTCCTCGGCTGGCAGGGCTTCCTGCTGACCGCGCTGGGCGATTTTGGCAAAGGCGCTCTGGCCGTCTGGGCCACGCGGCAATTCACAACGGATGACCGGCTGGTGCTGGTGGCGATGGTGGTGGTCGTCGCCGGGCACGTGTGGCCGCTGCAACTCGCTTTTCACGGCGGCAAAGGAATGGCCACTTCACTGGGCGCGGTGCTCATTTACGATTACGAGCTCGCGCTGGTGTTGGCGCTGTTGTTCGTCGCCGCCTTCGCCGCGCTGCGCAAAACCGTCTTGCCTGGCCTATTTGCCCTGGCCTGCCTGCCGCTGACTAGCTGGTACCTGGCGCATAGCCCCGCCGACGTCGTCGGCACGTCCGCTCTCGCCGGCGTGGTCCTGCTCGCCCACCGCCGGAACCTGGCGATAGAGCTCTCCCAGTTTCTCGACCGCCGCAACATTCACCCGAGACATCACCCCCCCGAATTATGAGCGCACGACCCCCACTCGTCTTCAAGTTCGCCAGTGAAGATTGGGAATTTGAGCAGATTCACCGGCTCAACTATCGGACTTTCGTCGAGGAGATTCCTCAGCATCACGCGTCGCCGTCGCACCGGATGGTGGACAAGTTCCACTCCGAGAACACTTACCTGATCTGCCTGTCGGGCCGGAAGCTCGCCGGCATGTTGGCCGTACGCGGCAATCGGCCCTTCTCACTTGACCAAAAGCTGGAGAAGTTGGATTCCTTCCTGCCGGCGGGCCGCAGGACCTGCGAAATCCGGCTGCTGGCCATCGAGAAGAAGTTCCGTGGCGCGCAGGTCCTCCAGGGCATCCTCGCGCTCTTGTGGCAACACGGCATCGAAAAGGGATACGACCTGGCCATCATTTCCGGCACCACGCGCCAGTTCAAACTGTATCAGCACCTCGGCTTTGTTCCCTTTGGCCCGGTGGTGGGCACTGGCGACGCCCGGTTCCAGCCCATGTACGTCACGCTGGAAACCTTCGAGACGACCGCGCGCGACTTCCTGCGCTCCTCCCCGTCGCGTGCTTTCCAAGCCAGCGCCGTCAACTTCCTGCCAGGGCCGGTGACCGTGCGCCGCGAAGTCCGCCGGGCCTTCGAGCAAGCGCCCGAATCGCATCGCGCCGAGGCCTTTCTGAAGGACTTCCAGGCGGCGAAGCAAATCCTCTGCGAACTGGTCAAGGCCAGGAACGTGGGACTCTTCCTCGGCTCGGGCACACTGGCGAACGACGTCGCCGCCGGCCAACTGGCGCTCGAGGCAAAGCCCGGGCTGGTGTTGACCAACGGCGAATTCGGCGAGCGCCTGGCCGACCACGCGCGACGGTTCGGTTTGACTTTCAACGTGCTGCAGTCCCCCTGGGGCGAGCCCTTTGACCTCGCTGCGGTCCGGCGCCGGCTCGAACACGCCCCCGCGCCCGCCTGGCTCTGGTGCGTCCATTGTGAAACCTCGACCGGCGTCCTCAACGACCTGGAGCGCCTCAAGACGCTATGCGCCGAGTTCCAGGTCAAGCTGTGCCTGGATTGTATCAGCTCGATCGGAACACTCCCGGTGGACCTAGCCGGAGTCTGGTTGGCCTCCTGCGCCAGCGGCAAGGGGCTGCGATCCTACCCTGGCCTCTCGATGGTCTTCTACCATCACGAGGTTGCACCCAGCCCGCAGGCGCTGCCGCGGTATCTCGACCTGGGCTACAACGCCGCGCAACAAGGGCTCCCCTTCACGTTTTCCTCCAACCTCCTCCACGCGCTCCATGCCGCCGTCAAACGTGTTCGTTGGGACGAACGCTTTGCCGGGCTGTGCGCGCTCTCAGCCTGGCTCCGAACGCAACTGCGCGAGCTGGAATTTGAACTGATCGGCGACGGCGCCAGCACTTCACCCGCGATCGTGACTATCGCCCTGCCCGGCCACCTCGACTCCGCACGGATCGGCGGGCTCATCCAGGAAGCCGGCTATCTGCTCAGTTACAACAGCGATTACCTGCGCCGCAAAAACTGGATCCAGGTCTGTCTAATGGGCGAATGCGCCAAAGAGAAAGTCGTCTCGCTCCTGAACGCGCTTAACCGCGTGTGCTTACGCCGCCACCGTGGCCGGACGACTGCCGGTAGCGCCCAGCCAACGATTGCCCCTGCTGCTAATCCATAGGCACGTCGGGAGCACGGCGTCAGATCACGAAATCCAAAGCACTGGCCGGCGTAACCTGAAGTCGCCTCGCGCGCTGGCAAAGTTCGGCAATCGTGACACTTTCGAGGATCTTTACAATGGCGTCGCGCACCTCTTTCATCACGCTACGGATGGCGCACTGGGATTCGTCCGGGCAGGAGCACTCCTCGTAGAACCGCTCGCTGACACAACTGACCGGCGCCAGCGCCCCTTCGACATGGCGCACGACCTCGGCCAGGGTGATCTGTTCCGGCTTTCTGCCCAGGCGATACCCGCCAGCGACGCCCCGCCTGCTCTGCACAAAGCCTGCCGACTGAAGATCGTTGAGGATTTGTTCCAGAAACCGCTTCGGAATGTTCTGCTGGTCTGAGATCGTTTGAATGCGCACCACGGGCTTCCCGTAGTTCAGACTCAATACCAGCATTGCCCGCAAAGCATATTCCCCTCTTAGCGAGAGTTTCATAACGTCTGGAATTTAGAATCTACACCAAAAATATCAAGAATAAGCTCGTTACCGTCTCGTGCTGAAGTAAACCCATACCATCACCCGAACAGCTCCCAATTAGATGCTTTACTACATAGTTACTACCTGGTTAGTACTTTGTTATAGCTGCCTTGTTGATGCCTTCATCTGTTCCTGTACGGCCCTATTCCACCAGAAGGCGGACGGGCCACGGCTGACGGCACCTCCAGGTTGCGTTCGAAGCAACAAAATGGTAATCCCTCAGTGACGGCGGGGAATCACCAGTTCAGGTGAGTTTTCATTTGCTGCTTGCGGTGTATGTATATTATGTGATATACATATAGCATGACCCGGCTAGAATCCTCCGATGCAAACCTGC
>Ga0326728_10001677_pt1 | contig 77182 bp, 71 predicted proteins | sample MB3enrmetagenome_FD_207602 | JGI IMG/M metagenome (GOLD analysis project Ga0326728, IMG submission 207602) | Lab enriched peat soil microbial communities from McLean, Ithaca, NY, United States - MB31MN | ecosystem: Environmental > Terrestrial > Soil > Wetlands > Peat | place: USA: New York...
ATCGGTTCACCCCCACGCGCGTGGGGACAATACATAAAGAGATATCCTGGACGGGTTTTAACCCGGTTCACCCCCACGCGCGTGGGGACAATGAGACGAAGGCGAACGTTTCCGCCGCGCCGGCCGGTTCACCCCCACGCGCGTGGGGACAATGGATGCCGCCGCGTGTTCCTGTAACCCGAGTACGGTTCACCCCCACGCGCGTGGGGACAATCCAAGATGAGCCATCGTCATACCTGACCACCGCGGTTCACCCCCACGCGCGTGGGGACAATGTCCCATATCGACATGGACATTGCCAAGTGGCCGGTTCACCCCCACGCGCGTGGGGACAATACTGAAAAAGTTGTTGATTCTACGGCACTCGAACCAGAAAAAGGCCCTCGAAGTCTTCGATGGAGCGTGCCGTCCGACCCCAAGTCCGGACATTATACCCCTGCTCATTGTCCGAGGAATGGATAATAAGGCACCCTCCATCGCGAGCTTGGGAACACGCTTTTTCCCAAAGGCGTTCACGGACGGCGGCGGAGACGCGGCCGACAAAGACTCCCGCCTGCGGTTCCAGGAACCATCTTGTTAGCTCGCCGCGCAATCCCGGGGGGACGCGCTCAAGAATCAGGACCACCATCGTCAGGCTCCGAATCGTCAATTTCCAAGGGCTGCACGCGCCCTCCACGAACGTCACCCTGCGCAGGGTCCCAGAGGAAGCCGGGGGCGGCGGCATCCTGGTCAAAGGGGGCAGCGGCGCCCGCCCTCGGCTTGGGCATCATCAAGACCGTCTGGATATCGGGGATAATCCTCTCCAGAAGGCGCGTGGAGACGAATTGGTCGCGACAAGTGAGGCGCACGTGCCGCTCCAGCAGCCCTTTGGGTTGGGCGACGGCGCGAAAGGCAATGGGGACGGTGACCTCCGTCTTATAGAGGTCGGCAATGTCATAAACGAAAGACAACATTTTGCCGGTATGGATGAATCCCAGCGCGGGTGAAAAGCCCGCCGAGACAATGGCGGCATGGCAGATCCCATACAGGCAGGAGTTGGCGGTGGACAAGGCCCGGTTCACCGGATCGGCCTTGCTCCACTCGTCTCGTTGATAACTTCGGCCGGACCAGGTGACGCCGGTCTCCTTGGCGATGCGCGCATAGCTATCGCGCACGCGTACTCCCTCCATGCCGCGGATTTGCTGGAGGCTGAGCGTGGAATCGAACTTCTCGGAAAACCGCAACTGGTACATGCGACGGACCACCTCCATGCGGTAACCGGTGTGCGCCCACACCCGCGCCTGATGCAGGAAATTGGCGGCGCTGCGCGTTTCGCCCATGCCCAGGGCGTAGAAGCGCACTCCCTCTTCCCCGCACCACGCCACCAGACAGCCATGGTCCGCCAGCACGGAGACGGCGGCGTGAGTGATCGAGACGCCAGGACCCAACATCAGGAGAGCGAGATTGGCGCAGGGGACCGGCACCCTGCCGCTTTTGTCATGCACCGCAATGGCACGGTCCTCCTGATCGACGCCGCAGTGCTCGACGTACAGATAACTCCATCCGTCGCCGAACTTGGGTAGTATGTGGAGATCTTGGATTCTCACGTTGCCTCCACAGGCGTGCTGCTCGTAACGCCGGCTTCCAGCCGGCACCGGTGCCGCCAGGATGGCGGCGTTACGCTGCGTCGATCCCCGATCGACGGGCGTAGGGGCGGTTCGCGAACCGCCCCTACGAGATTGCTGCGGCTGGCCCGGTATAGGGCGCCACCGAAAGCAGCCCAAAGCCAAAGGCTTTGCCTGGCCCGATGCCGCGCAGAAGCGTATTGCGGAATTTATCGGCGTCCGTTACCTCCAGAATGCCGTCGTAGCGAACCGAGCGCAGCCGCTGCCCGCCCTCCTCCCGCCCCTTATTCACATAAATGTAGCCTGCGTGAACGGTGGTGGAATCCTTGTCGATGCAGAACCCCGGCGGTTCATCCGGGCGAACCCGCCATTCCGCCAGCCAAGGCAGGAGTTGATCGGCGGGCACGGGCACCCGCTTTCCAACCCACTTCTCCGCCACCGGTTTTCCGTCCCGCTCACGAGAATGCTGCGATAGTTTCCGCGTGGGATTTGCCGCCAACCGGAAGCGAAGCCTCTGGCCCGCCGCAAAACCCGGTTCGTACACTTTTACTTCGGCGGGAGCGGCCAGCAGAAACCCGGCATTTTGAAAGGCATAATCCCAGTCGGGTTTCACCGCCGATTGCACCAGAATCACGGCTCGCCCGGCGGGGCCCGGGTCGATGCGGAAGAGAAAACCGGAGTCATCCGCACGCGCTATGTGCACCTGACCCTTGCCGAAATCCCCTGGGTCGAAAGGTTTGAGGAAATCCGCGTCATCGGATTTTCTGGATGCAGACGGAAAAGCCATGCAAAGGCGTTGGTGAACATGATAAAGATTGCGCAACCACGTGCGCCCGGGACGGGGGCGGTCAGGATTGGTGCCGGTGTCAATCAGGAGACAGGAAAGGAACATGGCTATTCCACCTCCTCGGCAACGAGATGTCTGCGCCGGGTTTCGAGAGAACGGAATTTAATAATCTCCTCTCGCTTTTCGCGGATCAAATCGCGCCAGCGCGGCTCCTCGGGATTAATCCGGTCAAGCCCCATGCCCAGACCGTATTCGATCATGGTCACGGCGTCATGGCAGTAACGGCAGAGGGAGCGCAACTCCTCGATGTGTTCACTACCCCCCGCGTGGCGATAGGTGATGTGTTGGACAGTCGTGGCGGGCGCCTTGCAGAAGACGCACAGGTGATAATCGCCGTCCAGCCGCTCCTTGCGTCGATTTCTGTACTCGGTGTTGGTGTAATCCGCTCTCGGACGGGGAGGCGCTGGCGTCTCGTTCTGTGCTGGCGGACCTGTGGTTACCTCACCGTCGGGCCATACTCGCAGGTGCTTGCGAATGACAAATCGGGGCTGGTGCGACGGCGGATCGAAGGTCAGCGGCACGTCGTACCAGACGAGCGCATCATCGGGGGCCTCCGGCTGTTCTTCTGTCGGCTGCCAGTCGAGCAAGCATTCCAATCTTTGGGGCAGATCGTCTCCCTCCAACCGTTTGCGCCAGGGAACCGACTTGAGGGCGGAAAGGAGGTCGTCGAATTCACGGGGCGAATGCTTCGGATCCAGTAGAGGGCGCGAAGGAGGGCAGGACTTTCTGCCGAGGTAGAGCGTCCACCTGGGCGCTTTGATTGCCCCTTCCAGTTCAGCAATCAGACCTAGCTCACCCTGAAGAGCGACAAGAAAGGAAGCATCACACAGATACTCGCGCCGGGTGAGCATGGCGCCGGGCTTAGTTCCGCCTTCCGCCGTCCGCATCGGCATCCCGGCGCCTACTGTGTGATAATCCCACCACCGGACTCCAGGAACATCAATGCGCACGCCCATGCGTAACGCCCCGAGAGCGCGGAGGCGGCTCTCGGCGGCCTCAGGCCGCGAAACTCCCAATGCCGCGCAGAGCATCCCGATCACACCAGACTTCGTCGGGGCCTCAGCCGTCCGCCGAATGACAAACTTCGATTGCTGATCGCCCCATGCTTGAAGGGGACCTTCAAGACGGAGAAACAGGGTGTTTGCGCTCATCATGCCACCTCCGAATTCACCACCACCTTCTGAACCTCCTCCCAGTCATAGCCAGTTTCCTTGACGACCGCCCGGATTAACGCGTTGAGCGACCTTATGTTGTTATCCGTAAGCGCGACCTCCTGGACTTTTTCCTTTCCGTTTTCCTTTTCCTTGAAGGAGGCCGTCAAAGGGTAGCGGAGATTGGGCGAGAACCAGAACCGGCTCTTCGGCCCGCCGTATCCATTGTCGATATCGTGAACGTACTGGCCGAGTTGCGCGATGCTCTGGGAGATGATGTCTCGTTGGTCGTCGGTCACTGGTTTGGCAAAGGCGTTGGCGTAGCTGAGCGGATTGTTCCTGATTTCCACCAGGATTCCATCGGGAGGATTGTGGGCGGCGAAGCTGTTCTGCTTGCCGGTGGGATTTGACAGGGCCGCGCCGCGAATGAATGCACCCACCGTGTGCGCGGCGAGTACCTGGTTGCCCTTGAGGTTCTTCTTCAGGGTCTCGAAATCGATGGAAAAATACTTGTAGAAGCAGGCGGCGCCAAACATAGCTTCACCCACCAAGCCCGCACCCGCATCATCACCGGGCACGTCATCGGCCGCCACGAAGTAATCCACCTCCGGACGAGCCTCGTGGGTGGAAATCGCGTGGGCAACCTGAAGCGCCGCCTCGACCGTTGTGTCTTTCAGCACTCCGGTTTCCAGCATCCTTCCGCTGAGCGCCATGTCGGGCACGCAGGTGGATTCACTGATCAGCTTGCCAAATTCTTCCGCCAACTCCTCATCCTTCTTTCCCTCACCATCCTGGAGAAGTTTGGCCATCTTCACAATTGCTTCCTGCGTCGTATAAACAAGCATGTCACTTTTGGCATCATCTTCGCTGCGCGGCTTGATGCCGCACTTTTCCAGAATCTTCGCTGCCCGCTTTTTCGCGGCGGGTTTCCCGGTTACTTTTTCCGAAATCTTTTCGGCCAATTTGCGGGTGCGGATACCCCCAAGCAACTCTTTGAACCCTTCGCTCATGCGGATGCTGCGCTTCAGACACTGACTGGAAATGCGGGAGCGCAGGACCCCGCCGAAATAGCAGGTTTTGGGCGCGCCCAAGTCGTCCCGGTTCAGGTTGGCTGGGCTGTGATTTTGAATGGCATGAATTTCAATCAGCATAACGATCCTCCTTCGAAGTTTTTAGAAACTCCTCGGCCCATTTGATCCGCTTTGATTCGCGTTCCCATAGCGAGAGATCATCGGTTAACTCTGCCCAGTCGAACTTGAGGCTCTTCCGAGACAGAAGGCTAATGGCCCATTGCAAGGAAGGCTCAAGGTTCTCAATGGGTAAGGTCAATAATTTGTCGAACCGTTGCGTAACCGGATCCTTTGCGGGGTCCCGATCTTTCCGACAACGCCCAAGCTGATAAGCGATGGCTGGGCCGCGTGAATGTTCGACGGGCTGGAAGGCGTAAAGCTTGGCGACCAGCCATGCCACCCCGCGGCGAGGGGCGCGCTGGTTTTGCGCGCGCAAAGGCCACCACAGTCCGGCAAACAGGTCAAACCCCTCTACCGATTGATCAAGCCTCCGCCCGGCATGTTGGCGTAAGAGCCCGAGTTCACCAGATTTCAGGCGTGCCAGGACTTGGATGTATTGCTCCGTCGCTGTCACTTGATCCTCCTTTCCTCCGGCGGGTCTTTTCCGCCGCTTCAGTCTTTTCCCGCATGTCAGGCTTCACGTATCCAAGCTGTCTCCGCCGCAAAAGCGCAGCGGTCGTAACGCCGGGTGACAGCGATTTGGCGACAGCCGCCATCATCGGACTATATTCGCGGGCTGCCTCTTCCCATGCGCCTCCCCAAGCAGAGATCAACTCTCCCGCCTTCCCCGAAACCCGTGCTTCCACGTGCGGACGAATAGCATCGAAAATGGGAGGAATCTCGACGTGCTTTCGAGAAGCCTCTCTCGGTGTTGCCTTGCGAGTGAGCTTCCAACATTCTTTCTGCCACCTTTCAATGTTTTCGAGGCTCTCTTGGACCTTCCCCCCTTCCAGCGTGTCCGGAAAGGGAATCTCACATTCCATCGCTTCTATATATTTGTCGTTTTGAACTGTCGAAAAGGCGACGACCCACAGACTTCGTTTGGGATGTCCTTTCTTGGCATTAAGAATACCCGCAGCAATATTTGTCCATTGGCCAGCCGCCGCGTCCGCGCGAGCAAGCGCACTGCTGGGCTTAACGATATCTTCGCCGTCACTGATAGTGTGCGGATCGGCCCACACTCGGCCCTTGCCATCTCCGTCGGTCTTTGTGCTCCCAACGCCAGCAAACACGCAGCGGCGTATCAGAAGCTCTTTACGCCCGCAGGATACGCAGATGGCCTGAGGTTCTTGCGGATTGTCCAACCACACGCGGCGCGGCAGCCACGTTAGCCCCATTAGAAGTGGAACAGTACCCTGTTTTGGTAGGGTTGCATCCGGCCTCTCCCATACGGGCGTCCCCAGGTCCGCGCCCGATAACTTTCGCCAGGAAAGTCGCAGGGTCTCAGCGAGTGAGGCGCCAACTGGTATGACATACACGGGCGGTTTTTGGTTGATACCCGGCGGTTTGCCGCGCCCTCCCGATGTGGCAAACACCGGCAGGCGCAACAAACCCATGGCGCAGCAATCCGCGCACAATCCGTCTTTCATGTCTGTCGAATGCCGGAAGTGCCAGGAGTTGGTACCAGTGGGCACCTCTTGCACAAGATAGTCGGCGGAGAGTTTTGCCTCTGTTCCACTGGCAATGTGTTGATAGAACCGCTTCCCGTCGCCCAGAAGGTTGAAACAGTCCCTGTTGTCGCCTAGCTTCTTGAACCAATCTGCGGGAAAGAAGGAAGCCGTGTCCTGGCCATCCGGCGGGCTCCCCTGGCACCAATAAAGCAATGCGAGGAGAAAACGCAGAATCGCCACGCGGTCCATGGGATTGCTGGCGGCGATTTGACGTATTCGGTGCGCTTGAGTCAGCGCCTCAATTATGCCCACGCGGTCGCAACGCCCATCTTTCCACAAAACGGGAATCCACTTTTCATCGAGCAGGTTATAGTCCACGGCTTCCTCCTTGCCTGGGCAAAAGGCGGGTGGCAGGCCCGTCGCGCTGCTGGCGATCCGGCCGTCCGCTGGATACTAACAAAGGATAAACGTGACGAAGGTATACACCCAGCACAGGGGAAATGCAAGGCCCGGACCGGATACTCTGGCTTTCTGGAAGAGGGAAAGTTGTAACGGGCGGCGCAGGCCTGTTTCGGGGGTCTGCGGTCCGTCCCCCATCGACAACAAAACTCCGCGGAGCTACAGAACAGGTCCGCACTACGCTTGCTTTCCGCCTTCTGATTCCCCTTAGCCGCCCCGCTGCTCGGCGGTTTGCCGCTACAACTCGTGGCGGACCCGGCGTATACTTTCGCTACTATGGCCCAATTCAATGAGCAAGAATCGAACGTGGCGAGGCATTACGACGTGGCCTTCGAGGCGGAACTCGCGCGGTTGCCGCAAGACTGCCCCGTGGAGCTGGGAATAACGCTCCGCTGGCTCGCGCGCGTGGCGAAGCCAGGGGACGTTGTCGCGGAGATCGGCGTGGGGGGCGGCCATTACACGGAATTTCTGGCGCGCCTGGGGTGCCGCCTGCACCTTGTGGACATCTCCGCGCGCTTGCTGGACGCAGTCGCAGATAAGCTGCAGAAAGCCGGCTTGCATGACCGCATTGCCGGCCGCCATCACCTCTCCGGCGCGCGGCTGGAAGGGCTGCCCTCCGCGAGCGTCGACCTGGCGCTCCTGATGGGACCGCTCTATCACCTGCAATCCCTCGCTGAACGCCAGGGCAGCGTGCAGGAGTCAGCCCGAATTCTTAAACCGGGTGGCACGCTTTTCGCCGCGGGCATCAATCGCCTGTCGTACCTGCGCGATCTGCTGCGTATGAAGTTTGGAGCCGCCTCCGAGCGCGTGACCTTCCACCAGCAATACCTGCGCGACGGGAATCTGGACCCTGAGCACGCGCCGCCCATCGGCTACGCGCACTTGACCACCGCCGCGGAATTCCGGGCGCTCTTCCAGGGCCAATTCGAGAAGGTGGCGTTCCTGGGCGTTGAGTCCTTTACCACGGCGTGGCAGAACATCTTCGGCGACCTTCCCGCGGCAGAGCAGGAACTGTGGCTGGACCTTGTGGAAGCAACCGCACAGACGCCGGAGGGCATCGGCCAGTCGGACCATTTTCTTTTCGTGGGAAGGAAGTAGGCCTGGCGCTGACCTTGAGGTCGGCACGTGCTGACCTGAAGGTCAGCGTTACGACAACGGTGTACAATAGGTCACATGCGAATCTACACGCTTTGCCTCTTGCCGCTGCTTCTTGCCGGCGGCTTTGCTCAGGATTCTACGGTCGCGTTGAAGGTTGACGCCACCGACGCGCCGCGCCGCCTTTTTCACGTGCAAATGAAAATGCCGGTCAAATCCGGTCCGCTCACCCTGCTTTATCCGAAATGGATTCCGGGCGAGCATATGCCGGTTGGCCCCATCACCAACCTGGTGGGCCTGAAGTTCACGGCCGCCGGCCAGCCCGTTCCCTGGCAGCGCGACAACGTCAACATGTTCGCCTTCCACCTGGACGTGCCGCCGGGCGCGAGTTCACTCGACATTGCCTTTGATTACATCTCGGCCGTGGACGAAGATCTGTTCTCTTCCAGCGGCAGTTCCGTGACCAGCGAATTGGCGGTGCTCAATTGGAACCAGACGGTGCTGTATCCGCAAGGCTCCAATCCGGACCGCATCCAGTATCAGGCAACGCTCAGAGTTCCCGCCGGCTGGCGCTATGGAACGGCGCTGCCCGTGGCACGGGAATCCGGCAATGAGGTTGAGTTTCAACCCGTCTCCCTCACCACGCTGGTCGATTCGCCGGTTTCCACCGGCATTCACTACCGCACTTTTGACCTGGGGAATGACGGCGGGGTGGCGCATTTCATTCACCTCGCCGGCGATAGCGAGCGCGCCCTCGAGGTGAGCCCGGACACCGTTGCGCATTGGAAAAATCTGGTGGCGGAAACCGGCGCGCTGTTCGGCTCCCGGCACTATCGCAGCTATCATTTTCTACTGACCCTCAGCGACCACATCATCCGCATTGGCATTGAACATCACGAATCGAGCGACGATCGCGATCACGAGCGCACCTTGATTGACCCCGACTTGCTGAAAGTGGATGGCTCGCTGCTCCCGCACGAAATGACCCATTCCTGGAACGGCAAATACCGCCGTCCGGAGGGTCTGGCCACGGGTGGGTTCGATGCGCCCATGAAGGGCGATCTGCTGTGGGTATACGAGGGGCTGACCAACTATCTCGGCGAGGTGCTGGCCGCGCGCAGTGGATTGTGGAGCCCGGAGGACTATCGGGATTCCCTTGCCATGACCGCCGCCCAACTCGACCGCGAGTCGGGCCGGACCTGGCGTCCCCTGGAGGACACCGCCGTCGCCGCGCAACTTCTTTATGCCGCGCCGGACGAATATACAGACTATCGGCGGTCGGTGGACTACTATCCCGAGGGTTCGCTGATTTGGCTGGAAGCCGACGTCACCATTCGCCGCCTCAGCCAGGGGGCAAAATCCCTCAACGACTTTTGCCGGGCGTTTTACGGTGGCCCGGGTGGCGCACCCGCGCTGAAGCCCTATAATTTCGACGACTTGATCGCCGCTCTCAACGCCGTGCAGCCTTACGATTGGGCCGGATTTTTTCAGACGCGTCTGCGCTCCACCGCTCGCCACGCGCCTCTGGGCGGCATCAATGACGGGGGCTGGAAGCTTGTTTACAACGGCACGCGATCTGATTTGTGGAAGGCTTCCGAGGAGTGGGCAGACGCCATCGACCTCAGTTACTCCATCGGTTTGAGAGTGAAGGGAAACGGCGCCATCAAGGATGTGTCCATGAACGGACCCTCCGCCCAGGCAGGCGTTGCGCCGGGCATGAATTTGATCGCCGTAAACGGGCGCGAATTCAATCCCACAACCCTGCGGGAAGCGGTGCAGCAGACCGCCACGTCCACCACGCCGCTGGAGCTGCTGCTCAAGACGGGCGTGTATTACAAAACTTTCCGAGTGGATTATCACGGCGGCGAACGGTATCCACATTTGGAACGCGATCAGGCCGCGCCTGATTTGCTCTCACTCATTTCAGCGCCACTGGCGAAGAAATGATGGTGACGCCCTAGTGCTCGATGCAGAGGTCATAGTTTGCTTTGACCTCTGCATCACACTTCAGAGGTCCCTCATTTTCAATGAAGGGGATCCCCGCTTCCTGAAGGCGAAAGCGGTTGGAGCGGAGATCGCCGAAGGCTATCTGAAAGGGAACGTGGGAGCGGAGATCAGCCAGACTTGCGGCGGTCTCGCGAGTGGCGCTCAGGTTGGCGCGGAAATTAACCACGGCGATCCCGGCCACATTCACACCGAGGATGAGCAACACCAGCCAGGAAAGACGATGCAAGTTCGGTCTCTCAACGGGCCCGCCGAGAGCCGCCAGCGCCACCAGGGGCACCAACCACACCTGCGGGGCATAGCGGGCCCACCAGCAAGGCTGAACGGGTAATACCGAAGCAATAATTATCAGAATGATTGCCGTTGCGACCCAGGGCACGGCGCCACCCCGCCATAAACGAATCGCCAGGAACACCAAAGACAAAACCAGCGCTGCGGGGAAGAGAGGGCCGAACCCTCCGGCGCGCACATCGGGCTCCTGAAATTCCATCCATTCGCCGCGGGCAACCTGCCACGGAGCTTTGGGCGTGGACTCCGGCGGCCAGACGCTCGATCGCGAGAAAATCGACGACGCGAGGTTCGCAACCCGGTTGGCTTGGAAGAACCGCGGAGGAGTATCATTTGCCACGCTGAAATTCGCATGATCTCCTCTTCCGAAAAAGGGATAGAACGGGTGGCCATTCTCCAGGGTATTGAACACGTAGGGATTCATCCCGAAAACGGCCGTCCCCAGCCCCAGGGCCAGCAAAGCCACATATAAAGGCTTCCGCCAGGGCCGCTTCTGCCAGGCCAGGAGAGCAAAGAATCCGGCAAAGAGAATCGTGGCATACACCGGACCCGTGAACTTGACCTGTATGATCAAGACGGCGGCCGCAAACAGCAACCAGTTCACCCAGGGATTGCCACGGGAAGCGATCAGAAAACAAAGAGCTGCCAGGCAGACGAAAAGCGACGCCACTTGCCCATCCACATAGAAAGTGCACAGTTGACAGAGCGCCACCGGGTTCGCCGCCACCAGCAAGGCCACGGCCACCGGCCAGGCACTCAGCTTTTTTCGCGAGCCGGCGAAGGCCGCCAGCGCCATGCAAAAAGCGGCGCAAATAAGGAGCAGGTTGGCGAACTTGCCGGTTTCGATACGTCCCGTTATAAGATACATCGACGCTGCTATTATCCAGGACCCTTTGGGGTAGTGATTCAAGATGGCGTTTTGGAAGACAGCCACCGGGCTGATGTGGCGCGTGAAGAGCGGATTCCACCCGTGGGCAAGCTGGTAAGCGCCTTCCTGGTGGTATGCCTGGCCGTCAAAAGAAACATCGTAGAACGCCCCGCTGATGCCCGCGGAGGCAGCCACCAGCAAGACCAGCAGGGCGGCCAACGCCAGGGTCACGCGGAAAGGGCGGCGGAAGTAGATTCGTGCTCCCCACCCGGTCACCCCACATGACCCCACCAGGGCGGCGGGCAACACCAACCCATGAATGGGCAATCCCAGTGCCCAGCCGAATTCTGAAATGGCCACAATCAGAAAGAGAAACGTCAGGATCGCCCCGCCGAGCAGGCTGGCGAACGCCGGAATCGAGGATTGCGGTTCTTCCGTAGGCAAGCTCACGGGCGGGCCTCGCTAGACTTTGGAGTGAGTGACGCGGACGGAGGGCATGCCATCGGGCTCATCCACAAGCTCGATATCCTGGAAAATATTGGGCGATTCCTTCTTGAAGACGCGGAAAACCTCAACCGCCAGCAAGCGGATTTCCGTGTCGGCGTGGATGCTGCCGCGCAGCTCGAGGAAATGCCGCCAGGCGCGGGAATTTCCCGTCACGAAAATCTTGGTTTCGGTGGCATTGGGAAGAATGGAGCGGGCTGCCTGGCGCGCCCACTTGCGCCGGTCGCGGGGGGCCATTTCCGGATGCTTCTGCTGCACGTATTGCGCCGTGGCTTCGGCGAGTTCATCATACGCCTGGCGCAGCGATTCGATGGTCTGCTGCCATTTCGCCCGCAACTCGGGATTCTCCTGATAGAGCGGCGGCACCACGTAGCGCGCGTCGCTCTCATCCACGTAGCGTTGGGAAAGTTGCGAATATCCGAAGCCGGCGCGGTGGCGCACCAGTTCATGGGTGAGGGCGCGGCTGACGCCCGTGAAGAGCAGGCACCACACGGCGTGCTCCAGCACGCTGCCGTGTTTGGAAACCAGGATGTTCTCCAGGTACTCGCGATTGCTCTTTCTTCCCTTGCCAAACGACATGTAGCAAACACGCCCGGCGATTTCCGCCAGGGCCTCGGCGGCCGCGGGGGCGTCGGTGGAGAACACCATCCCCTCATCCGCCAGGAAGCGCGCCAGTTCGTTGTCGGCGACGTGCTGGCGTCCCAGCAGATAAACTTTGGGCTTGTCGATGTAGGGATCGAGGGGTGGAGGTGTTGCCATCCGGCTCCCGTTAAGCCAATTTGTTTAGTGCCCTGCTGCGAGTATTGCGCCTGGAAGACGCATTGGCCTGTAGCGCTGACCTTCAGGTCGGCACATATTGAGCTCAAGCTCAGCGCCACAACAGCCCACTAAGCCTTCGTGCCGACCGCCGCAGGCGTAGCTTTCTTAAAGCCGGCATACTTCCGCTGGAAGCGTTCCACGCGCCCGGCGGCGTCTACAAGCTTCTGCTTGCCCGTAAAGAAAGGATGGCACTTGGAGCAGATGTCCAGGTGCAGGAGGTCGCTCTTGAAAGTCGAGCGCGTCTTGAAAGCGTTGCCACACGCGCAGACCACATTGACCTCATGGTAGTTCGGGTGAATCTTGTCCTTCATAAGACTCCTTATTTGCCTCAAGAGCAATCCTATATTGTAACGGCATCACCGGAAACTTTCAATTCGTCTTTTGTGGGGAGTTGGGTCAGATGGGCGGCTGGGCGCTTAATTCTGCGGAGAGTTGCCGCCGCCCGCAAGCGCCAATGCCGAGTAATCCATGGTGATTTTAAGGCTAATCTGCTGGTCATGGGCGTCGACATTCATGGCGGTGTAGGGGTTCGCTTGACCGGGATTCTGCAATTGCCAGGCAACCTGTTGCGCCACCTTGATGCCATCCAAGACCTGCCGCAGGGTGGCCGCGTCCGACGCTGTGGCGCAGTTGAGTTTCAGATCCATGTTGACCTTGTCCGACAATTCAATGGAATAGGTCAAGGAATCCACTTTCTGGAAAACCTGTCCCCAATCCAACTTCAGGTTGTTTTGATTTGACAACCATGCGCCAAACCAATCGCCGACGGCTCCCCCCAAGGCGATTCCCCAAATGGGCGCGCCCTTGTTAACGCTGCCGATCAGGCTGGTGAAATGTGGGTCGGTATTCAAGCTGGGCGCCTGTCCGGCGTGCGCGTCCAGCATCGCCGTCACGGACGAGAGCGGCCCGAACGCTCCGAGGGAATCCTCCAGAATGACAACGCACGTAGCCGCCAAGCCGGCTCGCAGGCAGTAGGCCTGCTCTCCGGCAAGGGGAGTGGGCGTGAGGTTCTGCGCCGCCGCCCGGCCCGCCACCCCCGCCTTGTCAAAGCGTCCGGAGGCATAACCGTAAAGATCCATTTCCTTCGCGCCCGGTTTCCATCCTGTCAGCAAGTCATCGATATCGTCCTCGCTCATTCCGATCTGGCCGAGCGCCGACTCCAACTGCTGCAAGCGCGGCCCCAGGAATCTACTCTTAAGGTTCTGGTAATCAGGGATGGCGCGCAACTTGGCAGGGCTGGAATACTCCACCCGCAGGGTCTCCGCAGGGAGCCCGGACATGGCCGTGGTCACGAAATCCTGCCCGGCGACTTTTTGGGGAACCCCCGCCAACACCCACACCACCCATAGCGCGAGAAGGGGTCGTCTCATATTCACCTCATAACGGAGAAAGCGCGGCGCACACCCGAATTGTAGGGCGGAAAGCCGAGTGCCTAGAGCTCGAAGTTAAGCGCGGTCGATACTGCCGCCGGCTAGATCCCGCCGCCTGCAAGCGTAAAGCTACAACCCTCGGTGGAACCAGCGATACCAGGGCTGGTTAGAAAAGCAGCGCTGTTAGCGGTATACCAGTTCACTATGGCTGCGGACTGAGACGAAAGAGTTGAACCCGTAACGCTGTCCATGCTACTAACGGTCCAGCTAGTGGGGTACATGCCCGGATTGGTGATGGGTTGCGCCGTCGTGACTAAGAGGGTACTTAAAAGACCGCTCGAGTCAGCATTAGCCGTCCAGGTCCCGGTGGAGGTGTGGCTAGCCCCGTTGGGATCGATGAAATTAGCCTTGAATCCTGCGTCGCTGTAAGTAAGTTCGAAGGCAAATTGGTTCATAGGCACAATACCGCCAGCTACTTGACAATTGTCGACTAAAACCCAGTGAGAACTTGCCGTCGCGAGAGTGAGACCGTTGGTAATAGGCAGAATCAGGTTGCTTGCTTGGGCCACGATCAGCGTGAAGGTCTGGACCGCGGATGTGCCGACGCCATTGGAAGCCGTGAACGTCACGGAGAACGTACCGCTGGTGGTGGGCGTGCCACTCAGCGTGCCTGTCCCGTTGGAATTGTCATGCCAGGTAAATGTCGCGGGTGCCCCGGTCTCCGTGATGGTCGGGATGGGAGTTCCCGTGGTGGTCACGGTGAATGAGCCCCCCGTCCCCACGCTAAACACGGCACTGTCGGCGCTGGTTATGGTCGGAGCCGGAGAAGTGGGGGGCAATTTGGTGCTGCCACCCGCGCCGCAGGCCACCAGAAAAAGTCCCATGATCACCAGGAAGGCAATTATAAGAAGGCACCGAGCGTTGCTAGCAAGCCTCTTCATAAGAAGTTCTCCTTATGTTTTCAGATTAACTCACTGTCAGCATAAGTGCAACACTATGGCTCAAGGCAGAAGATCCTGCGCCGGCAGTTCCCGTCACCGTCAGCGTGGAGGTTCCAACGGGGGTTACGGGGTTAGACGGGGTCGGCGTAACGTTGCTGGTCCCACCTCCGCCACCTCCACTGCCACATCCTGCCAGCGCCAGAGCCAGCAACAATCCCAAAGCGAGCGGGAGCATGGCGGACCGCCATGGGCTCGAGCCGGGTTGGTTCCGGCGATGAATGGCCCATGCCATTATCCCTAGAACCAAGGCAAGCATCAACAGAACCCTAAGGCCCGGCGGCAGGGGCGGAACCTGGGGAAGGGGCCCGGAGCGCGGCGCACTCAGCGAAGGCGCGGTGGTGGAAACCGTGACGGTGATATTGGTCGCAGAGTTCGCCGCTGTTGCCGTGACCGGCCAAACCGTGCAGGTTGCTCCGGCGGGAGCTCCTGTGCAGGCGAAGGTCACCGCCCCGGTGAATCCCCCTATACCACTCATACTTAAAGTGTAAGTCGCAGGCTGGCCGGGCGCAACGGTAGCCGAGGTGGAAGAACCGGATGGTGGCCCCAGGGCGAAGTCCGGGACCGTGCCGATCAGTGCCACGGTCTGAGGGCTGTTGTACGCATTGTCGCTGAACTGCAGGCTGCCCGACGACATGCCTCGGGCCGTCGGCGTAAACGTGATCGCCACCGTGCAGGTCGCGGTGGCGGCGACGGGGGCGGAGGTCGAGCAGGTGGTCCCGGAGCTGACGATGGCAAAGGGGCCGGTGACCGCAATCGCGCTGAAAGTCAGGCTGCTGTTGCCCGTGTTAGTGAGTGTGACAGTCTGGGAACTGGTCGTGACGCCTATAGATGGAGCCGAGAAAGGTAGCGGGGAGGACAAGCTAACCTCGGGCCCAGTACCGGTTCCGCTCAAGCTGACGGTCTGCGGACTGCTGTTGGCGTTGTCGATGAGCGTAAGGCTGCCGGAGCGCGCGCCGTCGGCCGTGGGCGTGAACGTCACATCAAGCACGCAACTCCCGCCGCCGGCGGCAACCGGTGCCGTGGTGCTGCAGGTGGTGCCGCTGGCCGCCACGGCAAAGTCTCCTGTCACCACAATGTTCGTGAAAGTCAGGGGAGCCGTGCCGTTGTCCGTTACCGTCACCGCGCCGGCTGGGCTCGTAGTCTCCAGCGCTTGACTGCCAAAGCTGACACTTGAAGTGCTCAGGTCGGCAGTGGGGGCAGTGCCGGTGCCGCTCAAATCCACCACTTGAGGACTGCTGCCGGCGTTGTCGGTGAGCGTGAGGTTGCCCGAGCGGCCGCCCGTAGCCGAGGGCGTGAACGTCACATTGATCACGCAATTACTATCGCCGGCAAGCGGCGCACTGGTGCTGCAGGTGGTGCCGCCCGCTGCCGCAAAGTCCCCCGTCACCGCAATGCCCGTGAAGGTCAAAGGCGCCGTGCCGGTGTTGCTCACCGTCACTGGGCTGGCCCCGCTGGTGGTCCCTACGGGTTGATTGCCCAGCGACAGGCTGGGCGGGGTGACGCTGGCCATGGGAAACTGGATTAATACTGAGACGTTGTTCGAGCCCCCGTTGGCGGTGGCCAGACCGAGCCTGCCATCTCCATTGAAGTTCCCCGCCGCAACTCCCATGGGCTGGGCTCCCGTGGCCGGGGATGAGGCGGCGGGCGTAAACGTGCCATCGCCATTGCCCAGTAAGAGGGTCACCGTGCTGTCGGTTTGATTCGTCACCGCCAAGTCCAATTTCCCATCCCCGTTGAAGTCCCCCACCGCAATTCCAAAAGGCAAAGATCCAGTGGCCGGAGACGCAGCGCTGGGCGTGAACGTGCCATCACCATTTCCCAACAAGATCGTCACGGTGTTGCTGCCGGAATTCACCACCGCCAAGTCCAACTTCCCGTCCCCGTTGAAGTCCCCCACCGCAATTCCAGAAGGCGAAGATCCTGTGGCGGGAGACGTAGCGGCGGGCGTGAAGGTGCCATCGCCATTACCCAGTAAGAGGGTCACCGTGCTGTCGGTTTGATTCGTCACCGCCAAGTCCAATTTCCCATCCCCGTTGAAGTCCCCCACCGCAATTCCAAAAGGCAAAGATCCAGTGGCCGGAGACGCAGCGCTGGGCGTGAACGTGCCATCACCATTTCCCAACAAGATCGTCACGGTGTTGCTGCCGGAATTCGCCACCGCCAGGTCCAACTTCCCATCCCCGTTGAAGTCTCCCACCGCCAGTTCGTGAGGCGTGGTTCCAGCGGCCGGAGATGCGGAGGGGGGTGTGAATGTGCCGTCGCCATTTCCCAGTAAGATGGTCACGCTGTTGCTGCCAGGATTCGCCACCGCCAAGTCCAATTTTCCATCCCCGTTGAAGTCCCCGACCACGAGTCCATAAGGCGTGGCGCCCGCGGCCGGAGATGCGGAGGTGGGCGTGAAGGTGCTATCGCCGTTTCCCAGTAAGATCTTCAAGTTGTTGCTGCCTTTATTCGCCACCGCCAAATCCAATTTCCCATCCCCGTTGAAGTCCCCCACCGCAATTGATACAGGATCCGTTCCCGCCGCTAGGGGCGAGCCGCTCGCCTTGGTGAAAGCTGCCGTCGGGGTGGGAGCCGTAACCAAGAACGGAATCATGTTCGAAGTCACGACCGAACCGGGATTGCCCACGGTAATCCAAGCCGTACCGATCAAGGCGATGTTTGCCGCCGGCACAGTGGCCGTAAGCTGTTGACTACTCACAAAAGTCGTCGCCAGCGCTGTGCCATTCCAATTAATCGTGGCGCCGTTGACAAAGCCCGTGCCGTTGACGGTGAAAGTGAATCCCTGCCCGCCGGGGGTGACGCTGGTGGGCACGAGGGGTTGGTTGATGACGGGCACGGCACTTGCGCCAATGCCGGTCAAGGCGACCGTTTGCGGGCTGTTCAGGGCATTGTCCGTAATCGTGAGGGTGGCGCTTCTGCTTCCCGGCGCCCCAGGTGTGAAGATAACATTGATGGCGCAGAGGCTTCCGGCCGGCACGGATGATCCGCAGTTGTTGGTCTGGGCAAAGTCACCACTGTTGGTCCCCGTGATGGCAATGCTGACGCTCAAAGGGACGTTGCCGCCGTTGGACAGCGTCACGGGTTGCGCGGGGCTGCTGGTGCCAGGAATTTGCTCTGGGAAGGTGAGGGAAGAGGGCGACAAACCCACGCCGGCCCCCAATCCGGTTCCGGTCAAAAGCACCTTCTGCGGGCTGTGAGGGGCAATGTCCGTGATATTCAGCGAGGCGCTAAAGCTCCCCTCCGCCGACGGAGTAAAGGTCACGCTGACCGTGCAGGTGCCGCTGGCAGTGAGCGTGGCTCCCGTGCAGGTGTCGGCGCTAATGGCAAAGTCGCTGGCGTTCGTACCGCTAATAGCGTCGCTTAAGATGACGAGGTTGGCGGTCCCGGCATTGCTCACCGTCACGCTCAGCGGGGTGCTGCTTTCATCGATCGGCAGGGGTGGAAATGAGAGGCTGAGCGGGGACAAGGACGCCGAGGCGGAAGTAGTGAAGCTGGCTACCAGGTTCGAGACATTGACCGTCCCGATCCCGGTGGTGAAGTCCCACCCGGTCGCAGCGTCGAACGCGCGTAGATAGTAGGTGCTGGTGTTGTCCGTCATGGCAGCGCACGTTCCGCCCGTTCCCCCACCTCCGCTGAGAACGCAGTGGGGCAGGCTGGTGTAGCCGCTGCCGGGGGCGGTAAGACTGGCCGCGATTCCCGTGACTTCGGTGGCGGTGCAGGTTGCGCCTGTCCCGCCGCCGCCGCCGAGCGTGCAGGCGGGGTTGGAGGTGTAGCCGCTCCCAAAATTGGTGACAGCCAATTCGCAAACCTCGTAATTAGCACATATCATCGCCGCACAGGTCGCACCCGTTCCTCCTCCGCCCGACAGGGTGCAGGTGGGCTCTGTCGTATAACCGAACCCGCCGTTGGTGAGATCAATCGTCGCAACCACGCCGGTAACGCTGGCGCTGCAGGCTGCCCCTGATCCCCCGCCCCCGCTCAGGGTGCAGGTAGGAGCGCTGGTGTAGCCGCTCCCGAGGTTGGTTGCCGACACCGAACTCAGGGTCTGGGGGGCGGTGGAAAGCGCTCCATAGGTGCCCGAGGGCGCATAACAATTTATCCCTGAGCAAGGCACGTCGCTATCGCCCCCCGTGCCCGTTCCTCCGTGGACAAGCGGAATCTGGGTTACGTCGTAGAAGATACAATTGCTGCCCACCGCGTTGCCGCGAGCGGATTTACAGGACGTGCTGCCAACGGAGCCGTACTCCTCCGCCGCCAGCTCGTAATAGGCAGGATTGGGGTTGCCCCACCGGCTCCCGGAAGCCTGATTGACGAGCGCCTGAATCCCCGCCATGATCGGTGCGGCAAACGATGTCCCGCCACCCCCGTTCCACCCGCTGGGAGCGCCGCTGCAACTCTTGCCATTGTTGTTGGGATCAGAAAAGCATTCCACGTAGAAGTGCCCCCAGATTCCGTTGGCAGCGAAGAGGGAAACATCGGGAATGTCGCGCACGCCGTCGCTGGGATTGCCCATCAACCCCGACTGCCACGAGGGCTTGGCATATCCCGCACAGGTGCCACCCACCACGCCGGGGATATCGGGCGCGCCGGTGGCGCAAGCGCTGGGCCCGCCGCTACCCGCTGCGGTGTTGAGGAGGCCGTAGGCGTTAAGATCGGAGGTATTATTGCAAAGTCCGCCGGCGCCAAAGGTGGGCTCGACTCCCAGGAAATCAGCGAACAGCACGCTGGCGCAAGAGCTGTTCCAGGGAATCTCAGGAATATACGAAAGGGCCGACCCGTAGTTGGTGGCATTGTTGGTAGAGTTCCAATAGATGTCGTTGGCGCCTTGATAAGTATCGGCAAAGTCGGTGCCGCCCACCGATACGTCGTAGGGTGTGGAGGTGTACCCACTGACATTGATTCCGTATTCGGCATAAGGATCTTGGTCGTCGGAACTGGCCGCGCCTGAGTCGCCCGAGCTCACGAAGACGGTGACGCCCTCCGTTACCGCCTGCTGATACAGCGAGCTAACAGACTGATTATTGGCAGCGCCCAGCGCTGATTCGGATTCACCGTAGCTGATGCTGATGATCGCCGGCGGCGTGCCGCTGGCGTTAAGAATGTTCTGGAGGGCAATAAAACCGCCGAAGTTGGTTTCTGTGTCCGAGCAGGATGCCAGCTCGATAGCCGCGCTGGGAGCCCCCGCGCTCGCCCATTCCACATCCAAGGTCGCCTCTTCATCGGCACCGTTGACGCCGGGATCAGCACAGTTATTCAAGGAACCACTGGGGGGGTGGACCTGCGTCATGGTGCCAAGAGGGTACGCTGAGGCAATGCCCAGAACGGAGCGGAAAGTATACCAGTCATCCGTGGAGTAAACATCGGTATCCTCTATCACTACAATCGTTTGGCCCTGGCCCGAATAGCCCGCCGCAAAGACCGGGTTGAAGTTGTAGATCATCCACAAGTCCGCCGGCACAATCTCGTGGTAGACAGTGCCATCAAAAGTGAAAGTATAATTAGGCCGCGGCACAAACGTCGGGTGAGGCCGGAAGTCATTCAGGGAAACGACGCCCGCCACCGTGGAGGCCAGGTCGGCCGGAATCTGCGGGTCGCTCATATTGGCGATGTGCGGATGGCCCTTCACCAACAAGTTATGAATCTCCGTGTGGAAGGCTTGGCGAATCTGGCCTGCCGAGCCAGTGAAATCAACAACCATTTGATTGGGATAGACCAGGTTGACCTTGAACCCCTGCGACTCGAGCCAAGCCGTCAGTCTGGCGACGTCAGCCGGAGCCACACCGTACCTCTGCCCGAATTCCTCCGCCGTGATCCAATGGTGAAAAAGCGGCGACGCGGGATCGTGGATATCACGGATGAATTGTTGCAGTGCTTGCTCCCGCTCCGGAGTCCGCTGCAACTGCAGCATCATGTGGTTGAGCGTCAGGCCATCGGAGACTCGCCCGCGATCGTTAGCTGCATTCGCTTCCGGACGAGTGTTGCCCCGCAGGGTAACCAGTGTGTCTTGTCCCCCCTCCGGCGCGGAAAGCGTGCTTGCCTGCGGGCCGGCGCTCACCGGGCCAGCCAGTGCGGCCGCCAGCTTGCGTCCAGCAAGTTTGGGCTGAAGCCTCGTGGGCGCGAACTGAACCCCACGAGTAGGAAGAAGATTCTCCGCGGCTTGTACCGGCTGAAGAACACCAAGTCCTATAATGGCAAGAAATAAAACGCCAACACATCCGCAGCAAAGCACGGTGCGCTTATTTGCAGTATGCGATTGCCTGGTAACACTGACGGGTAGAAGCATGGAGAACCCTCCACTGGGGCAAAAATCCGCATTAATGCGTCAAATCTATATCCTACACGACTGAATGTCAACTTATAAATTCTATAATTGACTATATGTCAGTTTTAATAATGGCGCACAGAGTGACCGTCGCTTGATGAAAATGAGCGAGCCACCTCCTCGCCTGGGGTGCAAAAACTAAGAACCCAAGGCGGCATTTGGAACGCTCAATACTGCTTCACGGCCACCACTTGATCGCCGTCGAAGGTGACGAAAAGCACGTGGGGAGGGGTTCCGTATATCCAATTTTCCTGCTCTGCGCCGTTGCGAACCTCGCGCACGCGCCGGTCCGGGGTGCCTTTAGCCGAAAGCACTGCGTCGCGGTCCATTCCCACGATGACGTTGTGGTTCTTGATGGCCTCCTTGACCTCGGGGGGGAGATTCGGCGAGTACAACACCGTGGGCGAGTGACGCTCGAAATCGAGAACGCCCGACAGAATTGTTTTCAACTGAGGGACGGTAAGGTCGGGAAGGGCCTTGCCAAAATCCACTGTGATGGAGGACCCGAAGGCGGTGGCCGGCGTTTCTTGCGAACCAATGGGGGTGGTTGCCCCCCCGACGCCGATCTCGATGTGCTGGTACCACTTCTTCCCAGACCTTCCGCCCCCGTTGAGCTCGAAAACAATCTGGTTCGACTTGAATTGGATCTTGGTGATAGCCGCGGGCGTGCCCGCTTTCATGGCCATACCGTTGTTGTGCATTTCCTTTTGCGCGTCTTCCTGGTCCAGCTTTCCCTGCGCATCGATGCGCACGCCCCTTTTCCCCAGAGGCAGGGGAACCTTGGTCACCGCCAGCTCTCGCAGGAGGCCGCGGAGGATCTCAATGCGGGTTTTGGAATCCATGCCTTCCCTGGCGAGTCCCAACGGAATGATGAGGAAAGCAAGGGCCACCCACAAGCTCCGCCCGAGCCTGCTTCGGGTGGATTTCTTGGAGCGGGCATGGGTCTCAAAACCGCAGGCGGACATGGGAATCAATCTCTTTTCGCCTCTCCCTCGGGAGGAGCTGAGAGGATTGTGAGCGGCGGCTGGGGCCAGCTTGACGTCACCGGAGCAAAAACCAGGGCCTTCATTTCCGCACTCGTATAGATGCTTTTCGCGTACGACACGTACATGGTTCCGAGCAAGATTACTCCCGTCACCAGCAAGCCGCCTTCCGGGCCATACTCGCCGCCAGTCAGCCAAATGGAACCCTGCACCTGCGCGCTAAGAAGGCTGGAGGGAACGTTAATGCCGCTGACGGGAAGGCCCAGGAAAAAGCCCATGAGGAAATTCCAAATGAAATGCATCCCGATGGGCATCCACAGGGAGCGCGTCCGCAAATAGGCAATGGCGAAGGGGATGCCCACCAGCCCGGTGTTGAGGGTGGAGATCCACGTCCGGTGCGGGTTGCCAAGATGGACAAGACCGAACAAAGCGGAAGTTACGGCGATGGCCCCCACGGGAGTAATGGACTCCATCAAGCGCTGAAAGGGGTACCCGCGAAAAAGGGCTTCCTCCAAGGGCGCCGCCACGGCAAACAACATAAAGGTGAGGGATCCTGCCCGCAGCATGGGGTGTGGCGCAAAGGTGAAATGAGCGAAACCGCAAACCCACTCCAGCACGACCGCGCCGAATAGCATGGCGGCGCCCACTGCCAGGCCGCGGCCCAGTTCCCTCCACCACCGCGGGTGAAACGCCAACCCGATGGAACCCAGGGGACGCCGCTCAAATACCTCCGTCATCAGCTTGGATGCGGGAATGACCGCCAACAGGCCCGCGAAGGATTGCCAGAAGAACGTCGCAAAGAAACTCGGATGAACTTTGCCGATGAGAAAGATCGCTTCCAGCATCGCTCCCGAGAGCACAAGAGCAGCGTACAGAAGAGCGACGGAAAGAAAGAACCGCCAGATGGGGCGCAGGCGGCCATCGTATATGAATATTCCGGTCGAGTTCATGGCGTTTCCCGAGTCCGCTCAATTTGGTCGGCGCGAACTTCCAGCCCGGTGCTGGAAATGGCGAAGTTGATAATCTGCCCGCCCATCTGGATAAGCGTGTTCTCCACCGCCGCCTTGGCGCCCGGGCGGACCATAAAGACCACGCATCCGCCGCCCCCCGCCCCGCAAACTTTGGCAGCCACGGTTCCTTGCTTGCGGGTTTGTTCGATCATGCGGTCGATTTTGGGAGTGGAGATGCCTTTGAAATTGCGTTTGCGGTTTTCCCACTCCAGCGCCAGCAGCTCCGCCACATCGTTCCAATCGCGGGCCAGCAGCGCTTCCCGCATCTGGCCGGCGATGGTGGTGATTTGATCAAAATTCTTGAGGACGCGCTCGTTGTTATCGATATGGGATTTCATGACCTCCCAGTTGTTGATGGCGGAACTGCGCGGTTGGCCCGTGTAGCAAAGTACAAAGCGCTTTTCCACGTCGCTGAAGGGCAGAGGCAGGCGCTCGGGCTTCACGCCGTCGCGCTCCAAATGGATGGCATTGGCGCCGCCGTAAAGCGCCGGGAAGTAGTCCTGCCAGCCCGTGGGCACGCGGATGACAATGGCCTCTACGTTCTTGGCAATCTCCAGGATCGTCCCGCGTGTGCAGCGCTTGCCGGTAACTCTCGCCAGGGCCCCGCACAGGGCGATATTCAGCGCCGAGGAGCCTCCCAAGCCGGCGCCGGCGGGCACCTGCGAACTGGTCTTGATGTTCAATCCGCGCCGAGGCTCGAAAAACATCACCAGTTCCCGCAGCAAGGGCAACTGCGATTTGCCGAGAGAAAGCGCGGTGAGGTTGTCCCAGCTTTCCTTCAGTCCCTGGTCCTGCGAGACGAGTACAATGCGCGGGTCGGCGCGGGTGTCGATCACGCATGAGGCATAACATCGTATGGCAATGTTAACCGTTTGCGCACCAGGATGAAAAAGGTAAAGCGGCCAGATGTCCACGGTTCCGCCCGCCAAATCAACTCGTGCGGGCGCTCGCGCTTCTATTCGCATGGGGGCTCCATAGTCATTAGTCCTTGGCCATTTGTCCTTTGTCCGTCGTCCGTTGTCAGCTCTCCGTCGTCAGCCTTCAATAATCATTCGTCGCCGATCAGCTCGTCTTCCTCCCATGCCGCTTTACCGGTGACTGACGGCTGACCACAGACAAAGGACCACGGACTAAGGACGCTTTTCATTGTTGTGTCACCTGCATCGTTTCGTCGATATCCAGGGTCGGCCAAGCGGCTTTGGCGGCGTCCGTGGGCCGGGCCGTAATCTTGAAGTGTTGGCCATCGTCCACTTCCGCGGTGAAATTGTAGCCGCGCCGGTTCGTGCCGGAAAAGTTAATCGCACCGTCCTGCTGGAGCTCGTCAACCGAGGCATAGGACCCTTGGCTTGCCAGGTGCATCCTCTCGGCCTGGGCGATGGCCAGCAGGTCGCCCTTGACGCCCACCACGTCAATCACCTCCCGGGGAGACTGCAAGCCCGTGCCCGTGGGGTCCTTCGGCATCTGGGACTTCATCACGAACCAGACAATCGCCAACACGATCACCAAACCCAAAAGGCTTCCGAATGTTCTCATATTTCCACCTCAATAAAATGGCAGTATATCGTTCTCCTTCAGCGGTCCTATTCTGACCCGATGTGCACGCGGATGCAACAGGGAGGTGCGGGGTGGCAACATGAAAGTGAAAAAGGGGATGTAGAGCGTCCCGCCCGCCCTACGAAGCTGTGAAAAGATCGACAATCTCGCGCAGAGACGCAGAGGCGCAGAGATACAGAATAGATAACTGCTTTATTCTCTTTTTCGCCTCTGCGCCTCCCCGTCTCTGCGCGAGATGCTTTTGCTCGTTCCGGGATTTCTTCACAGCTTCCCTACCACCGAGGGGCCGGCTTTCAGTTCTATGTCATGCACCCATTTGTTTTGGACCTCAGGCAAGTTAAGATATCCGCCAGCACAAGCGATTCGATTCTCACCCATGGAGGCGGCGCGTGGCGGAAACAGCCGATGTGGTGATTGTGGGCGGAGGGATTGTGGGCGCGAGCATCGCCTATCACCTTGCCGAGGCCGGCGGCGCCAACGTCATGGTGCTCGAGCGCGAGCCTCACCTGGGGCGCGGCTCCACAGGCAAAAGCATGGGAGGCGTGCGCGCGCAGTTCTCCACCGAGATCAACATTCGCCTGTCGCTCTATGCGCTCAATTTCTTTGCCCGCTTCGAGGAGGCCACGGGCTGCCCCGGCGGCTATCGTCCGCAGGGCTACCTGTTCGTGGCGACAAGCGAAAAGCACATGGCTTATTTGCAAACCAATCACCAATTGCAAGTGGCGTGTGGAGTGAAGACGGCGGAATTGCTCTCGCCCGCCGAAGTCCTTCGCCACATGCCGCATTTGCGCGCGGACGACATCCGGGGCGGGAGTTTCAGTTCCACCGATGGATTTGTGGACCCGCACAGCGTCATGACCGGCTTCATGCAGCGCGCCACCGAAAAGGGCGTGCGTCTGTGGAAGGGCGCGGAAGTCACGGCGATTTTGCAGGACGCGCAGGGCATCGCGGGCGTCCGAACCACGCGTGGCCCGGTGACCACGCGCACGGTGGTGAATGCCGCCGGTCCTTGGGCGGCACAAGTTGCAGCCTTGGCCGGATTGCAATTGCCCGTCGAACCCCTGCGCCGCATGTTGGTCCCCACCGAACCTTTTCCGCTCATCGCGCGCGAGGCCCCCATGACCATCGATATGGCTACGGGTTTTCACTTCCGCCCCGAGGGTCTGGGAATCCTGCTCGCCTGGAATGATCCCGAGGAAACGCCGGGATTCAAAACCCAATTCGATCCGGGGTTCGTCGAGAAGATTCTTCTGCGTGCGGTTGAGCGCGTTCCCTGCTTTGAGGCGCTGGAAGTGAACCCCAAGCGCGCCTGGGCCGGCCTCTACGAAATGACTCCCGACCATTACCCCATCCTGGGACCTGTCCCCGAGGTCCCCGGCTTGTATCTCGCCAACGGCTTCAGCGGCCACGGCGTGATGCATTCACCCGCCACCGGCAAGGTTCTGGCGGATTTGATTCTGCACGGCCAATCCGACCTGATTGACGCCCGCGCTCTTAACCTGGCGCGCTTTGCCGAAGGCCGCCTGATCCACGAAACCGCGGTGCTGTGAGAGGGCAGGCTATTAGCAGGCTCAGAGTGATTATCCTCCGGCAAAGCCGGAGGCTTTATCCGTCACCTGACGGACGGGCCCCGCAAAGGGGCCTGACCGCCGCCGTCGGGAAAAGACCCCTCACCCCCGCGACCTGCAGAACATGGGATCCCCTCACCCCCACGACAAGCAGAACGTGGGGCCCCCTTCTCGCCTCGGCTGATGAAAACGCCTCGCCGAGCCACCCTCTCCCCCCCATAAGCGCTAACTTAAGCTGTTTGGGTTGAAGTGGCCTTCAAGTTTCCAGAGGTCCATTTCGGGATAGTTTCCGGGTGGCCGACGATTCGCCCGGGACCGGCGTGCGCCACATCCGCGCATAGGCGACAAACATAAAGTACCCGTAAAGATTTTACGGAATCAAAAATCGAAATCGCCGGGGCCAGTATTCTAAAAGGCGAATTGGGTGACCAGGGAGATTATTTCTTCGGGCTGGGCCTGAACGTCGGAAGACCCTCGCCGCAGGTAAACCACATTGTCCAGCGTGTACAGCGGCTTTTCGCCGCGCGCCACGGAGATTCTGCCCACCGTCATTCCTCGAATTTCCTCGAAGACGACTTCCACCGGCGGAGCGGGTTTTATGCGCGTGCGGGCAAGCTGGTGGATTCGCCTTGCCAAAGCATCCTTCCCCTTGAAGTCGAGGTCCAAACCCTTGACGTGGCCCGTATCGTCGAGCTCGATACTGTTCCGCTTGCAAGCAGACCGCTTTTGCCCTTAGACTCCTTCCCATGGGCGATCATCTGATATCCATTTCGCCAGACATCATGGGAGGCGCCCCGGTCTTCGCCGGTACCCGCGTGCCCGTCCAAACCCTCTTCGAGTACCTGGAGGCCGGGGACACGATTGATGATTTCCACTTTCCCACCGTCACGCGCCGGCAGGTGGTGGTGTTGCTGGAGATCGCGAAAGGCAAAGTCCTCGCCGAGGTCAAGTGAAGATCCTGCTGGATGAATGTGTTGACGAGCGCCTGGCTCATGACTTTGCCGGGCACGACGTGCTGACGGTCTGGCAGATGGGTTGGAAGTCAGCGACGTTTGGCGGGCTTGCGCCTGCGAATAACGTTTGGTAAGGTGAACCTATGACGCAATTACTTGAGGATGCGCTGCGGAAGGTCGGCAAGCTCACTGAAGACGAGCAGAACGCCATCGCCTCCCAGATTCTTGCCACGCTCGAGGATGAAGAAGCGTGGGGCAGGACGCTGCGCAAGAATCCCGCTAAGTTGCGCAAGCTGGCCGCCGAGGCGCTGGACGAGCATCGCTGCGGCGCCGCGCGCCCGCTGGACGAGCTTCTGTGATCCCGTCGCGCACCACGCGCGCCTTCCGCCAAGCCTTCACTTCACTTCCAAACGACGTACGCCGGCAGGCGCAACGTGCTTACCGGTTGTTCCGCCGCGATCCACGCCACCCCAGTCTGCGCTTCAAGAAAGTGGATGAGGAAGCCAACATTTACTCGGTGCGAATCGGGCTGGGCTACCGCGCGCTGGGAGTCATGGAAGGGTCAACCGTAGTGTGGTTCTGGATTGGCTCGCACGGCGAATGCGACCTCTTGCTGGGATGACCCGCCTTGCTGGAAACGCTACCCCTCGTGAAAAAGGGCGAAGTGCGCGAAATTGGCGCATAACAACTCGCGGCCGGCATCTGCGCGGGGCGTCACCCAGGGTGGGAAGTTGGTGTTTGTCCCCTCCGTCCCCTTGCCGTTGCGCTTGGTGCAATGATTGGGGGGAGGACCCATACATGCGGTGCGAAGGCTCGGGTTTGGTGGTGAAACGAAGCCAAAGCGGAATGGAGACGTAGACAAGCATGCCAGATTCTGAGCAGCGCGCAAATGAGAAACGGATTTTTCCCGACCTTCTGAAATACGTCGGCGACGATTCGGAGAAATTGAACGAGCCCCTTACGGGCTTCTTGGGTATGCAGGGCCGGTTAGCTACGGGCGAATTAGCTGTTATTGGCAGGTCTCCAAATCAATGGCTGAACGAAGGTTGGACCGCCGAGGAAATGTGCGACGAGAAGAATCATCAAGCAGTTCTGGAGAAGACCTTGGTGGAGAGTCTTCTTGAAACCGACCGCCCCTGCCCATTGCTGTGGGTCACAGACTGCTGGGCAGGAGGGCGCGGTAATATGGGAAGGACTGCATTCTGGCGGGTTGTGCGATCTGTAATGGATAATATGGGGATTGCAGATGTGCTAAAAAGCGATTGGCCCTCGCATTTAATGTGGACGAACTTGTACAAAATTGCTCCCGCTAAGGGCTGGAACCCCAGCGTTCGTCTATGCGATGTCCAATTTGAATTCTGCGTACAGATTCTTCGGGAGGAATTCCTGTGGTGGAAACCCAAACGCGCTCTGTTCCTGACCGGCTGGGGCCGGGCAAAACATTTCCTAACCCGGTTTCAGACGGCCCAATGGAAAGATGTGGAGGAGAAGAAATTCGTGGAATGGGTTGGCACGGCCGATTTCGAACCGAGCCATCGGGTCCAAATCGTTGTGGCAAAGCATCCCATGGGAAAGCCAGAAGGTCGCCTAGTGGCGGAAATCGTGGGGGCATTCAATTTGATTGAGGAGCGGGTAGCACAGAGGTAGCCGCAGTTTGGCTTCCTCGGCGGTTCGTAATATGATAAAGTCAACATACTAATTAATACGCAATGACTACCCGCTTGTATTTGACGGCGTGAAGCAGAGTTCCAGCAGAGGGTGGCCCCCGCTTTCCACCCGGTTTTGATGACGCAGGAGAGTGGCAGACGGGGAAAGCAGCGGCGTCACCCCACGGGGCTTTGACATTATAGTAAATTTCCTATATATTGTTGAGGTGAGGTTTGGACAGGCTAAAACCACCGGTCCTACGGCCTCTTGTCTGGCTGGGAGACTCCCTGAGAAACGTGCGGGATTTTCCGGATGGTGCACAAAAACTCCTCGGGGACGAGATCCAGCTCATGCAGTTTGGCGGTATGCCGAAGGACGCCAAACCCTTCAAGGGTGTCGGCAGCGGCGTTGTTGAGATTGCCCTGCGATATTCCTCTGATGCTTTCCGTGTCGTGCTGGCGACACACATCGGGAGTCGGATTTATGTTTTGCATGCCTTTCAGAAGAAGTCCAAGAAAGGCATCGAAACGCCGAAGCGGGACGTTGACCTCATCAAGAAGCGATACACCGAAGCACAGGAGTTGGCAAATGAGTACGGAAAGGCGAAAACCCATTGAGTTCGAAGCGGGTTCCGGGAACGTGTTCAAGGATTTGGGCCGCAAAGATGCCGACCAGCTTCTGGCCCGAGCGCAGATCGGATTCCATGTCTACAAAATCCTTGAGGACAAGCAGTTGAAACAGCGCGAAATCGCGGATGTATTGGGCATTGCCCAGCCCGATGTATCGCACCTGATGAACGGGCACTTCAGCCGCTTCACAACTGACAAGCTGCTGGACTTTCTGAAACGGCTTGACCGCAAAGTGACGATCGAGGTCAGCCGACGTCACAAGGGCGAACCCTACCAGCAGGTTACTTTTGCTCCGTAGGAAGTACTAGGGGGCGGAAGAAGGGAACGCGTGCGTCCAGGCACTGGTCGCGGATTACCCAAACCCACGCCGGGTCCATGGTGCGGGCGCCGGTGCCGGATTCGCCGCCCACGATCACCCAATCGACACGTTCGAAGGTAGCGCAGGGCCCGCTCTCCGGCCCTGCGGCTTTTCCAGCAGTGTGGGTGCACAATGGGAAAACGGTCTTTCGTCACCCCGCATGGCGTCCCCCCGACCACCCACCGCTGCACCGGCCACACCACCACGAAGTTGAAGAGCCGCAGGGCCGGAGAGCGGGCCCTGCGCTACCGTCCCCTCGTTCCCCATTCACCCTGTGGAACACCGGGTAGGGCAACCCGGCATCTCGTGATGGCCTTCACCCGCAGGCGGAAGAGGGAATTGGCCAGACCTTCTTCGTCCAAGCGCGTTCTCCCCGGCAGGAGTTTCACCGTAACGAACAGGAAGCGCGCGTAGAGAAACGGCCGGCGCCAACGCCACAGGGCGATAATCTACGCGCCCTCGCGGGCGTCCGCAAGACGAAAAGCCGCGGACATTGGAAAGCATGACCGCGCTACTTGCTGCGGCGGAAGTGACCCCTCACCCCCACGACAAGCAGAACGTGGGGCCCCCTTCTCGCCCCGGCTGATGAAAACGCCTCGCCGAGCCACCCTCTCCGAAGCTGTGAAAAAATCGACCATCTCGCGCAGAGACGCGGAGGCGCAGAGATACAGAATAAGTAACTGCCTTATTCTCTTTTTCGCCTCTGCGCCTCCGCGTCTCTGCGCGAGATGGTTTCGCTCGTTCCGGAATTTCTTCACAGCTTCTCCCCCAAGGGGGCGAGGGACCGGGGGCATAGGCGTTAGAATAAGCACTTTGGTGCTGTGGGAATGATCTTTGCACCTCCTCCCAGGCCCGGAGGGCCGTAAGAGGGTAGCCCACGGCGTAAGCCGTGGGTGGAGCCCCGAGGTTGCGAGCGCAGCCCCAGCGGGGCGACAGAAAAGGCCCGGAATCCCCGTGGCCACGGGGGATTCTTTCGCCCCTCCGGGGCTCACCTTCAAGGTTACTCCCTCCACCCACGGCTTACGCCGTGGGCTACGATCTTTCGCCGCTCCGCGGCTGGGAGCGCAACGCCAGTCTTAATTTAACGCCTATGGGGGCCGGGGGTGAGGGGGTTCTCGAATAAGCAACGAACTTCTAACTCAGGACACAAGCACGTTTCCTAGAGCCGGTTCGCGGTCAAACTGGTGGTTGCGGTCGAGTGCTTGAAAAGCTCCTGTTGGGGGGGGGAGCAGCGCACGCCATCCTATGCTCATATTCCCGCGGCTTTACGATAGCGCGCCATATGCTCTTGCAGCTCCTCGTTGTTGGGCTCGAGGGCCAGAGCTTTCTTCTGAATCTCCACCGCTTGCTGATAGTCCCCATTGGCAAAGTGCGCTTCCGCCAGCGTATCGATGAAGTTCCCCTCTTTCCATTCGCTAAGATCCACGGCGCGCTGAGCGTGGTCCAGGGCGGCCTTGGGGTCGCGAAACTTCGGGTCATCGCACGTGGCATAGAGCCATGCCAGGTTGTTATGAGCTTCCGCCAAGTCCGGCTCCAGGCTCAAGGCTTGCTGGTAGCTTTTGATGGCGTTAGCGTAAAGCTTCTGTTTGGCATAAAGGTCCGCCAGAAGCGCATGGTTCCCGGCGAGCGCTCTTCTTCCCTTGGCGGTTTGGGGTTCTTTGTCGAGCCCATCAAAGATCTGCTGCGCCTTCTGGAGATCGCCGTTCAACTGGTAAGCCAATCCAAGTTCAAGCTTTTGCTGGTCATCTCCCTCGGTCAAGCGAACCGCTTCCTGAAATTCCTGAATGGCCGGGCCGTATTTCTTTTGTGTCAGGTAATACCCGCCCAACTCCTCATGCGGCTGCTCCTCGCGAGGCGCCAGCCGGACCGCTTGCTGGAAACTCTGGAATTCGCGGTCGTACTGGTGGGCAGCTTCGTACCGTTCACCCTGTACCAGAAGCCGGTCCATGGCCTGAAGGGTCCGGTAATGGTTTGCCATCGCGGCCATGGCAAGGATCACCACCGCGAGCGGAAGAGCAACGATGGCCTGCGAGGGAGGTTCAGCAATTTCGCCATACTGTACGTCGTGCCGGGGAGGCGTAATGAGGAAAGCCAGCAGCGCCCCCATTGCTAATCCGCCCAAATGGCCCCAGTTATCGATGCCGTGCATCGAGAAACCCAAGGCCAGGTTCAAGGCGATGAAAGGAATCATTCCCCGCCCGAAAGCACGGCCCCAGCGCCGGGGAATTACGTCGCGGTGAACGTAGCCGGTGACCAGCATCGCGCCGGCAATTCCGAAAATGGCTCCGGAAGCTCCCACCGAGACGTTTCTCGAGACCTCCATGGAAAGTAAGGCGCCACCCATGCCGGCGGCGACGTAAATCGTGGCGTAGCGGCCATAGCCATACACGCGTTCCAGGATAGGTCCCAGGATATAGAGGCAATAGCTGTTTCCCAGAATGTGAAGCCAGCCCCCGTGGAGGAATATCGGCATGACCAGACGGAAGTACTCACCGCGGCGCAGATAGGGTCCGTAAGCAGCGCCAAGGTTGAGGAGAACCGGGAGGTTATCCCACCCCCCAGCCCATTTTTCCAAAGCGAAAAAGAGGAAATTCACGGCAAGAAGGATGAACGTGACGAAAGGCCAGTAGCGGCGAGGGGCAACCTCGTAATATTGCGGGCCTGCAGGTAAGGGTGTCGGTTGGTCAGCCATGAGATAGATTTAAGTGCGAGATTGCGCCCGCAGAACCGCTCCTTCATAGATTATACCACCGAGGCCCCTTGATGGACCCACAGTCCGTCCGCCGGTGCTGTCCTGATTTGGGCGTAGCGCCGCCATCTTGGCGGCTCCGGTGCCGGCTGGAAGCCGGCGTTACGACCCGTACCCGTCTGCCGGGATCATTGACGGCTGATGCTGGGCGGGTCGCAGCAAAACAACGCCGGGCCGCTCCACTGCCTCGAATTCCATTTCGGGCTAAATAGGCTGCGGAAGAACTGGATGGGAGTTCCCTCCTTGGGTGGCAAAGCAATATGAATGCCTGGCGTAGGTCGCCTGAGGGTTAAATCCGTTCCGGAAGAACCCGCTAAGTTCATGATAATGCTGGGCTTGATTCTCCGCCGGGCGGAAAAAATTGCGAGTAAGCCATTTAGATTGAATGTGTTACGTGCCAATCGTGCGACCAGATCCTGGAAGTGGTGGGCATTTGCCATCTAACCATAGTTAGATTGGCGGAAATGACAGGATGGAAGCTTTTTTCTGCAACCTGTTTAGCCCCAGCTTTTCCCTGCGGCGTTTGGGAATGATGATCCGCCCCGTTTTGTCCATCCTAAATTGTCAGGCGTTAAGCCATGCCTTCTGCCATCACTTATGGCAGCAGAATTCTGAGGCTCAGTACGTGCCGCAGTCGCGCACGGTCTCGTACATCGCCACGACGTTCGCAATCGGCACGCGTGCCTGCACGTTGTGAATGGAGTTGAAGACGTAACCTCCGCCCTTTCCGAAAACCTTGATGCGTGAACTCACCTCATGGCGAACATCATTGACCGTGCCGAACGGCAGCGTTTTCTGGGTATCGACGCCCCCGCCCCAGAAAGTCACACGATCCCCGAACTCCTGCTTTAATTCTTCCGGCGCCATGCACGAGGCGGAGCATTGCACCGGGTTGAGAATGTCAAAGCCCGCGGCAATGAAGTCAGGGAGCAAGGCGCGGATCGATCCGCAGGAGTGAATGAAGGTCTTCCACGTCGTGTTCTTGTGCACCCAGTCATTGACGGCCTTATTGAAAGGCTGATAGAGGTCGCGATAAGCCTTGGGCGAGATAAACGGACCGTTCTGCTGGCCGAAGTCCGTTCCCGAAAGCATGACCACCGTAACGCGCTCGCCCACTGCGGCGTGAATCTTCTCGAGATTCTTGATGCCGATTTCGCACTGACGCTCGAAAATCTTGTAGATGAAGTCGCGACGCGTCGCCGTGCTGACGTACCACTCCTCAACGTCGCGGATGCCCTTGGGATGCTTCAACCAAGGGCCGGGGACGAGCGCAATATCGCCGAAGGCCGTCCCGCCGAAATTCGCCAGTACGGCTTTATCGGTTTCAGTCCACAGCCTTTCCGCCTCGCGGCCCAAATACGCCAGGTCCTCGTCGGAAACCGCAGTGAACTCCTCCAGGTTGTCTTCGAGCTTCAGGTGGTCGTCATCCAGGGGAATTTGACGGGAAATCGAGTCAAAATAGAACCCGCCTTTGGGCATGCGGCCGCTGGGAGGCACGGACTTGTCCCCCTCGGGATACATCAGGATGTCGCCGTTCTCGTCCGGGTCGGTGTTGAAGCCTTCCGGAACGAGCACCGGCGTGCCGTCAAAGGTGGTCCAGGGTTTCCATCCTTCGTTTTTGAAGCCGAACATGGTGGAAGGCTTTGCCAGACCGATTACGTCGATGCCGAGGGCGTCCATAAGATCGGGTTGGATTTCCCCCAGCATCTGGTAGGGTTCCATTACTCTCACTGGAGCGCCGGGCGCATCAAGGCCCAGCGCCTGGCGAAGTTTGTACACCGTGTCGACCTGCATCCCCGTCACCGGGCTGGCGCCGAGGTCCAAAGGCACGCGGTCCGGTTCCTGGTGGTCCAGGGCGAGGCGAACTCGCTCCCGTGAGCTCATCATGATTGAGTCCCCACCTCCACGCTGCAGCTTTCAAGGGCTGTGGCGCACCGTCTAGACTGCCACAAGCTGCCGCGCCAACTCCACGGCCGCCGGAGCATCTTTGCCGTAGCCATCGGCGCCGATGGAATGGGCCCAGGCATCGGTGACGGGCGCTCCGCCCACCATGATTTTCACCTTCTCGCGCAGGCCCGCGGCCACCAGTGCTTCCACCGCACCCTTCATGTTCACCATGGTGGTGGTGAGCAGCGCCGACATCGCCACAAGATTGGCCTGGTGCTGGCGAACCGCATTGACGATTTTCTCCGCGCTGACATCGACGCCCAGGTCAACAATTTTGAAGCCCGCACTTTCCAGCATCATGGCCACGATGTTCTTGCCGATATCATGCAGATCGCCTTTTATCGTGCCGCACACGACGGTGCCGGCAGATTTGATGGCTTCGTCGCCCACCAGCAGCGGCCGCAGAATGTCACTGGAGGCACGCGCCGCCCGCGCCGCGATCAAAACCTCGGGAATGAAGAACTCGCATTCCCGCATGCGGCGTCCCACCTCGTCCATGGCGGGGATGATCGCTTTGACAAAAAACTCGCCAGGCCGAGTTCCCTCCTTCAGCATCTTCTCCGTCAGTTCCTTGGCCACCGGAGCTTTTCCATCAATGATGGCCTGTTGAAGTTCTTCAAAGAGTGTCATACAAATCTCCCTTTCTAGGTTCTAGGTGCTGGGTTCCGGGAGTTCCGGGGTTTTCTCAGTACCCAGTCCCCAGACCCGAGCACCCATGTTTGGAAATGCCATTTCCTCCACAAAGGCTTCTTGAAAACCTCGATCGGCGTTCAGCGCCACGTGCTCGGTTTGCCGGCGCAGGCGGGCAAAGGAGCCGTCTTCTCCCTTCGGGCGAAAGAGCGCCACTTTTGCTCCCATTAGGGCGGTGTTCCCGGCCGCCTCGACGGTTTCCGCCGGGAAGCTGATCAAGCCGATGCGCTGAGCGCTGGCGCGATTAATATAATTGCCAAAAGCCCCCGCAAGATAGAGTTTTTTAAGGTCGCCGGACGAGGCGCCGAACCGTTCCTGAAGCAAGCGAATTCCAGCGGCGATGGCGCCCTTGGCGAGTTGTAGCTCGCGAATGTCGTTCTGCGTCAGCACCACGGGCGCCGCCAGTTCCCACGCGCCGGCGCCGTCCGAGAAACGTCCGGAGGGCTCAATCCGCCCCAGCTCCAAGCCCGCCGCCACCGCATCCACCAATCCGCTTCCACACAAACCCTGAGGCAGAACATTGCCCAGGACGCGGCAGTGGATAGCGTGGCCTTCCACCCTTACCTCGGAGATCGCTCCCGTTGAGGCGCGCATGCCCATGGAAATCCGCGCCCCCTCGAAAGCCGGTCCGGCCGCCGTCGAGGCGCACAGCAAGCACTGGCGATTGCCGATCACGATCTCTCCATTGGTGCCCAAATCCACCAGCCCGTTCAGCCCCTCGCGTTCAAGGAGGTTCGTGGCCAGAATGCCGGCCAGAATATCGCTGCCCACGAATCCACCCAGGCAAGGAAGAAAACGCACGCGCGCACCGCCGGAGAGCTTCCACCCCAAATCTTGACCGCAGAAAGTCTGGAGGCCGAGCTGCCCCGACTCGAAAGGGTATCGCGAAAGCGGCTCAACATCCAGCCCGCAGAATAGGTGGTGCATCACGGTGTTACCCACCACGATCACATCCGCGATTTCGCCCTCCGCAACCTGAGCGGAAAACACCAATTGCTCGATCATGCTGCCAATCTGCCGGCGAATCAAACCGCGGAGCTGTTGCGCGCCGCCTTGCGTCAAGGCAAACTGCACGCGGCTCATGACGTCGGCGCCAAAGCGCGCCTGGGAGTTCAGCGCCGTGCGCACCGCCAACACGCGGCCGGTGGTGAGGTCAAGCAACTGCGCGACCAGCGTGGTGGTTCCCAGGTCAACTGCCACGCCCAGGCCCGGACGCGGCTCGAAAGCAAAGGGCGTCTCATCCACCAGGATGGCGGCGTCCCATTGGCGCAGCTCGATCACCAAATCATCTTCGAGCGCGCACTGGCAGGCCAGACGCCACCCGTTGGCAAGTTCCTCCGCGCTCAGGCGCTCGCGTTGCGCGTCGTTGACGGATGCCCGCCCTTCCAGCACGCGCACCCGACAGCCCCGGCAACGGCCCTGTCCGCCGCACGGGAACTCTACGCCTTGTGCGAACAGCAAGTCACGCAAGAGGGATCCCGCGGGCGCGGTCAGCTCCACCTGCACGGGCCTTAGAACGATGCGGTATGTCGGTATCTCAGTCAACAGCACTTCCTGTCGGGGATTGCCGATTTTCGATTGCCGATTGACAATTGGATGAAATCGGCAATCGTCCGTCGGCAATCATCAATTATCCACCGCGTGTTCCCGCGCATAGCGCAGCATGGCGCGAAGATTATCCGGGGGAGTATCGCGCACCACTTCGCAACCGGCGCTCACGATGAATCGGTCGCCGGTTTGGTGGTGGCATTCGGCCACGGCGGCGTAAACCTCCTCGGGCGTTCCATTGCGCAGCACGCGCACGGGATCGATATTCCCCAGCAGCACCTGGCCCGGCCCCATCGCCGCGCGCCCCTCGGCCATGGGAGCCAGATAATCCAGATCAATGATGTCACAACCCAATTGTCCCATTAAGCCCAGAATGGGCCGGGTATTGCCGCACACGTGCAAGCGCGTTCGTACCCCCAGAGCGCGCAGACCGTCCATCATGCGCTTTTCGTAAGGCCACACAAACTCACGATAGATCTTGGGACCGACCAGCGAGGCTGCCGCGTCGCCCACGCCGATCAACTCCGCACCGCTCGCCACCTGCGCCTTGGCAAAAGTGAGCTCGAGCCTGAGGACAAACTCGAATAGCTCGGTGACGAATCCCGGGTCGTCGAAGAAATCCATCATCAGGTTGTTGATCCCGCGCAGGTCGGCAGCCTCGGCAATGGGGCCTTCGATCCAACCTTCAATCAGCTTTTCCTTGCACACGCCTTGTCGAAAGAGCCCCAGCGCCCGTAAGCGGTTGCCCATGCGCGGGCTGGTGTGGGGGTCCGGCACTTCCAGGCCGCGCATCTTGCCTTTGTCTGCGAGCAGAGCGTCCGCTTCGTCGAGGGCGGGCGGCTGATTGGGGAAGTACTTGACGGGCGCACCGCAGTCTGACGCTTCGCACGCCGGGTCGGATATGGTGCTGACGTAATCGAAATCGAATTCAGCCGCGGTCCGGGTCTGCCCTTCCACCAGCATCTGGCAGTCGGTGGCGTAATCCCGGTACTGCGCGCCAATGCGATCGCATGCGAACATCATGGTGATGGGCATGAAGGGCAAGCTGTCCACGGGCTTGCCATCGAGCAATGCGAGAATGCGTTCGCGGCCGGTCATGGAATTGCCGATTGTCGATCGCCGATTGCCGATTGGGAGTCGAGATCGTCTTTCATCAATCGAATATCGCGGCGAGTTTCGAATTTCGGTCCTTGCTGGCTCATCACTCGTCACTCTTCACTTGCCACTGCTTTTATGATGCCCTCGTCGTAGCTCGCCACAATGCGGTGGCCGGGTGGAACCACCAGGAATTCCTTCGGGTCCCATTCGCCGTTCACCAGGCGTTGGATCAGGTTGATGTCGCCCGGGATCTTCTCGAAAGTCCAGCCGCGCTGGGCCGCGTCGTCGCGCGAGTGCTGCTCAAAGCTGCCGTCGGGCTCGATGCCCATCTCGATAAAGGTGATTTGGCCATAGTGCCGAGCGAGGTTTCTCCCCAACTCTTCCCACAGGTATCGGGCGTTGTCCTCCCCGTACTTCGCCACCATTTCTTCGTAACTTTGTTGCAGTCCCAGCTTTTTGCCCAGAGCCAGTTGGCCCAGCTCGCCGTCCGCCTCACCGCGCTCAATCCAGCCGGTGGTTTTGAAATACACGCCGGGATGACTTTGGAAATAGTCCATGTAGCGTGCCGCGCTGCCCAGGAAAAGCGTGATGCAATCGTGCCCGCGCGGGACCACCATGGGAATGGACTTGGTGGCGAGGCCCACGATGCCGTTGTTGCAAAGCCCGTAACCCAGCAGCAAGGCGTCGTACTGGCGCTCCTCTACGCGGTCGATAACGGCCTGCAAGCGCGACCGCATCTCCTTGGATCCGATGTCGTGCAGGCCCTTGGGGAGAAACTCGACATCCACAATGTGAGGCGAGCGCGCCAGGCAGGCACAAAACTCGCGGAAAAAGATTTCGCAACTGATGAGCTTGAAACGCATAATATTGCCACGGCCAGCCCAAAGCATCTTGAGGTCCTTCTCATCGCAGATGGGCGGAGGCGCAGAGCAAAGGAGGTGTTAGGTTCCAGGTTCCAGGTACCAGTAAAACCTAACACCTAGCACCAATTCTGCATCTCAGCGCCTGAGCGGTAAAGACCTGCGGGGATTCACCACCGACGCTGCCTTCTGACCTGTGACTTTCTCGTTTCTACGGGCATCAGATTGTTGCCGGCACGAGGTGATAACCGAGTTCTTTGGCCCTAGCCGTCAGGCTTCTGATGCGCTGCTGCCGGTATCGTTCTTCGAAGGCTTGCGAATCTTCATCGACGTACAGATGTCCCCAGCGGAGGCGGCGGTAAAATAAGGTCGCCAATTTCCTGGCGGTGGCGAAGACGGCCACGTCTGCCCCGACGCGACGCGCCAGGCTCCGGTAGAATGCTCCTAAAGCCGTGGGGCTATGGCGCAGCTCCAGGGCGGCCATGCGCAAGGGCGCGGCCACGCGCGTGCCGGCGCTGTATCGCTTCTTTTTTTTCACCGCCTTGCCGCCGCTCTTGGGGACATGCGGCGCGAGCATGGCGTGGGAGATAAACTGCTTCTCGCTGGGAAAGCAGCTCAAGTCCGGCCCGTATTCACTGAGTACGACTGCGACGGTTTCCACACCCATCGCGTCGATTTGGGTGATGTCCACACCGCTCATCCTGTACCAAGCCTGCCGCCTCGGTTCTTCTCCGCGCTCGCGGATGGAGTTTGCCTTGTGGGGATTCTTCACCGCCGGGCAGCTTGTCCGGCGCGTTCCTCCGGCGTCATTTCCCTCAATTTCCGCACGATCTCTTGCTCATAGGCGGTGATCCGCTCCTGCGTCGCCGCATGCATCTTCAGACCCTGCCGAAAGCTGAACAAGTGATCTTCCCGCCAGTGCCCGCTCAACTGTTCGGCAATCTCCTCTTCGCTGCTTACTGCCCACTGCCTACTGCCTTCTCGTACTGGCCCGTCCAAGCCCGCCAGCGGAGAACCACCAAGTCGAGAGTCATGCGCAGGGAATCCCGCAGATAGTGCACCTTGGTGGCAGGGTTGTGATTCCAGCGCACCGGGACCTCCACCACTTTGCCCCCCAAGCGCTCGATCAGGAAGAGGATTTCCGGGTCGAATCCGAAGCGTTCCACGCGCTGGAGTTCAAAGGCGCGGCGCGTGGATTCGCGCCGGAAGAGTTTGAAGCCGCACTGGGTGTCGTGGATTCTGAGGCCGGTGAAAATCCGGACCAGCAGGTTGAAGAATCGGCCGCCCCATTCGCGAAACGGTGACTGGTGAGCGCCGATCAGCTTGCGCTCGAGCGCCCGCGAACCCACCACCGCATCGGCGTGGGTGGACTCCATCGCCGCCAGCAGTTTGTCCGCTTCCTCGATGGGAGCGGAGAGATCAGCGTCGGTAAAGAGGATCAGCTCACCGCGCGCTTTCAGAACTCCGTGGCGAACGGAGAATCCTTTGCCGCGATTGCCGCCGTTGCGCAGCACGCGAATTCCCGCGTGGGCAGACGCGACTTCCACCGTGTTGTCCGTCGAGCCGTCGTCCACCACAATGGTCTCGACGGAGAAGTTTTTTCCCCGCACGTAATTCTGAACCGCCTCCAGCGAGCCGACGATGCGGCCGGCCTCGTTGTAAGCGGGAACCACGATGCTGAGATATGGTTCGGGCATGAAGCGGAACTATATCAGGAGTTAGGAGTTAGGGGTGAGAAGTTAGAAGCTGGAAGTTAGAAGCTGGGAGGTGGGAGTCAGAAAACGGCGGACATTGGAGCGTTTCAATTTGCCCTCGGCGGATTCTTTTTACCGTTGGCCACTCACGCTCTGCTGGCTTCTCACTTCTAATTTCTAGCCCCTGGCTTCTTCCTTCGACCAGCCACCCTTTCCAATCAGAGGCACAAACTGGCACGGATCGAGGTGGTGGGTGATTATTTCTCCGCCCTCGCGGCAAAGCAACAAGAGCTCCTGATATTGCAAATTTCCCACCGGAATCACCAAGCGTCCAGCTTCCGCCAGTTGGCCGAGCAGGACCGGCGACACACTGGGCGCAGCCGCGCTCACGATGATCACATCGTAGGGCGCGTGGGCACCCAGGCCCTCACTTCCATCGCCTGCGAACACCTCGACATTCTCATATCCCAGCCGCTCCAGGCGTTCGCGCGCTTTCTCCGCGAGCTGGGGATTGATTTCCACCATGTAAACCATTGCGCCCACATGGGCGAGAATTGCCGCTTGGTAGCCGCTGCCGCCGCCGATCTCCAATGCTTTGTCCCCGGGCCGGACGCGCGCCGCCTGCGTCATGGCCGCCACCATGTAAGGCTGGGAAATCGTCTCGCGCTCACCGATGGGCAAAGGGCGGTCGTCGTAAGCAGCGTTCAATAATTCCGCCGAAACAAACTCGTGACGGGGAACCAGCCGCATGGCTTCGAGCACCCGCTCGTCGCGGATGCCGCGCGGGCGAAGCTGGGTTTCCACCATGTTGCCGGCCGGGATTTCGAATTGATGGGCGGTCACCATGCTCGTAGCTGCGGGCAACCCTGACCCAGTGGAGGAAGGGCAGCGGAGGTTAGGATGCGGCCTGTTGGGAGGCCAGCTTTCGCGCCTCTTGGCGCGTGTAAACAATGCGATGGATCACCGTGACGTTGGACAGCACGGCGATGAGCCAAAGCACCGGCGCCATGCGGTCAAACAGCGCGCCAATAATGATCAACACCACGCGCTCCGGCCTCTCCATAAACCCCACCTTGCAGGTGGGAATCAGGTTCTCGGCGCGGGCGCGAGTGTAACTGATCATGACCGAACCAATCATGGCGACGGCCACCAGGCAAACGTAAGAATAGCGATTGATGCGCCCGTAGTAGATCAGCAATCCAATCAGCAGGCAGAGGTCCGAGTAGCGGTCCATGACCGAATCGTAAAAACCGCCAAAGGCGGTCACGCGCTTGGAGAGGCGCGCCACGCGGCCGTCGGTCATGTCGAAGATGCCGGCCAGGAAGATAGTGGCGCCAGCCCAGGCAAAAAATCCGTAGGCAAACAGGTAAGCCGCCAGGCAATTGATGGCGAATCCAATGAAGGTGAGAAAATTGGGGTTAATGCCGCTGGCGGCAAAGCCCCGGACAATGGCGTCAAGGACGTACCGAAGGGTCTCGCCGATTTTTCGCGTCACCATGGAAGGTCTCCGCGCTCCAGGGGGAAAGCAAGTCCGCTGGAGGCCGTTACGCCTGCTCGTGAATGGTCAGGACGGCGCGGATCTCGAATTCTCGGGAGCCGTTCGGCGTAGTCACGTTGATGGTGTCACCCGATTTCTTGCCCATCAAGCCCCGGCCAATGGGGGAGGTGGTAGAGATCAGCCCCTTGCTGACGTCGGCTTCCTCGCTGGTCACCAACCGGTACTCAATCTCTACATCGCGGTCGACGTCGTAGAGAGTCACTCTCGAGCCGAAGGCAATGCGGTCCTTCGGAATGTTGTTCATGTTGATGAGCGAGAGGTCCGCCAGACGGTTCTTGAGATGCATCAGGCGCGCGCTAACGTAATCCTGACGCTGCTTCGCCATGTGGTACTCGGCGTTTTCGCTCAGGTCACCCAGGGCCCGGGCGCGCTTCAGCTCCTTGGGCAGCTCGGAGTTCAGTTCGTGCTCCAGCGCTAGAATCTCTTCCTGAAGCTTTTGGACGATGGGCGAGGGCATAGCACAAATCCTGATTTATTCGGATCCAAAGGCATTATAAGTGAAACTGGCCACCCGGCGCAACGGAAGGGCGAGGATGTGAGGATGGGGTTATCTGGCCATCGGGTCATCGGGTCATTCCACCAGGCACTGCCGCTGGTCGCTGCGGGGCAAATGGTGAAGCCGCGGATGCGATCCGCGCCAGCCACTCACCACTTACTCCTAGCCACTGTTCTTCGCGTCCGCACCGCGTAGATCGCCGCAGCCCCCAGAATGCCTGCCGTGGTGATAATGTCCCAGGCAAGGTCATAACTATGGGTGGCTTCGAAGATCTTCCCCGCCAGCACGGGTCCAAAGAACTGTCCCAGGGAATCGGCCATGATGATAAGGCTCAACAGCTTTCCCAGCGCCGCCAGGCCAAAGCACTCGGCCGCCACTAACGGAATAAGCAGATAGTCCGCTCCCATGGCAAATCCAAAGACCACTGCGAAAGTCCAAAGCGCGGCAGGCTGGCGCGCCAGAAATAGCAGGGGGATGGCTAATGCCAGGATCAGATAGAACAACGCCATGACATTCTTTTTGTTGTAGCGATCCACCAGGTGGCCCACCGCCACGCGTCCCGCCAATCCCGCCAAGAGCAATCCACTGGAAACGCGCGAGGCCTGAACCGTGGTGTACCCCGTATCGCGAAGGAACAAGACGAATTGTTGAATCACCGTACCAATGGCGCCGATGGTGAGCGTGCTGCCCGCGAGGATGAGCCAGAAATTGGCGGTTCGGACCGCCGCCATCAATGAAAATGAGGGTGTTTGGCCTGCTCTTTCCGGCCCCGTTCCCCCCAGTACCGGTGTGGGCTCAACCCCGTCCGCAACCAGTCCCAATTCTTCCGGAGCGGAGCGCGTCAGCCATTGAGCAATGGGGAAGAGCACGACGCCGATCATGGCGCCAATAATGACGAAGGCGCGCCGCCATCCCAGTCCTTCCATCATGTGCACCGCCAAAACCGGCGCCGCCACGCCGCCTAATCCCAGTCCTAGATAGGCGTAGCCCATGGCGCGTCCACGTTTCGCCTGGAACCAATTGGAAACCAGAACCTGGTTGGAGATGGGGCCGGCCAGGACATAACCCACCACATACACAATGCACAAGACGTAGTACTGCCCCAGGCGCGTCATCCCGCCCATCAGGACCAATGACAAGGTGACCAGCAGAATGCCGACGCGCAGGACCCGTCGCGCGCCTATGCGGTCGAGGATCGCCCCCATGAATCCAAAAGCCGGCGCAACGATGACGAAGCCGAGGAACAGTCCTTGCGCTACTTGGCTGCGAGTGAAATGAAGGGAATCAACCATCGACGTGTAAAAAACAGGAAGTCCGTAGAAGACCAGTCCTACGGCGAAAAACAGGTTCATAAACGCCGCCAGGACCACCCACCAACCGTAAAAAACTCGTGTTGAGGCAGCTTGATTCATGCGGAGGATTTGCCAATCCCTCATCGTATTTCTACCCCGCTCAGGGGCAATCGAGCGAGGGGAAAGTCTACCCGATTTGTGGGCGAGTCAGTAAAACGAAGTTAGGCTGGACGCTCTTCACATAAGGGGGGTCCTTATTTCTGAACTCGTTCCAGGGTGACCCCCGGACCCTTTTCATATCTCGTGGCGAGCCGAAGGGTCATGACATCTGCCCTGAAAACAAGCCCTCTTCTCCGGTCCGCGCGGCGTTGTCAAACCCTGGTGGCTTTGCTTTCGAGCTCCCACGAATCTCGGGAGTGTTATAGTTTGGATGTTATCCGTCACGAAGGAAGGCAGGAATGGGAATTCCGGCTATGTTGTCTTCGCGTAGCCCCGCAGGTCGGCCCAGACTGCGCTCCCCCTTGCGGAGGGTCGTCATCTTCCTTGCCGCTTGCACTGCCCTTGTACCCTGCATCCTGAGAGCCCAAAAGGAGAGCGCAAGGGAGGTTCCCAGGCGCGAGGTGGGGCCTACCTTCAAGCTCCAGGCCGAGCGCAACCTGGTGGTGGTCCGGGTAGTGGTGCGGGATGCCAAGGGCGCGGCGGTGGACAACCTTCGCAAGGAGGATTTCGAGCTCCTCGATCGCGGCAAACCCCAAGCCATCCTGCAATTCTCTGTGGAGAAGCCCGCCCCCAAGCCCGGCTTGAAACCGCCGGAGAAGTCGCCCTCCGCCGAATTGGGCGCTACTCAGGAAGCTGTGATTCCAGCCACCGTTCCCCTCCGCTATCTGGCGCTGTACATCGACGACGTGCACACGTCCTTCGAAAGTCTGGTGCGTTCGAGGGACGCTGCGGACCACTACCTGGCAGTTTCGCTCCAACCCGGGGACCGCGTGGGGGTGTTTACGGCCTCCGGCCAGAACCCATTGGATTTCACCGATGACTTCGCCAAGGTGCATCAGGCGCTCGTCCAGCTTCGTCCCCGTCCGATGGCCGGAAAGGATGAGTCTTGCGCAACGATTCCGCCCTATGAAGCGTATTTGATTGCGGTACAGCATGACCGGAATGCCCTGGAAATTGCCACCCTCGAATTCTGGCATTGCGCCTATGGCGACAACCCAGGCTTCCTCCGACAGGCTCAAGACATGGCGCAGACCACCGCCTCCCAGGTCAACTCCGAGGCGGAAGCGGAGTCACGTGCGGCGGTGGAGGGGGTCGATTCCCTCGTACGCCGCATGTCTCTGCTTCCTGGCCAGCGCGTCGTGGTGATCGTCTCCAGCGGATTCCTGACCGAAGCCCTGCACTACGAACTCGACGAAATCATCGATCGCGCCCTGCGCGCCAGCGTCGTCTTGAACGCGCTGGATGCCCGCGGCTTGTACACCTCCGCCGGGGTGGTGGACGCCTCGCAAGCAAACGTGGCCAACACCAAGCAGGCCGAGGTGGCAGGACGAAAGAGCCAATTGTTGAATGATAGTGCCAGGCTGGAGAGCTCCGGAATGCAGGCACTCGCCCAGGATACGGGCGGCATCTTCTTCCAGAACAGCAATGACCTGGAGGAGGGCTTCCGGCGGGCGGCGGCGCTTCCCGATGCGTATTACGTTCTGACTTTCTCGCCGCAAGACCTGAAACACGACGGCGCCTTCCATCCCCTCAAGGTCAAGCTGGTTTCTCGTCCAGGCCTGACGCTCCAGGCGCGCCAGGGCTACTACGCTCCCAGGAAAGCGGAGGATCCCGCGGCGCGGGAAAAGGAAGAGCTTCAGGAGGCCGTCTTCTCCCAGGACGAGACGCCGGATGCGCCCGTCAAGGTCGACACCCAGTACCTTATGAAGAACCCGTCCGAGGCACAGCTCACCGTTGTGGAGCAGCTCGACTTGCACCAGTTTCGTTTTCGCAAGCAGGAGGATTTCAACCTCGACGACCTGACTTTCGTCACGGCCCTCTTCGATGGCGACGGCAACATGGTGACCGCCCAGCAAAACATTCTCCCCTTGCGTTGGCGGGACGCGGACCTGGAAAAACACTTGCACGCCGGCCTTACCACCCGAACCCACTTCGACGTCAAAGCCGGCACTTATCGCGTGCGCGCCGTGGTCCGGGATACGGAAAGCGGCCAGGTTTACGGCCTGAATTGCACCGTGGATATTGCCTATCATTCCGAATTCGAGGCCTATCACCGGACCAATACCATCATGAATTGGTCCCTGAAAAGAACCCTTCACGAGATCCCGGAGCTCAAGGGACTTCAGCCCACCCCTGACCAGTCGCGGCTGCCGGAAGTCCTGCGTTGTGTGGGCGAAACCTTACAGACGTTCCTCAAGAACTTCGTCAGCACCACTTCGCTCGAGACCGTCGAAGCGACTCGAGAGCATAAGTTATGGGCGACGCACGATCGCATCGTGCAGCAGTTTCACTATTTGATGCTGGCTCAGCAGAAGGATAACGCTGACAATCTGGTCGAGTACCGCACCGATCTGCATGGGCGGGAAGAGCGCTCTGACAACCTGATTGAGAACGTCATGAAGACCACGGGCTTTGCCTCGATGCCCTTCTTTTTTGGCCTGCAGGAGCAGCCCCTGTCTGACTTTCGTTACCTTGGCCAGCAGTTGATTGACGGCCGCCGCACCGAGGTGGTGGCGTTCGCCGAACACATTGACCCCGCCGCGGTAAGGGGCCGCCTGATGACCGGCCCAATATCGATACCGCTACTCCTCCAGGGCGTCGCCTGGATTGATGCCAACGGATACCAGATTCTCCGGATGCGGACGGATCTGCTCGCGCCCCAGCCGGGGGCGGCACTCAACCGGATGACGACGGTGGTGTCTTTTGCCGGGGTCAAGTTTCAGGACCTCCCCTCGGCTTTCTGGCTTCCGCAAGAGGTGGAGGTTACCCTGCTCCAGGGGGACTTCATCTATGTGAATCGTCACCGGTACACGGATTATCAGCTCTTCAAGGTCGAGACGCAGGAGAAATTGCAGGAGCCAAAGCCCACGGCGCCCCCTGCGCCTTGAATCCCGACGCCGCCACTGGATCCTTCTGCCGAAACTAGGGTTTTGTTCCGGCTAGTTCTTTGCGTATTCCATGGCCGGTGGCGCGTTGACGCAGGAGCCCTGCGGTGCTACAAATGACGAAGGCAGAGTGGGGAAGGCGCGACAGGGCAGATCATCCCAATGGCGTTTATGCGGAAGCCTTCCCAGGCAGGGAGTCGGATTTCGGCTTTGCTGACAATTTTGAAAGTGAGGGATCTGCCCTCACGGGGAGGTAACCCATGCGACGACGAGATTTTCTTCGAAGCGGAACCGTAGCGGCAGCCGGATTGGCGGCGTCAAAGAAGATCCTTGATTCCACTGCACAGGCGAGCGAGACCTCGAATTTACCTCCCATTCCCAAACGCCGCCTGGGGAAGACCGGCATAGATCTTTCCCTCATTGCCTTGGGTGGAGTCGTGGTGATGGATACGGAGCAGACTTTCGCCAATAACATTGTGGCCGAAGCCTTCGACCGCGGCATTAATTACTTTGACGTGGCGCCACAATACGGCAATGCGCAGCAGAAATTGGGACCGGCATTGGCGCCCTACCGGCAGCGATCCTTCCTCGCCTGCAAAACGCTCATGCGCGATAAAGACGGCGCGGCCAACGAGCTTGAGGATTCGCTGCGCAAGCTGCGCACGGATCATGTTGACCTTTACCAATTTCACGCCGTGACCACGAAGGAGGACGTCGAGAAAATCTTTGGCCCCAGCGGCGCCATGGAAACATTCCAGGCGGCGCGGCAGGCGGGCAAAATCCGCTTCATCGGCTTCTCCGCGCACTCGGTGGAAAATGCGCTCTCCATGCTCGATCGCTATGAATTTGACACTATCCTCTTCCCCATCAATTTCGTCCTTTTCTCGCAAGCCAACTTCGGGCCGCAAGTGCTCGCAAGGGCGCGCGAAAAAGGCATGGGCCTCCTGGCCTTGAAAGGCATGGCGAAGACAACTTGGCCGGAAGCGCAGAGGAAGGATCACCCCAATCCCAAGTGCTGGTATCAGCCCGCCGCCTTGCCGGATGAGGCTTCACTCGGCTTGCGCTGGACCCTGTCGCAACCCATCACCGCCGCCGTGCCTCCCGGCGATGAGAGATACTTCCGCCTCGCCATGGACTTGGCCCAGAAGTTCGAGCCCATCAAGCCGGAGGAAGAGAAAACCCTGATGGCGCGCGCCCAAGGCGTGGAGCCGATTTTCCATTTGGCCAAGGCGTGAAATTGCAGTTGTCGTTGGTCACCGACGGGAGGGAGGGGTGATATACTCACAAAAGAGGGACGTCTTATGAGCAAAGTGAAAGACCTTGAAAGCCAGATACAGGAACTCTCTCCCGAGGAGCTTACGGCATTTCGCGAGTGGTTCACGAAGTTTGACGCCGACCCCTGGGACCAGGAGTTTGAGGCTGACATAATGAGTGGGAAACTCGACGCCATGGCGGAGCGCGCGCTTCGTGACCACGATGCCGGGCGCTCTACAAAGCTGTGAACCACCACGCCTCTCCCGACTTCTTGGCTTGCTATCGGGCGCTCCCCACCTCCGTCCAAGAGAATGCTGATAGAGCTTTTGTCCTGCTGAAAGGAAACCCTAGACACGCATCCCTCCATTTCAAGAGGGTCGGAAAGTTCTGGTCCGTGCGGGTTGGCCAGCACCATCGAGCTGTGGGTGTGGATGCGTCTGATGGCGTGCTCTGGTTTTGGATTGGCACTCACGCTGATTATAACCATCTCTTCGGCTGAGTAATTGCCCCGTCGCGAAAAGGATCCCGAAGATGAATCCCTCATCCCCAGAAAAATCCCCGAAGCTTCGCAGCCGCGATTGGTTGGGCAAGCGCGATCGCTGGGGCTTGGCGCATCGCGCCTGGCTTCGGTCCGAAGGCTTCAGCGAGCGCGTCTTCGAGGGCAAGCCGCTTATCGGCATCTGCAATTCCTGGAGCGAACTCAACAACTGCAACGCCCATCTGCGCACCGTGGCGGAAGCCGTTAAGCGTGGCGTGTGGGAAGCCGGCGGTTTCCCTCTGGAATTCAACACCATCTCGCTCGGCGAAATGCTGATGAAGCCCACCACCATGCTTTACCGCAACCTGATGGCGATGGAAGTAGAGGAATGCATTCGCGCTTATCCGCTGGATGGCGTGGTGCTATTGTGCGGGTGCGACAAGACCACGCCCGCGCAGTTGATGGGCGCCGCCAGCGTCGATGTGCCCGCCATCATGGTGCCGGGCGGACCCATGCTGAGCGGCATGTGGCACGACCGCGAGCTCGCCGCCGGCACGGATGTCCGCAAAATGTGGGAAGAGGTGCGCGCCGGCAGCCTGGGAGAAGAAGCGTGGTGTGAAATTGAGAGTTGCGTGGCGCGCAGCTCCGGCCACTGCTATGTGATGGGTACCGCCTCAACCATGGCCAGCCTCGCCGAGGGCTTGGGCATGACCCTTCCCGGCGCGGCGGACATTCCCGCCGTTGACTCGCGCCGCATGATGATTGCCGAGCAGAGCGGAAAGCGCATCGTCGATATGGTCCGGGAAGGTCTGCGGCCCTCCCACATCATGACCGCCGCGGCTCTGGAGAACGCCACCCGGCTGCTCATGGCGCTGGGAGGATCGACAAATGCCATTGTGCACCTGGTGGCCATTGCCGGGCGGCTGGGGATTAACCTGCCGCTTTCCTCCTTCGATGAGATCGCCAGTACCACACCCTTCATCGCCAACGTGAAGCCTTCGGGAAGATTCCTGATGGAAGAATTCAGTTATGCGGGCGGTGTGCCCGCCGTGCTGAAGGAAATCAGCCCCCTGCTGCATTTGCAGGCGCTGACCGCCAGCGGCAAGACCATGGGTGAAAACCTGAAGCGCGCGGCGTGCTTTAATCGCGAGGTCATCAGGCCTCTGGACGAACCTCTGTTTCCCCAAGGCGGCGTCGTGGTCCTGAACGGGAATCTCGCCCCGTCGGGTGCGGTGATCAAGCAATCCGCGGTTTCTCCGCACCTCATGAAGCACCGCGGACGCGCCGTGGTTTTCCAGAACAACCAGGATTTGCTGGCGCGCCTCGATGATCCCGATTTGCCCGTCGATGAAAACTCCGTGATGGTGTTGAAAAACGCCGGGCCCAAGGGCGCTCCGGGAATGCCGGAATGGGGCCACCTGCCCATCCCGGCAAAACTGCTCAAAGCCGGGGTGAAAGACATGGTGCGCTTGAGCGACGCGCGCATCAGCGGCACCAGCTTCGGCACCATCGTCGTCCACATTGCTCCGGAAGCGGCGGTGGGCGGGCCCCTGGCGATCGTTCACGATGGCGATGAAATTGAGCTGGACGTGCCGGCGCGGCGACTCGAGTTGCGTGTTGCCGAGGCGGAAATCAAGACGCGGCTTTCACAATGGAAACCGCCCGCCCCGCACTACACGCGCGGTTACGGCAGACTTTTCCTCGACCACATCCTGCAAGCCAACGAAGGTTGTGATTTCGATTTCCTGCGCGGCGCGGACCGCGAAGACGATGGGTCGCCGCTCGCGCGCTTTCCAAATCCTGCACTGTGAGCGCTCCCGGCTCACGAGGCTGTGACAGAAATGGCCGATATGACGTCACCCAACCCTGAATCCGTCAAGCATCTCGCCCATGCCTTCGCGAACGCTATAAATCACCAGAGCGCCGAAGAGATTGCGGCCCTGATGACAGAGGATCATGTCTTCATCGATTCATTGGGAACGAAAATGGAGGGCAAGCAGCGGTTGAAGGCAGCCTGGGAAAGTTACATCCGCATGGTTCCTGATTACAACATCGTGATCGCCGAAACCTTCGTGGATGGCGCGGTGGTAGTCATGCTGGGGACGGCGCAAGGGACCTATTCGACCGACGGCGTGCTGCGGCCTGAGAACAAGTGGTCGACCCCCGCCGCCTGGCGCGCGGTTACTCGCGGTTCGCTCGTCGCCGAGTGGCGCGTCTATGCCGACAACGAACCCATCCGCCAGATTATGGCGCGCAAGGGAAAGTGACACCGGGCAAATGTAGCGCCGCGCTTAAGCCCGGCACCACATGATTCACGTTTCCCCCGCCTTCTCAACGTCGATTTTCGTACACGTGTGGTGCCGCCTGCAAGTGCCGTTACCTGCTGCGCACGACACGAATGTAGATTGCACCTTTCTGTACATTAGTGTACAATGTTCCTTGGTTCTTTGGAGGCCCGCAAAATGAAGACCCTTACATTCACCGAGTTTCGGAAGAACGCCTCCGCGGTCTTGGATCGCGTGGAGGGAGGCGAGAGCATTTGTGTAGTGCGCCACGGTAGGGCCATCGCTAAAATCGTTCCGGCGGGGCGAGACCAACCCGAGCCTGCTTGGAAGCGCCCGGGTCCGCGTATGGTCATACCGGGGGCATCACTCAGCAGAGCTGTGCTCGAGGAAAGGCGGTCGGCCCGTTGAACGTATTCTTGGATTCCTCTGCCCTCGCCAAGCGTTACGTCAACGAAGTGGGGAGCGACCGAGTGGGAGAGATCTTGTCTGCCGCATCGTCGCTCGGCCTCTCGGTAATTTGTCTATCTGAGGTTGTTTCTGGGATGTGCAGGCTCCGACGCGAAGGAAAGCTCTCCCCGTCTCAATACGCCCAAAACAAGCGGGCGCTGATCCAGGATGTGGAAGCCTCGGTCGTTATTAATATTACGGACCAGGTTGTCGCGCGCGCTGTCGATTTGCTGGAGCGATGGCAACTGCGCTCCTCTGATGCCTTGCACATAGCCTGTGCGGCAGAGTGGGCAGCGGACTTGTTCGTCTCCGCAGACGAACGACAGTGCAGAGCGGCGCGCGGTCATGGACTTCGAGTCGAACCGGTGGGCCTTGTTTAAGCGGGCGCGGTGCCCAGCCGGGATCTCACCGGATCATCGAAAAGCTCGCGGGCGAAAGAAGCATATTAGTAATGTTGCGCACAATATCCCCGCCGCGCCGCACCGATTCGTCCCGGATCTTGACCCAATCAGGATCGTTGCCGAACGCCGCCCAGGCCTTCTCGCGGTGAGTTTCACTTTCAAACGGAATCAGGTAAGCCATATTGGGCTGGTTGGGCCCAAAGACCGTGTCCGCATAGAGGATGGGATAAATACCACTCTTGTGGAAGATATCGATCTCTCCATCCCTGCCGAAGCGGTCGTGCAGGTATCCGAGCTGGCGATTGGTAGGTGATTCGTAGATGCGCAATTCGTAGAGCTTGTGGGGCGGGTCACCTGCCGGCGTCGCCACAAAGGGCGGGCAGAACGGAGTCGAGCGCAGCAACATCGCCTCGGTGCGGTAAAAAGCCGGCTCATCCTTCTCCACTTCCGCCACCACGGCGGCGTAGTCAGGGTCGGAGTTGAGCTTTCCCCACTGCGTCTCCATTTCCGTCAGGCTGGGATAAGAGAAGATGATCAACGTTGTAGGAAGGCTCGGGCCCACAGTGACATTGAAGAATCCCATGGGGCCAAAGCCGTGTTTTTGGCAAATCGGCATGAGCCCACTTTCCAGCCACTTTGAGATGCGCGCCGTTTGGCTGCCGTTCTGCATGTGAATGTAGAAGAACTCGAAGTAGGAAGCGCTCATGGGTTTGTCTCCTGTTGCAATCGCTGCGAAAGAGGATTTCCACGCCGCTGCCAACCCGATCGTCGCCGCGGGTATATCCCTTACCAGGAATGTTCGCCGGTCCATCATCTCACCACCCGAAAACAAAGGTCAGAAGTCTGTGCATACGATGGCCTGCCTTGAGCGCGGTGTCAAGCCTCACGCTGGCCCCGACGGGCGCAGTAACCTATTGCGTACTGCAAATCAGAGTGACAAGACCCCCTCACCCCCAACCCCTCTCCCCCAAGGGGGCGAGGGGAGAGTTGAGTGATGTGGTTATGCAACTAACTCCCCTCGCCCCCTTGGGGGAGAGGGGTTGGGGGTGAGGGGGTTTATCGGTTACCGTATGATGCAGAAGTCAGTAATCTCGAATCCCGTTTTGAAGCGGGGAACTTGAAAGCTATTCAGGTGAGATCAGATGTTCAGACCACTAACTCGTGGACTTCCATCTCTCCCCCTCGAAACGCCTGTAGGAATCCGTCAACCACCTTGGGGTCAAATTCCGTTCCTGAACCTTTGAGGATAACGTCCTTGGCATCGAGTTCCGCCAGGGCCTTCCGGTAAGGGCGGTCGCTGGTAAGGGAGTCGTACACATCGGCCACGGAAATGATTCGTGATTCCAAGGGAATACTCTCACCCCGGGTAGGGTGGTAGCCGGAGCCGTCGAATTTGTCGTGGTGGCAGAGAACAATGGGGATGACCCGGCGAAGCGAGCCGCCGACGGTGCCCAGAATCTCGACGCCTTCCTGCACGTGTCGTTGTGCCTCTTTGTATTCCGCCTCGCTCAAACTCGCTGCCTTGTAAAGAATCTGGCGGCTAATGTCGAGTTTCCCAATGTCATGAAGAAACGCGGCGGCGCGCACGTCCTCGATCCGCTCGGGATCAAGCCCAAGTCGGGCGGCGATTGCGGTCGCATATACCGAGACTCGATAACAATGGTTTTGCGTGTACTTGTCCTTGGATATGAACTGGCGCAAGATGAGCAGGATGCCATGGTAGGTCTCCCGCAGTTCGCGCAATCGGGCTTCTTTGTGATCGTAAAGCGCACCCATAGCGTAGGCAGTGATGATCAAGATGCCGGCCCAAAGCGCGAGGTCGTACCACTTTTCCCCCGGGAGAGGAGTTCTATTGGCTTGGGCGAACAAAGACGAATTGGAATGCACCAGCAGAATGACTACCAGCACGCTGGCGACAGCCGTCAGAGTTGCGTGGCGGCGGCCATAGAAATAGGCGGAAAACAAGGTGGGCAGTGTATACAAACCTAAAAGGATGCGGTGCGGAGCGACGAGGAAGTTTAGGATGGCGGCAATGGCCACCAGGGATAGGATGAGCCAGAGTTCTTTGTTAACTTCCGTCAAAAGGGCCCTCAACGAAACGGCTTTCATCCTCCCGCCCATGCTCAGAACTCCTTTAAGCAGAATTGACCGGAAATTCCGTTTTGACTTTCCCGCCGGCTCATAAGATACGCTTGACCGCCGGTGAATACAAGTGAACCGGATTGGTCCTAGCAATGTTCTTTCCGCGCGACCTCCACCCGCCTGCGGCGCCCTTCATCGCGCCGATAATGACTTGAATCTACACAGTGACCAGACTGACCAACTGCCTTCGCCTCTGGCGGAAGGGTCAGGTTCCGTTGTCAACGTGATGGTGCGATCGCGGGCACTGTCAATCGGAACGCGGAAGGAGAATCGGCCGCGGTCTTCGGCTCGCGACAAGGGTTGAAGGAGGCGGTCAAGCGCCAATCGGCTCTGGCCGGACCGATCCCGGACGGCAATTGCGATCCTCACACCCGGTGTATTACCATTGCCGGTATAGGCTTCCTCAGACATGCCAAAGTAACCCGAGAATAACGACGTGTCCGCCGGGATTTCCACCACGATCTGGCTGGGGGCGCGCACCCTCAAGGCAGGAGACCCGTGGAAAATCACCACCGGCGCGAGGCCGGGGCTTTCCACCGATTCTGGCTCCGGCCAAAAAACACGTCCCTGCACATCGGCGAGCATACGGGGAACAGAAATCCCCCGAGCAGCTCGAAGAAAACCAGGGGCGGAATAGAGCCGCACGGTGAGGTGATCGCGAAATTCAAAGGACCCCTGCCCAGGGCGCTCGAAGGTCACGCTGTCAAGTTCCTTGCCAGGATAGGAAGCATAAAGATTCATGACATCGTAGTTGCTATTCAGCAAAGGATTCACCAGGAACGGCCGCTCCGCCATGGAAGGAACAATGCGGTATTGTTCTGCGATCTGACCCCTCGCCATGCGCAGGTAGAGCGGATGCTGCTGATAAAGGAGAGTTGCGGCCCTTCCCATCAAGGTCGGTGTGATCTCGACCGACATGAACAAGGGTCCTTGCCCCCAGGGGCGCAGATCAAGTCTCTGACCGAAGCGCAGGGTTTCCTCGTGGACAAGCTGGAATGCCGGGTCTTCCGCGGTTTGCTGCTGCAAAATCAGGAAGCGCCCGTCCCGCGCCACGGGGACGTAATTATTGAGCACGTAATTCAGCGCGGCGGAATCCTCCAGCGTGGGAAAGCGGCCGTCCGTGGCTTGCTGGCAGAGCATCACAAAATGCGGCCGCCCGGCGCTGCGAAGATAGTCCTCATTGAGGCTCTGAAGGGCCGGGGTGTAAGCCACAAACCCTTGAATGACGGGGCGCGGCTGGTAATTCATCTCATTCGCCACGGGCGCCAGCAGCAGGTAGTTCATAACGTCCACGGATTCGTTACCGATCACGTCTTTGGCGCGGTCGAGAATGAGCATGCGATCATTCCGGGCGGCGCGGCAATCAGCATAGAGATCATCCGAGCGCCCCCCTAAAATGGCCACGATCATCCTGGCGTTGGTGGTAACGTGATGCTGCCAATCGGCTACCTGACGCCAAGCGAGCCCCGGAATTTGCAAGTGCGCCGCCACCAGGCAGAGCGCCATGCTGGCGGCGAGGGTACCGTTCAACCCCCAGCGGTGAGCAGCGGTGAGCGCCGTCGACAGGTCCACGAGGAAACAAAATGCCACGCCCAGCGGCAGAAACCAGAGAAATATAAAGGTGTGCCAGTCCCCGGGACGCGTGAAGCCTCCCTTCCAGGCAAGAAAAACGTATTGCGCAAGTGTGATCAGAATCCCCCAAGTGGGAACGCCGCCCTTCGCCCGCACCAAGGTGGCGATGAAGGCCCCCACAAACAAAGCCAGTGCCGCCAGGGCAGCGCAGAGGACGGCGGTTTTGGGAGCCAGGTTCATGGCCGCGCTGTAGCCTGACTGCAACTCCAGGGCATGCCGGAACCACGGGGCAAGATGGGAAGGCGACTGCCCCAAGGCCATCCAGCAAGCCACGAATCCGGCCGGAGCGGCCAGCGCCAGCACCACCGCCTTGCGGGTTTTTCGCTGCCAGGTCCAGCAAAAGGCAACGAGGGCAAGGCTGCCGATTGCTGCGGTCAGGAACGAGCTTTTGATGAGAGACAGGATGATGAAAGTGAAGACATAGATGGGCGCTTGCCACCGCTGCTTGGGGTTATCGGCGAGCAGGAGTAATGCGCCGCACGCCATCACGAAGAAAGCGGTTTGGTCGAACCCGGCGGAAAGTGTGCAGACCACCAGCCAAGCGAGAAACGCGTAGCGGACCCATCCCGCCAAACGTTTTGCCAGCGCCGTCGCCGCCAGGGCAACCATCGCGCTCCAGAAGAAAGCAAAGGCAACGCGCGCGGCCAGGAGATGTCCCAGGCTGGTCCGCGTGGCAAGGAATCCCAACGGTCCGAAGGTAAAGACGATCTGGGTGCCGAATTGCAGATGATGCGCGGTGGCGTATTCAAGCGCCGCGTGCCAGGAGGGGTCAAGCTCCATCGGCGGTTGCCGCGTCCCGCTGAGGAAAAAGGCAGAAATAAAAACCAAAATGAAACAGGCGGTCCAGGCGACCCGTCGGGCGGATTGAGGAGACATCCTAAAACTCATCGTTAAGGCTTCCGCGCAATCACCAGGAACTGCTTTCCCCACAGCCGCTGCGCCAGGGGAAACATCAAGTACAGGCGGACCAGGAACCCGCGGTGAGGCACTCGGCCGCTCATGGTAAAAGGAAGGAAGCGCGGTATGACCCGTTCCCTGCGAAATCCGGCAATTTCCAACGCTTCCAGCATCGAGCGATCGCTGAGAGGCAAATGGTGATCCACAAAATCCCAGTAGGCGTCGTAGCAAAACCGGATGTTCGGCCCCACCGCCATCAACAACCCTTGTGGGCGCAGCACCCGGTACGCCTCCGCGAGACAGTGGGCAAGATCCCGTTTGCTGGTGAGGTGCTCAAAAAAGTTGCTGCTGAATACCACGTCGATCGACTCCGAGGGCAGGGGCCACGCCTGGGTGGCCTCCTGAGAAAGCACGGTAACGCCGGGGGCGGCTTTATCCGCGGTGGCAAGGTTTGAGTCCAGGGCATACTTGTGCGCCGCCACGATGCTATTGATGAACTCGCAGTATCCGGCGCCCACATCCAGGACGGTGTTCGTGGGCATTACCCAACGGTCGAAGTAATGGCGGGCGAGGACGCGCCACACCTCGGCCCGGCGCTGTTCGATTCCGGCAAACCGGCGGCTATACACGGCGTGCTGATGCTCGCGGGATGTCATGCCCTCATCATTCGCGGCCCGCGCTTCCGGGCCTCTTACTTTCTGTACCCAGCGACATAGTTTTTGCGCAATGCCCTATAGGGGCGGTCATAGACCCGCGGGCACTCCGCTGCCAGCGGCAAATGTACAGTATCGCTCAATTTAATGACTTTTGCCCGCCGGGAACAGCCCCCCGCTGGAGGACTCCGTCCACCGCCTATGGTGATTATGATATATAAAAATAATAATTTGTTAATATCCGAATGAAATTATGATCTTTCAAAACCCTCGGCTTCCAACTTGTGCTAGAATCCTCTGGAAAATGGTTTCTCAATCGGTTTGCCCTAACTGCGGATCATCCCGGATTGTGTCGTCACCCAGTGGCTGTCACATTGTTTGCTCCGATTGCCAACGCGTGCTGGTACAGGATCGTGTTAGAAAGCCGCGGGGAAGAAAATCCCGCAACAAACCCGTGCGGCCAGAAGCATCGTCCAATCCGGGAAGTAAGAAAGGCTGAAGTCAGGGACCGCACTCTCGCCAGCGGTTGCAACCGTGGGAAAGTCAGGTGGTAGTGTCTACGATTGACTTCCTCCGCTTGATATGCCACGTTGAATGCCCATGCGGCGCATCTCGGTGGCGTTCCAACTCTGTAAATTGGGTGGAAGTCTAGCCCTCCTTTTTGCCGCTTTCGCCAACGGGCCGGGCCTGCGCGCAGCGGAGGCTTTGCCAACCTTCGTCAGCCAGTTGATGCAAGGAAAGGCGGGTGCGGTCATCGTCTCCAATCCCCGTACCGGGCAGATTCTCGCCGTTTGGAACTCTCAGAGCGCCTTCAAAGAAGCTTACACTCCCGGATCGACGGCGAAATTGGTGGTGAGCGCCGCCGCGCTCGAGGAGGGCGTCATTTCACCCGAGGAAGAGATCATGTGCCGCCGCGTCCCCCGGCTGCTGGGAGAGGCGTATCATTGCTCCCATCCGCCTGCGGTCGCACCGTTCGATCTGTCGGGGGCTCTGGCCAACTCTTGTAATTATTTCTTTTCCGAGTTGAGCACGCGGCTCTCCTCTTCCGCCCTGACCCACTGGTATGGAGTGTTTGGTTTCGGCGCTGCCGGAGAGGAGGCGGCGCCCGGGGAAGTTCTCATCCCGGATAAACCTCGGGGAAAGGCCCTCGCCGCGCTGGGCGAGCAGGGGGTGACGGCGACGCCGGCGCAAGTGCTATTGGCGTACTCCGCCATCGCCATGCAAGGCAGGGTTTTCCGCCTCATCATGCCCGGCCAACACAAAGCGCCGAGCCTTGAGCGCGTGGTCCCTCTGCGTATGAGCACCCTGGCGGTGCTGACGGAAGGGTTGCGCGATTGCGTGGATCAGGGTTCCTGCCGCGCCGCTGCCGTTCCCGGAGTAAGCGTCGGTGGCAAAACCGGAACCGCCCCCGCCCTGGATGGAAGCCACGTGACGCACGCGTGGTTCGTGGGCTATGCCCCTGTGGACGCTCCGGAAGTCGCCGTGGTGATTTTCTTGCAGCGCGGCACGGGCGGCGCTGATGCTGCGCCGCTGGCAGCGCGGATCCTTAAACGCTACTTCGCACAAAAGCCCCACACGCCATGAGAAAACTGCTGTTGGCATCCCTGGCCTTGGCGGCGGCAGCGCTTCCGACACTCCCCGCGAGCCCGGATTTCCGGGTGGAATTGTTTTCCCATCGGGTGGTCAAGGCATTGACCCTGGAAGCCACCGGACAAAGCCTGAACATCTGCGGCGCCAAAACCGATGGGCCCTGTTGGGTTCTGGCACCCACCAAAAAGGTCTCCTGCTCCGCCGATCACCTTGTGCACTGCCGCCTCGATGCGACGGACCGAACCTTCACACTTCTCACGGTGGAATCCTCCGCGCCGTTTCGCCTTGCGCCCACATTCGCCAAGGTAAATGAGCCGCCACAGACGTTTCTGCTGCGGAATGCGCGCGTCAACCTGGCCGGCGAAGGTTTGCAGGTCGTGACGCAAGTGGATTTGGAATTGTACGTCTCCGGCGTCCTTCGGGGGGAAGCTTCCGTGCTCCGAACTCCCGCGGCGCGCCAGGCCATGGCGATTCTGGCCCGCACCTGGGCGCTTCGATGGCAGGGGCGCCACCGCGGGCAGGGATTTGATTTTTGCTCGCTCACGCACTGCCAGGTTTTCCGCCTTCCGCCGGACCGCGAGGTGGAGGCCGCGAAAGTCCTTGATGCGGCGGCTCTCGCCACACGCGGCCGGGTGCTGCAATATCATGGGGCGCTAGCGGACCCTTACTTCACCGCGTGCTGCGGGGGGATGACGGAAGCCGCGGGGAACGTCTGGCCCGACCGCGCCCAACCCTATCTGATATCGATTCACGACCCTTATTGCCTTGCGAGCACCCATGCATCGTGGAGTCATGCCCTATCCGCCGAAACCTTGCAGCAGGTTCTGCGGGAAGCCTTGCATCTGCCGATTGCCGCCCCGCTCGCGGAACTCTCCGTCGAGAAGCGTGATTCCTCGGGCCGGGCGCTGGTCCTGCGTGCCGTCGCCGGCGCCACCTGGAACGTTGATGCCAATCAGTTCCGCTATGCTCTGGACCGCCGCCTGGGCTGGGGGCAGATCCAAAGCAACCTCTATACAATCGAGCGCCAGGGAGACTCTTGGGAATTCTCGGGGCACGGATTGGGTCACGGGGTGGGACTTTGCCAGGCGGGGGCCGAGCAGATGGCGCGCATGGGATATTCAACCGCTCGAATCCTCAGCACCTATTTCCCCGGGACGGAAATTGCTTTGCCACCCGCGGATGATCCCGACCCCATGGCGGCAAGCGAACACTTCGAGCTTGTTTACCCGGCCTCCCAGGAACCGTGGGTGAAGCAAACGCTCGATACGTTGGAACAATGGCGCACGGAACTGGGCGCGCACGCGGAGATTCTGCCACCGCGCGTACACGTGGAAACCTGGGGCTCGGTGGCAGATTTCATCAGCGCTACGGGACAACCCGGATGGGTGGCGGCTTCGAGCGATGGCCAGTCCATTGCCTTGCAACCGCTCGCGCTGTTGGCGCGGAAACAAATCCTCAACCAAACCTTGCGGCATGAGTTGACGCATCTCGTCGTGCACCGGCTTCGTTCCAGTGGCGTGCCAAGTTGGTTTGAAGAAGGGCTGGTGCTCTACGTGACGGGGGAAAGAATCGAAGCGCCGGCCACGCCCTTCAAGACCACACGGGAATTGGAGGCGGCCATTACCAAGCCGCGCTCGGAAGCCGAAATGAAAGCTGCTTACGCCCAAGCCCTGGAGCGCGTGCGCCGCCTGGCTCGCCGCGATGGTGATACAGCGCTCTGGCGAATCCTCGAGCATCCTACCGCCGACGACCTGCACTAACCTCGGGAGAACGACGTGGGTGAGCGCCCGCCACCTACCCCGCCGGTCTTGCCTCGACCCTGCCGGAGCTGCCCTTCGATGTTGCTCCTGTGACGTCGGCTTGGCAAGGCTCCTCTGAATGAGCGGCAGCGCCTGGTCCTTAACCGGTTTCTACTCCCCTCCTTAGGTGAGGAGGGGTGCCCGAAGGGCGGGGTGGTTGAGGGCTTCGAGGGAAAGCTCACCACATCCAAATGGGCAAAGCTCGCGAACTGTTCTCACGACACCGCCCTGCGCGACATTACCGCCCTCGTCCAAGGCGGCATCCTTGTCCGCAACCCTGCAGGCGGCCGCAGTACGAGCTATGCGCTACAGTCAGTGTATACTGGCGACTTGCCAGGACGTCCTGACGGAAGCGTGGGTGGAGTTGTGCCGTAAAGTGGCAGGAATGATGCTGGCAGCGCCGATGCCTGACTTCTTTCCAGATCGAGTTGTCCCCGCCGCGGACGGAGATCCGGTTGATTTATGGGTGTATGCAGTTCTGCCGAAGGAGGGATGGGTGCCGCATTCCCCCGGCGACTTGATCCGTGCGGACCACCCCGGGTCGGCCATCAAGTACCGCGATCAAGTGTACGAGCTGATGGGCGTGGAGGAGACGCTCGAAGGGGGTTATGCGTTTCGTTATGGCCTGCGGCGGTGGGATCCGCAATACGCCATCCGCCACCTGGTCAATTACACTCTGCAGTCGCAGATGGACGCGGCCGTCGCGCACCGGGACATCACCAGAGCCCAGGGGCTTCGCTACCTGATTCTCTGGCTGTTCCCCATCGCCGGATTTGCGCCGGATCCGTTGCAGCGCGAGTGGGAGAGGAAGACGGGCCTCAGCATGGCCTGGGTTTCTGTAGGTTCAGCCTTATTCGGCATGGCCCTGGCCTTTGCGCTGCGCGGCGCTTCGGAGGATCCACGCTTTGTTGCCGTCGTCTTCTACCTGGCCCTGGAGTCCTTTGCCCGCGTATTCTGGATCAGCATCTCCCACCTGCCGCACGGGTCACCCTTGCTGACGCTGCCGTACTTTTTGTGGCAAGGCTGGAAACGCGGCCCCTCCCCAGCCGCCACGAAAGACCTTGCCGCGGCGCTCCTTACGAAACAAGATGAGGTGAGGCGAATCCCGAGCCGGAATTCCCTGCATGTTTACTCCTGGTATTTTGACATCACTTTAGCGGAATCAGCCCTGGTAGAGTTCGAGGGGGCCTGCTACAAGCCGATCCGTTGGCGTCAGGAGGGCAAGGGCCTGGCCCGGCGCTGGGTCTATGAACTGGAACGGGCCGAGCCGCAGGCCGGCGTTCCGATTCGCGAGTACACCCGTCCGCGCACCCCGGATCGGCAAAGGGCGGTGGAGGATTTTACCCATCGGCTCGACCTGGCACAGAGCTTCGCGCTGCTCTGGGGCGTCTACCCCCGCCGGGACCAGCTTCGCCTGCAACTGCTCTATCAATACGAGGGAACAAGGTCCACCGCGATAACGGCGGGCCTCTTTCTGATCATTGGGGTATTGCAGCTCTGCCTCACGGCGCCACTTGCCCGCATCACCATCCTCGTTTTGGCGGCTCCCGCCTATCTGATCCTCGAATCGCTTTATCGTCTTTATAGGGCAAAAGCAATGGGCGAGCCGGCAGGTTCAATCATCGGGTACGTTTTGCGCCTGGCCGTCCACCCGCCGAAGTAAGTTAAGGCTACTGCGGCTTCGCCTAATACCCACGAGCCCGCTGGCTCCGTAGGCTGGCACACCGACGAGTCGGGACGGTTTCCGGTTCGTTCGCCGCTTCCATTGCGTCCTCGAAGTCCGTGAGGTCGTGATGATCCCGGAAGCTGGCCAATTCTTCGACAGAGTTGGTACCCGCCAGCCTTCCCCTACTTGTGGTTTTTTCCATCACCAAACTTATCATTCACATCTCAAAGCCACCATGGGATCTACCGAAGTGGCGCGGCGAACCGGAATAACCGTGGCGAGGGCGGCGACGCTCGACAACAGTGCGATGGAGAGCGCAAGCGGAACCATCGGCAATGTCGCCTCGCCGTAAAGCAAGTTGGAGAGAACGCGCACGGCGGCGAAGGAGAGCGGGAGCCCGAGCAGCATACCTCCGCCCACCAGCGCCAGAGTTTCGCGGACGATCATCCCGCTTACGTCCCCACGCCCCGCTCCCAGCGCCATGCGGATGGCGATTTCGCTCCGGCGGCTGGTCACCAACAGGTTCAGCAATCCGAAAAGACCGACTCCCGCCAGCGTCAGCGCCAGGCCCCCGAACGCCGCGCTCAGATTCGCCAGCAGCCTCTCTTGCAGGAGCGCATTATCGCGCTGGGCGGCGATCGTGCGCAGGTGAAGTGGATACTCATGACCGGCGTTGCGCAGTTCGCGTCGCACCGCCGCGCTCAATGCCTGGGAGTCTCCCCGGTAGCGCAATTGCAGATTACCCCACATCATGTGATCCGGATGTTGCCAGGAGTCCATGTAGACAAAGCTGAAATCGCGGGTGCGGGGATCGAAGAGGCGTGCATCGGCGGCGATACCGATAATTTCCAGGTCGCGCGTATCGTTCTGGGCGCCGACGCTGATATGCCGCCCCAGTGCCGCGCCGCCCGGAAAGAGCCGTTTGGCGAGGGACTCGCTAATGATGGCTGTCTTCTGCGTTTGGGGTGAATCCGTCCGCTGAAAGTCACGGCCTTGGAGAAGCGGAATGCGCAGGGTGGCCAGGAAGCCGTCACTCACCTCTTCGGTGGCGGCGTGAATCCCCGGCGCGTCGGGCGAAAGCGTGGAACGAATTTCTTCGTCGTAGGAGATGGAAAACACCGGAGAGAAATGGGACAGACTTGCGGCCTCGACGCCCGGCAAGCTCTGCATACGGTCCAGGAGCTGGCGATAGTAGGGCACGGGGCTGAATCCCTGCGCATAACCGCCGGGCAACGGCACGAGTTGCACGTTCAACACCTGTTCGGTTTGAAAGCCCAGTGATTCCCCGCGCAGACGCCGGAACGTTTCCAGCAAAAAACCCGCCGCCACCACCAGAACCAGAGTCAAAGCCACTTGGCCGCAAATCAGGATTCTCCGCATGCGCGTGTGCGCGGGGAGGGAGGATCTTGATCCGGCCTTGAGCGCCTCGGTGAGATGGGCGGCTGTGGTCTGGCGGGCGGGGAGCACTCCGAACAACAAGAGCGCCGCCAGTCCGCACGCCGCGGTGAAAAGCCAGACGCGTGAGTCAGCACTTGCCGTCAGCACAAAGCCGGAATACGTTCGGCCCAGCACGGTCAGCAGCACGCGGTTCCCCGCTGCCGCGAGAAGCAGCCCGCCGCCAATGGCCGCAACCACCAAAACCGCACTCTCCGCCACAAGTTCGCGCACAATCTGCCAGCGTCCGGCTCCCAGCGCCCGCCGGACGGCAATCTCCCGTCGGCGTTCGAGTCCCCGGGCCAGCAGCAGGTTCGCCACATTAATGCAGGACAACAATAGCACCAAAACACTAATGGCCAGCAGCGCCCCCAGCGGGCGCCGGAAGCGATTCCGCATCGAGTAATCGAGCCCCGTAGAACCGGAAGTAACAACCAGTGGCGCGTTCAGCTCCTCCGTTCGTTCTTGGCCCTGGATTTGCGGCGGCAGCGCGGCGTCGAGTTGCCGGCGCCAGTCCACTCGTAACTGCGTTTGCGCCTCTTCCGCCGTCACCCCCGCCTTGAGCCGGGCAAAAGCCGAGCCCCAGTAGAAAGTCTGGGGAGTCGGCGGGCTGGCGCGCAACGGGCTGACTTGCTGCGCAATCGGAAAAGAGACGCTCGGCGGGAATCCGAGGAGAAAACCTTGGAACCGGGGCTCGGTAACGCCGATGATGGTGAAAGGAACGCCTTCCAGGCGGAGGCTTTGGCCGAGGACCTTCGGGTCGCCGCCATACTGCCGTTGCCAAAAATCGTAGCCCAGCACGACCACAGGGGGACCGGTGGGCACATCGTCGGCGCGCGTGAAAAGGCGGCCGAGCGCGGGACGAACGCCTAACATTTCGTAGCAGCCACCTGTCAGAGCCAGACCGCTCATCGGCAAGGGGGCATCGTTCACCTCCACGGTGGTCAGCGGAGTGCTCACGCCGCAGACGCCCTCGAAGAGCCCGTCCTGGCGCAGCCAATCGAACATCGGAGCGGGAACGGCATGGATCAACCCGCGGCTGTCGAGCGATCCCAACCTTACCAGCCGCTGGGGATCACGGACGGGGAGCGGGCGAAACATCAAGGCGTCTAATAGGCTGAAGACGGCGGTATTGGCGCCGATGCCGAGGCCCAGCGAAACCACGGTTGCGAGCACGAAGCCCGGGCTCTTGCGGAGCCTCCTCAAGGCCGCACGAAGATCACGCCACCATGCTTCCATCGTTGCCTCCATCCACCTATACTGCCGTCCATAGGTTAGGATTGCAAGCAAGCGTGGAGACCCCCGCCTTTGAGGTCCGCGGTCCCTCCCTTACCTCGGGCACCCAAGCACGACGGCAGGCGCCCGTCTTTGAGATTTCCGCTTTTGGCAAAGGAAGTCCCCGGGGGGCAAGGGAAAAGCCGCGGACCTCGCACCGCAGAGGTGCTACCCTTGCTCGTCCAAGGCGGCATCCTCGTCCGCAATCCGGCGGGCGGCCGCAGCACCAGCTATGCGTTGGCGAAGACTGCGGAATTCTCTCGCGATGAGAAAAGTCAACAAGTGTGCATAAAGGAAAACGCTGCACGTTCCAAAAGAGTATAGTCGTGAGTTTCCGGCGCGGTTCGGCTAATAAATGGTATCCCATGCCCGAAGGCGAAGTGCCGAGACCGGCCGGTCCCGGAACATTCCGGTTCAAAGGAGAGCGGCATGAAAATTGATGGGATCGTGAAGTTCCTTCTGCTGGTCATCGCGATTTTCCTGGGCGTAATCGCCCTGCGTCCCTACGTGACTCCACCTGTGGTACAAGCGCAATCCAGTGGGGGCTACCCGGTCTATTTCGCGCCCACTGCCGTCATGCTGACCACCCCTAATGGCGGCGCGTTGGGCAGAGTCGCGATTGACCTGCGCAACGGAAACGTATGGGGATTCCCGGGGTTCACGCAAGATGCCGTCGTGGGATTTGATAAGACCCTGCCCATCTCACATCCGGTTTTGCTCGGCAAGCTCGCATTGGCGGATATGGATAAATAAATGGGGCGCAAGGGCGGGCGCCCTGACGAGTTGGGGCGATTTCCCGGGGAGAAATGTGTGAGCTGTCGCTCCGCCTCAACGGTTCGTCCCCTATTGACGACAGAAACCCGCGGACCGACCGGGTTCGCGCTACACTTGCGCGGACCAGACGGCGGCAGCGGCCTGCCCCTTCCAGAATAACGACGTGCGGTTGCCGCTGGGGCGTCGGGCATGCGAAAAGCAATCGGTCAGGACTGGACTAACCGCGGCTTTGCCGGAAGAGAGTCCAGATCGCAAACGTTCAAGAGGGATCGTCAGCGCCAGCCCGCCAAGTCCTAAAAGAAATCTATTGACACAGACTAGTTGGCAACACATACTAGTTGGTATGGAGGTGAGCCATGTTCGATCAAGTTGATGATTACGCGCACCGGCCCATGCGCTACCAATATATCGATGGGATTTGGGAGATGGGCTTCGGATTTCAGTGGTTGGGTATGATGCTGTTGTTGCAGCTCTGGGAGGGGCGATGGAGAAGCCTGCCTGGAAACTCGGTTTGGCTCTGGCGTGGTGGATTTGTGCTCAGCTTAGTCGTGCTTATGCTGGTGTCCGTATACGGCCAAAAAGCGCTAAAGAAGCGCATTACCTATCCCCGCACGGGGTTCGTGAAGTATCGATCCTCAAAAGCAAAGAGTTGGATTGCGGGCGCGATCGGTGGTGCTGTTGGAGTCTCTGCGGCCATATTCCTACTGCGCCACTTCGCGTTTTCAGGGACGGTGGCGGTGGCATCAGCCATGTGGGGGCTCTTCTACGCTTTCGCAACCAGGCTGGATGAGGCCTACAGATGGGTTGTCCTGGTGGTGATGGTGGCAGGTCCGGTGGCGATTTCCACGCTACCGCTGGATCGCCAATGGCTGGAGATGCTCCCCATGGAATTCTTGGGGTTGATTCTATTTGTATCCGGTGGGATTACCCTTTGTCTTTACCTCCGGCGCACTCGGCCCCCGGAGCAGGAGGCGGAATGAACGAGCAGGCAAAGAACATCTCGGCGCTCGATCGGGTTATCCATGAGCCCGCACGCCTGATGATCGTCGCCTTGCTTTCGGGCATCGAGCAAGCCGATTTCCTCTATCTGCTGCATGAGACCGCGCTCAATAAGGGCACGCTTTCAAGTCATCTGGCGCGCTTGGAGGAAGCAGGGTACGTCGAGATCACCAAGACGTATCGCGGGAAAGTGCCGCAAACGCTCCTGAGGCTCACCTCGGCAGGCCGCAAGGCATTCCATCAGTATCGCAAGATGCTCCAGGGAGCACTCAGCGGATAGAAGAGAAGCCGGGACTTGCTTCCCGCCTGGCAGGCGCAGACCTTTATTCTTTGGGGTCGGAAATGCCCGAAGGGACTTTGGCGGCCCCGTTTGCTCCGGCTCGATTGTTTCTTACAACTGGCGACGGCTCCGCGCCGGCGCCTGCGACGCCCTGTCAGGCGGTCCCTGGTTGGGGGAAAACTCGTGAAGTCTTTCCAGAATCCATTGTCTTAGAACGGTGGTTTCGCTGACACCCTTGGAGCGTGCAATTCTCTTGAGATGCTGAGCCTCGGCCGGCCGAAGCTCGATGCTCGCCGACGCCCCTTTAGCGCGCACAAACACAGGTTCGCTTACCTCTCCCAGATCAGGCTGGAAGTCCGTGAGGTCATGGTGATCCCAGAAGCCGGCCAATTCTTCCACCGAGTCGGTATCCGGTAGCCTTCGTCCTTTTATGGTTTTTTCCATCGGTTGTATCGCCCTTTTTTTGCGCGTCATCGGCCGGGCCGTGACCGGAAAACCCTTGCCATGGGGGAACTGAATCACCACGCAGAAGAGATGCCGGCCGCTCGGCGAGTTCCTATTGTAACGCCGATGCCATTGGGCGTGATTTCTTTCGCCTTGACCGAGGCTCGGCACGGGGCGGCCGGCGATTTTCCCACGGATTACGAAGCTGCGAAAGGTTCCTTGAACGAGCAAAAGCATATCGCGAAGAGGCGCAAAGCCGCGGAGGCCGAAAAGACTACAAGGCAGTTGCTTTTTCCGAATCCCGGCGGCTCGGTGTCCCTGTGCGAGATTGTTTGTTTTTCACATCTTCTTGCGCCATGGGCTGCGATTTTTCGTCCGCCGCCGGACGGGCTGGGGGGGGCGGTTCGCGAACCGCCCCTACGCCCGCGCCGGAAAAACCTGACGTTTTGTCTTAACCCGCTCATCGGCTGCTCACGGGGTTGGTTCTAAATGAACCGATGGTCCGATGGACCGATCATAAGACGCTCCGATGACCCGATCAAAAGATGGCCCGATGAACCTATTCTGAGGATGCGCCGCGAAATTATCCCAACCATAAAGGGATTTAATTTGACAATCGAGGGTCGCTTACTTATCCTGATGGGCTTCGGCTCAGCCTCTCAGGAATTTTGGCAATCCTTCCAAAGCCAGCCTGGGTTTTTCCGAAGCTACTAACCCTACAAAAAGGAAAACGAACATGCCCGGCATCATCAAAGAGAGACTCTTCACTCCCGGTCCCACTCCGTTGCTGATGGAAGCGCAAGCGCGCACGCTGGCTGTGGCCAACATTCACCATCGCACGGAAGCGTTTCGCAAGATCATGATGGAAACGCTGGCGTTGCTGAAGTACTACTACGACACCCAGAACGATGTGATTATTTTCGCCAGTTCCGGCACGGGCGCCATGGAAGGCTCGGTGTCCAATCTGCTCTCGCCCGGCGAGCGCATGTTGGTGGGCACGGCGGGGAAATTCGGCGAGCGCTGGGCAGGCCTGGCGAAGTCCTACGGCGTCGAGGCGGTGACCGTGGAGTCTCCCTACGGCCAGCCCGTGAACATTGAGGCGATGAAGCAGAAGCTCGCGAGCGACGGGCCCTTCCGCGGGGTGTACATCCAAGCCACGGAAACCTCCACCGCGGTGATGAACGATGTGCGCGCGCTGGGCGAGGCCGTGAAGAATTATCCCGAAACCGCTTTGGTGGTTGACGCCATCACCGGGCTCGGCACCTCCGATTTGCGCATCGACGAGTGGGGGCTCGACATCGTCATCGGCGGTTCGCAGAAAGCCGTGATGATTCCGCCCGGCCTGGCCTTTGCCAGCGTCAGCGAGAAGGCTTGGGGCTTGATTGCCAAGTCCAAGCTGCCACGCTATTACTTTGACTACGCCAAGGAACGCAAGAACCAGGCGAAGGGTGAGACTGCTTACACTCCCGCCACCACGCTGGTGATCGGCTTGCATGAAGCGCTGGAATACATCAAGAAGCTCGGGCGCGAAAACCTGATCGCCAATGCCGCGCTCCTGGCGGAAGCCTCGCGCGCCGGGGCCCAGGCGCTGGGGCTGAAGCTTTTCGCCGAATCTTCACCCGCCAATGCCGCCACCGCCATCTGCGCGCCGGCGGGCATGGATTCCGGCGCCATCGTCAAGGAATTGCGCACCCGCTTCGGCGCGGTCATCGCCAACGGCCAGGGCACCATGAAGGGCCAGATCTTCCGCCTGGCGCATCTGGGTTATTTCGATATCGTGGATCTGTTCGCATTTTTCGCCGCCCTGGAAATCGCCCTGCTGAAGCTGGGCCAGAAAGTGGAACTCGGCGCCGGAGTGCGCGCCGTGCAGGATGTTTACCTGAAGCACGTGGCGTGAGGCCAATTGGGATTTTGGATTTTGGATTAAACACCCCATAGCAGGTGATTATGATTGGTGATTGAGCCAGCGCCCACCATTGTTCTGGATGCGAGGTTTCTTGGCGCTGGGGAGGTTTTCTCTGTGTCCTCCGTGGCTCGAAAAGATGGAACCCAGAGGCCACAGAGATGCTCCGTGAACTCTGGGTTAAATCTTTTGAGGGAACGGAGAGTGCAAAGGTAGTTGCGGCCCCGCCGCGCAATTCTAAAACCTGAGGAGCAGAAAGCGAGTCGAGAGGTGGTTTGGCAACGGACCACTGACCACGGACTACTGACAACTGACCTATGAAAATCCTTATTGCTGACAGCGTTTCAGAACATGCCGTGAAAGTTTTGCGCGAGCAGGAATCCTGGGATGTGGTTTTCCTGCCGAAGAAGGCGGGGGCCAACGTGGCGGAAGAAATCCGCGACGCCGACGCCCTGGTGGTGCGCAGCGCCACCAAAGCGACGGCGGCATTGCTCGCCAACGCGGCGAAGCTGCGCGTGATCGGCCGCGCCGGCACGGGCGTCGACAATGTGGACCTTGATGCCGCTACGCAGAAGGGCGTGGTGGTGATGAATACCCCGGGAGGCAACGCCTGGAGCGTGGCCGAACATACCATGGCGCTGATGCTGGCGCTGGCCCGGCGCCTTCCCCAGGCCGATGCTTCCATGAAGCAGGGCCGGTGGGAGAAGAAAAAGCTCGAGGGGATGGAGTTGCGCGGGAAGACTCTGGGCTTGATTGGGCTGGGCCAAATCGGCTCGAGCGTGGCGAACCTGGCAAAGGCCTTCGAGATGGAGATCGTAGCCTGCGACCCCTATGTTTCTTCCCTGCTGGCCGGGGAGTTGGGAGTCAAGCTGGGCTCGCTCGAAGATGTGTTGAAGTCGGCGGACTTTGTCAGTCTGCACGCCTCCGCCACGCCCGAGACGCGCCACCTGCTCAATGCCCGGACCCTGGCGCTTGCCAAGCCGGGTGTGCGTATCGTCAACTGCGCGCGCGGCGAGCTCATCAATGAAGCGGACCTGCTGGCGGCCTTGGAAAGCGGTCAGGTGGCCGGAGCGGGGCTCGACGTCTTCGAGGCTGAGCCGCCCAAGGATTGGAAACTCGTTAATCACCCCAACGTGATTGCCACGCCGCATATTGCCGGCTCCACGGAAGAGGCGCAGGAAATCGTGGGCATTCGCATCGCGGAGCAGGTGCGCGATTACCTGATCTCGGGCGTGGCCCGCAATGCGGTCAATCTTCCGGCGATTTCTCCCGACGAATTCAAGAAGCTGGAACCCTACATTCAGCTCGGCGAAAAACTGGGGGCGTTCCTGGCCCAGATTGCGGGTGAAAGAATTCGCGAAGTGCGCATCAGCTACGACGGGGGACTCGCGGAGCTGAACACTCACCTGGTAAAGAACGCGGTGCTCAAGGGAGTCCTGACGCCGGCGCTTTCCGAGCAAGTGAACCTGATCAACGCCGGGGCCCTGGCGAAGCAGCGCGGCGTGGAAGTTGCCGAACTGCGCAGCGCCCGGCGCGCGACGTTCTCCAACTCACTGGGCATCGGCCTTTACACCGAGGGCGAAACCGCCACGGGTGTGGGCATGGTGGGGGTGCGGGGTGCGCTGCGCATCCTGGGACTCAATGACATCGATATTGAAGCGCCCCTGCGTGGCATTATCCTGTTTATCCGCAATCAGGATGTGCCGGGGGTCATCGGCAAAGTGGGCACCATTCTCGGCGACCGCAAAATCAACATTGCCACCTTTACCCTGGGGCGCGATCCGCAAACGCAACAGGCCATCGGCTTGGTCAATGTCGACAATCACGTGCCCGACGAGGTGCTCCAGGAAATTCGTGCCATTCCCGCTGTGCGCACCGCGACGGTGGTGAAGGTCTGAGCGCTGGGACTATGGCGCCCAAGCATCGCCTCCGCCAGTCAAGGAAGGTAGGAACGGCTGGCGCGCCGGGGCAGGTTTGGGTTTTCAAGATCAATACGAGGCGGGGGTGGGAATTCGAGGCGTACTTTCGCTCCCGCCAGCGCGGCGTCTTCGCGATGGGTGACGAAGGGTGGATTCGCAGCGCCTCGAGCCTGCGTTACCTTCGCGAAGAAGTGAAACGCGGCGACCTTTTCCTTTGCTACGAGGTCGACCGCAAGCAGGTGGTGGGCGTGGCGCGCGCCGCCTCCGATGGCCGCGACGTGGGCCTGGGTTCGCTCATCGATTTCTGCCCGCCGCGCCAGGCCGTGCGCCTGGAAAATCCTCTCGCGCGCAAGCCGGATCTCGACCACATTCTTGCCTTCAGCCCTCATCGCGGCCGCGGCACGGTGCAAAGAATCGACCCCGACGAGTTCCGTCGTCTGCGCCGCCTTATGTGGCGGAAAAACCTCTCCCAGCGGGATAAGTTGGCGAAGCTCCTGGGCGCATGAAAACCGCCCTTTCCCGATGTCGCCTCACGGTGCCTATTGGCGCATGTGGGCAACGCTGACGGGGTCGGTAACCCCACCATTGATGCCGTCGACCGGCAGGGTACCATCAGAGCTATGACCTCCAGAGAGTGCCAGTGCATGTAAGGGTAATACTCCTAACGAACATATATAAAAGAGTTGCAATCACATCAAAATTGTGAAAAACTAAGGTGGGTTCTCTCGCCGGAGGGAATGCCACCAAAGAGGTAGCCAGCTCCCGCAGTTTTGCCGAGAAGGGAAGCGATTTCCTTCCCTAATGACCGCCATGCATGCCACTGCTAACTTACCTTTGTTCTTCGAGGGGGTGCACCACGATTTAAAGTGGCGAAACTTCACCGCCGACTTGGACTTCTGGACTCGCCAGGCGCGCAAATACGCTGAACCTGTTCTCGATCTGGCATGTGGAACGGGCAGAGTTTCTCTCCACCTGGCCCGAGTCGGTTTTCGCGTGACGGGGATTGACGCATCAGAAGCCTTGCTGCGCGAGGCCAAGCGGAAATGCCTGCGCTCAAAGCTATCGGTGGAATGGGTCAACCACGATATCCGGGGGTTCGAGCTGGGAACGCGGTTTCCTCTGGTGATCTTCCCCTTCAACTCCGTTTCCTCTCTCGTGGAAGCCAAGGATTTGGAAGCATGCTTCGCTTGTGTGAAACGCCATCTGGCTCCGCAGGGGAAGTTCATCATTGACTCGGTCAACCCGCGCCTCGATATTCTTTCGCGCGATCCCGAGGAGCGCTTTCCCCATTCACGCTATCCGGCGCCCAATGGCCGCGGCATGGTCGAAGTGACGGAGAGCAATAGTTACGACACTTGCCGTCAGATCAATCACGTTCGCCTCTACCACAGAATGCCCCGCGAAGGCGGCGAATTCGTGGAAGAAATGGCGGTCCGGATTTTCTTCCCGCAGGAGCTCAATTCCCTGCTGAGGTACAACGGCTTTCTGGTGGATGCAAGGTACGGCGGTTACGATGAGTCCACGTTTGATTCGCAATCTCAGAGGCAGTTGATTGTCTGTTCTGTTCCGGTTGAACATGATCTTCCCCCTGGCAAAATGCAGTGAAACTTCCTGTTGATTCCTCTGGCAGTTTTCCCCTCAACGTGATTAGATTTCCGGGGCCCGGCGGGGGGCGCGCCGAAGATCTCCGCTCCTGTGGGAACAGGGAGTGTGCCCATCCCTCCGGAGTCAGGGCGCGGGTCTGCCGCGATGGCAGGCCTGGAACGCAAGCAGCGCGCCGGCAAGCGTGGACGAGTTCTTACCTATGCCAGGGAGGCAAGGCGTGAAGAAGCAGATCGCACAATTTTTCCAGCTCGATGCAAATGGCACAACCTTTCAACGCGAAATCCTGGGCGGCATCACCACTTTCCTCGCCATGTCCTACATCATCTTCGTGCAGCCGGGTGTGCTATCGGCTGCGGGAATGGATTTCCATGCGGTGCTCACGGCCACTTGTCTTGCGGCCGCCGCTTCCACGCTGTTGATGGGGCTTCTGGCCAATTACCCCGTAGCACTCGCGCCCGGCATGGGTGAGAATTTCTTCTTCGCGTTTACGCTCTGCGGCGCCATCCCCTTGGGATTCGGCCTCACCTGGCAGCAGGCCCTGGCGGCGGTGCTTCTGGCGGGGATTTTCTTCGTCGCCATCACCCTCACCGGCTTACGCGCGCAAATTGTGAACTCGATTCCCCATTCGCTGAAGTGCAGCATCGCCGCGGGAATCGGCCTTTTCATTACGTTCATCGGGCTCCAATACGGCGGACTGGTGGTGGCCTCGTCCGGCACGCTGGTGCGCATGGGCGATTTACGCCAGCCGGCAGTGCTGGCCACCGTCGCGGGCCTTCTGCTTATCGTCGTGCTATTGAGCTTCCGCGTGCGCGGCGCCATCCTGATGGGGATTCTCTCCACCACCGCGATTTGCGTGCTTCTGGGGTTGGTCCATTACCAGGGACTGTTCTCGCTGCAACTTCATCTGGCGCCCACATTCTGGAAATTCGATTTGGCCGGCTTGTTCAAGGTCTCGCCGGCGCGCTTGGGGGCGGCCATTTTCGTGCTCTTCTACCTGGCGCTCTTCGACACGGTGGGAACCCTGGTGGGCGTGGGGCACCAGGCGGGCTTGGTGCGCGACGGCAAATTGCCGCGCGTGGATCGCGCCCTGTTCTCCGATGCCGTGGGCACCACCGTGGGCGCGGCGTTGGGAACTTCCACCATCACCTGCTACATCGAATCCGCCGCCGGCGTTTCCGACGGCGCGCGCACCGGCCTGGCGAGTGTGGTGACGGGAATACTGCTTGCCGCTTCGCTGTTTTTCAGCCCGCTGGCGGCGATGATTGGCGGCGGGGTGAAGGTGGGCGCCTCCCTGCTTTATCCCACGCTGGCTCCGGCGCTCATCGTAGTGGGCTCGATGATGCTCAAGCCCCTGCGTGAGCTCAACTGGGATGATCCCACGGAATACCTGCCGGCCTTCCTGGTGCTGGTGGGGATTCCGCTCACCTTCAGCATCGCCGATGGCATCGCCTTCGGGCTTATTTCCTACTCGGTGCTCAAGCTCGCCACCGGCCGCTGGCGGGAGTGCCCTCTGCTCACTTACATCTTCGCCGCACTTTTTATCGTGCAGTTTATGATTCATTGAACGGATAATTACCATTACCGTAATGCCGATAGTGAGATTTGGACGTTCTGGCGGATGGGCGCCGGCTGGCACCTGCCCCGGCGCGTCGGGAGGTCTGCACCTCCCGTTTCACCTTCAACCAGCCTTCGCAAATTCGATTTTCGAATACGAGAGATGCGGACCTAAAGGTCAGCGCTACAAACCTCGCTACAAATTTCACCCGGCAGGTCCAGCAAGTCGCCGCCTACCCGGCTGCGGTCTCGGCGGCTTTCTGTTTGCCGCGCATCTCCTTCCAGAGATCGAGGTAAGGCTTGAGCTCCTGCATCAGGGAGCGGAACCGCGGGAAGTCGAGAGACTGGGCGCCGTCGCTCTTGGCCTTTTCCGGGCAGGGATGCACTTCTACAATCAATCCATCGGCCCCGATGGCCACGGCGGCGCGGCACAGGGCGGGCACCAGGCTCTGCCGGCCGGCGGCGTGGCTGGGGTCCACGATGACCGGCAGGTGGGTCAGCTCGTTGAGAACCGGCACGGCGGAAATATCGCAGGTGTTGCGCGTAGCGGTCTCGAAGGTGCGGATTCCGCGCTCGCACAGGATGACGTTGGGATTGCCGTGCGCGGTGATGTACTCCGCCGACATCAGGAGTTCCTTGATGGTCGAGCTCATGCCGCGCTTCAGCAGCACCGGGCGCGGGCAACGGCCCAGCGCTTTCAGCAGCGCGAAGTTCTGCATGTTGCGCGCGCCCACTTGCACAATGTCCGCGTATTCGGCGATCAGCGGCACGTCGTGCTCACTCATCACCTCGGTGACGATGGCGAGACCCGTGGCGGCGCGCGCCTGGGCAAGCAACTTTAGCCCTTCCACCTCCATGCCCTGGAAGTCGTAGGGGGACGTGCGAGGCTTGAAGGCGCCTCCGCGCAGAATCTTTCCGCCCACTGACGCCACGAGCTCGGCCGAATCCATAATCTGTTTTTCGCTCTCCACCGAGCACGGGCCTGCCATAACCACAAATTGGTCGCCGCCGATGGAAACGCCGTTGATGGGGATTCGCGTGCGCTCCTGCTTGAATTCCCTGCTCACAAACTTGTAAGGCGACGAGATTCGCACCGCGCTGGCAACGCCGGGCGCCACCTCAATCGCTTCCAGGCAGGCGGTCACGTCGCCCACCCCGATCACGCCAATCACCACGCGCTCTTCCCCTTGAATGGAGTGGACCTTGTACCCAAACTCCCGGATGCACTCGCAAACATGATCGATTTGCTTCTGCGTCGCATCCGGCGCCATGGAAATAATCATCGCTTTCTTCCTCCCCTAGAATGAAAAAGCCCACTCGCGGGGAGTGGGCTGGCCTTGCAACATCGCCTTTTTAGTTCAGACCAACGCCACTCTACCGGATTGGAGCGAAGCCCCAAAACCGGTAGCTAAAGTAGGTAAACGAATTGGCGTAGGTTCCAAACATCGAAACGCCAGTATACAGCAACCCCAAAAGTGCCGCAAGAATTCTCTGGGGCTTGAAACACGCGGGTTGGGGACACGGGAGGCGTTATAAGAGATTCCAGGCACGGCATCGAGGACTCCTGATAAGGGATTCAAAACTCGGCGCGCGTTTTGAGATCGGGCCATTGGGTGATTGTCGATTGCCGATTCCCGATTGAGGATTTGCGATTGTTGATTTGTGATTGGCGATTTTCGAGCACGTAGCGCGGACGTGTCCGCCTCTCCGCACTCCTCCGCGGCCTTCCGTCGATTTGCCTTCATAAACCCGTGCACGCCGGGCGTGTCAAGAGCGGCGACAGGGGCGTGATTATAATCCCCGGCCCAGGGCTCGGCGAAGCGGAATTCGCGGTCCGGCCCAGAGCCGCGGACGAGCGCTGGAACGCGCGCACGTCCTCGCTTCCCAACCTCCGGGCTACGCGCTCTTTCATCCTCGACTGCATGCCGGTTTTGCCCGGCGCACTTCCTGACACCATTCCCGTCACGGTCACGGCCTTGGCGAGTCAGTTTGATCCCGTTCCCGCAAATCTAATTCAATAGGTTCAGAAACTAGACTATTTAATTGCAGTTCGCCAAAATGTCGCCACCTCTTCTGAAGTTCATGGCCGAAGACCACCTTTCCAGATGTTGGCCGACGTTCGACGTTTTGAGGCCACACGTCACACTTTAGTCGGAGCCAGACGGGGGAGGACTCTTTCAGAATCTGCCAAGCTACAGGGGGGCGGTCCACTCTGTAACGTTCGAGCTTAATCGGAGGGCGTAGTACGACTAAGCTCTCGGTAGCCCAACTTTCTCCGGGTTTGATTATCTGGACGAGGCGGGCCGGCGGCTTCTGTTGGTCAAGCGTTGCGCGGAATACCCCCCAGTCGGGCGATGTGCTTACGGATGGCCCACGATACTCATCGAACAAGATGTTATCGCCGAGTGCCGCCCCGGAACTCCTAGTCAGCGTCGCTCCAACGCAGAGAGGGGAACGGTCGGTCAGCAGGATGACGGGGCTTCCCCCGGCATTGACGAACTCGAGTCTTAACGTCGCGGTCACGGCGACAAATGACGCATTAGATAGGGTCTCGTCCTTCACGCTTAGCACCCTACCCCGCAGGACCAAAGGGCTTGCCCCCGAACCGGACGACCCTGATTGGCCGAAAACGAGTTGCATGTCGGCAAACAGTCCCACTACCAGAGCTACCTGGAGGAATGCTCGCATGAGTTCTCCCTTCCGACAGCCTAATTTGGTCGGTAGTACACGCTATCACCTTCGCTGACCCCTTGAATGGTTCCGTAGTCCACGCCGGGGCCTACCTGCCCCTCAAACTGCTTGGCTGGCCCCATTAGGCACGGTCCAGTTTGGCCACTCTTACTGAACACTAGCCGGTAGCGCCGAGGTGCACGTTTTGGGCGCTCCTCGGGAGTGCCAGGATAAGCCTGGCTGATCTTGTGAACTGAAAGGAGTTCACCTTGTAGATTACCCGTTCAACAAGTAGCCCGGCAAGCGCGCGTGGGAGCAATCGCACGGG
>Ga0326728_10001679_pt1 | contig 77127 bp, 67 predicted proteins | sample MB3enrmetagenome_FD_207602 | JGI IMG/M metagenome (GOLD analysis project Ga0326728, IMG submission 207602) | Lab enriched peat soil microbial communities from McLean, Ithaca, NY, United States - MB31MN | ecosystem: Environmental > Terrestrial > Soil > Wetlands > Peat | place: USA: New York...
GATCCCGAACACTTATTGCAAAATCAAGAGGCCAGCGTCGCTTCGCTCCGAGTGAGTGTTCGGGGCATCCCGGAATGCCGTTCGGCTTCCCTCCGGAACAGCGTTCGCCATCGTCGGAATAGCCAATAAAGCAAAGTCAAAACCGGAGGACGCAGAGGTGGCAGAGGTAACCATCGTTTTTCCCGGCTGCATGCGTTCTAAACACGACGTCACAAATAGTTGCGTGTCCGCTCCCTGACGGTCGCGGCTCTGTAACGCTCTGGTCCCGAGACGCACGCAGTAAGTAAAGACGCTCTGTTTAGCGGGCTGCGTTCGGTGCGTTCGTCTTCGGGGAAGGACGCTGATGTAAGATCGCCGGTTCCCGCGGTTTTCTCTGCAATGGTAACGCGCAGAATCTCCGCGCGCCGCGACGTTTTCCCGAACCAAAGCTTCCTCTACGCTGACACCTGGGCTCAGCGACCTCCGCCACCTCCGCGCTCTCTGGTTTTGACTTTGCTTTTGTTTTTCTCCGCGGCTCCGCGGCTCTGCGGTGAACCTTGTTTTGCTTGCGGCTTCGCCGCGCTGCGTCTCGGCGGTGAAAACCTACGGCCGGATTCAGCCTTTCGTCAGTCCCAGCCCGGGGCCCTTCGGCAGTATCAGCTTCCCCTTTTCGACCTTCACTCCATGGAACGGGTCGTTGGAGATGAGCAGGTTCCCGTCGAGATCGGCATAGTCCACCAAAGGCGAAAGATGGGCCGCCGCGGTCACGGTCACCGAGCTCGACACCATGCATCCCAGCATGGTGCGCATTCCCAACGCTTTCGCGACATCGATCATGCGCCGGGCCTCCAGGATGCCGCCGGCCTTGTCGAGTTTCACGTTGACGCCGTCGAACGCGTCCTTCAGCTTGGGAATGTCGGAGGCGCTCCGGCAGGCTTCGTCGGCAATGATGGGGATATGCACGCGGCTGCGCACCCAACGCGTCTCTTCGATCATTTCGGCGGGCATGGGCTGTTCGATGAATTCCACGCCATGCCGTTCCAGCCAGTTAATCTTGCGGACGGCCTCTTCCTTGTCCTTCCAGCCTTCGTTGGCGTCGACGCGCAGTTTCTTGTCGGTGACGCTGCGCACCGCCTCGATGGTCGGCTCGTCAGTGGCCAGCCCGACTTTCACCTTGAGAATGGGGTAATCGGCCGCCTCGCGAGTCTTCTGTTTGGTGATTTCGGGCGTGTCGATACCGATCGAAAAAGTGGTGACCGGAGTCCCCGCGGGGTCGAGGCCGAGCCACTCGTACAGCGGAATGCCGAGCTTCTGGCCGACCCAGTCCATGATGGCGATATCGATGGCGGACTTGCCGGCCCAGTTGCCGGGAACGCGCCGGAAGACATCGGCCATGAGGTTCGAAAAGTGCATCGGGTCGGCGGCGAGAATGAGGCCGCGCACCGATTCCACGGCTTGGCGGGCGCCCTCGGCATCCTCGTGGTAGCGCACGATGGGGGCGCCTTCGCCGTGGCCGGTGATGCCGTCGCGTGAGTAGGCCACGTGCAGCGTGTCGCGGTATTGGCTGGACGACATGGTGGTGGTCCAGGTGTGCCGCAGGTTGAGGCGCAGGATTTTGGTTTCCAAAGATGCGGCCGCGGCAGACGCTGGCGTGGGACTGGCGTGGGCTGCCGGCAACAGGACCGCCGGCGCAACGGCCGCGGCTTTCATTAGGTCCCTTCGGTTCACTTCACTCTCCTTTGCGCCACCAGGAGCCGGGCCCAAAAGGGATCCGTGAGATCGTCGATGCGGACCATGGGGGTCTCGTGGGTGGTCGCGCTGATGAATTTGTTATCGCCCAGATAGATTCCGGTGTGGGTGATGTGCTGCGCGGAACTGCCGAAATACAGCAGGTCGCCGGGTTGCAGTTCCTGGCGGCCGACCGGTACGACGCCGCTCCAATCGGCTTGCGGGCCGGCATCGCGCGGCATCGACACGCCACGGCGGCGCTCGAGCATCTGGGTAAAGCCGGAACAATCGTAGCCGTAACTGGAAGTGCCGCCCCAGGTGTAGGGCGAGCCCAAAAATTTGCGGGCCAGCGCCAGCATCGCGGGGATGTCGAGCGGCTTGACGTCGAACGCCACATCGCCCGATTGAATCCAACCGGCACGGCCGTCGGGCAGCCGCACCTCGATCCACCGGCCGCCGCTAGCGGCGGGCGATGTCACTTCGAGCCTGGTTTCGAAGGGCACGGTGATCAGGGGTGCATGCTTGGTGACGTCCGATTCGCGATAGATGTGGGCAAACTGGCTGGTTACCTCGGCCACGCGGCCGGACACGGCATACGGCGGGCCAGGGCGCAGTTGCGCGAGTGGAATCCAGCCAGTGTAGTCGTCCGCGGTGCGGACGTGCGCCCAGCCTTCGCGCTGCTCCATCGACTGAACGTTGGCGCCATAAATCGCTTGCGAGACGACGTCGGCGTCCTCGGTCGGGCTGGAGTACATATTGGCCACGGGTTTGAGCACGACGGCATTGGGCATGGCGGTAGCAAACAAAGCGAGCACGGCAATGGAGGACATCACTCTCAGCGTACCGCAGCCGTCTTCTTGGGGAAGCCGGGATGTGTCTCCCCGGTTGCCATGGCTGCCACCGCGCTCTTCTGTTCGACTTCACTTCCGTCAGATTGTGTAGGGAACTTTTGCGCAAGAGCTGTCGAACGTGCTCGGCAGACAAAAAGACGCGGCGGCGAGATTGAATCTCGCCGCCGCAATGAACTACAGTTTATGAATCGCTCAGAATTGTACTGTGGCAGTCGCCGGGCTGGCTACCCCGCCGATGGTCACCTGAATGGGATAGGTAACGCCAGTACCGATGCCGGTGCCATTCGACCAGTTCAATGTAGACGGGAGCGTCGCATTAATCTGGTAAAGTCCAGCCACAGCGCTGGAGGCAAATCCCGCGTACCCAATCGAATTACCGGAAAGAGTGAGGGTATTGGGCGCGGTCCCAATGACCACAATTACGGGTGAATTCATGCAAGGCGGAAGTCCGCCAAGGATCGTGTCAGGACCGTAGCTGATGACGGCGCCGTCAATGGTGGTCCACTTCGGCGAAGTGTAGCCGGTGACGGCCGTATTGACTACCTGTAAGTATCCCGGCGTCCCCTTTGCAGTGTCGCTGATGGCGACGCAGGCGCTCGGGAAAAGAGTGGATTTGTTGGTCAGGGCATCCGCGGCTGTGCTATCGGGTGCACCCAGACCGGTTACGTAAATGGAAAGTGTGTCGTTGGCTAAGGCCGGGTTTGCTGAGCCGTTCACGGTGCTCCCCCCACCCGACGCGATGTTGAGAATAGCGCCCGGTCCCATGCCATCCGATGCCATGGTGAAAACTCCCGGTTCTGCGGTTACCACATTCACAGTCATTGGGACCGTGGTAGAACCGGCAGTCGTGACGGTCATGCTGGCTGTTCCGCCAACGGTCATTCCCGACGGGACGATGGCGTTAATCTGTGTCTGATTGGCGTATAAGATAGGCGCTAAGTAGTTGGTGGTCGTCTTGCCGGAAACCACGGTGAACTCCACTTGCATCGTGACGGCATTCGCGCCGCTGCCGCTGATGGTAAGAGTGGTCGGGACTTTGTTGTAGCTGTCGAGCTTCTCACTAACTCCGGCGGTTATCGTCGGGTCCATCAAATTAGCCCCAAAGATGCTGATGAGTTCATACGCGGCGACGTTGGGGGAGCTACCCTGCGCGGGCTGCATGTAGGTAGCCGTGCTGGTAAGACCGTAAACCACAGGCGCGGTTGTGATGGTCAGGTTGTAGCTGGAGGTAGGGGCGCTCGGAGCGCTGCCATTATAGTTGGCAACGCCGATGGCGAGAGTGGTGCTGGTGGAACCGGTAGGAATCGTCGGCATTGCATTACCCGGAATGCTGACCGACATTAAGGTGCTGCTGAGAACCGCGACGGTGTTTGCGGCGGCTTTGGTGGCACCCAGCCAGACTTGTGTCGGCACCAGGCCCGAACCGAGCTTGATATTCGTTGAAGAGACAAAACCAGTCCCCTGCAACAGCACGACCGTGGCATAAGCACTCGAGACAGGAGCCACTGCGGAGGGATTCGATGAAACGACGACGGCGGGAACTGGCGTCAGAGTGTAAATGTAGGTGATGGTGATAGAGGCCAGGCTCGAGCCCGCCGCTGGGGTAATCGTGATCGCTACCGTAACCGTGTTGCCCAGCGGAACATTGTTGAAAAAGGTCTTCAGGAGTCCGGGAACATTGACCGTCGAGCCCCAAGAATACGCCATACCACTGGTGACGCTCGGGTTACACTGCGGGCTACTGCCGTCGACGGAAAGCGTGATGACGCACCCTACGTTGAACGGCACCGGTTCGTTGCTGGAATAGGGAGTCACCGCAGGCATCGGAATATTCATACCGGCGGACCAGGTTTTATTCAAGTTCGTACCGTCTACGCCTTCCTGCAGAAGCAGGGTCGGAGGCGGATTGGAAACCGTAAGGGTGAAGGGCACGAAGTACTCGCCGAAACCGGTAACGAGGAAGCCCACGTTCGCCGTGTAAATGCCCGGAGACATGGCCGGCGTTACACCGGTGTCCAGAGTAAAGGTGTAGACATCCTGGTTCGCCCCAGTAACCGACGCGATGCCCCTATTTGCCGGCACATCCGAAGGATCCAGCCACGAAGGCACGGTGGATGGATCCAAAGTAAAGGTTACGGGATCGGTCCAGGTTTGGCCGCTTCCGCCGGCGCCCACCAACCCCATATCGATCGCTTGAGAGGCAGGCGACAGTGCGGCGCCCACGGCGGTAAACGGAACAAGCGCGGTGGTGCTCACAGACAAAGGCGAATTGCACAACACCAGTTGGAACGTCAGGGGCATATCCGCGTAGCCTCCCGACTGCTGGAATAGAACCGTGTAACTATACGTGGCCGGGTAGGAAGCCGGGACGGGAAGTCCCGCCGGTTTCACCTGGAAAACCACGGGAACCGGGCTCCCGTTGATGGTGCCGACGGGGTCGGGAGTTGAGGCGCCCGCGATCGGCAGCAGCCAATTGGGCCATCCGGCTTGCGAGATCGTGAACGATGACGGGTCGGGTGCGCCGCCCACGAGGCTAATAGTTACGGTCTGCGAAGCCAATGTTTGGTCCGCGATGACACCGCCATTAACCACGTAAGTCAACTGCAATGGTGTCGTAGGCGGGTTAAGCGGAGTCAGAACCCCCTGAACCATCGTGGAAGCGTAGAAGCTAGTTGCATTAGTAGCGTTAGCCGTGCCGGCCCAAACTGCCAGAGATAGCACGACGAGAAGGAGCTTTAAAGAACGTACTTTTAACATGTTGTCCTTTCCTTGTTACCCCGCGCTTTTACCCTGTCGCTTGGGTACATGTTCCATATCGGCGGAGTCCCCACTCGACATTAGGCCCCAAAGCGCTCTTCGTCTCCGGGCCGGCCCGTGCCACGGGGCAGGCCGAAGGGACCCAGGCCCGCGGAATCGATTGATAACTGAACACTTGCAGGCAGAATCGAAGTGCCTCCCGGCGTTTCGGTGAACACGGAGCTACGGTAATTCCCGGCCTCAGATGTTCACGCTTCGCCATGGCTAAGCGAAAGCTGGATGGCAGATAGGAGACGGAATAGAGAGAAGTATGCCATTCCATTTCAGAAGGTCGTACATCGATGGGGGTTGATCTCATGCCCTCTGGCCAAAACAGCGGAGGCAGAGTTCATCCATAAGCCGGTACGGAAAACGCCGAGCGCCGTGCTGAGGCCCGCAGTGCCACCCGGCATTGGACTCTCCCTCAAAACCTGGCCGCCTGCTGTGGACGGCGAATATCAAGGAGAATATCAGGCGCGAATATCCTCTTTATATGCAGATGCCCCAAGACGGAACTCTATGGTAGCGTTTCCAACTCCTACAACATCCACTCCGCCATGCGCCTCGGAGTCGGTGCAGGCAGGCGCAACGTCCGATTCGAGCCGCACGAAGTCCACGCCGGGCACATCTTCCCGCCTTGGTGGTCCCTGCCTGGTATGGTCTCCGTCCAAGCTTGCACGGCCAAACATGGTCCCCCCGATCCGACGTTCCAAAGTGCCGGCGCGCCCGCAAGTCTCTGGCGCGCCAACCAGGCAGGGTTCTCAGATCCCGGGATCTCCCCAAACGCGGGGTACTAAGACGAAATACCCCTAAAGGCCTCTCTCTCCTAACCGATAAAGATATCAGCGAGCCGTGCTATCGGTCGCCTGCGGCCGGACGCCGTTGAAAATTTTCAGAAAAGGAAACTGCGAAATGAAGTTATCGAGGTTTAGGATCCGCAGCCCGCAGCCAGTCTTCGCACTGCTCGCGGTGCTTGGTTCGGTCGGAACCATTCATGCATCCAATCCTGTTTTGACTGCCACGCCATCTAGTTTCACAATCTATTGCAGCCCTACCAATCCGGGCTACCCTGTGACTGTGACCCTAAAGGCTATCTCCGCCGCTGTAGGGAGCAACACCTATCCCACCGGGCTTGCCAGCACCGGCATCACGGGCGTGACGGTGGCTCCGGTCAGCTCAACCGCAACCGCCATCACGTCTTCAATGGGAACCGGGTCGGGTGTCTCCTACACATTCATTCCGATTGCCGGTTGTACCGCCGCGACAAACGCGAACTACACATTCCAGGCCGCTTCCACAACCGGGGGCACGAAAGGCGCTGACGCTTCAGTCCAAGTCACCATAGTCAATACAAGCTTTTTGACTACAGCCACGCCTACTATCACCCTCAATTGCTCCAACCCTTCCAGTCTGACGGCGGTACCGGTGGTCGTGAAAGCAGCCAACCCCATCCCCAGCACCACCACCGACACTTTAACCCCGAGCATGGCATCCCCCGCGCCAACACTATTCAATGTGGCGCTCAGCGGCTCAACGACCGACATAACGCAGGCGAACTCAGCCGCATCGGTGGGCCTCACTTATAGTTTTACGCCAGTTGCGTCCTGCACCACGGCCTCGCAACCCTTCAGTTCCCAGACCTACACTTTCAAAGCCGCAACCACTGGCACTGCCGGAGCTGACATGGCGGTGACGGTGGTCACGGTTGCCAGTATCGCATCGCCCCTTACCACCACAGCGGTCTCGCTCAATTGTACGGACACCAGCGGGAGTTATAGCAATTCGACTACCCAAAGCTTCACGGTGTCGACCTCTTTTCCCGAACCCACGACTTATACCGTGACGTCTGTGCCAACCTGGCTTACAATGCCGGATAAAACCATCCAAACCGCACCACACACCCAAACCCTTTCGGTAATTAGCGGTTGCGGCGGATACGGCCCCGGTACCGTGAACACGGGCAATGTTATCCTCCAGGCTACCAGCACTCCTTCCACTGGCGGCGCCGCCACCACCTGGTCAAACCTTGTTCTACCGGTCGTCCTCAATATCGTTTCCACCACCAACTTGAGTGTATCCAGCCCGGTTTCTTTCAGCTATACGCAAAAGTCCGGCACACCCGGCGTAGTGAACGTTCCGGTGACAGTAAGTACCGGGCCGAATCTGTTATTTACAGTGGATACCACCACCCTTCCAGTCTGGCTCACCGTCGATAACACATCGGCTACCACCCCCACTTCCATTCGCTTCACTTCGACGAATGCCGCCGACCAGCTTGCCCCAGGCCCCTACAAAGGCTTCGTGCACCTGAAAGTGTCCACCCAAGCCGACACGATTCTGGAAGTAGACATGCAACTGAACAGCCCGACTCCGCACCTTACGGTGACGGCGTCTGGCCAAAGCCCGATCCCGAGCTGGACAATCGGGAATAGTATTCTTCCGACTGCGACCATCACTCTCGTATCGTCCGGCGATCCCATCCCGTACAGCATTACAGGCAGCGGCACGCTCAATCCCACAGCTCCCGCCACCATGGCTAACGGGTTGGCCTACAGCTTCGGTACCGTGATTCCGATCACGTTCAGCCCGAGCGCTTTTGTTTCACCTCCTCCGGGCATTCCCTTAACCGGCATCGTATCCATCACCTGGGGTACCCCCGCGGTCACTACCCTCGAGACCTTTACCGTAGATGTCCTGTCTCCCACGGCTACGCTGACTTCGATCTGGCCTGCGAGCCTGCCGGCAGCGGCTCCCGGAACGCCCTACACCCTCACACTCACCGGCACCGGATTCATCAAGAGTCCCAATCCCAACATCGCTACCCAAGTCGGGATCGACGTTAATGGGACGTATACTCCAAGCCCGGCTTTCACCGTGGGAGTAACCGATACCTCCCATATCAACCTGGCGATCATTGTGCCCCAGACCGGCACCGCGAACTTGCCGTTCGACACAACTTCCAACTTGAACGTCACCCTCAGCGTCTGCAACCCGACAAGCGGCACTTGCAGCACAGTGTATCCGGCCTCGACAGCGCAATTCACCATTGGCTCCACTCCGACCGTTACGGAGCTCACCAGCGCCTCGGCTTTCGTGGTGCAGCCATCTGGGCCCATTGTGGCGCCCTACGATCTCATCAGCCTATTCGGCTACGACTTCTGCCCCGCGTGCAGCACCAGTTATGTGATGCTGGGAGGGCCGAATGCGAACATGATTTACCCGTTCAGTCTCCCGGACGGCCAAGCCGACAACAAGTCCCTCACCGTCACCTTCCAGAAGAACCCGAGTAATAACGCGGCACTAGCAAGCACAGCGGCGCCCCTTCTGTTTGGCACCAATAACCAGATCAACCTGCTGGTGCCAGGGGTTCTCGCCAACTATACGGGCGCGGTCGACATCGTGGTCACGTTCGGCGGCGTATCCAGCTTGCCTTACACCGTCACCGTGAGTCCCACCGATCCCGGAATCTTCACCGTGGGCAGCGATGGCGCAGGCAATGGAGCGATCCTATCCCACAGCTATACCATCATCAACCAGGCTAACCCTGCCGCCGTACGGCAAGAGTCTAGCGGCGAAGTTAATCTTTCGGACCCTGTTTCTATCTATGTGAGTGGCCTGGGAGCGCCGTATAGCGGTGTCGCTAACAATGCCGCTCAGGCGGGCGCTGCCACCAGCCCGGCTACGCCCTCGACCGGTCACTGGTCCGGCGACTGTATCAGCACCGGTAGTTACCTAAGCGCCCTCAGCGGGGCGGCCGGCAGCAGCATCACCTCCATCGATGGCGTCGTCATCCAGTCCAGCCTCCTCGACTCGCCGCGGCTGCCTCCGTGCCTGGGTAATGACGGCACTAACCCGACAGTTGGCGTTAAGATTGGTAACGTAACCGCGCCCATAAGTTATGCCGGATGGGTGGCGGATTCCATAGAGGGACTGTATCAAATTAACGTGCAGCTCCCGCCCTCCACCTCATCGTTTAAGACCGATCTCACCAGCAGCACCACAGCCCCTGTCACCGCTGCGGTACAACTGCCAGTCGTAGTTACGGCCGGTGGCGTCTCGAGTCAGCCCGGCGTCACAGTATGGGTGGTTCCGCAGCTAACGGTGACTGCGCCGTCTTTAGTTAGCGGGCCGATTGGCGCACCCTGGCCTACAGATTCCACGGCTATGGTGACGGCGACCGGCGGTCAATCCACATATCGGTATGCCCTGACATCCGGTGTCCTGCCGTTAGGCCTTAAGTTCAACTCCGACGGATCTATTTCCGGAACGCCAGCCCTAAATACCAGCGGATACTCCGAGTTGACGGTCACTGCGACCGACTCGGCAACCATCCCCGTCACGGGGACCGTCAGCTTCCAGATCCAAGTTACCGGCGGCCTTGTTATGACTTCGTCAAACACGGGTCCTTTTGCCGCGGAATCCGGCGTCTTGAGTGCCAACCTCACCCAGATTACACCCTCGGGCGGGGCTGCTGGCGGTTATACGTTTAGCCTGGCCCCAACCACAGCAGTGGGTCTTCAGATCGACACGAATGGAATCGTCTCGAGCCAGACCAGTGCCAAGGGGGGCTCGTACAACATGACTGCCAGCGCGCTAGATACAAGCTCGCCACCTTTGTCGGGTAGTTACAGCTTTGTTGTCAACGTGGCTCTCAATTTCCCCGCGATCACGCCGACGGCCCAACCCGCCGGACAATCAGCCGCTATACTGGCAACGGCACATGCAACCGGTGGCACTGGCAATATCGGGTATTCTATCGATCCGGCCAGCACGCATGCCGGCTTCGCAATCACCGCCAACGGCGGTGTTATCACGGTCGGCACTGCCGCCCCACTGCAAAACTGGCCGATGATTGTTACCGCGACAGAGTCCGGGTCGATGGCGCCTGGCGCGTCGGGTTTCGCCACCGCGAGCCAGACTATTAACGTGACGACCCTGGCGCCCCAAACGATCACTTTCGGGACACTCTCGAACGTGGTATACGGCTCCGGAACGCTCACACTTAGTGCAACGGCATCGTCGGGTTTGACCGTGTCGTTTGCTTCTTCTACCCAAACCATCTGCACGGTGTCGGGTACGACGGTAACAATCGTCGCCGGCGGCACCTGCACGATCACGGCAACCCAGATCGGCAACACCATCTACGCACCGGCGACGCCAGTTCCCCAGGGCTTCTCGGTCACGCAAGAAGCGCAGACGATCACTTTCGGGACACTCTCGAACGTGGTATACGGCTCCGGTACGTTCACACTTAGCGCAACGGCATCGTCAACTTTGGCCGTGTTGTTTGCTTCTAGTACGCAGTCCGTCTGTACGGTGTCGGGTACGACGGTAGCAATCCTTATAGTCGGCACTTGCACGATCACGGCAACCCAGTCCGGCAACGCCAACTTCTCGGCGGCTACGCCCGTTCCCCAGGGCTTCTCGGTCACGCAAGAGGCTCAGACGATCACTTTCAACCAACCTGCGGACCAAGTGATGGGCACCGGTTCCTTCACACTCGTAGGATCGACAACGTCGGGTTTGACCGTGTCGTACGCTTCGAGTACCTTGGGTGTTTGTACGGTATCGGGCACGACCGTGACTTTGGTTTCCGACGGGACATGCACGATTACCGCGACGCAAACCGGCAACGCCAACTTCTCGGCTGCGACACCGGTTCCACAGAGCTTCATGGTGTCGGGAGAATAGACCTACCGATCATCTTGAAACACCTTCGGCGGCGGGAGGAACCTCCCGCCGCCTTTTTCTATGTTTCCCACCATCCATCTCCCACTCCCAGTAACTGGATAGCATCCGCGGACTAGAAACCTCTCGCAGATCAACCGAATCGGCAAGCGCCCTTGCGGATTGCGTCTACGGAAGAACCCTTGGGGACCTGCTCGGTCCCAGCTCCCGCCTCCGGCCTTACGGAATGAACCCGATCTGAGTAAATTTAGAGGCGTCTGGGTGATCCGGAAGACAATTTCGCGAAACGGCGATCCTGGTTTGTAGCAGATTCTATGCAAGCCCTTTCTGGCCATCCACGCTCGTCACCCTCGTCGCTGGCTACGCCGTGTCATCGGTCAGTCAGGGAAGCTTTACCCCCACAGCGTCGCGAGATTGCCAGCAAATCGGTTGCGCTTCTTCGCCAGTTCTCGCAGCCCGCCATTGCTAAACGCAGCAAGGATGGGTTATAAGAGATGAACCCGGCGAAGTCTCGACGATTCGCGGAGGTTCGCCGGCGCGTAGAAAGGAGATACTTTATGTCTCTCGGCAAAAGGGCAGCGGCAGAGTTCATCGGAACGTTTTGGCTGGTCTTCGGAGGATGCGGCGCCGCGGTACTGGCGGCCGCATTTCCGGGCCTCGGGATTGGCTTCGTGGGGGTGGCCTTGGCCTTCGGATTGACCGTGCTCACGATGGTGTATGCCATCGGTCACATCTCGGGCTGTCACTTGAATCCGGCAGTCTCGGTGGGCCTGCTGGTAGGCAAGCGGTTTCCCGCTTCGGACCTGGCGGCTTATGTAGTGGCGCAGGTGCTCGGAGGGATCGCGGGCGCGGGTATCCTATATGTAATCGCCAGCGGCAAGGCGGGATTCGATGTGACCGGCGGATTCGCTTCCAACGGCTATGACATGCACTCGCCCGGCGGATACTCCATGGTGGCTTGCCTGGTGGCCGAGATCGTCCTCACCTTTATGTTTCTCATGATCATTCTCGGAGCCACGGACAGGCGCGCTCCCCAGGGATTCGCGGGCATCGCCATCGGGCTCGGATTGACGCTGATCCACCTGATCGGGATCCCGGTCACCAATTTGTCGGTGAATCCCGCGCGAAGCACGGGTCCGGCGATATTCGCCGGCGGATGGGCGATACAGCAGCTTTGGCTGTTCTGGGTCGCGCCGATAGTGGGCGCGGCAATTGCGGGAATCGTCTATCCGGCGATCGCCGGCGAGCCGGCACCCGCCCCTGCCCTAGCCCGGGCTACCGCGGGAGATTAGAAACACTCTCTGCGCAAATCCCCCTGGACTCGTAATGTGCCGGAAAGTGGACACGCCTGTGTCACAATTGCCCACGCTCCGGCACTACTTCCCGACGGCAGGGGGCTTCTGCACCATCGAGAGCAACAAGCAAAACACCACCAGAACACCAAGACCGCCAGCGACCATCATAAATTGCTCCCTCACTTCGCTTATCGGCTGAGCAATTCACGGACCGCAGGTTTATTTTCAAAAAAGAATGAGTTACGGCAAATTTCCGCATAGAAATCGACACCTTGATGTCCATTCCGTGTACGGAGCGTGTCTACTTATTGGGCACCCAATCTGCAAAAACCGATGTTCACTGCAAAAGCCGCCTGTGAGGCCCAACGCTCGCCCTGACGGTGTTCCACCAGGAACGCCTTCGCGCCGGCGTCCACCCGCACGCGCCAGTCGGCATCCGGCGGGGGCGCTCCCTTCACGTGCAAGGGTTTGCCGCTTTGTTCCATGAGCGTCCAGGACGCCCCGCCATCCGGCGATTCGTACAAAGCGAACGGACCGGCGTCGCCTCCCGAGCTGCGGTCGACAACCAGGCTTCCGTTGGTCTTGGAAGAAAAGTACATCTCCTGAATGGAACCGAAGTGGTAATCGGAGTTTTCGCCAAAAACGGGCTCTTGCCGCCAGCTCTGCCCGCCATCGGTGGTGAGCAGCACAAAGGGGTCCTGGGGCAGCGGAAAAAGCTGTTCGCCTCCGGCCCATCCGGTGCTTGCATCGATGAATTGCAGATGGTCGAGCCCTGACGCCCGAATCCGCTGGTGGATTTCGCGCCACGTCCGGCCCGCATCGTCGCTGCCCAGCAGCACCGAGTAAAGCGTAACCGCGTCGGAGTGGATATTGCCGGCCACGTAGAATTTGTTGCCGGCAGAGGCCGCGGCGCTCAATTCCAGGTAAACCGGACAGGGCGCATACTCGGAACAACTGAAGCCGGCGGCCCCGACATCTTCGTTGGTGCACTGGAACGGGAGGACCATGGGTTTCCCGGTATTGAGCAATACGGGCGGTGCCGGAGGCGCCGGAGGCGGGATGGTTTGTCCGGCAGCCGGCTGATCCTGCGCGCGCACCGGGATTCCGGCAAGAATGGAAGATACCAGGAGTAAGAACCAGGGTTTCATGCTGCCCCGAAAGATGAAATTCAGCGTCTATGGCCCAAAAGGGCTAAATATTTATGACTATTTCGTCTACGACAGATTCTTGCGTTTACCTGTAACTCGCGCGTCCATGATAGCGTCTTGAGATTAAATCCCCGTTACGACAGCGGGCGCACTCACCCCTATCACCCAAACCGCGCCCGCTTTTAACATTTTGTCCGGCCTAGGCATCGAACATGCCCTCGAACAGCGTGGTGCTGAGATACCTTTCGGCGGCGTCGGGAAGCACCGTAACGATGATCTTTCCCGCGAACTCCGGCAGCTTGCCCAGGCGGACCGCCGCCGCGGCCGCCGCGCCGCAAGAAATGCCCGACAGGATGCCCTCTTCCTTGGCCAGCCGGCGCGCCATTTCGATGGACTCTTCGTTAGTCACCAGTTCCACCCGGTCGACCATCGAAAGGTCCAGCGTATCGGGTATGAATCCGGCGCCGAGCCCCTGGATTTTATGCGGACCGGGCTTCATCGGCTTGCCGGCCAGCTTTTGGGTGATCACGGCGCTCGAAACCGGCTCCACTCCCACCGATAGCAGTCCGTGGCCCTTCTCTTTCTTGATGTAGCGCGAAACTCCGGAGATGGTCCCGCCAGTGCCGATTCCAGAGACCAGCACATCCACCCGGCCGTCCGTGTCTTCCCAGATTTCGGGTCCGGTTGTGAGGAAATGAATCTCCGGATTGGCGGGATTCTTGAACTGTTGGAGCAGGACGAAGCGGGCAGGGTCCGACGCCACCATCTCCTCGGCTTTGGCGATGGAACCGGCCATCCCCAAAGCGCCCTCGGTGAGCACCAGATGGGCGCCCAGCGCCTTGAGCACTTTGCACCGCTCGATCGACATAGTCTCCGGCATCGCCAGGGTGATAGGGTAACCCCGCGCGGCCGCCACAAACGCCAGCGCGATTCCGGTGTTGCCGCTGGTAGGCTCGATGAGCGCCTTGCCGGGCTTGAGGATGCCCCGCTTTTCGGCGTCCCACACCATGGAAGCGCCAATGCGGCACTTCACCGAATAGGCCGGATTGCGGCCTTCGATTTTGGCCAAAATGGTGGCCTTACCGCCATCGATGACGCGGTTGAGACGCACCAACGGAGTGCGGCCGATACTCAGGGAATTGTCGTCGAAAACTTTCACTTCAGATCTCCCAGTTCAGAATGTGCCGATTCTGTTTTTCGGTCCAGCCGTGAAGCAAGGCCGCGAAAGTGGTCTTGTCGACGATGCCGGAAACGGCCTGGTCCACCTGCTGCCACATATCGCTGAACGGCGTGTCACCCTTGCCCCGCGGACGATGTTTGCCCTTTTGCGGCCCTTCCACGAATCGCAGAACTTCGCCTACCGTGATGGACTCCGCGCTGCGCGCCAGCAGATAACCGCCTTCCGCGCCGCGTCGCGACTCCACGAAGCCGCCCTGCTTGAGCCCCGCGAGTATCAGTTCCAGAAACTTCTGCGGAATCGACTGGCGGCTGGCGATATCGCCTATGCGGACCGGTTCGCCGGGACGTTGCGTGGCCAAATCGAAGATCGCCTGTAACGCGTATTCACTCTTGACGGAAATGTTCATGGAAGTCGCGACCGGGAATCACCTTCATCCCAGTAGAGATTGTAGGCCTTCAGGGTGGGAATACGCAAATAGCGGTCAATGAATTACGAATTCTTCCAGATCCAGCACCGCGTGCGCGGCCTCATCCACGCGCACGGTCTTGGCCTCGGCAGCCTCCATCTGGGCTGCTTCGGGCATCTGGTAGTCGAACGAAGCCAGCAAGCGGTAGACACCCGGCGCCAGGCCGCCCACGTTATACTGCCCCTTCTCGTCGGTGCTGGCGGTGCGCATCGGCTCCGTGCGCTTGCGAGGATCCAGGTCGTAGGGCTCGATGAAAACCGGCACTCCCGTCACCGCGTCGCCGTTCGCGTTTTTCACTGTGCCGCTAATCGCCCCCGGCGAAGATGAGAGCACAAACTTCACCACGTTCTGCGAGCCGGTGGCCAGCAGGATTTCGTTCCATCCGTCGGTCCGTCCCTGGCTCGCGGATTCGGACGGAGGCCCGCTGAATCCCACCACGCAATAAGCCGCACTGGGCGGCAGCGCCACGTCCCATCGCCCCGGCGGCAGCGTCACCCTGGGCTCTCGCAGGGTTTCCGCCTTGTCCTCGCCGGCTGCGTCCTTGTGGCGCGCCAGCAACGAAATTTCCGGCATCTCGAGGGGATGGCCGCCGGTGTCCTCGAAGACCAACTGCACCACCGCTGGCGGACCGAGGCGAACCGGGATGTCCGTGAGGTCGCGGTCGACAGTGAGCACTTGGAAGGCCGCCTCCAGCCCGCCTGACCGGCCGGCAGGCGCCTCCGCCAGCAGTTCGTACTGCCCCGGCGCCATGGGATTGAACCTGAAGTTGCCGCGGCTATCCACCGCAGCCGTCTCCCTGCCGGAATCCGACGACAGCGTCACGCTGACGGCCTGCCCGTATCTGCCGGGCACCCGGCCGGAGACGGTGAAGAGCCGGCCCGTCATAGGGTGAAGATCCACGTGGTCCACCTGCCCGTCGAGCGTCACGTCGATGGCGTGCGCCGGGTCCACGGTGGGCGACTCACCATAGAAGGTGGGCAGGTAACTTTCATCGTCGTACTCCTTGGCGAGGCTGCGGATCAGATAACTTCCCGGCCGCAGACCGAAGAGCCGGTACATGCCGCGATCGTCGGTGGGGGCGCGCGCCACGAGGGTGGGCGGCCGGGTGTTGGTGTAAACGGCGACCAAGTGCTCGTGCAATCCGACGTCGTTTTCGTCGAGCACCGTCCCCGTGATGGCGCCGTAGCGCGGCATGCGGATGGTGAGGGACGCCGTGTCGCCGGCAGCCAGGCCGATTGGCATTCCGGGGGAATACCAGCGCTTCTGCCCGTATTGCACCGGCGCGAACGCGAGCTTCGAGGCGGAAACGCGATACGTGCCGGGCGCCAGCGCGGAGAACTCGAAGATGCCGGACAAATTGGTGAGGACCGAATGCGCTTCCGAGCCGCTGCCGACCGGCTCCACGGTGACGGTGGCGCGCGCCAGCGGATAACCCGTCTGGTTCTCCACTACCGTGCCGCGAATCGCCGCGGCGTGCAGCGTACAAACCGTAACCGCAAAAAGCGCGCTAAGTTGCCTCATCGGATCTTATATAAGTCCAGATCCTGCCCCACGTCGGCGCCGATCTGCAATTCCTTGGCCTGCGCCTCAGTCATGATCTTGGAATCGGGCATTTGGTACTCGAAGGAACTTAGGACGCGATAGTGCCCCGGAGCGAGGCCTCCGAAATGGTATCGTCCATGGACGTCGGTAATGGTCACATAAGTGTCGGTGATTCGGCGCGCCGGCTCCAGGTCCACCGGCTCCAGAAAGACCGGCGCGCCGATTACAGGCTCTCCGGTGTCGCTCACCGTGCCGTGCAGCGACCCCGGGCTCGATGAGAGCGTGAACCGCACCGTTCCGCCGTAGCTGACGGTGGCTTCATTCCAGCCGTCGAAGCGCCCACTCGGCCGGTACCCCCCGAGGCCGGAGAAACCTGCAACGTAATATCCGTCAGCCGGAACCACCGCAAACTCCCAAGGTCCGACTGCCAGGGTGGCGCGACGATCCGCCAACTTAATGGCCTGCGTATCGTGCGACCCGGCGAGATCCTTGCGCCTGCCTAGCAGCTTGACGGCGCCATCGTCGGCCGCGTTCACCGGCACGCCATCGAATTGGAAGGTTACGGGGGGGATCTGCCGCAGCAGCATCCCGACCTGGGTGTCCTTTGTGACGTAAACCCGTTCATAAGCGCCCTGCTTGGCTTCCGGCGAGTAGGTGGGCGCCTCGGCGAAGACCTGATACTCGCCGGCGGGAAGGCCGCTAAACGTGTGCGACGCCGATTTCACTACCTGCCGGCTCATTTCCGAAACCAGCGTCAACGTCACCGGCATACCCTCCGGATCCGCCGACGTGGCCGCGACGCTCAGGCTGAATAACCGCCCCGGCAACGGCCGGAGGTTCAGTTCGCGCGCCTCCTGCTCGATTTCCAGATCCACGGACCGCGCTTGATCCGCCGTCTCCGCCTCGTGAGCGAAAGTGGGTTTATAGCCGATCCCCTGGAACTGTTTGCCCGCGCTGCGCACCAGGTAACTGCCCGGTAACAGTCCATAAATACGGTAGACACCGCGCTCGTCGGCAATCGCATGGGCCACCAGTTGCAGCGGACGAGTATCTTTATAAGCGGCCACTTCGAACTCGGGCTGGCCGACGTCGTTTTCGTCCACCACCGTGCCCCCGATGGCCGCGAAACGCATCATCCGGATGGTCACGAACTGGGTTTCCGATTCCGTGACGGTGAGCGGCATACCCGCCGAATTCCAGCGCTTCTGCCCGTAGTAGGCCGTGAGGAAGGGAGCGCGCGTCGCCTGCACAATGTAGATGCCCGGCGCCGTCCCTCCGAACTCGAAGAGGCCGTAACGGTTGGTGCGGCCCGTCATGCGAATACCGGTCGAGCCCGGAACGGGTTCCAGCAACACGCTGGCGTGCGCCAGCGGATGGCCCGTCTGGTTTTCCACTACGGTGCCGCGAACGGTCGCCGCGTGAAGCGCGCCGGCGACCAGCGGCAGCAGCCAGATCCGCATAGTCTTGCAGGTATGACGCTGACAATGGCCGCGGAGTGCAGGATAATTATGATAAATGAGTGCGCGCGATTGGAGTACCATCGGCGCGGGTGCTTCTCTGCCCCGATGGTTCCGGTGGGCGACTCCGCCACTGCTGATGCCTCTGGCCGCCATGGCCTGGATCGCCGCCTATTGGGACCGGATTCCGCTCCGGTATGCGACGAGTTTCGACGGTGACGGCCGGGCGACAGTCTGGACTGCGCGCACGCCGTTGCACGTTTTCGGTTTCCCGATATTTGCCGAGGGGCTGGCAGCGCTTCTGGTGGCCCTCGCACTGGGAATCTGGTACGGCTCCGGACGCCCATCGGCCAGTTCGCCCATGGAAAAAATTCCGCTGGCCATGGCGTACTTGCTGAGCCTGGTGTTTACCTCCATCGGGCTGGTGCCTGTGATGCAGCTTCCTATTTGGCTTATCGTCGTAATGATTCCTCCGTTGGCGCTGGGGACCATTGTCTACGTGGTCCGCGCGCAAGGCAACGTGGACAAGACCGCCGTGAAGACTCCGCCGGAATGCTGGACTATGGGCTGCTTCTACAACAACCCCAAGGACCCGTCGCTGTTCGTGCCCGCGAAAATGGGGAATGGCTACACGTTCAACATGGCGAATCCCTGGTCCCGCCGGTTGATCCCCGGCCTGCTGCTGGGAATCGGACTGCTCACAGCGTTTCTGATTTGGTCGCTTGAATAGAGCCTCGAATAGCGCTGGACATCCGCCCGCGTTAAGTGTGCGGCGCATGCGTACATTCAACAGTGATGTGTATGCCCCCTTCTGTTGATGACTATCGGCTAAAAGCCGGTAGGCTGGAGTTTGGCCTTTCTTAGTGGGGCAGGCTTCAGCCTGCAGCCGGCTTCCACGAGGCCTGACGAATTTCTCTGGCTTCGCTACGGGCGCGCCGAAGGGCACGAAGCCGGAGGAAATTCCCCGAGGCGGGCTGAAGCCCGGGGTCCCCTTTTGGGGAGGACTGAAAGTCTGCCCCACCGGGTTGGCCACCTGCATGCCATGAAAAGGCCAAAGTCCATCTACCGGCTAAAAGCCGGTAGATTCGGGTTGCGGCTGAAAGCCGCCTGAAGTGCGCGGCGGCGTCGGTGAAGTGGGGCGGCTTCGCCTGCCGCTCGGCGGAAAAACAACCCTTGGCGGGCCGAGAGGCTCTACCGACGAGAAGCTTCACCAGCGCTGGTCCCAAAAGCAAAGGTTATACCCGCTGGAAGCTGTCCGCCTGAAACGCGCAGGGATTAGACCTGGAGATGGAATCTAAAACGCCGATTAAACGCCGATAAGGCCGGAGAGAATTAGAGCCAATACTGCGTAAATGACAGCGGACCGCTCCTTCATCGACCTAATTTGTAGAGGCTGCCCTCAAGGGCGGTCCCCCGCTGAAGTCCGCCCCACGGCTCAGGAATCAAGGTTCTCCTGGAGCGCAAAGTGAACAGTATTGTGCCATGCCCGAATGCAAAAGCGTCGCTGAGACTCGCGGAGTGAGCGCCTTCTCTGCAGGTGGAGACTTACTGAGGCGCGCCGTGACAATAAAGCGGTCTGGCGCCGGGCCTATGTAATAGAACGGATAACACGTTATGAGCGTGATCTCGGAGTAAGGGCCTGAAGCCAGAACCGCGACATCCCGCGGCTTGACGATTTCCATTTTTTCCACGTTGTAAGTGTAGCTTCCTTGAGTCGTCTGAAAGACGATCGAATCGCCTTTCGATATATTGCGAAGACAGCGAAACAGGGTGTCGCGGTGCCCGGCGATCGCGACGTTGCCGGCATGTCCCGGCAAGGCGGTGCCGGGCACATGGCCGAGCGCCACGTCGAGCGTACCGGCGTCCGCTCCTTCCCGAACCATGGCGCGCAAGTGAAGCCGCGGAATGATAAGCCGGCCGATGGGATCGCCCGATTTCGGGCCTGGCGCGGCCGAAGAGGGCGGCGGTGCGGGGCTCGCCTGCTGGTTGCCGCGGACCAGCTCGTTAAAGGCCCGGTCTTCCCGGCTCTGGAAGACAGCGCGACGCACCATCGACCAGACCCAGATGCCGACCCCGGCGATACCGGCCAGTAGCAAGAAGTTAGCGATCCATACTCGGATCTTACCCGCCGGGACTAAGTGATTCTTCATAACGATACCTGGTGCGAGTACGCGCCTTTAGCCCGGAGCCGCCCGGCGCCGAGACCAGCACCTGAACGTGCCGAAGCGGCCCATGGTTGGCAGGCGGCACATAGCCGATGGTGTAACGCGTGCGAATTTCCTTGGCGATGCCCTGACAAATAGCAGGCATGCGGGAGGCGCTCTGAGGGAAAAGGGCTTCGCCGCCGCTGACATTCGCGAGGCGCCTCAAGATCCCCGGATTGCGATCCTGGTCATCCGCGTCGAACAGCCCCACCGCATAGATGGTCGCGAGGCTGCGCTCGACCGCGGCGAAAACCTCGGCCCCAGTGTGCCGGCTGGCATTGTCGCCGCCGTCGCTGATGAGCACCAGGGCTTTCTTGTCCCGTCTTCCGAGTGCGAGCTGCTGCAAGCCTTCCACGATGGCATCGTTGAAAGCCGTGCGGCCCTGCGGAACACCGCGCTCCAGGGCGGCCCTCAATTGCTCGATGTCATCCGAGAAGAGCGTCTGGCGAGGCAGGCCGCGCTTCACCATGTCGTTAAAGTTCAACACGAAAATCTCGTCATGCGGATTGGAAGCCTCGATGAATGTCTCGGCGGCCGAGATAACGTCATCGCGCTTGGGCAACATGCTGCGGCTCTCGTCCACCAGGATGCCAACGGTGACGGGGACGTCTTCATTCGCGAAAACGGTAATTCGCTGCGCCTCGCCGTTTTCGAGGACGGTGAAGCGATTCTGGGCCAAGCCCGTCACAAAGGCCCCATAGCGATCCTTGACGCTGACGTCCAGGAGCACCAGGCGGACGTCGCTGCGGATGACCAAGTCCTGCGGAGCGCGCGCGGGCAAGCGGGAAGAAACAGAGGCGGCGCCGGCAACTACCAGGGTTCGAATTGCCGTGCGCCGGTTCATTTAGTTCCCGCCACGATTTAGTGTACGCTAAGCCGTCCGCCGGATGCGAAGCAGGCCGGCCAACGCAAGTAACGACAGGCCGGCTATACCAAACAGAGGATATGAACTTCCGGTCTTAGGCAGCTCGGCTGGGGGAGCGGGCGGAGCTGGCGGATTGGGAGCTGGTTCGGGCGCGGGCGCGGCGGACGGAGCGGGCGTTTCGGTGGGCGCGGGAGCCTCGGGCGCTGTCGCTTCCGGTGCGGGAGCGGGAGGCGCGGGAGCAGGCGTCACCTCGGCACTGGGAGCGGGGGCCGGCGCGGGAGCCGCAGCCGAAGCAAGCATATAGTGTGTGTTCGGATACGGGAACTCCTCGCCCATTCCGTCTCCGGGATAATACCAGGCGCGCAGAGCCTTGGCGGTTCCGGGAGGTGTTTCCCAGAACGTGAACGTGGATTTGTCGGGATCGTGCACGCGGTACCGGGGAACCGTGAGGTAGGTGCCGAGAATGTGGGTTTCATCGCGATTGAAAAGCTCGACGATGTGCCGGTTGGAATCGGACTCTTGCAATTCAAGGACATACTGACCGGGTTTCAAAACCGTGTCCTTGACTTGTATGGTTTGTTTCACTGTAAGGAGGGTCCGCTTGTTATAGTCGTTGGCCTTCGCACGGGGTGCGGAGGCAGTTACCGCGAATGCGATTGCGGCAACCGAAAGTACTGTTGGCAAATTCCTGAATGACTGTTTCATGGCTAATGGTCCTTTCGTAAGATGCCACCCCAATTCGGGGCTCGGGATGGCCTTACGGTATGACATAGAAGCAAGCGCCGGGCCATTGCGGATAACTGTTTAGATTCTCACAGCGCTGATCTTAAATAACAGCCCGGTAGAAAGCTCCAAACCGCCGGCGGCCTCCTCAATTTGACTTTCGACAGCCCGTGGGGGCTGTCACTGGATTGGCCATTTGCTCCCTGAATGGCGGGCTGAAGCGCACCCCACGGTAGGGCGGGCTTTAGCCCCTCAACGACAGCCCGTCAGGGCTGTCAGAGATGGACGGGGCGCACTATCGCGCGACAAGGTTGTAGTTTTTGCCCGGCTAACCTTGCGCAAGTTGCATAGGTGCGAAGCCCGTGTGCTTACCGTTTTGGGGGTTTCGACTGTTCAGCCCTAGCAACCGGACGCCCATTCCCCCAGAGCGGCTAAGCACCCGTGCGAACCCCTTGTGCTCCTTCACACGCTTCCCTCCGCTATCATTGTGATGAATGTTCCGGAATCTCATATCGCTCTCGCTCGTCTGCGCAGCTTGCGCCGGCGCGCAGACCTACCAGCCCAACTGGGAGTCGCTCGACCGGCGTGCCACGCCGGCGTGGTATATCGATGCCAAGTTCGGCATCTTCATCCACTGGGGCGTCTACTCGGTCCCCGCTTATGCGCCGGTGATTCCCGGCAAACTCGCCTATGCCGAGTGGTATTGGCACGCCATCACCGAAGGGCGAAAGCCCAATGCCGGACCGGTCGACGCCGGCAGTTGGGAGATGCACCAGAAGCTCTACGGCGCCGACTACCCCTATGCCGACTTCGCTCCGCAGTTCCGCGCCGAGCTCTTCGACCCCTCGCACTGGGCCGACGTCTTCGATCGCTCCGGCGCGAAGTATGTTGCCCTCACCTCCAAGCACCACGAGGGCTTCGCGCTCTGGCCCAGCGCGGAGGCCTCCAAAACATGGGGCCGGCCGTGGAATGCCGTGGAGCAGGGCCCGCATCGCGATCTGCTCGGCGATCTCACGAGTGCGGTACGCGCCCGAGGATTGAAGATGGGAATCTACTACTCGCTCTATGAGTGGTACAACCCGCTCTATCTCACCGACAAACCGCGCTATGTGGCGGAACACATGATGCCGCAGTTCAAGGATGTGGTCTCGCGCTACAAGCCGTCGATTGTCTTCAGCGATGGCGAGTGGGACATGACCTCGGAGCAGTGGCGCAGCCCCGAGCTGCTCGCCTGGCTCTACAACGAGTCGCCGGTGAAGGACGAGGTCGCGGTGGACGACCGTTGGGGCAGCGATACGCGGCACAAACACGGCGGCTACTGGACCACCGAGTACACGCCGGGGATGGCCGCCACGGACCACCCCTGGGAGGAGAGCCGCGGCATGGGCTTCAGCTACGGCTACAATCGCGCCGAACGCGTATCGGACTACCACTCCGGCCGCGAGCTGGTGCTGATGCTGGTGGATATTGTCAGCCGCGGCGGGAATCTCCTGCTGGACATCGGCCCCAAGGCCGATGGCTCCATTCCGCCGATTATGGAAGAGCGCCTGCTGCAGATCGGCGCATGGCTGAAGGTGAACGGCGAGGCGATTTACGGCACGCGCCCCTGGCGGCAGGCCAAGCAGTGGACCGCGGGCGCGCAGCCCAAGGTCAGCTACGGCCAGGAGTACAATACGGCCTACGATTTTTCAAAACTGATTGCGGCGCCGCGCGACGGTAATGCCTCTATCGAGGCTTTCTTCACTTCGAAGGGCGATAGCTTCTACGCGATCCTCCCGCGCTGGCCGGGGCGGCATTTCACGCTGAAGGAGTACACCGGCGCCAGGCCTAAGTCCGTCACGTTGCTGGGCGTCGCTTCGCCGGTGCGCTTTCAATCCGCCGCGCACACGGTAACGGTCGACCTACCGGAGCTGCCTGAGGAATTACTGGCGCAGCCCGCCTGGGTACTGAAATTCAGCCGGTGAACGGGAAATCTCCGGACACGATGTCCTGAAAATCCCCCAACTTTTCTGTAGAATCAGCAGCTTACAGGGTTTTCTCAGGACATGATGTCCTGGAAAGTCTTGCACCGCGCCGCCAGAAGGCCCGTGGCCGCGGCAAGGTCGATGTCGGCGATGAGCAACCCTTCTTTGCCGTACGGCTGGTAACTGAGCAGCGTGCCATCGGGCCGCACCACCGCGGAAGTGGTCGGCGAGCCCTCGCTCGCAAAATTCACCGATGCGAAATAGCAGGTATTCTCGGCGGCGCGGCACAACGCGGCCTTCTCATGAAACGAGTTCGCGGGATCGGCGAAAGTCGATGGCCGGTAGCTGCCCGGTTCCGCCAGGTGAAAATGAGGGTGAAACACGATGTGCGCGCCGCGCCGTGCGGCCCAGCGGACGGTTTCCGGATAGCGCCAACCCTCATGGCAGATCGCGATGCCGAATGTCAGCGGACCGGCCTGGAAAACCCGCCGCGTGGAACCGGGCGCGTAGGTTGTCTCCTCGGAGGGGTCCAATTGGACTTTATCCTGCAAACCGGCGATAGTGCCGTCCCGATTGACGACCAATGCGGTGATGAACAAAGCGCCATCGGCGATGCGTTCGGTGCCCAGAATCACCGCGATGCCGGCCTTCGCGGCAGCCCCGGCGATGGCGGACCACGCGCGTTCGAGGAATGCCGGGTCGGGTTCTGCCACCTGTTTCCCCAATCCCCGATAGCCGGGAACGAAGCATTCCGGGAAGCAGACGATGCCGGCGCCCTCGGTGGCTGCCTGGCCGATGGCTTGCTCGGCCAGGGCGACTGACTCCTCGGGGGTCGCCGGGAAACGGAGATTCGCGAGAGCGATTCTGAATGTGTTCATTGGATCTTTTCCGATTCTATACGACGAACGGCCTGGCGGTGAAGCAAAAGACATTAGCCGCCGATGAACGCCTATGAACGCCGATGAAACAAGAGTTCTTCTTATCGGTGCTTATCCGTAACGCAAGGTCGTAATAACTTGCAGAAATCCAGGCCACTAAGACGCCGACACCCCCGTACCACTTTACTTTTGTTTTTCTCCGCGTCTCCGGGTCTCCTAAGAAACAAAATCCTCGATTTGCTGGAAATAAAGGGCTTCGCTTTCTGCGCGTTCCAGCCCGGGCACGCTCCGTCAAGACTCTGTTTCTTCCCCGCCAAACAGGCCACGCCAGTTCGAGGCTCTGCGGTGAATATCTTCTTTGCTTGCGGCTATGCCGCGCTCCGGAGATTGGCCATTTGCCCCCCTGGAATGGCGGGCTGAAGCCCGCTCCACCACCGGATCAAGGCGTCTTGGGTGGGGTGGGCTTTAGCCCGCCCATGCTTGCGGCTATGCCGCGCCGCGTTCATCGAGAACCGAAGCCACTGAAACGCCGATACCCCGGGCCTATACCCCTCCGTGTCCTCCGCCACCTCTGTGCCCTCCGGTTTTGACTTTGTATTCCTCCGTGTCTCTGTGTCTCCTAAGAAACAAAATCCTCGATTTGTTGGAAGTGAAGATCTTCGGTTCTGCGCGTTCCAGCCCACGCACGCTCCGTTAAGACTCTGTTTCTTCCCCCCACCAAACAGGCTACGCCGGATCGATGCTCTGTGGTGAACCTTGTTTTGGTTACGGCTATGCCGCGCGGTGTTTGCTCGGCCGTCACAACCTGGATGCCAGAAATTCGTCCAGCTTTCGCTTGTCGCCCGCGGCAATCAGTTCGACCACGCCATCCCGGTAGATGGCGGCGAGTTTCTCCCGAATCGCCGGACCTTTCCAAGCGAGCGCTATCATTCTCTTCCGCAATTCACTAAAAAGCCCGACCAGTTCCCCGTATTCCGGCCCGTACCGTCCCTCGAGTTCCTCGCGGAGGATGCCGGAAAGCGAAGGACAACCTCCATCCGTCGTGATACCGATCGTCAGGTCGCCGCGGGACACCGTCGCCGGAACAATAAATGTGCATAATGCCGGGACATCGACCACGTTCACCAGGACATTGCGGGCCGTGGCGTCTCTCGAAACCGCCACATTGACGTCATTGTCATCGGTGGCCGCAATCGCGACGAAGGCATCGCCGATATCGTCGGCCCGGTACGGCCTCCAGTGCGCCCGAATTCGTCCCTGCTCCGCCAGCGTCACAATCCCCTCGCAGGCGCGCGGGGCCACCACCGTCACATTGGCCTTCGCCGCCAGAAGATCCAGCACCTTTCGCCTTGCCACCTCACCGCCGCCGACGACAAGCGCTGCCCTGCCCTTCAGGCTTAGGTTCACCATGTACCCCATGGCTAAATTATCGCTTGCTCGCGGGGTGTGCCGGAACGCTCCCTGTCCGCAGCACTGCCGCAAGATCTTCGAACACCGCGGCCGCGAGCGATAGACGGCGCAGTTTTTCGATGGTCCGCTCGAAGTTGTAGGGCACCGACGCAAGCTCGATCTTTCCGTCCTGCCAAATGGCGTAACATGCCTCCGCGCGGCCGTGTTTGGGCTGCCCCACGCTGCCGGGATTGACGATCAGGCGTGTCGACACGGCACGCTGGAACGGCTGGTGCGTGTGACCGACGAGCTGCACATCGACGCCCGGTTCCACCGCGTCAGCCAGCCATAAAGGCGACTCCTGCCGGCGATATTCGAACAGCGGATCCGCGGGGGCCGCGTGGCACATCAGCACCTGGAGACCATCCGCCGCGGCGGTAGCCGTCAACGGAAGATCCCGCAGGTAACTCCGGAGTTCCTCGCTCACCACCGAGCGCGAATAGCGGCGCGTTTCGTCGGCCATCGAACGAAACGCGGCGGAACACCGCGGGTCTTCATCGAAGCCCACCGCGTGATCGTGATTGCCGCGGACCACCACCGAGGCCTTTTCGCGCACGAATTCGACCACTTCCACGGGATTGGGGCCGTAGTTCACCAGATCGCCGAGAACCCAGAGCCGGTCGAAATCCTTGGGCAGCGCTTCCATTGCTTCCAGGTTCGCGTGAAGGTCGGAAACAACCAGGATCTTCATGTCCGAACTGCAATCATACCTTGACTTCGTTTGCCCGGCTCCTGGTAAGACATGCTTCAGTTTGTCCAGGCGAGCGGAGCCCGCCCCACCGCAGGATCAACGCGTCTTGCCCGCCCGGCTGCCACACTTTGCTTTTGGAGACCCGTTTGACTGCTGTTCTCTCGCTCCTGCTCGCGATCGGTGCGGTAGAGGAACTGGTTCAACATATCGATGACCAGCGGCTCCCGGATCAGGCGGATGGCTCTCTCGGAGTACTCCGCAGTGGATTGCGCGAACAGGCGAAAGCGGCCCCGATTGATAAACGGCCCCAGGAGCACGGCGCCGGCCAGGGTCCAGAGCGCGCCGCGCCGGGTGGTGCGAGTCCGCATCTGAGTAAGTCTGTCAGGTTGCCGCTGGCAGGCTGCCGGTTTAGGCCACGATAGGGATAAGTTAGTTACCTACAGACCCGGGAAGTCTCGACTGCTGGCCGGTGGGGCGGACTTTAGAGGAACTTGCAAAACTCCGTCCACAACCCGGCAGGCTGAAGCCTGCCCCACTAAGAAAGGCCAAACTCCAGGGGCGGGCTTCAGCCCGCCATAACTTCGGTGTGAGAATCTAAGCTGGCCGCCGCGCCACGATCTCGAAATTGCTGCCCCGCCGGCGTACCCACTCCCGCTGCAACAACCAATCGTCCAATTCACGCGCCAGCCCGTAGCCCCAACCCCATCCCGGAAACAGACCGGCCAACGGCGTCGACCCGAAATCGTACATTTCCACCCGCGCATCCAGGCCCGCTTCGGTAAACAGCCGGCACGCCGCTTCCGGTTCCAGTTCGCGCTCGTCGGGAGTTTGGTAGCGCTTCATCATCCAGGGAACCAGCAGACGCCCCAGAGCGCCCGAAAGCCGGCGCCGGCTCGGGTCGAGCGAATAAAACGTGCCGCCGGGAACCAGCCGCTCATGCAACTGCCGCGGCAGTTCCGCCAGCGCGTCATGCGCCAAATGATGCAGGAAGAAAATTGCCATCGCCACGTCGAATCGGCCATCCGCATCGCTGCCTTCTTGGAAGCGCACGTTACGGATCTCCAGCCGTTCGGCATCGGCCCGCGCCTGCCGGATGGCCGCGGGCGACAGGTCCACGCCCACGACTTCCGCCACGTAAGGCGCCAGCAGCAGTTCGGTATCGCCGATGCCGCACCCCAGGCTCAGCACTCGCGAGTCTTTCCCCGCGCCGGTCAAATGCAGGATGCGCGCCACTATATGGCAGCGCAGCAGCCGCACCGCGGGGCGCGCAAAGTGCTGCTGCGCAAACCCCGAATAGAGCTTTTCGTGGTACTCGAGTTCCCGCTTGAGAACCTCGGGGTCGGCCATCAGGACTTCCGGGGCGAGCCGCGGAAAGCGTGCCAGGTCACCGCGAGCGAGGCCGCCAGCAGCGACCCGTCGCGCAACAGGGTCCACTTGGAGATGGGATCGCCCGGCCCGAAGCAGCCGCAGTCGATCTGCTGGCCGGCGATTTTGGCGTGTACCATGGCCGCAAAGAAGACCATCAGCAGCAAAGAGACCAGCGTCGATGGAATGCGTGGCCAGAAACCCACCAGCAGCCAAAGGCCGATCGCGACTTCCGCCGCGGGCAAAGTCCGCGCGAGCAGCACCACCAGACCGTACGGGAGCAGATGGTAGGAATCGATACCCATGGCGAACAGCGCCCAGGGATCGCGCAGCTTGAGATAGCCGGCGTAGGCGAACACCGCGCCCAGGATCACGCGCAACGCTATCAGCGTCCAGCGTACCGGCTTACTTCGGTAGGTAAGCATCGATCATCGATTTCAACAAGCGGTAGTCGGTGGCGGGCGGAAGAGCGTACCGCCTGCCGCCGGCAGTCAGGACCATCGTGGGGGTCTGATTGAGCCCCGAATCCGCGGCTTCCTTGTACTCCGCGTCGATTTCCGCCAGGACCCCCGGATCTTTGGCCAGCGCCTGCACCTTCTTCTGGTCCGCGGGCGACGGCAGCGCTGACGCCACTGCAGCCCACACGTTGCCGCCCAGCGCCCACGTGACTTGCTGGGCATAGAGGGCGTCGGCCACCTGTGGGTACTTGCCGATCCGCGCCGCCGCTACCGCGTAGGTGAAGGCCTCGCGGGAATGCTCGTGCCCCTGCCCGGTGAGAGGAAACGCGCGGTCCACAAGATAGACCTTTCCGGGGATCACATAATCCTTCATCAACTGGGGCAACATTTCCTCGTGGAAGTGCTTGCAGTGCGGGCAGGTGAAATCGCTGAAAAGTTCGATCCGTACCGGAGCCGTGGGGCTGCCCACAGCTCTGTTCTTGTCCACTTCCGGAACCGCCGCCAAGCAGGGCAGCAACACCATCAACACAGCCGCGTAACGCTTCATATGGTTATTGTATCTTTCCTTATTTCTTCAACAGGGCATCGAGATATTGCTTGAACAGATCGTAATTGATGGGCCCCTTCACGATCTCGCTTCTGCCGTGCGCGGTCACCCAAAAAGCAGGTGTGGACGGCACTGGAACGGCCTTGCCCTCTTCGATGTCCGTGTCAATTTCCTTTTGCACTTGGGGCGACTTCAAAAGCGCTTTCACGGTTTTCTGCTCGGTGGGGGTCAGCACGCTGTCCGCGACGGCTTCCACGTTGCCCGCGGCGGCGATGGCCGCCTGCTGCGCGAACAGCGCGTCCGCCACTTTCTGGTACCGCCCCACCCGCGCCGCGGCACAAGCGTACTCCGCGCAGGCGCGGCCGTAGGGATGCATTGGCAGGGGAAAGTAACGGTAAATCACGTACGCTTTCCCCGGCACCACGTAGTCCGTCATGATGCGCTGAAAGTCATTATCGTGAAAATATTTGCAGCCGGGACACTGGAAATCGCTGAATACTTCGATGGTCACCGGCGCCTTGGAACTGCCGAACGTGTTGTCGTCGATGTTGGCCGTGGATCCCGCCATCAGAACCCATGCGGCAATCAGCCCCAGGGAGACCCGCTTCACAGGCTTCATTGTATTCCTCTCGATCGGTTGTGGTGGCGCAAGTTTCCTTTTTTCAATATAACAACACCACCCGGTCGAGTTTTGTGACAGGCACACGAACGCACCTGCTACCTGGCGGGCTCAAGAGGAACTTGCCAAATTCCGGGAAACCGTTTGCTGGCGCGCGCGGCTCGGAAGGCGTACACGGAAGGGAAAGCATCTACCGAGCCGGGCCCAGAGGGCACCCGTGAGGGAGCCGTCGCGGCTCTGTAAGCACCCGCCATTCAATGTGCTTCTACGGAGCCGCGCGCGTCAGCAAGCGGATTCCGGAATTTTGCAACTCCCTCCGCAGACCGCCGGACGACCGCGAACGGGCGCTCTCCCAGGACATCATGTCCTGAAATCGAGGGGTACTGTTCTTTAGAATCAATTACTTATCGATTTTTCTCAGGACAAGTTGTCCTGGCGAAACGGTCTCTTCACGCTCCGCTCACCGCGATGCGCGCCGCAGCCTCGCTGCCAAACGCGGCCTTCAGACGCTCCAGCGTGAGGGCGATGGCTTGCGGAGCCAGGTCGATTCCCACCCACGCGCGGCCGCAGCGCTGGGCGGCCACCAGCGTGGTGCCGGAGCCGCAATAAGCGTCGAGCACCGTGTCGCCAGGGCGGGAACAGGCCGCCACAATGCGGAGCAACAGCGCTTCCGGTTTCTGCGTGGGATAACCCGTGCGCTCCGCGGCTGAGGCCTGCAGCGAATTGATGTCGGCCCACCAGTCTTCGGGAAGCTTGCCCTCGTCCAGGTAGTACTTGTAATAGCGGGCCACTCCGTGGGAGTTTTTGGTGCCGTATACCAGGCGGTATTTGCGCCCGTCTTCGCCGGTGAGCAGGCGGCCGCCGAAGCTGCGCGTGCCGCTGCGCATCTCCGCGCGAACGGCGCCCGGGTCGAAATAGCAGCGGCCCGACTTGCCGTAGAAGAAAATGATATCGTGCTTGCGGCCGAACCACTTCCGGCTGCGGCCGCCATGGCTGTAACACCACACGATCTCGTTGCGGAAACCGCCGCCGGGCGCGCAGAATACGGCGTCGAGCAGCAGCTTGAGGTAGTGGCTGGCGGTGGGGTCGCAATGCAGGAACAGACTGCCGGTGGGCCGCAATACGCGGGCGATCTCCGTAAGGCGTTGCGCCACGCTTACCAGATAGGCCAGCAGGCTGCCTCGCCCTACCGCCGGCTCCAGCCCATCGAGCAAAGGCGCCAGTTTCGGCGGATGAGGGCCGCGGCGGATGGATTCGAAACCGGTTTGGGCGGCCGCATCCCACGTCCAGGTATCGGTAAATGCCTGCGCCTGTTGGCGCGCCTGGTAGTTGCGTTTGGAATGGAACGGCGGATCGATGTAGCACAGATCGACGGATTCATCCGCCAGGTGATTGCGCATCACCTCCAGGTTGTCGCCGCAAAATAGCCGGTTTCCTTCCGCCATGGTCTTCCAGCGTACCAGCCCTCCCGCTTGGGTTGGAATCGTGGTTAAATAGTCCCGAACGAAGTATGCAATCCCGCGAGGCGGTGCGCCCAGGCGCTGCAACGTTACCACGCGGGAATGAGGAGATTCGATGTTCGCGAAAATGTTGTTGACAGGCTTTGCGGCGGCAGCTCTGGCCCTGGCGCAAGGGCCGCCCGGCGGTGGAGGCATGGGCCCTCCCGGTGGGATGGGCGGCGGCGGTGGAAACATGGGCGGCGGGAACATGGGCGGCGGAATGGGCGGACCGATGGGTTACCATCCGAAAGAATCCAAAGCCGAGCTGATGGCCAAACGCCTCAAACTGACCGACGAGCAGCGGTCGGAAGTCAACACCATTCTCGATGCGACACACAAAGATGCCGCTTCGGTCATCCAGCAGGTCCTGAAGAGCCGCCAGGACGTAGCGAACGCCATGGTCAATAACAAGAGCGAGGCGGAGATGGCGCCTCTTGTAAAGGCGTTGAGCGATGCGCAATTCCAGATGACCGGCGTCGAAGTCAAGACATTCCAAAGGATTGTGGCCCTTCTGAAACCGAACCAGGCGTCCAAGGCCCCCGAGGCCTTCGACCTGATGGCGGATATCTTCCTGCCGCAAGGCGGCGGCAGGGGAGGCGGCAGATAAGGGGAAAACATATGCTGAAGAAATTATTGTTAGCCGGTCTGTTCTGCGCCAGTTTGGCGCTGGCTCAGGGCGGCGGCTACGGCGGCGGCAAGAAAGGCGGCGGCGGAGATATGGGCGGACAAATGGGTGGTCCTCCCGCGTTCACCAAGTTCGACCAGATTGCCAACGCTCTGAACCTGGACAAGGACCAGCGGAAGACCGTGCGGAGCATCCTCGATGACGGCGCCAAAGAGGCCACCCCCCTCCGCGATCAGATCAGTAAGAGCCGGATCGCGGTGGGCGAGGCCGTCGCCGCGAACAAGAGCGAGGACGAACTCAAACAAGTGGCCAGAACGTGCAGCGATTTGGCCGCTCAACTGACGGAGTTAGAGCTGAAGACCTTCGCCAAGGTTTTCGGAACCCTGGACGACGCTCAAAAGAAGAATCTGCCAGCTCTGGGCCGCGTCCTGTCCCTGATGAACGATATCTACCACACCAAGAACTGGAACGGAGAATAAGGGCGCGCCGGCCGGGGTAGTTTCCGTCTCCGGGTCAGATCCCTTCGCCTTTGAGGCGAACAGCCTCTAGCGGGTAACACCTTTGTGGGGGGACGCCCTCTGGACCGGACCAGAGGGTCCGCCCCGCCAATGCAAGCTGCCGCCTACTTGAGGCGACTTTCAGTCGCAAGCCCGACCTGCCTGCCGGATTTAAGTCGGTAGTGGTTTGGGGTACTCTAGCCTTTAATGGCGCCGATTCTGATGGAATGCCCCGCCGCCGGCAAGAAGCTCCGCAACGACCGCGATGCCGTCGAGTTGATCGGCGAGGCGCTGCATGCCGGCGCCGGGATAGTGGCGATTCCGGTGGAGCGGTTCGATGCGGATTTCTTCCGCCTGCGCACCTGCATTGCCGGCGAATTCATTCAGAAATTCGTCACGTATGGCGTGCCTCTGGCCATTGTCGGCGACATCTCCGCGCACCTGGCTGAAAGTTCCGCGCTGCGAGACTTCGTGTGCGAAGCGAATCGCGGCCAGCATGTCTGGTTTTTGGCCAGCCGGGAGGAACTCGATCGGCGACTGTTGACAGCCGGCTAGATTAGACTCACGCGGAGCCACACCCGCCACGCGGAAATAACGCATCAAGACGCGGACCTGCTTGCCGGCGACCCCGGGGTCTCCCCGAACCCGGTGCGCCAGGATAGACTGCGGAGACGGGATATTCTGCACATTGCGCGAGTTCCCCGGCTTTCGCGATAGTTTGCGCGGCGTTTAGGCGGCGGGCGCAATCAGGCGATTGGAATCGTCGAAAAGCCAGCCGCGGGTCAGCCCCACCGATTTCCCGGTATGAAGCTTACCGCTCGTTCTTATAGATGCGCCCGTGCTTCATTACGAACGCCACGTGCCGCACGGCGGTAATATCGTCGAGGGGATTGCCTTCCACCGCCACTATGTCCGCCTCCATTCCCGGAGCGAGCGAGCCGATCTTATCGGCCATCCCCAGCGATTCGGCCGCTACCGAGGTACCGGTCATCAGCGCGTCCATGGGCGTGTCGCCTCCGTCCTTCACGCGATAGATGAACTCCTCGGCGTTGCGGCCGTGGGCGCCGGCCACCGCGTCGGTGCCCAGCACGATTTTAAGGTGCAGTTTGCGCGCTCGCTTGTAGACGTCGGCCACCAACGGGATTCCCTTTTCCATGGCCGCGAAGCCCTCCTCGTTGTAGTTGCCGATGCCCAGAAATTTCGCCTTGTTCTCCAGGTAATTGTGCAGCACTAGAAAATTCGGGTCGAAATAAACCCCGCGCTCTTGCATCAATTGCAGCGTCGCGTCATCCAGGAACGTTCCATGTTCGATGGAGGTGCAGCCCCCCAGAACCGCGGCCCGCGCGCCATCCGACGCGTGCGCGTGCACGATCGTGCGCAAGCCTTGCGCCTTGGCCTCGCCGCAAGCCGCGTCGATCTGTTCCACCGTGGCGGTCATCTTGCCGCCGTCGCGGATGCTCGCCGTGGCGAACAGTTTCACCAGATCGGCGCCCTCGGCCTTATATTGCTGCACCAGGGAGCGGATGTGCTCCGGCGTGCCCGAATTCTCGGTGATCTGGTGCAGCGACGTGAGAATGCGCGGGCCGGGGATGGCGCCGGATGCGATCATGTCTCGCAGGTCGCCGTCCTGAGGCGCACCCACGCTCTGCACGGTTGTGAATCCGCCCATCAGCGTGGCGTAAGCATTGGCCGCGGCGTACAACGTGGCCTGCGCCGGGGTGGTCTTGCCGCCGCGTCCGGGGCCCTGCTCCAAGCGGCCGTCTTTATTGAAGTACCAGGTGATGTGGACGTGGGTATCGATCCAGCCCGGCATGACCGTGAGACCGCTCAGGTCCACCGTGGGCTTCTGGTTGGCGGGACCGATACGCGTGATTTTACCCGCCTCGATGACGATCTCCTGGTTCTTCAGGACGTGGCCTTTGCCGTCGATCAGGGTGCCGGTCCTGATCACCGTGGGTTGCGCCACGGCCAGCGCGGCGAGGAAGGAAAGAGCGAAGCAGTTGCGGAGCATGGCAGTCTTCTCGTCGAACCAGCTTATCGCGTTCTTCGAGCGCTTAGAATGGAAGTTCCCATGAGGACTTCCTATCGCCTGATCCTTACAATTTGTTTACTGATTGTCTCGGCCGGCTGTTCCATCAAGAAAGTGGCCGTCAACAAGCTCGGTAACATGCTGGCATCCAGCGGTACCACCTTCGAGAGCGACGAAGATCCGGAACTGGTGGCCGCCGCCATTCCCTTCGGGCTGAAGCTCTACGAAGGACTGCTGGAGGAATCGCCCAAGCATACCGGCTTGCTTCTGGCCGCCGCGTCGGGATTCACCGAGTACGCTTACGCCTTCGTCGACCTGAAAGCCGAGGAGGCCAAGGAAGAGAGCGTCGATAAGGCCAACGAGTTGCGCGAACGCGCCCGCAAAATGTATCTACGGGCGCATGGGTACGGCATGCGCGGCCTCGAATCCAAGTACCCGGGCTTCGGCGCCGCGCTCGATAACGACGCCGCGAAGGCGCTCAAGCGCGTGCGCAAAACCGAAGTGCCTCTCCTCTATTGGACCGCGGCATCGCTGGGGCTGGCCATTTCCAGTTCCAAAGGCAGCCCCGAAATGATCGGGCAGTTGCCGTTGGTGGAGATGATTGTCAATCGCATTGTCGAGTTGGATGAGACATTCGACGGCGGCGCGGTCCCGGAGTTCCTGATCACCCTGGAAGCGGCCCGCAGCGGCGTCAAGCTGGAGGATCAGGAAGCGGCCATGCGCCGGCACTTCGACCGGGCCATCGAAATCTCAAAGGGCAAGCGCGCCGGCACCTACGTCTCGTTCGCTGAAAACGCCGACGAACCCTCGCAGAACGCCGCCGAGTTCAAATCCATGTTGGAGAAAGCGCTGGCTATCGATGTGGATGCCGACCCCTCGACGCGCCTGGCCAACGTCATCGCCCAGCGCCGCGCGCGCTGGCTGCTGGCCCACCAGAGCGACCTGTTCCTGGAGCCCCCGCCTAAAGCACAATAGAAGTATTGATATGACATCCAGAATTATTTCATTCGTGTTACTGGTGTGCGGCCTCGCGGTGGGCGTCCGCGCCCAGCAAATCGATATCAAAATGGCCACGCTCGCGCCCAAGGATTCGCCGTGGTGCGACGTGCTGGTCCGCATGGGCGAACGCTGGAAGGCCATCTCCAACGGCAACGTCAAGCTCACGCTTTATGCCGGCGGCGTGATGGGCGACGAGCCCGACACGGTCAACAAGCTGCGCGTGAAGCTGATCCAGGCGGTGGCGCTCACCGGCGCGGGCATGGGCGAGATCGAAAAAGGCGTTGCGGCTTTGCAGATCCCGCTGATGTTCGACTCCTACGAGGAGCTCGATTACGTGCGCGACCGCATGGCGCCGCAGCTCGAAAAGCGCATCGAGGCCAATGGCTTCGTGGTGCTCAACTGGGGCGATGCCGGATGGGTCTACTTTTTTTCCAACAAGCCCATGCCGCGCCTCGACGATCTGCGCAAGCTCAAAATGTTCAGTTGGGCCGGCTCCAACGATGAGCTGGAACTATGGAAGGCCAATGGCTTTCACCCCGTGGCGCTGGCCGCCACCGACATCCAGATGGGGCTCAAGACCGGCCTCATCGACGTGATTCCCACCACGCCGCTCTACGCCCTGTGGAACCAGTGCTTCACCCTGGCCAAATACATGACCGACATCAAATGGGCTCCGCTGGTGGGCGCCACGCTGGTTTCCAAGGCCGTCTGGGACAAGATTCCCGAAGCGCAGCGCGGCCCCATGCTGCAGGCGGCGCACGATTCCGGCCAGGAACTGCGCAGCAGCATACGAGGCATGGGAGACAAGGCGATCGGCGTGATGACCGGCGGATTGCCCGGCAAGAAGATGGACAAACTGACGGTAATCCACGCCGACGATTCGACCGTCGCCGATTGGCGCAGGCGGACCGAAGCTGTCTACCCGAAGATGCGCGGCAAGATCATTCCCGAAGATCTCTTCGACGAAGCCCGACGGCTGCACGAAGAGTATCGCGCCAAAGCCAAGGGCGGCAAGTGAAGCTGGGCCGCGCATTCGCAATCTCCGAAAGGGCCGTGGCTGTGGCGGCGCTCTCGCTCATGGCGCTGCTGCCGGTGGCCGAATTGCTGGCGCGTTATACCGGGCTCAACGGGGTGCCCGGCTCCACGGCGTTCGTGCAGCATCTCACTTTGTGGGTGGCTTTCCTGGGCGCCGCGCTGGCCGCCGCGTCCGATCGGCTGCTCTCGCTTTCCGCCAACACATTCCTGCCGGAGAAATGGGCCGCGCCGGTGCGCGTGGCCGGCAGCGGACTCACCGCCGCTATCGCTGCCGGCTTGTTCTGGGCCAGTTGGCAGTTCGTGCTCTCGCAGCGCGATGGCGGCGGAATTCTGGCGCTGGGCATCGCCAAGTGGGTAGTGCAGCTCATCATGCCCTACGGCTTCCTCATGATCGCCATCCGCGCCGTGTGGGGCGCCGGTCCGCGAAATGTGGACCGGATTGGCGCCGCTCTTTTCCTTCTGATCCCTCTGGCGCTGTATTTCGCTCCCCAGCCGCAAGGCCCCACGCTGCTGTGGATCGGGATCCCGGTGATTCTCGCCGGCGCCGTCTTCGGCCTGCCCATCTTCGCCACTCTGGGCGGCATCGCGCTGCTGCTCTTCTGGAACGCCGGGCTGCCGGTGGCGTCGGTGCCGGTGGAGACGTACCGCCTGGTGGCCTCGCCCGTGCTGCCATCGCTGCCGTTGTTCACGCTGGCGGGCTACCTGTTGGTGGAAGGCGGCGCCGCGGCCCGGCTGCTGCGCGTCTACACCGCGCTATTCGGATGGCTGCCCGGCGGGCTCGCCATCACGACGGCCGTTGGCTGCGCCATCTTCACGTGGGCGGGCTCCGGCGTGACGATTCTCTCCATGGGCGGCTTGCTGCTGCCCATGCTGATGAAAGCGCGCTACCCGGAGAAGTTTTCCATCGGGCTGATCAACGGCTCAGGCTCCCTGGGGCTATTGTTCCCGCCCAGCCTGCCGGTGATTCTCTATGGGATCTATTCGCAAACAGCCATCAGCACATTGTTCGTCGCCGGATTCGTCCCCGGCCTGATGATGGTGGCGATGGTTTCCGCCTGGGGTGTACAGCGAGCCATGCGGAGCGGCGTGGAGCGCGCGGCTTTCTCTTTCTCCGACGCGCGAAAAGCGATCTGGGAGGCGAAGTGGGAGCTCGCGGTCCCGTTCATCGTCCTCATTGGCTTGTTCAGCGGCTTCGGCACACTGGTGGAAGCCGGCGCCATCACGGTGATTTACGTTTTCATCGTGGAGTGCCTGGTTTCTCCCGGTTTTTCGGTGCGCCGCGATTTTCCCCGCGTGACGATCGAGTGCGTCACGGTAGTTGGCGGCGTGCTCATGATCATCGGAGTGGCCGTAGGATTGACCAGTTACCTGGTGGCGGCCGACGTGCCCACCATGCTGATCGGCTGGGTGGACGCCCACATCCAATCCAAGTACGTCTTCCTGTTGCTGCTCAACCTGGCGCTGTTGCTCAGCGGCACCTTCATGGATGTCTTCTCGGCCATCATCGTGCTGGTGCCGCTGATTACCCCGATCGCCGCGCGCTTCGGCATAGACCCAGTGCAGCTCGGCATTATCTTTCTGGCTAACCTGGAACTCGGCTATCTTACGCCGCCCATCGGCATGAATCTGTGTCTTTCCGCTTATCGCTTCAAGCGGCCCATGACTACGGTCTACCGCGCCACCCTTCCGGTGTACCTGATTTTGCTCTTAGGCGTACTATTGATCACATATGTGCCGCAATTGACTTTGTTGCCGGTAAAGTGGCTGGGACTGTAAGTCCGGCGGCCCATGACTGCGGTCTACCGCGCCACCTTTCCGGTGTACCTGATTTTGATCTTAGTTAGGCGTATTATCAGGTTGCGGAAAAAGGGCATTCCGGGACCGCTCCCTCACGGTCGCGCCTCTGCAAGTGCCTGCAAAAGAACGAGCGCGTTTCTGAGCCGCGCGCGTAAGCAAGCGGTTGAGGGGCTTTTTCCGCAGCCTGCTATTGGATCACATAGGTGCCGCAATTGACTTTGTTGCCGGTCAAGTGGCTGGGACTGTAAGGCGGCGTCAGTCTTCGAAGCTGCCTGTGGTCCCCTGGAAACCGTGCACCGCCTGTTTCAACACCCATTTGATTGCGCGGCCGGCGTGATAGCAATACGCCAGGTTGTGATTCAGGGTCGAGAAACAGTGCGGCTGGCAGCCCTGTTTCATGGCCTTCAGTTGTCCGCTCTCGAAATTCGGAGAGCCCGCGACACCCCAATCGTAAGTCGCCGAATACATGGGAAAGCACGGCGCCAGAGTCCCGTCGGTACGGATGATCACGTTGTTTTGACCCGCGCGGCAGTCCCACTCCTGTAGCTTGCCGCGCATGAACGCTTTCATCTCCTGCAGACGGCGAACCGAGTTCACCATCTTATAGCCGGCCCGGTTCTTTTCGATCAGCCAATCGATTGTCTCATCCACGCGCGGCCAGTCTTCACGGGTGATAAACGTCGAATTGCGGCCGTTGTGCTTGAAATCTTTCTGCTCGATCATAGGCGACTCGTTGATATGGTAGTCCGTCGCAAGGCCGGCATCGTGCGCGATTTCGGTCAGCTCCCTCACGTCTTTCAGGTTCAGCCGGGTGATGTTGATATTGAAGAAGACGCTGAACCCGTAAACGTACTGCTTCTTAATCAAGTACTCGAATTGCGGCCGAATCGGATTGAGCGCCTTGGGCAACTCTTTGCGGTCTTCCACCGAATCGACCGCCAGGTTAAAGGTTGCCACGCCCGCATCGCCGAGCCAATCGACGACCTCCTTCCGCATCAGACGGCCATTCGTCGGGACATATACCCAGAAACCGCGGTCAGCCGCGTACGAAGCCACTTGGTGCACAAATTGGGGCCGCAGCAGGACCTCTCCGCCCATCAGGGCCAGCACGCGGCATCCCGTGTCGTGCAGCCAATCGATCGACCGCCTCGCCGTGTCCTCTGTCATGCCTTTGACCCGATTGTCGAAAGCCCAACAGTAGTGACAATCCAGGTTGCATTTCCACTCCGTGAACAGGTACGCGATGATGGGATGGAACTCACCGGTCGTCACGCGGGACCTGATGTACGGGTAGAGCCACCCGCGTAGGGCGCGGCGCACCATGTGAGGAGTTACCCGTTTGCGGTAGGGATTTCCGTCCCGCGGCAGGAACTTGGCATCCGGCTCTACGTCTCCGGCGCGATCGGGGAACTTCGGGAACTTGACTGCCGGCAGTGTTTGCGGCGGTCCGCTGGGGAGTAACGATTGCCGGCGTGTCCCGGCCATCAGGATTTCGTGTACGTTCACATCCACCCGAAAGCGTGTTTCCGGGCTGTCAATTTCTTGAATCTCATCTACTTGCATCGGTTTTGATCTCCTCCTCTCCCTCCTGGGCCTTGAAACCCGCGGCACCCGCAGGCGTTCGCGGCGTAGCCGGATTCCAGCCCTTTCAGGAGGTTCGACGTGCAATTGGCGGACCAGTCTGGATGCACAAATTTTGAACGGAGTAGCGCTTTTTGCTGACGGTATGTCGGCACGTGCCGAACGTTGGGCACGCTCAATGACGATGCGTCTAGTCTGATTTCGAACGCCGCGGGACTGTGCGCAGACGTACAATTTCGGCATAACGAAAAGAGTTTCCGAGAAGGTGTGTGAGTGCACGCCAAGACTGCTTGCGCCGTGCTTGGCCAGCCGCTAGAACAGCAGTACGGAAACCTCGTGCACAAGGTAGACCGCTCGTGGGACCACCCCTAGCCCCAATGCTGTTCACTTAGTACCAACAGACATGGGAAGTCTCGATTGCCGACCCGCGGGCCGGGCTTCGGCCGCCTTCCGCAAGCCATGCAAAACCCGCGGTAGGCGGGCTGAAGTCCGCCCCACGAAAACTCACTTGAACAGCATTGCCCGTAGCCATGGAACGGCAGACGGCTTGTCCTTCTCGTATTTATACGGCCGAAGCCCGCATTATGAGGCACGGGCAGCATGTCTCAGCCTGGAACTGCCCATAGGAAACCGAAGGACAAATCGCGTCCCCGCGCCGGAAGCAGATTGCTGTTCGAGCGATCCTCCCAGTTGCCGGCCCAAGAACGTCTTCACTACCCGGACTGGGAAGCGGCACATAGGGGGATCAGCGTGGGAGGGTGGAGCGGAGCTCGCGCCATCTGTGCGGCCGCGGCCAGGAAGACCGCGGCGGCGTAGCGCGCGCCGGACGGCCGGCGGTGGCGCCAAGGCGCCGGGAGTTGGGTGGGGAAAGGCAGACACTCCTCCGGGTTACCGCGCCACGGGCGTTGCCTGACTCAACAACAAGCGCACCCGCCGCAGAAGTTCGGAGGCCGGAAACGGCTTGGCTAGAACGTTCGCCGACCGGTCCAGGCTGTATTTAGCCAGGGTGTCGCGCGTATATCCGGAGACGAAAAGAACCTTCATATCGGGCCGAACGGGGGCCAACCGTTGGGCCAATTGAGGCCCCGTCATGCCCGGCATCACCACATCGGTGACCAAAACGTGAATCGGCTCCTGGTAGACCTCCGCGATGAGCACGGCTTCTTCGGGGTTCCCGGCTTCCAGGAGTTGAAAACCTTCGCGCGTCAGGTAGCCGTGCAACAGCTTGCGGACGCCGTCTTCGTCATCCACCAGGAGGATTGTGGGAGTGGCGTCTGCGCCTTCGGCGAGCGGACCGGCAACGTCGCTCATCCTCTTGAAAGTGCCGATGCACGGCAGCAACATCTCGAAGGTCGAGCCCGTTCCCGGCTCGCTCAAGGCGCTTATGTAGCCGCCACCCTGAACCACGATACTGTGGACGATGGACAGCCCCAGTCCGGACCCGCGTCCGAACTTCTTGGCCGTAAAGAAGGGTTCGAATATCCGGGCGAGAGTGGCCTGGTCCATGCCCTCGCCTGAATCGACGAACCGGAGGCGTACATATTGTCCCGGACGATAGAGACGCCCCTCCAGGCTATCGGCGGCAATCTCCACGGTGCGGCTCTCAATGCGCAGCTCACCGCCCCGTTCCATGGCGTCGCGCGCGTTGAGCGTGAGGTTCAACAACACTTACTTGAGCTGATTGGGATTGCCACGGACGAAGCCCGCGGGTGAGCCGAGGTCCGTGGTGAGGCAAGACGCCTTCCCGAGCGTGTGGGAGAGTAGCGGCTGCATCTCGCAGATCGCTTCGTGGATGTTGAGAACCTCCGTCGGCGCCGCATCGCGGCGGCTCAGGGTCAACAGTTGGCTGCTGAGGAAAGCGGCGGTGGAGGCCGCCTGCTTGATTTCGAGCACCTCCTCCCGGTCGCTGCCGGAGAGCCGGGCGGCTAGTTCCTCAGCGTATCCGAGAATGACCATGAGCTGGTTATTGAAGTCATGCGCCAGCCCGCCGGCCATGGTGGCGATAGCTTCCATGCGTTGCGACTGCGCCAGGCGGCCCTCCATCTCCTGGCGGGTCCGGACGTCCCGTAGCACCACGATGGAACCCAGCACCTGGTCGCCCGCGCGGTTCTCGAACCACTCGATCTCGACGGGAAGGCGGATTCCGGTCCTGGAGATGAGGGTGCAACGGCGGCTCTCTCCCGGGAGAAGACCGAAGACCGGGTTCTTTACCGGCCGCGTTTGCGATTCTTCGAACAGACCAAGAACGTTCATCAACTGGCGCCCATGAGCGTCGCCGCTCGACCAGCTTGTCAGTTGCTCGGCCACGGGGTTCATAAAGACGATTTCGCCGTTAACGCCAGTGGCGACGATGCCATCCCCCACGCTGCGGAGGGTGGCTGCAAGCCAAGCCTCGCTGGAGCGCAAGCGGCGTTCCATCTCGCTCTTGTAGATGGCGATCTGCACAGCGCTTCGCAGGTTGGCATCCCCGACCGGCTTCAAAACGTAGCCGAAAGGCTCGGTCAGCTTGGCCCGGTCGACGGTTGCGTGGTCGGAATGGGCGGTCATATAAAGGACCGGCGTTCCGCATTCGGCCTTCAATGCCGCGGCTGTGGCAATGCCATCCATGTCGCCCTGGATGCGGATGTCCATCAGCACCAGGTCGAAAGGCGTGGATCGGGCGCAGCGGAGGGCTTCTTCTCCCGACTGAGCGATGGCCGGCACGGAGTACCGCAAGCGCTCGAGCCGCATTTGCACGTCGGCGGCAATCAGTCCTTCGTCTTCCACCACCAGGATCTGCTTCTTCGTCTGTTCCGCAAGCAGCATGTTTGCCCCCCGAATGGCCGTCCATTCAGTCTGCGCGATCCCGCGAGTCCCAGTGCAAGAGTATCGGGGGCATATTCGAAAATCTCAGTTATTTCGCCGGCAACGCCGCTCACAGACCGTGGAGCAGCTTCTCCAGCGCGGCCTGCTCCATTCCCTCGATATCCACGATCTTCACGCGGCTGCTTGCGCCGGTCACGATGCGAACCCTCGCTCGCGGGACGTTCGCCAACTCGGCGAAGAAGCGTAGGCATTCGGCGTTCGCCCGGCCCTCCACCGGGGGCGCGGCCAGATCGAGCTTCCAGGCGTCGCCCAACCGGCCCGCGAGGGCCGACCGCCTGGCTCGCGGATGCACCTTTACCGTGATACGCGCCATAACACTTTGGCCCGCAAGTTCGCCACGCCCGCGGCCACCCTGGTGTCCACCACGTCGAACGCGATGGCATCGTCCAGCCAGTCGTGGCTCGACCCGTCGGCGTTCTGGGTGGCCACGGTCAGGGTGTACGACTGCGGCGTCAGCCAGCATTCGATGGCGAAATCCACTTCGAGCTCGTCGCCCGGCTGAAAATCGCCCAGCGCGGCGTGTTCGATGCCGGTGTTGGTGCCGTAGACGTCCATCCCGATGCGGGTGCGGATGAGGATTCCGACCATGGGATCGGTGCGCGGCTCAAGAAAACGCGACCGCACCCGCACGGTGACGCGCTCGCCGCTGGCCACCGAGAGCGCCGTCTCGCCGCGCGAATTGAGCAGCCTCACGTCGAGGATTTCGCTGGCGCCATCGCCATGGCGGAAACTGGAGCGGATGCGCTCCTGCTTTCTGCCGCCGGGGTCCTGTTTTTCGAGCACCAGCCCGATATAGCGGTTGATCACGTCGCTCGGCCGGCCCTGGGCTTCGATACGGCCGCGATATAGCAGAATCGCGCGGTCGGAGAGTTGTTTGACCAGGCCCAGATCGTGAGAGACGAACAGCACCGTTACTCTGCGCTCGCGCAGTTCCTGAAATTTGCGCACGCAGCGATTGGCGAAGACCGCGTCGCCCACGGCCAGCGCTTCGTCCACGATGAGGATCTCGGGATCCACGTGGATGGCCGTCGAAAAGGCGAGCCGCACGTACATGCCGCTGGAGTACTCCTTCACCGGCCGTTCGATGAATTCGCCGATTTCGGCGAAGGCCTCGATCGAGGGCATGGACCGGTCGATTTCCGCGCGGCTCAGCCCCAGAAGCTCGCCATTGAGGTAGACGTTTTCGCGTCCGGTGAATTCCGGATTGAAGCCGGCGCCCAGTTCGAGCAGCGCGGCGATGCGTCCGCGGGTCACCACCCGTCCGGTGGTGGGCTGCAGAATGCCGCTGACGATTTGCAGCAACGTGCTCTTACCGCACCCGTTCGGCCCCACCAGGCCCAGCATTTCACCCTTTTCGACTTCGAAGCTAATGTCCTGGAGCGCCCAGAAATCGGTATGGCGGGGCTTGGCGCGCGGCAGCATTTCGTGCAGGCGGTCCACCGGGCGGCGGTAGAGTCGGTAAAGCTTGGAGACGTTCTGTACGAGGACCAAATTCAATCATAGCGGCCCTAGCGCTTGCCGCGGGGCGGTAGAATAGGCCCATGCCGGCAGGTTGGTATGAGGACACCGATCCCGAAGCGCTCAAAGTCTTCATCCAGTTGCACCGCGAGATGACTCCCGGCCAGCGCGTGGCGCGGGTCTTCGAATTGACGGCGTTCCAGGAAAGCTTGCAGCGCGCCTCGGTGCGTTCGATGTACCCGCAGGCGAGTGAGCGGGAATCGTTCTTGCGGGTGGCCGCGCGCCGGCTGGATCGCGAGACCATGATCCGCGTGCATGGTTGGGATCCGGACTTGCATCCGTGACAGCTCTCGCGAAGGCGTTTCAGGAATTGCTGGCAGCGCTCGATCGGACCGAGACGCCATTCCTTGTCGGCGGATCCGTTGCCAGCGGCGTGCATGGACTCGCGCGGATGACCAACGACATCGATATCGTCGTGGACCTGAGCATCAACCGCGTACCGGCGTTTTGTGAGGCGCTGGGTTCCGCCTTCGACGGCGATGCGGAAATGGTGTCGCGAGCCGTGAACGCGGAGCGCCCGTTCAATCTGATTCACTTCGCGAGCGCTTACAAATTCGACCTCTTCCCCATCGGCAACGATGCGTTTGGCCATTCCGATTTCGCCCGCCGTCGATTCACCTCCGGGAGCACCGGGATGGATGACATTGAGTTTCCCGTCGCCAGTGCGGAAGATACGATTCTGGCCAAGCTGGTCTGGTTCCGAAAGGGCGGGAGGGTCTCGGACCGCCAGTGGCACGATATTCTTGGCGTAGTCAAAGTTCAGGCGGAACGGCTCGATCGCGCCTATTTAGTTTCTGTCGCAAAACTGCCGTTCGGCGGCCGAGCAACCCCTCCCTCACGGTCGGGGCTCCGATGGCGTCATTGATAATACGAGACTTCCGATCGGAGCCGCGACCGTTAGGGAGCGGCCTTACGCGCAGAGACCGAGTTTCGGCGGCCGAGCAACCCCACCCTCACGGTCGGGGCTCCGATGGCGTCATTGATAATACGAGACTTCCGATCGGAGCCGCGACCGTTAGGGAGCGGCCTTACGCGCAGAGACCGAGTTTCGGCGGCCGAGCAACCCCTCCCTCACGGTCGGGGCTCCGATGGCGTCATTGATAATACGAGACCTCCGATCAGAGCTGCGACCGTTAGGGAGCGGCCTTACGCGCAGAGACCGAGTTTCGCGGCAGAAACTATCTAAGAATGTGGGCGGAACGAATCGAGGTCTCGGATTTGCTGAGCGAAGTAGTGCCGTAGCGCGGCAGGTCTTCTTTTGCTTCGCGCCGTTGAGTAAGCGTCCCCAAAATTGTGGGCGGGCGAGTTGTCAATCCCGCCGGGCGGCACCGGTCCGCCCGAGAAGCGCAAGGGATGGAGCCGGTGCTCTCCGGCGGATTTAGAAGAGCACCGGCAGTAAATCCACGCCGCTACTGCTTTCGCGCCAACTCCAGGGTTTTTCGGAAATTGATGCGGCCGTAACCGGTCTCTTCGTGGAAGCCCGGGCCGCCGATCTCGTCGGCGCCTTGCTCTATCAATCGAACGATGGCGGCGGCGCACAGGTCGGGGCGCAAGCTCCGGACCAATGCCGCCAGCGCCGCCACCTGCGGGGCCGCCGATGACGTGGCGCCCCATGGCTCCACTGTATAGAGCCCGTCAAATGGCACTGTCTGACCGCCCATCGGCGTATCTTTCCACGCATAGTAGCCTTCTTCGTGTGGCGCCGCGGCGACGATGTTTTCTACCGGCGCCAGTACGCTGAGCCGCGGGCCGTAATTGGTTCCCTGCGCGATCGTAGTCCCGCCGGCATCCACTTTGGTACTCCAGCGCTGGTCCGCCAACGTCGACGCCCCGGCGATCATCACGAACTCACCGTCTCCGGGGTATTCCGTCACGCGGCGGTCGCTGTTTCCCGAGGCCACCACTATCAGCACGTCCTTCTGCTTGGCATAGGCAAACGCCGACTCCACCCGTGTCTTCAAGTCCGGCCGGGAAGCCAGAGCGGCGAAATTGAGATCTTCGCTGATATTGATGACGCGCGCATTATGGTCGGCCAGGTAGTGGATCGCCTCGGCAACCGTGCCAAAAACGTATTCCAGCCAGGCGCCGCTCCAGGCTTTGAACTCCGCCGCATGCGCGGAGACTTCCTTCTGCCAGCCTGCCAAGGTGGCTTCTTTGTTCTTGGTGAAGTACTCTTGCTGGAAGCGGGCCATGGAGTGCATGGGCATGCCCTGCGCGGCGGTCAACACCGTGCAATCGGGCGCCAGGCCTTGCATTCCGTCCGCGCCCTCGGCGCGGCGGGCGCCGATCAGGCTGGCGACCAGCGTGCCGTGCGCGTCCATCGAGAAGAAATCCGTGTGGAAGACTCCGGGCGCGAACCAACCGGGCTTCAAGTTGCCCTGCAGCGCGGGGTGGAAGTAGTCGAACCCCATATCGATCACGCCGACCACGCAATTGGCGCCGCCGCGCGTAATCTTCCAGCCGTCTTCCACCTGCATGAGATTGAAAATGGGCTGCTGACGCTCCGCGAAACTGGCGGAGGGAGTAGCCTGGTCCGCCGCGAATGCCTGCGGCGCCAGAATCGACACAACTAGAGCGAGCGTTCGGTGGTACATAAGTTTTCCTCTGCAATCAGGTTTATAGGTTTACAAGAGCGAATAAAGCAGGAATACCAGAATGCCGCCAAACCAGACGGCGAACCAGATCAGGCCGGGCCGGCTCAGCCAACTGGCACCACGAAATGGCGTCGCCCAACTACCGGCCGGGCGCAGATCGCGGCCCATCCGGGCCATCTGCCGCTGTCCCTGGAAGACCGTCGCCATGAGGTAGATCATAGTCGCCAGCGCCGCGCCGGCGATCAACCATATCAGCCCCGGAAGCGAACTGGTGGACGGCCCGCCATGCCGCAGCGCGTATCCGAGGAGGATGATCGCGAAGAACCAGCCGAATGCGTCCAGCGTGCGAACTCCATTGCGCCTGGCGGCGTCCTGGCATTGGTAGTGCTCTTCGGTCCGCTCGACGGGAAGGGGCCAACTGGAGCGAACCGTCACGATCTTGCCGGGGAGCAGTCCCAGCACGATCCAGGTCATCTCCAGCGGGTTTAGCAAGTCGACGTGAGTGCCGCCATACCGTAAGAGCAGCCACCAACTGAACGCCACCAGGGCGGCAGCCAGTGCTTCCAAGGGCCACGATATGTAGTCACCCAGCCGGCGCGTTTTGAGCGCCAGGGCCACCGGGCGGACTGGCGGGGCGGCGCCCAGCGAATGGCGCGTCCATGCCATGAACAGGAACATGGTGCCGACGAACAGCACAGCGCTGCCGCCGGCCCACATGGGGACATACTGCCACTTGGCCAGCGCCAGCAGGACCGTCAGAATGCAGCCTTCGATGGCGTGTTCCGCCAGCAGCACGTGGTGGTAGCGCCTCAGCCAGGAGGTTCTCGGCGCATCGTAGAATCCCGGTGGTACCTCGACCCCCAGGAAGAAGCCGGGGCCGTTCCGCAAGGGCAGGTTCCAGGCGTACCTGATCAGGCTGTAGATACGGACGGGAACGATCAAACCGATACAGAGGAGCATGAGCGTTTCATAGCCGGGACCAGTCATAAGATCTCTCCTTTTCGACGCGCGCTTGCCAGTTCCTGCCGCACCGCCGCGGCAATTTCCCGATCGCTGAATCCGGCAAGAATCCATTCCGTAAGGGCCGTGCGCAGGGTCTTCAGGAGCGCCTCCTGCGAGAGCGGGCGGCCCCGCCGTGCTGAGACTGTGGCGCCGGCGCCGTGCCGGACGGTAACGAAACCGTCTTCCTGCAACTGCCGGTATGCCACCGCGATGGTGTTTAAGTTGACGCCCAAGTCACCCGAAACCTGGCGGACCGAAGGAAGGACCATGCCTTCGCGAAGGTCGCCGCGGGCAATCAGGGCCTTGATGCCGTCGGCGATCTGCTGGTAAATCGGGCGTTTGTCACTGGCGTCGAGGGTAAGAAACATGTGCGTTCTACCTGTCTACTGTATGTATACTGCATACTCTCGAAGGAGTCAAGAAGTATTTTCAGACCCTCAAATCGCGCTGAAAGGGAAGCGGCTTGAAATTGCGTAAACGCTGGCGCATTTGTTGCCGCTTCGAGATTCGCGCCGGCGGCACGATAGAAGACGCCGGGCAAGTTTCGCATCACGGTGAGTATGGCGGGATTTCAGGCTTCGGTTTCGGTAGTCGGCTGCAACAGATGCCATCCGGGCTGGGTTCCAGCGGTGCGAGTGGCACTCGGCCGCAGATGCCATCCTGCCCTACTCCCAGCGCAGCGCGCGCATGGGTTCCACCCGCGTGGCGCGCCGCGCCGGCAGAATGCCCGCCACGAGTGCGGTGGCCGCTACCGCGGCAGCCGCCGCCAGCACCGGCCGGGGGTCCACGGGAGAGACGCCGTATAGGTGCGCACGTACCAGGCGCGTGAGCGCCAGGCCGCTCGGGAGGCCCACCAGCAGCCCCAGCGCGGTTACCGTGGCGACCTCGCGCATCACCATGCCGAGCACGTCCGCACGGGCCGCGCCCAGGGCCATTCGCAGGCCGATTTCGCGGGTCCGCCGCGCCACCGTGTAGGCCATCACGCCATACAGACCCATGGCCGCGAGCAGCGTGGCCAGCACCCCGAAGAAGATGGCCAACTCGGCGATGCGGCTTTGATCGCCGATAGTCTCGTCGAAGCGGTCGTCCATGGTGCGCAACTGGTCGACGGGAACGCCGGGCGCTTGTTTCTCCAGCGCGCGGCGGACGGTTGAGAGCAGCGCCTCGGACGGCTGCGAGGTGCGCACGTAGAAGGAGAGCGGCTCATCCATTTCATACGGGTAGTAGTAGAACGGGTACACCTGCTCGGCCGGCCCGTCGTAGCGCTGGTCCGCGACCAGCCCTACGATTTCGAACTGTATCCGCTTGGACCACTCGATGTGCCGGCCCACGGGATTCTTTCCGCCGAAGTACTGCCGGGCGAAAGCCTCGTTCACCATCGCGACCCGCGGAGCCTGGTTGGGGCCGGGAAGGTCCGCCGGCGTAAAATCCCGCCCCGCGCGCAGTGGCATGCCGAGAGCCCGCAGATAGCCGGGCGACACCACCAACTCGCGAACGGACGGAGCCCCCGACGGAGGCGGCCGGTAGCCTTCGATATACAGGGTATTCAAATTTATGCCGCCGGTAAGCACTCCGTAATCCGAGTCTGCCACGGCTACCACTCCGGGTAACGCGCTTAATGTCTCCCTCACGCGCCGGTAAGTTGCCAAGGTTTCCTGGGACTTGTATCCGCTGGCAAGGGGATCGAGCTGGAAGGTGATGAGGTGCTCCTTGCGGAAGCCCAGATCGACCGCCCGCAAGTGCGAGAGCGACGTGGCGAATAAGCCCGCGCCCAGCACCAGCCAGGCACTGAAGGCCAGTTGCGCCATCACCATGGTCTTGCGCAGGCGCACGTGGGCGCGGCTGGAAGTGGCGCCGCTCTCGGTTCTCAAAACGTCCGCTAGTTGCATTCTGCGCATCTGCACCGCCGGAGCAAGGCAGAATGCTAGCGCGGTTAGCGCGGCGAGAAGCAGTCCGAAACCGAGAACGCGCCAGTCGAGCGGGCTGTCGATAAGTTGACCGGCATCGAGCGAAATCAGCAGGCGCGCGGCGGGTTTGCCCATGGCCGCCGCCAGCAGAACTCCCACGCCGCCGCCCAAGAAAGTCAGCAGCAGATTCTCCGCCATCAGAAGACGCACCACTCCCAGCCTCCCGGCGCCGAGAGCCAGCCGAATGGCGAGTTCGCGGCGCCGTCCGGCGGTGCGCGCCAGCAGCAGTCCGGCGAGGTTCACGCAGGCGATCAGCAGCACCACCCCCGAGATGGCCATCAATTCCGCGACGAATGCCATCTGGTCGCCGGTCTTATCCATCATGCCGCCGGAAGCGGGCAGCAGATCGAGGCGATCGTTGAGGAACTCCTGCCGGCGCGCATAGCTCGCCGAGAGCTTGGCGGCCTCGTCGACCAGAATCTGGCGATAGAGCACGTTGGCCTCGGCTTGCGACTGTGCCGGCGAGAGCCCCGGCTTCATCCGCGCGACGATGTTGAGCCAGGCCCAATTCCAACTATTCAAGCCCAGCCAACCGGGCGTGAAAAGGTTCTTCATCGTCATCGGCACGCGCACGTCTTCGTTGTGGCCGCGGTCCACGCTATGGAAACCGGCGGCCGACACGCCCACCACCGTCATCGGCATGCCATCGACGCGCACTTGTTGACCGATAATTGCGGGATCGCCGCCGAATCGCCGCTGCCAGTAGGAATAGCCCAGCACCGCCAGCGGATGACCCATCTCCGTGCGGTCGTCATCCGGCGTGAAGACGCGTCCCAGCGCAGGCCTGACGCCCAGGACGTCGAAATAGTTGCCGGTCACCAGTTCGACAGCGATTTTTTCGGTCGAGCCGCGATATTCCAGGCTCCCGTCCGCGGCGAAACGCGCCGCCACCCCGCTGAAAGCCGTCGATCGGTCGCGAAACGCGATGTATTTGGGCCACGAGAAGGAGAGCCGGCGGCCGCTGCCGCGGTACATGCCGGGAGTGATGAAATTGCCATGGAAAACGACCAGGCGCTGCGGATCGCGCACCGGCAGATTGCGCAGCAAGAGGTGGTCCATCAACGAAAACATCACGGTGTTGACGCCGATGCCGAGCGCCAGCGTGACCACTGCGACGGCCGTGAATCCGGGACTCTTCGCGAGCGCCCTCCAGGCCATCCGAAAGCCGCGCCAGAAGCCTTCGAAACGGCTGGCGACACGCGCTTCGCGGGAATCGTCCTTCACCTGGCCGAGACCACCGAATTCCAGGCGCGCGCGGCGGCGCGCCTCATCGGGAGCGAGACCACGGAGCTCGAACTCCTCCACCATGCGGTCGTAGTGAAAGCGAAGTTCGGCGTCCATTTCGCGCTCCACGGCGGAGCGCCGCAATAAGGGCCGCAACCAACGCATTTTGTGCCTCCTCTATTCAGCCGCCTGGAGAACCGAGGCGATGGCGGCGGCAGTTCGCTCCCACTGCGCGCAGCCGGCGTCCAACTGTTTCCTGCCCTTCTTGGTGATGCTGTAGAACTTCGCCATCCGGCGCTGCTCGCTTTCGCGCCACTGCGCCTGCACGTAGCCGCGCTCCTCCAGCCGGTATAACGCGGGATAGAGCGAGCCCTGCTGGACTTGCAGCGCCTCGCGCGACACCTGCTGGATGCGCTGGGCGATGGCGTAGCCGTGGATGGGCTCGAGCGCGATGGCCTTCAGGATGAGAAGTTCCAGCGTGCCCTGCAATAAATCGGATTTCGAGCCTTGCATATACCTGATATCTTACCGTACAAGAGCTTTGACGGATTAAGAGTACCAACGGTTAGGGAGCGGGGCGGGTGTGCAGCTCTTTTCGATCTCCCGCAAGGAAGAAAAGACGCAAAGGAACGTCAGAGAGCGTGGTTCTCCGTGTGCTCTGCCGCCTCCGTACTCTCGGAACCTGGGGAAGACATCGCCGCGTCCACCCTGGCGGCGGCCTTCTTGCCTGTGTTTTCCTCTGCACTGCTAACGGCCAGAATCTTTCGCGCGCCGCGACGATTCTCGGGAACCGAGGCCACTGAGACGCTGATACTTCGGGCCTATACCCCTCCGCGTCCTCCGCCAGCTCCGCGCTCTCCGGTTTTGACTTTGTATTCCTCCGCGTCTCTGCGGCTCTGCGGTGAACCTTGTTTTGCTTGCGGCTTCGCCGCGCTAGGTCTCTGCGGTGAATTCTGAGCCTCATAATAAGAAGGTGCACCTGGCGGGATGGCTGGCGGCGTTCTTTGCGGCGGGAACGGGAACCGTTACCTTTTCGCACGACGTCGCGCCTATCCTCTATCGCCAGTGCGCCGCCTGCCATCGCCCCGGCGGCGTGGCGCCATTCAGCCTGCTCACTTACCAGGACGCGTCCAAACGCGCGCAGTTGATCGCCGCCATCACCGCCAAGCGCGTCATGCCGCCGTGGCTGCCGAGCGCTCCGCATTTTCGCGACGAGCGCCGCTTGAGCGATGCCGAGATCGCCACGCTTTCGCATTGGGCCGCGGCGGGCGCGCCCGCGGGCGACCTGGCATCCGCGCCCGCTCCGCCGCATTTTCCCGACGGCTGGCAACTCGGCGCGCCCGATCTGGAAGCGAAAATGGCGATGGATTTCGCGGTGCCGGCGGACGGCAACGACCTCTACCGCTGCTTCGTGGCGCCCGCCTCCATCGCGCAGGACCATTGGGTGCGCGCCGTCGACATGCGGCCCGGCAATCCGCAGGTGGTCCACCACGCCATCCTCTTCCAGGACATCAGCGGCACCGCCCGCAAGCGCGACACCGGCTCGGGCTACGACTGCTTCGGCACGCCCGGCTTCCTGCCGGCGCGCGGCCTCGGCGGTTGGACGCCGGGATCGCTGCCCTACCAGGCGCCCGGCGACATGCCGGAACTGCTGCACGCACACGCCGACCTGGTGCTGCAGGTGCACTATCACCCCAACGGGCGGGCCGTCACCGACCGCACCGCGGTCGCTCTGTATTTCACTAACCGCAAGCCGGCCCGGCAGGCGCAGGATATTCCGCTCGGCTCCAACCGTATCGACATCCCGCCCGGTGCCCGCGCCTATAAAGTGACCGACCACTTCACCCTCCCGGTCGACGTGGACGCGATCGGCATCAATCCGCACGCCCACTACATCTGCAAAGACATGTACGGGTACGCCGTGCTGCCCAACGGCACGCGGCGCACGCTGCTGCACATTCCGGATTGGAATTTTAACTGGCAGCAGCAGTACCTCTACGCCACGCCGATCCGCCTGCCTGCCGGCACCGACGTGGTGATGGAGTTCACCTACGACAACTCGGCCGATAATCCACGCAACCCGTCGCACCCTCCCCGGCGCGTGACGTGGGGGCCGTCATCGACCGACGAGATGGCCGGCCTGCACATCGCCGTGGTGCCGGTCGACCCGGACGATTCCGACGATTTGGCCGCGGCGCTCTGGGGCAAAATGATTCGCGCCACGCAGGGCGGGGGGTTGCGGGGGCGGTGAGGGCCCGAAGCTTAGTACACCGTTTCGGAAGTTCGCCAACGTATTGCCGGGCCGCTTGCTTACGCGCGCGGCTCCGTTCCGAGCCGCAATCGTAAGGGAGCGGTCCGGCGAAGATACGAGGCCGTATTTCTGAAATGACCGACTTAGTTCAATCGCAACCGCGTGGCGCTTTTCTCAAAGTCGCACGCCATAGCGGCGCGTCGTCAGACGTCGATTCCGGCCTTGCGCATGACGGTCCGGGCGGATTCCAAGCCGAGCCTCGCCCCTTCTTCCGCCGACATCTCCTTCGGTATCCGGCCGAGGGGCTCCGGGCTCACGCTCCCTTCCCAGCCCAACGTTCTCAGAGTCTTGAATATTCCTACCAGGTCGATGACTCCTTCGCCCGCCAGCAGCCGCGCGTTGTCCCGCACTTCCTCCGGCGGCATCCTGGCCGCGTCAGACAGATGTACCAGCACGATCCGCGACTTCCCAGCGCTGCGGATGTCGTCCAGCGTCCCTCCGGAGTGATACCAGTGCCAGACGTCCAGCACCACGCCGAAGCTCGGCCCGCAGTCCCCGGCGAATTCCACCATCTCGTTCATCTGCCAGATGAACGGGTACGGCAGCGCCTGCCGGAAGTGTAATGGCCCCAGAAACTCGAATCCGCACCGCACGTTGTACTTCGCCAGCACCGGACCCACGGTCCGAAAGCGCGTCAGCAGCGTCTTCCGCAGTTCCGCTTTCGGCGTCTGGCTGGCCGGCGGTATGACCAGCATCATCCGGCTGCACCCCACCCCGGCGGCGAACTTCACCTGGTCTTCCAGCGCTTCCATCCCCTTCTGAAAGGCATCCTCATCGTGCGTGGCGTTCACCGGCAGATTGGTGAACGAAACCTTCAGCTTCAATTCCGCCAACAGAGCTTTGGTAGCATCCAGCCCTTCCTTCATGGCCGCGGGAAGGTTCAAGTCCGTGCCTCCGTACCCTACTTTCGCCGCCAGGCGCGCGAACTCCGGCCATTGCACTTTGCCGCCCACCAGCGAGGTGTTCAAGGCGATAAACATGCCTGTGCCGGCGCCCACCGCGGTGTTGGACAGCCCCAGCGCGGCACTCACGGCGCCCGACGTCTTTAGGAATTCTCTTCGATTCATGCCGTCCTCCCGGGTGGAACATGTCGATACTAACGGCTGCGTCCGCTAATCGCTTGTGGCCCGCAATGACATTGCGGCCATCGCCCTGGTCCAATACCGCGGACCCATGTGGCTCTAAGAGAGATTGTACTGTGGCCTACAGATTCATCGCCTACAACTCCGCCAGCGCGCGATGCACCAGGGAAATGCTGATGGCGCCTTCGCCCACCGCCGACGCCACTCGCTTCACGTTCCCCGCTCGCGCATCGCCCACCGCGAATACGCCCGGCAGGCTGGTTTCGAGCATCAGCGGGCCGCGATTCAGCGGCCACCGCGGAAGGTCGTCCGGTATGGCGGCTGTCTCCAGATCGCGGCCCGTCAAAATGAAGCCTTTGTCGTCCAGCGCGAGGCATCCGCGCAGCCAGTCGGTTCGCGGCGACGCTCCGGTCATCACGAATACGTGTCCCACATTGCGCGTTTCGCTTTCGCCCGTCTCGCTGTTCCGCCAGGTTACGCGCTCCAGGCAGTCCTTGCCTTCAAGGGCGGTGATCTCGGTATTCCAATGCAATTCGATTCGCGGATTCTCCATGAGCCGCTGGATCAGATAGCGCGACATGGTGCTCGAGAGTTCGCCCTTGCGCACCAGCATGTGCACTTTGCGCGCAGTCTGGGACATGAAGACGGCGGCCTGCCCGGCGGAGTTTCCGCCTCCCACCACGGCGACCTCTTCGCCGCCACACAACTGCGATTCGATATACGTGGCGCCGTAATAAATCCCTTTGCCTTCGAAACTGGCCAGATTTTCGAGGCGCGGTTTGTTGTATTGCGCTCCCGTGGCAATCACAATAGAGAGCGTGGGCAGCCGGTCTCCGCCATCCAGTTCCACCTGGTACGGCCGGCGATCGCAGTGGAGCCGCACCACGCTGCGCGCGATCATCATCTCGGCGCCGAACTTCTGGGCCTGGGTAGTGGCGCGCCCGGCCAGTTCCATTCCGGAGATACCGGTCGGGAAGCCCAGGTAGTTCTCGATCTTGGAACTCGACCCTGCCTGGCCGCCGGGAGCCGTAGTTTCGATCACCAGCACGTTGAGCCCTTCCGACGCCGCATAAACCGCCGCCGCAAGGCCGGCCGGCCCCGCGCCGACAATGATCAGATCGCGCACGTGGGTGGCGTCGATGCCGCTGTTGAAGCCCAGGCCGCGGGCCAATTCCTGAATCGACGGGTTGCGCAGCACGCCGCGGACATTGCAAATCACCACCGGCACTTCCGACGGCTTCACTTGAAAGCGATCCAGCAGGGCCTGAGCGTCCTGGTCGGTATCGAGATCGATGTAGGTGTGCGGATGCCCATTCCGGCTGAGAAATTCGCGCAGATTCAGAGTCTGGGCGGAGTGGCGCGAGCCCAGCAGGACGATGTTTCCGAAGCCGAGTTGAACCAGAGTGAGGCGGCGCAGGATAAAGGCCCGCATCAGGACCTCGCTCAGCTCCGCGTCTTTGGCCACCAGAGACCGCAGCGCGTCCCCGCTCAGCTCCAAAAAGCCGCCGGGTTCGGTAACGCGCCCCAGCACCAGGCAGCGCCGGCCCGTGATCATGGTCATTTCGCCGGTGAAATGTCCGGGGCCATGGGTGGCGATGACTCGCTCGCCGCCGGTCGGAATCGGCTGCACGATTTCCATGCCGCCCGAGAGCAGCACGAAAAACGAAATATCCGTATCGTTGGGCTGGAAAAGAATTTCGCCGCGGCCGACCCGGCGCACACGGCCCCAGGGGCTGATGCGTTCGATCTGCGCGGCGGTAAGGGATGGAAACGCCTGAGTGCGGGCGTCCAGAGCGCTAGGGGGAAAAGCCATGACCTATTTTCGCATTGCTCCCCGGTCAGGCCGTACACTTGTACAGAAGGAGTCCTATTCATGTCCACGCAGAATTACGAAAACCACACGCAGTTGGTGACGGCCTACCATAAAGTCACCTTGCCGGTCCTGCTGCTGACGCTCATCGGCTCCGTAGTGAACCTCTACCAATCGTGGGGGGACCATCAGCGCATCTATAGCGCCTCGCTGATCGTGGTGCTGACGATATGCCTGTTGCTCACTCTCTTTTTCGCGCGCGTTTTCGCGCTGAAAGCCCAGGACCGGGCGATCCGCGCGGAGGAGAATCTGCGCCATTTCGCCATGACGGGGAAACTGCTGGACCCCCGCCTGAGCGTGAAGCAGATCATCGGCCTGCGCTTCGCCTCCGACGACGAATTCGTAGCGCTGGCCCGCAAGGCCGCCGACGAAAGCATGACCCCCGACGCCATCAAACGCGCGGTGAAGAACTGGCGCGCAGACACCTATCGCGTGTGAGCGGAGAAAGGTGGCGGGCTGAAGCCCAATACCACTTAGTTTTCCCGGTTCCGGGCATCTGGCTAAATACGCCCACGGGGGTGCCCTCTGGGTCCGCCGACCCCCTGGTCGGCCTCTTCGTGACGCCAGGCGACTGAATCCACAGCAGGAGCGGGACGAGGGCGTCCCGCGCAGGCCAGGGGGCCTGCCCCACCTGATTTCCGCGGGAATTCCGTCCTTGGGAAAACTATGTGGCATTAGGCTGAAAGCCCGGCCCACCCAAGACGCCTCGATCCTGCGGTGCGGCGGGCTTCAGCCCGACAGTGAGCACGAGCGAGCCTTCACACTGTGCCGAGGGCATTTCCAACCAGGCTCTGCGCCTCCTGCTGAAGCTGGCGCAAATGTTCGGCGCCGTCGAAACTCTCGGCGTAGATTTTGTATACGTCTTCGGTGCCCGACGGCCGCGCGGCAAACCAACCGCGCCGCGTAATCACTTTCAGCCCCCCCAGCGGCGCTCCATTGCCGGGTGCGACAGTCAACATTCGCTCGATGGGATCGCCGGCCAGATCCTTCTCGTGGACCTGGCTGGGCGAGAGCGTCGCCAGGCGCGCTTTCTGCGCCGGCGTGGCCGGGGCATCGATCCGCTGGTACACAGGAGCGCCGAATTGCTCCGTCAAGGTAGCGTAAATCTGTCCCGGGTCCTTGCCGGTTCGCGCCAGAATTTCGGCGGAGAGCAGCGCCATGATGATGCCGTCTTTGTCGGTGGTCCAGACGGTTCCGTCGCGGCGCAGGAACGACGCGCCGGCGCTCTCTTCGCCCCCGAACCCCAACGAACCGGCCAGCAGCCCATCGACAAACCATTTGAAACCTACCGGCACTTCCACCAGCGGACGCCCCAAACTGGCCACTACGCGGTCGATTATGCTGCTCGAAACCAGGGTCTTCCCTACCCCGGCCGATGCGCTCCAACCGGCGCGGTGCGTGAACAAATACCAGATGGCCACCGCCAGATAATGATTCGGATTCAGCAGCCCCGCGCTGCGCGCCACCACGCCGTGGCGGTCGTGGTCGGTATCGCACGCGAAAGCCACGTCAAACTTGTCTTTCAGCGCGATCAGGCCGGCCATGGCGTAAGGCGAGGAGCAATCCATGCGGATCTTGCCGTCCCAATCCAGGCGCATGAAGCGGAACGTCGGGTCGGGGTCGGCGTGGGCGATGTCCATCTTCAACTCGTACTTTTCCGCGATCCGGCCCCAATAAGCGACGCCTGCGCCGCCCAGCGGATCGGCCCCCAGCGACGGACCCGCCGCGCGCACCGCCTCGAGATCCACCACCGACGCCAGGTCGTTCACATAGGCCGAAATGTAATCGTGGCGATGCGTGGTAGAGGCCGCCAGCGCCGTTTTGAAGTTCTGGCGGCGCACGGAATGCAGCCCGTCGCCCAGAATCTGGTTGGCGCGGTTCTCGATCCACTTGGTGGCTACGGTATCGGCCGGTCCGCCGTGCGGCGGATTATATTTGAAGCCGCCATCATCGGGCGGATTGTGCGATGGCGTGATCACGATGCCGTCGGCCAGCCCGGCAGTACGCGCCGTACCGCCCGGAGGCCGGTTATACGTGAGGATGGCGTGCGAGAGCACCGGTGTCGGGGTGTAGCCGCGGTCCTGATCAATCATCACCTCGACGCCATTCGCCGCCAGGACTTCGAGCGCGCTGGCAAACGCCGGCTCGGAGAGCGCGTGCGTGTCGGCTGCGAGAAACAGCGGCCCGTCCGCGCCGTTTTGGCCGCGGTACTCGCAGATGGCCTGCGTGATGGCTAGGATATGGTCCTCATTAAAGGCGGCATCGAAGGCCGATCCGCGATGTCCGGAGGTTCCGAAGCTGACCCTTTGGGGCGCTTGCGACACGTCCGGATGGTCGGAATAGTAGGCGGTAATCAGGCGCGGGATGTTGACCAGGTCATCCGGCCTGGGGCTTTGACCGGCTCGAGGGTTTATGGGCATGATGATCCAAAGTATCGCAATTTGCGGCGTTCTTTTATGAGATACCATTGTCTCCAAGGAGGAGAGAAGACGTGAAGAGAATTTTGTTAGCCAGTGTGATGATGTGTCCGGTGGCCATATGGGCGCAGGATATTAAGCCGGTGGACGTCAAGCCGGGCCTCTGGGAAAACACCACGACCAGCCAGATATCCGGCCTGACGATGCCCAATATGCCGCAGCTCACTCCCGATCAGCTTGCCAAACTGCCTCCCCAGGCACGCGCCCAGATGGACGCGATGACGAAGGGATCTCCGCAAACCCACACGTCGAAATTCTGTATGACCCGCGAAGAACTCAGCAAACCGATGTTCAACAGCGGGGATAAGAACTGCTCGTATAAACTGACGAGTTCCTCTCCGGGCGGCCAGCAGATTCACGTGGAATGCACTCGCGGCAACACCAAAACCGCCGGCGACCTGAACCTGGAACGAGTGGATTCCGAACATCTGAAGGGCGATATGGCGATGAAGACCACCGGCGACAGCAGCACCGCCGGCTCCGCCGGGCAGAACATGACCATAAAGATCTCCTTCACCAACAAGTGGGTCTCCTCGGACTGCGGCGACGTGAAACCGGCGAACAGCGACAAGTAAGGCTCGCCGTTGCGGCGAGGCTCGCCATTTCGGTAAGGCTCGCAGTTTCGGCGAGGCCCGCAGTTTCGGCGAGGCTCACTGCTTCGGCACCACCTTCACGTCGGTCACGTAATACTTCTCACCCTCCACCACGACGGTGGCCTCAATGCGGTCGCCGGCGTGGAGTTTGGCCAGTTCGGCGTCGGGCTTGACGGAGTAGTCCATGGTCATGGCGTCCATCCAATCGTCGATCTTTCCGGCGTCGATGGTCGCAGTCTTGGTGACTGGATCCACGGCCTTCACCTCCCCCTGCATGGGGTAGCGCTTTACAGCGTCCTTGGCGCTGCAACCGGCGAGGACCAGCGCCAGGAAAAGCAGGCATACAGTTTTCATCATCGTTTCTTATGGTCGCATGACAAGTAAGGCACGATCGAAAACCTCGCCTGAAACTCCCCTTCCCCGGGCGAGGTTTTGGCGGGCTAAAGCCCAATACTCTTCACTTTGCGCTGACAGATCAGGAGAACCTTGATTCCTGAGCTGGGGCAGACTTTCAGTCTGCGGCGGGCTTCAGCCCGCTCTGCGGCCGGCGGGCTGAAGCCCGCCCCTAAGTGGCATTGGGCTTCTTCAGCCCGCCAAGTGGCGCGGAGCGCCATCCCGCCCTACCTCCCACGCCGATGGCACCGAGGCGCCAGCAGTTCGTAACCCGCAAGAACAATTAACAGCAGTCCGAAAATGGGGCTGTCCAAATCCACGAACAATACCAGGACAAGGTAGACCAACCCCGCGCCCCCGATCGTCAGATCCCAGAACGCCCGCTTCCCGATGCCGCCTCCTTCCCCGACCATGGGCGTCAGCGCAAGGCTCCCATGGTGTATTGCAGCGTGGCGTATTGGCTCTGATAGTCGTATTTCGCGTTCAAGTTTTCAATGTTCGCCGCGGTTACGTTCAACAGGGCCTGGGTCAACTCCACAATGGTGGACAGGCCAAGATCGTAGCGCCCGTGCGCCAGTTGCTGTGCCAGGTCGGCCTCCCGCACCAGTTCCGCGGTGACATCCAAGCGCTGGTAGGCTGTGGACGCACTGGCCCACGCCGTCCTCACGTCGCGCGCGATGGCCTCCGCCTCGTCGCGCAGCCGCTGGTCGGCCTCCATAGCCCGATAGTGCGCTTCCTGCCGCCGCGCCTTGAACAGTCCGCCATTCAAAATTGGAATCTCGACGTTGACCCCGACCCCTTCGTATTCGGGGGGCGTCACGCGCGGCAGCGATAATTGGGAGATATAGGGTATGTAGCCGCCCACGCCGAGGAAGCTGGCGGTCGGGAGGGCCAGATCTCTCTCGGCGCGCTCGAACTTGTAGGCGGCGTCGCGGCTCAGTTGCAGGCTGGCCAGTTCGGGCCGGGCGCTCAAAGCCTGCTGCACCAGGTCCTCCACCTTCAACGGTGGGCTGGGCGGCATCGGTTCCTCCGCCAGTTGATAGGAAGCCGCATCCTCGGAGCCGAGGGCCCGCGTCAATTCGGCGTACGCCTCCTGCACCTGGTCCTGAGCCTGTAACACCAACAATTTCGCATTGGCCAGTTCCACTGCTACGAAGGCGACGTCCACTTCCGATCTCAGCTTGTTGTTGTAGAGCGCCGTCACCTGGTCCACCAGCAACTGGCGCGCCGCCCTGGTCTCCTGAGCCACCTTGACCAAAGCTTGCGAACGCAACGTACCGAAATACGCCTGGTTTACGCGCACCAGCACGTCGTATTTAGTAGCCTGCACGGTCTGCTCTGCGGCGCTGGCCTGCAGACGGGAACTGGCCACCAGGTTGGGTGTGCGTCCGGAATCGGTAATCAATTGGCTGAGCGTGATGCCCTGTCCAACGCGGTCGAAGAGCGACGGGTCGGTCAGCAAGCCCGCGCCGATGCGCGCACGCGGATTCGCCTGCGACCCGGTAACGTCGCCAGCCAGCATCGGATAATAGGCCGACCGCGTTTCGTCGATCCGCTGGTTCATGGCGGACTGAACGTGTTGCGCCGCCAGCACGCGGGGGTGATTTTTCAACGCCAGCGCCTCGGCATCTTGCAGACTCAGCTTCACCGGAGCGCCGGGCTGCGCCAGAATGCAGCCGGCCACGCTTCCCGCCAATAAAAGTGCGCCAAAGAGGTGTCGCATAGATTCTCCAGAAGTCGTCAGGATTGCGGATTCGCGGCGGGCCGTCTCCTGCCGTAAACCAGCAGGTAAGCGGCGGGCACGATGAACACCGTGAGGAGCACCGACGAGGTCAAGCCGCCTATGATCGCGCGGGCCATCGGCGTATACTGCTCGCCGCCCTCGCCCAGCTTCATGGCCATGGGAATCATGCCGATGATGGTGGCCAGCGTGGTCATCAGAATCGGCCGCAGGCGCACCCGGCAGGCGGTAACTACCGCATCGAGCACCGGCAGTCCCTGCTCTTCCAACTTATGCGCGAAATCCACGATCAGAATGCTGTTGGAATCGGCAATACCGATCAACATCAACACGCCCATGAGCGACATCACGTTCAAAGTAGTGTGAGTCAGCGGCAAAATGATCAGCACGCCCACAAAGCCCATGGGGATCGCCAGCATGATCAGGATGGGATCGATGAAGGAACGGAATTGAGCGATCAAAATCAGGATCAGCAGGATAAACGATATGCCGAAGCCGTAGGCAAAACTTGTAAACGACTTATTCATGCCATCCACCATGCCGCGCAGGGTCACCCGGATATATGAGGGCAGCTTCGCGCCGGCGATGGTCTTCTGAATCGCGCTGGTCAGCTTTCCCAGGTCTTCGCCCGATGGCGTTACGTAGATGTCCACCACGCGCTGGATCTGGTAGTGATCGATCTCCGTGGGAGACTGGAGATACTCCAGACTTACAACGCTATCGAGCGTAGTGGGCTCCTTCAGGTTGGGCGCCCGCAAAGGAATCGACTTCAGATCGATTAAGTTGTGAATGGCCGCCCGTCCGTGCTCGGCATACTGAACGGTCATGAAGTAATCGTTGCCGGTCTGATAGTCGACCCAATAGTTGGGAGCGATCATGGTATTGGAATTCAAAGCCGTGATGACGTTGTCGACGATGTCTTTTTGGGAAAGCCCCAGTTCCCCGGCGTGTATGCGGTCTACATTCAAACGGATGGCCGGATAATTCATATCCTGCGGAATGTAAATCTGGCCGACTCCGGGCAGTTGCCGGATGCGGCGGGCCAGATCCTGCGCGGTGCTGTAAGTGAGGCCCAAATCGCGGGTGTTGACTTGCACATCGATGGGCGCCGGCATGCCCGAATTGAGGATGGCGTCCACCATCGACCCGCTTTGGAAAAATGCGCGCACATCGGGAAATTCCGCGGCCAGTTCGTGTTTCACCTTTTCCATATAGTCCAGGCTGCTCACTTTGTGGCCCTCATTGAGAGCCGTCTGAATAGTGGCTGTGTACATTCCGGCGTTGGTGGTATAAAGCGAAGAAAAGTCGTTGACCACTCCGATGTTGGAGACGATCATCTTCAGTTCCGCCGGAGGGACATTGCGCCGGATGATATCCTCGATTTTGGCCACGTACTGGTCCGTCACTTCGATGCGGCTTCCCGTGGGCACTTTCACGTTCATGGTGAATTGTCCGGCGTCGGTTTGCGGGAAGAAGGCCCGCCCCAGGAACGGATAGATCCCGAGGCTCGCAACGAACACGCCCATCAGCGCAGCCACCGTCAGCGCCGGCCGCTGCAATGCACGGCGCACCGAGCGTTCGTAAAAATCAAGCACCACATTGAACATGCGGTTGAACCAGGCGTTGAAGCCACGTCCCGCGTGGGCCTGTTCCGCGCCGTGCTCGTGCGGAACCGCCTTGAGGAATTTGGAACAGAAAAGAGGGATAACCGTCATGGCCACCACGAAGGAGGCCAGCAAAGACAGGCAAAACGCCAAAGCCAGCGAGGAAAACAGAAAGCTGCTCACGCCAACCAAAAGCGTGACTGGAAAGAAGTCGACCACATCCACCAGAGTCGCCGCCAACACCGCCAGGTTTACTTCCGCGCCTCCCTGTTCGGCCGCCAGCGCCGGAGTCTCCCCCAGTTCCAGGTGGCGGTAGATGTTCTCGAGCGAAATCACCGAGTTATCGATCACGCGGGAAAACGCCAGGGCCAGACCGCCCAGAATCATGGTATTGATGGTGCTGCCCAACATAAATAAAACCACGATGGTGGCCAGGGCGGAGATCGGGATCGATAACAGCACCGCCAGAGTGGCCCGCGGGCTTCCCAGGAAGATCAGGATCATGATGCTGGTGAGCACCAGGCCCATCAGGCCCTCATGGAGGACCGTCTTCAGCGCTTGTTTTACGAAAACCGACTGGTCGAACGCGATGGCGGTCTTTAACTGCGCGGGCAAATCGAAGAGCTTGCTGGTGAGGTTCTTCACATCCTCCACAACCTGGATGGTATTGGTGTCGCCGCCCTGCTTCATGATGGGAATGTAGGCGGATTTTTGGCCATCGATGCGCACGATGTTGTACTGCAATTGGCTGGCGTCCTGGGCATCGCCCACATCCCCCACCGATACCCACCGGTCGCCCACGGTTTTCAAGGGCAGGTCGTTCAGATCTTTGACGTTCTTGACTAAGCTGTTCGAATAAATATAGTAATCGCTGGGTCCGATCTTGACGTCGCCGGCGGGAAGAATCAGGTTGCTGTTATTTACGGCGTCCACCACATCCATCACGCTCAATTGCCGCGACAACAGCTTGAATGGATCGACATAGATCATCGCCTGGCGGTACTTACCGCCGAATACGCCGGGGATCTCGGCGCCTTTCACCACCGCGATCTGGTTGCGGATCTGGAATTGCGCCAGGTCGTGAAGCTGCGTCTCGGTGAGTCCTTGGCCTTTTACCGTGACCAGGCAGACCGGCAGGCTGGAAGCATCGAACTTCAGCACCACGGGCGGCAGTGTGCCGGGCGGCAGGCGCTTCAGGTCGGCCAGCGCGAGGTTGGAAAGCTCGGTCACGTCGGCATCTGCGCTGGTTCCCGGCTGAAAGTAAACCTTGATCATGCTGACGCCCAGCAGCGAACGCGACTCACTGTGGTCCACACCGGCGGCAAGCGTGAAGAACCGTTCGAGCGGATTGGTAATATCCGTTTCGATGTCCTCCGGGGGCATGCCGTTGTAGAATGTCGCGACGATGACTTCCGGCAGGTTAATGGACGGGAATAAGTCCACCGGCATGCGGACGAAACTGGTGGCGCCGATGACCGCCAGGGCCAGGCAGATGACAACGATGAAATAGGGATTTCGAATGGAGAATCTTGGCATGGAAGTTACTCTGCTGCGGCTCGCCGGAAAAAGACCAGCCCCGGCAAGGAAACCGCGCCGGGGCTGGCTGTAAGGGCCGGCCGCAGTGGCACGCCGCGGACCGGAAGACTCGGCCGGTTCCGAGCCTGTGCGAACCGGCCGCTGCAACTGGAGAATGGCGCCATGACAACCTTACTGTTGCGTGCTCTGGTACTGCTGGACATCCACGTCCTGCGGCTTTGCGTGCATGCCGTTCTTCAGACCGCTGCGATCGCTAACCACCACGCGGTCGCCGAGATTCAGTCCGCTCAGGATTTCGACATCGGTGGCGGTTTGGAGGCCAATGGTGATTTTCCGCTCCTCCAGGACGTTATTGGCATCCACCATAATCACCGTCGCCTGGCCGTTAGCCTGGCTCACGGCCTGCAGCGGAAGCGCCAGGGCGTCGTTCCTCCGTTCCAAGGTAAGGGTCGCTTCGGCGTAAAGCCCCGGAATGAGGGTGTGCGCCGGGTTCAGCACCTCCACTTCGGTATGCATGGTGCGGGTCTCGGCGGCAACGTCCGCGGAGAAACGCACAACCTTGCCCGTGACCGTCTTGTCCAAAGAGGTGACGCGCACTTCGACCGGATCGCCGACCCGGATGTACCTCACATAAGATTCCGGCACCGGAATGACCAGGCGGAACACATCGTCCTGGGAGAGACGAACTAACGGCATGGCCTGCGTGCTGGAACTGGTGCCGGCCTGCATCAAGGCTCCCAGGTTGGCATATCGCTGCGTCACCACGCCATCGAAAGGCGCGGTAATTCTGGCGTAGTCGAAGAGCGCTTTGTCGCGTTCGAGTTTCGCCCTGGCTTCGTCCAACTGGCTCTGCGCCGCCTGCAAGGTGGATTTCCCGGCCTCCACTTGCGACTCCTGCGCCAAGGACTTGCCTTGCGCGTCGTCGATTTCCTGTTGCGCCACCAGGCCAGGGCGCGTCTTGGCCACTCCGGCCAGACGGTCTGCCTGAGCCTTCAAAGGGACGAGTTGCGCCTCCAACCGGCTCACTTCATGTTGCGCGTGCGTCACCGCCTCGTTGGCATTGGCGATGGCGGCGTCATCCTGCTTGAGCTGGATCTGCAGCTCCGGTATATCGAGGACGGCCATCAACTGGCCCTTCTTCACCCGCGTACCGTAGTCCACCAGCAGATCCTTAACATAGCCCGATTCCTTGGCGAAGACGTCGGTTTCCTGGTACGGCACGAGTTCCGAAGAAACCGTGAGCTGCCGCATCATCGGCTTGCGCGTGACGGAGGTGACTCCCACGGTAGTGAGGGCTTCGGACCCGGCCGCGTTTCCGGCACTCACGGGCGGGGTTCTGGAACACCCGCCGAGGCATACCGCCAGCGCGCAGAGCGCGGAGATGCCGGTTCTCATAAAAGATGTCTGTTAACCCCTTCCAGCCTGGCGGTCAGAGTGTTCACGGAAAAATCCTTTCTTTCGGTCAACTCGAATAGCTCCCTATCCTCGCGCAGGACCTGCTCGGCAAGCACGGCCAACTGGCCGGCGGCACTCTTCGGAATCATGTGGACTCCGTGCAGATCGCCATGCAGAAGGTCGCCGGGAGCGATGCGCAAGCCGCCGATCTCCACGGGATCTCCGAAATCCACCACGTGCGCGTAGGCGTGCGACACCGAAACATTGCCGGCGAAGATCTGGAACCCGAGCGCCTCGATTCCCTTCAGGTCCCGTACGGCGCCGTTGGTCACGCAGGCCACGCAGCCAAGGGCGCGCGAGATCCGCGCCCAAGATTCCCCTAACAGCGCTCCCACTCCCGGTGCGTGGTCGGCATCCCGGATCACCAGGACCCGCGGCCCGGCAATACTGGCAATGTATCTCCAAAAGTCCGGGTGCTCGTGATAGCATTTGCCGTCGACCGGAGTGGCGGATGACCGCATCCTGGCCGTGACGGCATATCCGATCACCGGAGCCAGTTGGGGGAACCGGCAGGTGACCGCCCCGGTGATAAAGCCTTCGTTGCGGGGCCGGAGGTTCAAGCGCTCGATGGCATTGGACAGTGTGCAGGTGTCGAACTGGCGGAGCCGCTCCAGCGCTTCGCGAGTGAGGTCGCTGTTTGATGGCATGTGCATGATTCGCTTGCACCTCAATCGTACTGAAACGAGCACATTTCAGCCCATACCGTCATCGGAGGAGTTTCCCCTCAAAATCGATGTAGCTCAAAATCCCTACGAAAATACTGTCAGCAGAGGATACACCCGGTCAAGGGCATTGGCGTAACATAGGAGTCGAATCTCACTATCAGCGCTGCCATGGGGCCAATTCGAATTCTAATCGCCGACGACCATGCCATCATCCGGCGGGGTTTGCGGACACTCCTGGAGCACGAACCCGGCTTGCAGGTAGTTGCCGAGGCGTGCGACGGACGGGAGGCCATCGCCTTTGCGCAGCGGGAACGGCCCCACGTGGTGATCCTGGATATTGCCATGCCGAATCTCAACGGGATTGAGGCGGGCCGGCAAATTGCCCAGATTTTGCCCGATACCCAGATCGTGATCCTGACTGTCCAGGCCGACGAGGCCTACCTGCTGAGCGCTCTCAAGGCCGGCGCCCGTGGATACGTGCTGAAGAGCTCGGCGGAATCCGAAGTAGTGGACGCCGTGCGCGCGGTGAGCCAGGGGAAGGCGTTTTTCAGCCCCAAAGTAAGCCGCATTCTGGCCGACGATTACACCCGCTACCTGCAGCGCGAGCAGGCGGTGGACGCCTACGAGCTGCTCACTAACCGCGAGCGCGAGATTCTGCAACTCCTGGCCGAAGGCGCAACCAATAAAGATGTCGCCAATACCCTGAACTTGAGCCCGACAACGGTCATCTGCCATCGCCAGCACATCTTTCAGAAACTCAATCTCCACAGCCTGGCCGACCTGATCCTATATGCGGTTCGAAAAGGGATCATTTCTCCGGAACGCAGCGATGCCGCCCCCGGCTAAAGGGCAGCCGGCCACCGGAGTCAGGCTGCTGACCATGCGTGGCGGGCTGGTGCTCGGTTTCGGCGTCCTGCTGATCCTCCTGATACTCTCGGGACTGAGCGCGCTACACGCCCTGGCCGAAGTCCAGAACGCGAATCAGACCAGTTTGCGGCAGTTTCTGGCCAGGAATCAGCAGCTCGACGAAGTCCGCGCGGCGGTGTATCTCTCCGGCACCTACCTGCGCGACTACCTTCTGGAACCGGACCGCGCCAAAGCCGAACAGAGCCGGCGGGAACTCATCGATGCCAAGGCGCGAATCCAGTCGTTGCTGGCCGATAACGCGCCTCTCTCCAGCGCCAGCGACCGCGAAATGGTCGAAGCCTTGAAGCGCGAGCTGAGCGATTACTGGCAGACCATGGAGCCGGTCCTCTCGTGGGGCATGGAGCAGCGGCGGCGGCAAGGCTTTCGCTTCCTGGACGATGAAGTGTTTCCCCGGCGGTCGAACACCTTGGCGATCGCCGATAACATCCGGTCGCTCGACCGGCAGCAACTGATGCGCCGCGATGCCGAGCTTCTCTCTCAGTTTTCCGGCGTACGGGGGCAACTGGTGCTGGCGCTGGTGGTGATGTTGCTGGTGGGCGTGGGGCAGGCTTTCTTCAGCACCTCGCACCTCTTGCGGTTGGAAAAGCAGACCTTGAAACATCTCCAGGAAGTCACCGAGGCCCGCCAGGAACTGAAAGACCTTTCCGCCAAACTGGTCGCCACGCAGGAGACCGAACGCAAGAGCATTTCGCGCGACCTGCACGATGCCGTGGGACAATCCATGTCGGCCGTGCAATTCGAACTGCACGACCTCGCCGTGATGCTGCGCCCTTACGACAAGGAGCTTCGCGAGCGCGTGGACCGCGTTCGGGAATCGGTGGAAAGTTCGCTGGCGGTGATTCGCAACCTGGCGCTGCTGTTGCGGCCCTCCATGCTGGACGATCTGGGACTGGCGGCGGCGCTCGGCTGGCTGGCGCGCGAAATCTCGCGGCCCACGGGACTTCGCATTCAGGTTCAGGCCGACGACTTACCGCCGGATCTGCCCGATGAGCACAAAACCTGCGTCTTCCGCATGGTGCAGGAAGCGCTCAATAACGTCGCCAAGCATGCCAATGCGAATGCCGTCGAAATCACCGTGCGCGCATCGGACGCCTGGCTGGCGATCACGGTGCAAGACGACGGGCGGGGTTTCCAGCATGGCCGCGCGCATGGGCTCGGGCTGACGGGAATGCACGAACGCGCCGAAAGCCTGGGCGGCTCGGTCAAAATCACGTCCGGGCCGGGAAAAGGTACCCTGATCGAGGTGGCGCTGCCGCTTCCCCAGCGCCTACAGGCCGCGCCGCTCAGCGTTCCATGGCAGACACACGAATGATACTGAAGTCGGTGCGGCGGGCTTCAGCCCGCCATTCAGTTCAAGGGGGCAAATGGCCAAGGCCAACGCCCTTGGTTACCCTTTTTCCACCAGATCCAGCAATTTCTCCTGAATCGCTTCCCCCGTCGGGCCATCGGGGGTGATCACCAGAATGGTGTCGTCTCCGGCGATGGTGCCGACGATTTCCGGCCACTCTTCGTTATCCAGCGCCACCGCGACGGAATTCGCGTGGCCCGGCGAGGTTTTCAGCACCACCAGGTTCTGCGCGCGCAGCACGTCCTTTAGAAACTCGGCGGCCAGCATGGAGAACTGCGGACCGGTTTCCTCCGGCGCCATCTCCTGGTAACCGTCGCGCGTCTTCACCAGGCGAAGATCGCGAATATCGCGCGAGAGCGTCACCTGGGTAGCGGCGATATCCAGCGCCCTCAACTCCTGCGCCAGTTCCTCTTGCGTGGAGATCCGCTTGCCGCGGATCAGCTTCAAAATTTGCCCTTGCCGATAGGTCTTAGTCATGATTGCGATCTCTCCCCGTCATCCCCGCCAGCCGCTCTTTCGCCGCTGCCAGCGCCGCGGCCACGCTCCGCGGCCCCGTGCCGCCCGAAATCTCACGCGATTCCATTCCCTTGCGCGGGTCGAGCAGCGCCGCCATGCCGCCGGTAAATTCGGGCGCGAACTGCGCCATCTGCGCGGGCGTCCAATCGGAGGGCTTCTTGCCGCTGCGCACGCTCTCCAGCACGAATCGGCCGACAATCTGGTGCGCCTGGTGGAACGGCGTGCCGGCGCGGGCCAGGGCTTCGGCCAAATCCGTGGCCACCACCCAGCTCTCTTCCGCGGCAGCCGCCGGCCGCGCCGGCAGCAGCTTCACGGATTGGATCGCCGCGCGCGCCATTTCGAGCGAACCGCTCACCTGGCCGGCCGCTTCAAAGAGCGGAACCTTGTCCTCCTGCATGTCGCGATTGTAAGTCATCGGCAGCCCCTTCATGGTGACCATCAGCGAGGTGAGGCAGCCCATCACGCGGCCGCTCTTACCGCGAATCAGCTCCAGCGAATCGGGATTCTTTTTCTGCGGCATCAGGCTCGACCCGCTGGTGACGCCGTCGCCCAGCTCGATCCAGCCGAATTCCTCGCTGGAGTAAAGAATGAAGTCCTCGGCGAGGCGGCTCAAGTGGATCATAGTCACGCTCGCGGCGTAGAGAAAATCGAGCGCGAAATCGCGGTCGCCGGAGACATCCATGCTGTTGCGGGTGACGGCGGCGAAGCCCAGGTCTTGCGCGATGGCCTGGCGGTCGAAGGGGAATCCGCTGCCCGCCAAAGCGCCGGAGCCGAGCGGGAGCACGTCGGCGCGCCGGCGGGCTTCACCCAGACGCTCCCAATCGCGCGCGAACATCTCGAAATAGGCCAGCAGGTAGTGCGGCCAGAGCACCGCCTGCGCGCGGCGCATGTGAGTGTAGCCGGGAATCAGAGCGTCGGGATACTTCGCCGCCAGATCGAGCAACGCCGCCATCGTGCCGGCGAGCAGCGACCGCACCTTGTCGCATTCCTCGCGCAGCCAGAGGCGCGTATCGAGCGAGACCTGTTCATTGCGGCTGCGTCCGGTGTGGATCTTATCGGCCACAGCGCCGGCCCGTTCTTTCAACTTGCGGATCACCAGCGTGTGCACATCTTCGTCGGCGGCGCCCTCATAAAAGCCGGGCGCGGCTGCTTCGGCGCGAATGGCATCGAATGCCGCGACGATCTTCGCGCGCTCATCGGCGGTCAGAATGCCGGTGCGTTCCAGGGCGCGCGCGAAGGCCTGCGAGCCGCGGATATCGGCATCGATGAGCCGCCGGTCGAAATCGAGCGAGCCTGAAAAGCGCTCGAAGATCTCCGACGGTCCGGCTTCGAATCGTCCACCCCAGAGCTTCATAAGACAGCAATATCCCTTCCACCCGATCCGGTGGGCACAGCGATAGTGTTGTTCATAGTTACCGTTTCTTCGCTTGCGGAACCCGGCGCAGGAAGCGCCGCCATTCTGACTTCTGACTTCTGACTCCTGACTTCCATATCCCGAAGGGGCATCGAGGGCGAAGCCCTCGTTAGGTTAGCATCATCAGCAGCAGCGCTTTTTGCGCGTGGAGCCGGTTCTCGGCCTGGTCGAAAACCACGCTCCGCGGGCTCTCCATCACCCCATCGGTACATTCTTCGCCGCGCTTTGCGGGAAGGCAATGCATGAAAACTGCCTCGGGCAGCGCCTGCGCGAACCGTTCCTCGTTCACCTGGTACGCGTGGAAAGCCTTCTTGCGCTTGGCGGCTTCCTGCTCCTGCCCCATGCTGGCCCACACGTCGGTATAAACCGCGTGCGCGCCGGCGAGCGCCTCCGCGGCATCGTGCGTAATGAGGATCGACGCGCCCGAGATTGCCGCGAGGCCTTCCGCCTGCGAGACGATATCGGGATCGGGCGTGTATCCGGGCGGGCAGCCGAGCGCGAAATCCATGCCCAGACGCACGGCCGTGAGCATCAGGGATTGCGCCACGTTGTTGCCATCGCCGATGAACGCGAGTTTCAGGCCTTTCAGGGCGCCGAAGCGTTCGCGAATGGTCAGCACATCGGCCAGCGCCTGGCAGGGATGGAAAGCGTCGCTGAGGGCGTTAATCACCGGCACCGACGACCACTGCGCCAACCCTTCGACGGTGGTTTGCGCGAACACGCGCGCGACGATTCCATTGCACCAGCGGTCCAGGTTGCGCGCCACATCCTTGAGCGGCTCGCGCACGCCGATGGGGCCTTCCATAAAGACGGAGGCGCCGCCCATCTGGCTCATGGCGAGGTCGAAGGTGAGCTTGGTGCGCAGCGACGGCTTCTCGAACAGCATGGCTATGGACTTGCCGGCCATGGATTGCCCGTATTCCCGCGGCGAGCGTTTGACGGCAGAGGCGAGGTCGAGCAGGTAATAGAGCTCGTCGTTGGTCAGGTCGAGGTCCCAGAGATAATCGGTGCGTCCGGCTTTCAGAATTTCGCTCGGGTGGAACAGGCCGGCCATCGGGGTCTCCTCGACTTGTGAATTTTTATTCATCACAATGAATTAATAATCACACAAGAGGAGGTGCATGTCAAGCGTTTGCGGTCACGATACGCGCAAGCCAATGCGGCCGCGCCTCGTCATTGGTCGACGATGCCTTTCGCGTTTTCCAAAAGCCGTCCGTGGAGGACAGGCTCTGTGTTATGGCGGTAGAAGAGACTCCGGCGCCGGACCTCCAGCGAACGAATCGCGTCATCCAGGAACTGGCGTTCACGGTGAAGCTGACCGATGAATTGATCGACATCCATGGCTCGCCTTGCAGGGAATCGCTCGTTAATTCCCCTCGGTTCCAGTAAGGCGACGCGTTCTTTGTAGTTTGCGACATTTGGGGCAAGAAAGCGCCCGCATATATTGGTAGGCTACGATCGAAATTCAATCTTGTTACGGCTGAATCGCGGCCTTATGCATCAAGCATCACGGGGTGAGATGCTTGATGCTGTACAATGAGAATATGCGGACAACATTGGAGCTCGACGACGATCTCGTGAGCGAGGCCAAACGCCTGGCTCGTCAGCGAGGAGTATCACTGGGGCATCTCATCTCGGAACTCACGCGGCAATCGCTCGAGGCCGCGGCGCCTCCAAAGTACCGAAACGGCTTTCGGCTTTTGCACCACAAACCAGGCGCTCCCAGAGCCGACATGGAACTGGTTAACCGCTTGCGAGACGAAGAGTGAGTGTCGCCTTATTGGACGTGAACGTCCTGGTCGCTATGTGCGATCCGGAGCACATCCATTTCCGAGAAGCTCAACGCTGGTTGGGGCAGAATCGCAAACAGGGCTGGGCGACGTATCCGCTAACGATCAATGGCTGTATTCGCATCTTGAGCGGCCCAGCATACCCTACCGTGAAACAGGCGCCCGCGGAGATAGCCAACCTGTTGCGGGATGCATGTGCCGCGACAGACCATCACTTTTGGCCCGATTCCGTCTCCCTCCTCGACGAAGAGTTATTCCGCCCCTCCATGATCGCCGGCCACCAGAAAATCACCGACGCCTACCTGCTCGGCCTGGCCGTCCGCAATCACGGCCGGCTCGCCACGTTCGATCGTTCGATCCCGCTGAAAGCCGTTCATGGCGCCCGCCTGTCCCATCTCGTCGTGATCGCCTGATCCTTACCAGGCATCGCGATTGGCGATGGTGACGCGGAAAAAGGGCTTTCCCTTTTCTACCGGGTCGATCACGAAGTCCTGAGAAGTCTTGGCGGGGTCGTAATCGCGCCACAGCCAGGCGAGCGACTCGGGCAAATCCAGCGCGGCCTGCGCGCCACCGTGGGCCGCGGCGCCGAAACGGAAATGGAAATCGTAATCGCGAAACTTGAGCGAGTTGGCCATCTGGATGTTCTGCATGGGCCACGAACCATGATTATTTTCGAGGTCGTCGGCGCCGTCGCTCATCCACACGCGAATGTTCCGCTTGGGCTCCTTGCGCACCTTGAATGGATAGATGTCGCCACCTTCCTGCCTGTCCTGCGGCCGCCATTGGATCGAGGTGAAACTGCCCACCGCGCTGTGCACCCGGCTGAAATGCTCCGGCATTAGCCAGGCGGCGTTGAATGCGCAGATCCCGCCGGAAGATTCGCCGGCGATGGCCCGGGGGTATCCATCGGACCGCAGCTTGTAAATCTTCTCGACCTCGGGCAGCACTTCCTCCGTCAAAAATCGCGGATACCGATCGCTCACCGTATCGTATTCAATGGAGCGCATCGCCGTGCCCTCGGGCGAGGTGCCGGGCGCGATCAGCACATGTACGATCGGCGGCATCAGCTTCTGGTACACCAGATTCTCGGTAACGGTGAAGAGCCGCGAGCGCGAATAGTCTCCCACCAGGCCCTGGCCGTCCTGCCAAACCATCAGCGCCGACGGGACGGTGGGGTCCACGCCGGGCGACGCGTAGATCCAATAGTCCGCCTTCATGCCGTCATAGATGCGGCTGACGATGGTGCGTTTCTCCGTGACCTTGCCATGCGGAACGCCGGGTTGCCGATACGAATCGGGATTGTATCCCACCGCGTCGCCGCGCGCGCCGAGCGGCTTTCCGTCGGCGTAGAACTGATAGGAATGCGTCACGCCGGTGCGCATTTTCACGAGCAACATCCACAGCGTGGAACCGGGGACAGCGGCCATCGGGACAGCGGGCCCGGAATCGACGGAGATAGTCGCGGGCGCGGGCGAATCGGCCACGAAGAGATAGTCCTGCCCCCAGACGGCGTTGCCGCCGTGAGCGGAGAGCGTCTTGGTGATCACATCCTTCAGGCCGGGCGCCGAGGGCCCCTTCCGGGCAGCGGCGATGAGTTCTTCCCAAGGAGCGGTCTGGGCGAATAGGGCGGACGAGGCCAGCAACACGGAGACAGCAGTCTTCATGGTGGTCCAGTATATCGCCGCCCGAAGATGGAACGAAAGCCGCGGCGCCTTACTCATCCGCCTTCTTCTCGCCTTCACCCAGCAGCGGCAGCGACCCCTCGCTGCCCGGCCCGAGCAAGCCCGTTTTCACATAGAGCAGCAGCTTATCGCGCGTATCGGTGATATCCAGATGCCGCATCGTAAGTTGCCCGATGCGATCCTGTGGCGAAAAGACCGATTCGCCCTTCTCCATGGTCAGCCGCTCGGGATGGTAAGTCAGATTCGGGCTCGCCGTTTCCAGAATCGAATAATCGTTGCCCCGCCGCAGTTCCACCGTCACTTCACCGGTGATCGCGCGGGCCACCCACCGTTGCGCCGTCTCGCGCAGCATCATCGCCTGCGAATCGAACCAGCGGCCCTGATACAGCAGGCGGCCCAAACGGAGCCCGTTGATGCGGTACTGCTCGAGCGTATCCTCGTTGTGGATTCCGGTAACCAGGCGCTCGTAGCCGATGAAGAGCAGCGCCAGGCCGGGAGCTTCATAAATGCCGCGGCTCTTGGCTTCGATGATGCGATTCTCGATCTGGTCGGAAACTCCCAGACCATGCCGGCCGCCGATGGCATTGGCTTCCAGCACCAGCTTCACCGGATCGTCGAAAGTCACGTGGTTGAGCGCCACCGGCTGGCCCTCTTCGAAGCGGATGGTCACGGTTTCGGGCTTGATGGCCAAGTCTTCGCGCCAGGAAGCCACGCCCATAATGGGCTCGACAATGCGCACGTTCTTATCGAGATGCTCCAGGTCTTTGGCTTCGTGGGTGGCGCCCCAGATGTTGGAATCGGTGGAGTAAGCCTTCTCCACGCTCATCTTATAGGTGAGCCCGTGGCTGGCCATGTACTCCGACATTTCCTTGCGCCCGCCCAGTTCGTCGATGAACTTCTGGTCGAGCCAGGGCTTATAGATGCGCAGCCCCGGGTTGGCCAGCAGGCCATAGCGGTAGAAGCGCTCGATGTCGTTGCCCTTGAACGTGCTGCCGTCGCCCCAGATGTGGACGTCGTCCTCTTTCATGGCCACCACCAGCATGGTGCCGGTGACCGCGCGGCCGATGGGAGTGGTATTGAAGTAGTGCACGCCGGCGGTGGAAATGTGGAATGCGCCGGCTTGCAGCGCGGCGATACCCTCGGCCACCAGTTGCTTGCGGCAGTCGATGAGGCGGGCTTTCTCGGCGCCGTACAGCAGGGCGCGGCGCGGGATCTCGTCGTAATCGGGCTCGTCGGGCTGGCCCAGGTTGGCGGTGTAGGAATACGGAATGGCGCCTTTGGCACGCATCCAGTGAATAGCGGCACTGGTATCCAGTCCGCCGGAGAATGCCAGGCCGACTTTTTCGCCTTCGGGCAGGTTCTGCAGAATGTTTCCCATTTGAAGTATCCGGATGTGAAGATCCAGGATAGCGTGAGGGACTACTTTCGCTCAATGCGGACCAGGGCGTCGCGGTAGTCGATAGTGACGACCGAAGTGCGAAGGGCGGGATAGCCAAGAATCCCCGTAATCTCAAACCGATGGTGCCGGGCGAAGTCGGAGAGATCGACCACCACGGCCGGGTCGGCCGGGAGGACACGCGGGCCGCAACGGAAGCGGACGCCGGGCGGAAGCGGAAACCCCTCTATCTCGCCGGCGCTGCTACGCAGGGCGATGACATTCGACAGCGACCAGTAATTCCGCGAAGCGCGCGCGGCGGTAGGAGAAACAGCGCTGAACGTGGCCCCGGTGTCCAACAGAACATAACCGGACTGCGAATCGTTCAGGACGGTCTGCAGAAAAAACAGGCGATTGTCGACGCGAACAGGAAGATAGGCGCCGTCCTGGACTGGCGGATCGGACGGATACGCGTCCAGAACGAGGACCTTTGCCGGGACGTCCAGGCGCACCAGAAAGCCGGCGAACAAAGACATCGGGATAATGCCGTCCACGCCATCCATGATCGGGCCGTCGACCGTCAAAATGTCGCAGTCCTTTAGAACCAAGTCGCCGATTTGCACCGTGCCGGACCCGGCGCGCCTGCACGCCGCCGATAACGTACCGACTCCCACCAACGCAAACGCCGATCCGGCCGATCGCCCGATTTTCTTGGCCGCGCGACGGTTGAGCATAACGTGCTGCGCGCCGCTATCGAGAAGCATGCGGAGGACCGGTCCGCCATCGATTCGGGCCCTGAAAAACAGGCCAATGGTCTGCGACTCGGGCGCAAGCAAGGCGTTCAGTTTCAGGGAGTAATGCCAGGCAGGGCTGGCCAGCTTGGGAGCGGTGTCGTCCGGAGGGCCAGAGGCGAACGCGGCCGCGGCAGCGGCACAAACAATCCCGGCTATGCGTCGAGCCCACATGATTGTTACAATCTTGCAACAATATCGTTTCAAATCTATAACGAAAACGAATTGGTTACAAGACTTTTCTCGCGCTGAAATGTTGGCAAGTCAATTAGTCAAAAGCTAATTGGCAAAAGCTAACCAGGGGCTTTGGACTTGCCCCCAATTTTGAGACAAACGGTTAAGACTCAGTTAATCATTTTTTGCATCGAATGGAGAATTGAGTCATGGGGCTATCGCGCAGGCAGTTCACAAAAGAGTTCAAATTGGCCGCGG
>Ga0326728_10001682_pt1 | contig 77035 bp, 51 predicted proteins | sample MB3enrmetagenome_FD_207602 | JGI IMG/M metagenome (GOLD analysis project Ga0326728, IMG submission 207602) | Lab enriched peat soil microbial communities from McLean, Ithaca, NY, United States - MB31MN | ecosystem: Environmental > Terrestrial > Soil > Wetlands > Peat | place: USA: New York...
AGGGCTTGCCCTACCCGGTGTTGCCGATGGTGTAACGTTCCTTCGTCAATACTTGACAACAATTGTGTTGTCATGGTAAGCTATTAGGGCTGTGAAAGGCTCTCTCACCTTCGGTGGGGACGGCTTGCCTGCCGCCCCTGCTCCCAATCTTCCAATTCATGGAGTCACTATGTCTCTACTCAAATCTACTTGTCTTACTCCCCAGCGGCTCGACGCCGCTCGGCGCAATTCGCAGCGCTCCACCGGGCCTCGCAGCGAGGCCGGCAAAGAGCGCATGAAAATGAACGCAGTGAAGCACGGCTGTGATGCCGCGCCCGAAAACGAGGCCGCCGTCATGCGCGCCCTGGGCGAAGATCCCGAACGGTACGCAGCCTTGCAGCGGGAACTCGCCACCGCCTACGGCCCCGGCGACGCCCTCTTGAACCAGCAAGTCGCCGACCTGGGCAAGCTCTACTGGCGGCGCAACCGCATCGAGCGCATGGAGACGGGCCTGATGCGCCGCGCTCTCCTGGCGGTCGAGGAGCGGAAACGCACCCGCCGCGACCAGATCGCTGCCGCCACCTTCGATGCCTCAAGTTCCCTCGCTACCGACCCCAAACTGGCCGTGCCCGCCGAGCCGTGTGCCCGCCTGCGCCAGCAACTCTCGCGGTTGACGGGGATCCACGAACAGCTCCGGCAGGGGATTGTCACGTCGAGGCAGCATTACACGATCCAAAATCTCCTGGGGCCAGCCCTGGGCCAACGGCCGGCACGGATTAGCCAACTGATGTTGATGTTCAGCAATCGGGCCTGTTGCCTGGCGGATAACGACAAGGAACGGTTAAAGCAACGCGTGAACGAAATGGGCGGCGAGGCCAACGTGGAGGTGCTGTGGCGGGAACTGCTGCGCCTACTGGAGGAGGAGATCGCGGCCGTGAAAGCGGCGTTCGAGGAGGAGGTTAAGCTGCAGGAGGAGATGGACGCGATCGATCGGGACTGCTGCCTGGCTCCGGCGGGGGAGACTTGGGAGATGCTGACGCGGCAGGAAGCGGCGCTGGACCGCTCGATTGACCGCAAGGTGAGGATTATCCTGACCATGCGGCAGGAACACGCACGCCGGGGTGGGGGCGCTTCGCGAACCGCCCCTGCGCGTGAGGCGGACGACCGCGCGGCACAGGAACTGAGTAAGGCCGTGGGGCTGGACGCTGGGACAGAAAGTCCGGCAGAGGAAAACGCCGCCGAAACCCCAAAATCGCCGGAACAAAGCCAGGGAGTCATTGAAAACAAAGGACGGGCGGCAGAGGGGGTGCGCGCATGAGGCGTGGTGCGGGCAGAATGTCCACTCCAGAGCGGGCGAGTCGCCCGCGTCAGCGACGACGCAGGATGTCTACTCTTCCGTGATCATGCCCAGATCGTCAGGATTCAGGCGGTAGGTCGAGTAGACGACGATGCTCATGGGTGGAATGTGGTCGGACAGATCCTTCCTGACTTCCAGTGTGCGCTCCGGTCGAAGCTTCACGTCGGCCTTGTCCTCCGCATCCTTCCTGAGCGAGTAGCGCGCGAGGCGCACCGGGGCGGGCAGGTGCTCAAATTCGATGCTGGCGTCGGCGGCCCGATGGCTTTCGTTCACCACCACCACCGTGAGGTTGCCTTTGGGCGTACGCAGAGCGGTAGCCACCAGCTTCCGGTCCCTTGCAGTGAAGGGCGCCTCGACGCGGGTGGCGAGCACGCTCGAATGCTTGGGCAGGAAGCGCGTAAGCATGGCGAACTGGTAGTACGCGTTGGGCTGGGGTGTGAAGGCATCAAGCAGCCTGTTGTGGTCGATGTCCCAGGTGCGCACCAATTGCCATTGGCCGTCCAGATCCCCGCGGTTGGCGAAGCTCCAGCGGTTGAATCCGTCCACCCCGGCATTGATGCCGCGCACTACGAGAGAAGCGTTCTTCAAACCGGATTGGTAGCAGGCCGGACCGGCATCCTCGTTGCCCCATCCGAACGCCATGGTACCGAATTCGGAAAGGAAGAACGGCTTGTTCCTGGCGTGAGCCCAGTTGGCCCAGCGCGTCATCCGCTGCTCAGCCTCCGTGAGATTGTAGCTGCCGTCCATGGAGTCCATTACTGCGTTGTAGGAGTGCAGGTCGTAAGCTCCGATATAGGCGTCGAAGTCCACTTCGGCAGGCTTGAGGTCCGGCAGATCGGTCCAGTCGGGTCCGGAAATCGGCAGGGCCAGACCGCGGCGATCGAACTCCTCCCGAACCGCTTTCAACCCCGGAGTGAAGGGCACCGACTTCATGTTGGAGTCCTGCCACCAGGAGAAATCGTCGTGGCCCGGCTCGTTCGAGACCGAGACCCAACGAATACACTTGTAGCCCTTCACTCGTACCAGGTGCTGCACCAGTTCACCGATTCCTTGAGCCCAATCCGGAATCGAAGAAGGCGCGCTGCGGAGCCGCTTGACGGCGTCTTCCGCATTGCCGGGATACGCGTTCCAGGCGACGTCGCCCCACATCTGTTGCAGAAAGACATCCACGCCGCGGCGGTCGGCCCAATCCAGGATGCGATACAACACCTGCATCTCGGGATTGTCCCAGTCGAAGACGCCGCGCCTCGGCTCGTAAACGCGCTGTTCAAGCTCGACGCGGCACCAATCCAAGCCGAGCCATTCCGCGTGTTTGAACAACTCCTGCCAGTGCCGGTCGTCGCCGGGGTTCGGATTGCCGCCCCAACCGCTCCCTGACCAGGAACCGCCGCTTGCTTCCCTGCCGGGTAATTCAGTCGCCATGACATGAAAGGAGGCGCCTATCCCGCCGCGCATGGTAGAGACCGGAGCGCCGGCCGCTATATGGATCCGTACTTGAACGGGCTGTTGAGCCCAAGCGATAGTGGAACAGAGACAAAGCAGATAGATGCAGCGCATGATTCACCTTCGGCAGTGCCTTCACAAGAGACAGTGGAAAGACCTCGCCTCGCGGGCGAAGGGATTGTACCTGAAGTGCCAGGCGCCAGCAAAGGCGCCAGACTTTACGGTAGTGTCCTAATTTGATGGACCTCGTGGGGGGATGTCATTCCGAGTGTTCATGGGCCTGCGGTCCACCCATGGAAATGAAAGTCGCTGTCATCCTGAGCGAAGCGAAGGATCTGCAGTTCCGGTCCGAGGCGAACTAATGCAGATTCTTCGCTTCGCTCAGAATGACAGACTTTCGAGAGAGTTCCCACGGGCTTGCGGCCCACCCGAGGCAATGATAGTCATCGTCGTCCCCGCGAAAGCGGGGACCCATTGGCGGTCCAATGGATTCCCGCTTCCGCGGGAATGACCTGACTTTCAGAAGAGCGGAGGGAGGTCCGAATTCTGGACTCCGATGGAGTCCATCGGACTCCGGAAATCGGAGAATATCGCTCCGGCCTTGCAATTGGCGCACGATCGAGCGAACCAGAGCGTGTCAGATCCCGGCGTACCACGCGTACCCGCCTTCTGCCGCCCCTGAGCCCATGCCGCGGCCGAAACTCTTCAGGCTATCAGTCAGGGTGAGACGGGTGATGTACTTGACGCTCTTATAGCCGAGCTGCCGGGGAACCCGCAGGCGAAGCGGTCCGCCGAAGCCGACGGGGAGTTCGCCGCCGTTCATGCCGTAAGTGACGAGCGTTTGCGGGTGCAAGGCATCGACCATGTCGATGCTCTCATACCAATCGGGTTGGAACGAGCCATAGAATACGTAACGAGCCTGGGGGAGCGCCCCCACGAGGTCCATGAGGTGAGAGAGCGGTACGCCCTTCCATTCGGCGATATAAGACCAGCCTTCCTCGCATGCGATCTCCGTGATCTGCGAGCGCGAGGGGAAGCTCTTCAGCTCCGCCAGCGAGAACAATGCCGGGCGGACGACCATCCCATCGACGGCCAGGCGCCATTCCGCAAACGCTCCCTGCTGAAGCCGCTGGAACTGATCTCCCAGGCGGTCAACGGCGTTAGCGAAGGGATAGGTCGAGATCTGGCTGGGTGTAAACTCCCGCGCCAGCGCGTGGCGGCCCAATAACCGCTGCGCGGCATAGGTCAGGGTCTCGCCCCCGCCGTACAGCACACCCGCATCGGGCGGAATGAGTCCGTAACGCGCCGCGAGTTTCGCCGCCACGGCGAGCCCGGAGGCGCCCGCGACAGTTGCCAGGCCCGCAGTAATCAGCTTCCGTCGAGACATCCCGCTCATACTCACTCCTTACCTGGGATTATGCGGCCGGTGATCATGGCCCCCACCCGGTTTCGGAATCCGGCAAGACAAACCATGAAGACGTGAACCAAAAGGAAGAGGACCAGGAATCCGGAAACGAAGAAGTGTAGGGTGCGCGCGGATTGGCGGCCGCCCAAAAGCGTGACGGCGCTCGGAACCACCGAAGTGAAGCCCGGGGACATGGCCAGGCCCGTCCAGATGATCAAGGGAAAGAGAACAAAGACGACCAGCAAATAGGTTAGGCGCTGCACGACGTTATACGACCAGGCTTCTTCCTCGCTCTGCCGCCGGAAACGCAAATGCCGGAAAACGGCCGTCGCCAGTCCCCTCGCGGAGCGGTCAGAAGGAGCCGGAAGCAGGTTTCGCCTGAAATGCCCTTTCCAGAATCCAAAGGCGAGGTAAAGTAATCCGGTCAACACCGCAACCCAAGCGGATTCGAAGTGCAAGTAGCGACTCCAGCCGTTCTGGTCGGGAAGCACGTAGCCATAGCCGGTAGGAACGGTGCCTCGCGAGGACGGAATCCGCAGTGTGAATAATGGCCGAGTGTGTACGTTGCCGGTCTCGCCCCAATAAAAGCGCGGGTGCGAGATGAGAATCTCCACGCCGGTGACGAGCAGCGCCAGGAAGGCTAAGGTGGTAAGCCAATGCGTGACGCGAATTAAGGCCGCGTGCCGGATTTCGAGCTTCGGCAAATCTGTAGCTGCGGCGCTCCCGTTGGTCCCGGAGAATTGCACCTGCGCTGACATAGGCGCGGCGTCGCCCGTCGCATGGCCTGCCACGGCCGTCCGGCTCTCGCTCCGGAACTTATCTGGATTCCCCATTCTGATTCTTAGCCCTGTCTCCACGATACATCCGGCAGCTTCTCAATGCAACTACCAGCGTTTGGATGGTGTCTCGCTACTTGCTTGCGGCTGCGCCGCGGGCTTCTGTTACGACCTCGCGGATCGCGCTGATGATGGCTTCTTGCGGGATCGTGCCGTGGTTAGCATTGGGGAAGACGATCTGGCGCCCGTGAGTAGAAAGCCGGACGAGCTTCGGTTGTATTTCGTGAATCCACACTTGCTGGTACGCTGCAGCCTCTTTGTTCAGTTCGGCACTTCCGAAATCGAGAGACTGACCGGCCGTCAGCACAATTAACGGAAAGTCGCCCAGCCTCGTCACTGACGCTGCCTCGGCAAAGCTCTCAGGCAAGACAATGCCCGCTGAGACGTTTCCCACAAACGACTTTGGCCGTTGCCTCAGGGCCGCAACGATCTCTTCGCGGGTCATTTGCGAGGGACCGTTGCCTTGCGCAGGTGAAGACTGCGTAAGGCGCACTAAGCCAACGAAAGACGCCGCCTCGTACGCAAGCTGAAGTGGATGCCAGAGGAATCGCGGCGCCGTGCGGCCCAGATAGAACTTGGGTGCGCGATGTAGTTCGTCTTCGTGCGCGGAGTCAATGAGTACCATCCCAGCTACTTCGTTCGGATAAAGGCCCCCATAGATCCGCGAGTTCAGACCGCCAATGGACCCACCGGCGAACACGTAGGGCGCCGGCACGCCTGCTCGTTTCAAGAGCTCATGAAGGTCACTGGCAATCGCCACGCTGGTTCGAGGGAACGGTCCCAAATCGCTCCATCCCTCGCCGGCTCTGTCGTACCAGCAGGCCTGCGTGAACTTGGCGACTTCCGTTTGAAACGGCTCCCATCCGAGGCCGGGGCCGGCTCCGCCAGACTCGAAGATAACGGGCGGCTCACCCTCACCCGAGCAGAAGATATTGAGACTCCGGCCCCCGATGTTCACCGACCTTCCAATTTGCGGGGGCCGCGTCCGGTCACGCCTGCGTCCTATTTGCTCGTAGACGATGCCCGCAACCAGGACTAGCGCTATCAAGACGGTTAGACTCTTAAAAGCAACCTTTAGCCGCCGCTTCAACGAAGGATTTATCCTTCCTGGAAAATGGTTCAGGAACGTGTGAAGAAATCACCAAGTCCTGTCATTCTGAGCGAAGCGAAGAATCTGCAGTTGTTTGTTTTCAAGAAGATAAAAGCAGATTCTTCGCTTCGCTCAGAATGACCGACGATTTTTTCACAGCTTCCAGGTGCCTTATCCGAGTCGCCCGCGGGTGGCACGTCACGACGCGTTTTGTCGTGATGTATGCGCCCCTTTGAATCGACTGGGAGGGGCGCCGACATGCCAAAGTGCGGCACGCCCGCGCCACCCGACGCGCTACCCCGCTACCAGTGTACGTAGGGACGAGCGGCGCTCGGCCTTGGCCGAACGTGGTTCGGCCCTACATCCTCAGGCCAGGTCGTAGCGATCGAGATTCATCACCTTATTCCACGCCGCCACGAAGTCTTTCACAAACGTCTCCTTTGAGTCGTCAGAGGCATAGACTTCCGCGATGGCTCGGAGCTGGGAATTCGAGCCGAAGACAAGGTCGACACGGGTGCCGGTCCACTTCATTTCGCCCGTGGCGCGATCTCGCCCCTCATACACGCCTTCGGATGCAGAGGTGGGTTGCCACTTCGTATTCATGTCGAGCAGGTTGACGAAGAAATCATTGGTCAGCGTCCCGGGCCGGTTGGTGAAGACGCCGTGTTTGGACTGCCCGAAGTTGGCATCCAAGGCGCGCAGACCGCCGACGAGAACCGTCATCTCGGGGGCCGTCAGCGTCAGCAACTGGGCGCGATCCACCAGCCGCTCCTCCGCGCTTCTTGGGTCTCCATTCCGGAGGTAGTTGCGGAACCCGTCCGCGCTCGGCTCGAGTACGGCGAAGGAGTGCGCATCGGTTTGCTTCTGCGAGGCATCCGTGCGCCCGGGCGCGAAAGGAACGTTCACCTTGTGCCCGGCCTTTTTCGCCGCTTCCTCGACGGCTGCGCAGCCGCCCAGAACGATCAGGTCAGCCAGCGAGACCTTCTTCCCGCCGGACTGCGCGCTGTTGAAATCCTTTTGAATCGCCGTCAGCTTCTTCAGGACCTTCGCCAGTGCGGCCGGCTGGTTCACTTCCCAATTCTTTTGCGGCTCGAGGCGAATGCGCGCCCCGTTCGCCCCACCGCGCTTGTCGGAACCGCGGAACGTCGACGCCGACGCCCAGGCTGTCGTGACCAAATCGGAAATCGCGAGCCCGGAGGCGAGGATCTTGGCCTTCAGCGCAGCAATGTCCTGCTTCCCGATGAGTTTATGATCCACGGCGGGTACGGGGTCTTGCCACAACTGAGGCTCCTTGGGAACCAGCGGGCCAAGGTACCGCGAGTGAGGCCCCATGTCGCGGTGCGTCAGCTTAAACCACGCCTTGGCGAACGCCTCGGCGAACTCCTTCGGACGCTCGAAGAAGCGCTTCGCGATCGGCGCATAGATCGGGTCCATCCTCAGGGAGAGGTCCGTCGTGAACATGATCGGGGCGTGCCGCTTGGTCGGATCCTGGGCGTCGGGAACAGTGCCCTTTCCGGCCCCGTTCTTGGGAAACCACTGGTACGCGCCGGCCGGGCTCTTCCCGAGCTCCCACTCGTAGCCGAACAGGTTTTCGAGATAGCTGTTGCTCCACTCGATGGGTTTGTTGCTCCACGCGCCCTCCAACCCGCTGCCGATCGCCTGGTTGCCGCTGCCGCTGCCATAGCTGCTCTTCCAGCCCAGGCCTTGCTCCTCGATGGGTGCGGCCTCGGGTACGGGGCCGACATACTGTTTCGGATCGGCCGCGCCATGGGCTTTGCCGAAGGTGTGCCCGCCGGCAATCAGCGCCACGGTCTCATAGTCATTCATCGCCATGCGGGCGAACGTCTCGCGGATATCCACTGCCGCAGCGATGGGATCCGGCTTGCCATTGGGCCCTTCCGGATTCACGTAAATCAGGCCCATCTGAACGGCGCCGAGAGGATTCTCGAGCTCCCGTTCGCCTTTGTAGCGTTTGTCCGCCAGCCACTCGCCCTCAGGCCCCCAGTAAATGTCCTCTTCGGGCTCCCAGACGTCTACGCGCCCGCCGCCGAAACCGAAGGTCTTGAACCCCATTGACTCCAAGGCGACGTTACCGGCAAGAATCATGAGGTCGCCCCAGGAGATTTTCCGGCCATACTTCTGCTTGATCGGCCAGAGCAACCGGCGCGCCTTGTCGAGGCTCACATTGTCCGGCCAGCTATTGAGGGGCGCAAATCGTTGCGTGCCGGAACCCGCCCCGCCGCGGCCGTCGGCGATGCGATAAGTACCGGCGCTGTGCCACGCCATACGAATCATAAACGGCCCATAGTGGCCATAGTCTGCCGGCCACCATTCCTGCGACGTCGTCATCAAGGCATGGAGGTCCTTGATCACGGCATCCAGGTCGAGGCTCTTGAATTCCTTGGCATAATTGAACTCCTTGTCCATAGGATTGGACAAGCGAGAGTGCTGGTGAAGAACCTTCAGGTCCAACTGATTCGGCCACCAGTCCACGTTCGTCAGCGTATGCCGGCGAGTGTCGCCCGATACCGGGCACTTGCTTTCGGTTGACGAGGTATGCTCCGTAGCGGGAGCAACCGTTCCCGCTGTAGCGATGGTTTCACTAGCCATGTATGCCTCCTCCTTCACTTATTTTTTGATTTGCCTAATCGCCGCCGACCTCGCTGGCCGGCGCGCACTATTAATACAGTGTGTACTACACGCCTAAGACACTGGTAGCGCCGACCTTGAGGTCGGCATTCGCCGTGCTGACCTAAAGGTCAGCGCTACGCGAACCGTTCCGCGAAGCGCACTTCGCGCAGAGACCCCGGAAAATGAGTTCGCATTGGCGAAGCATCCGCTTACCAAGGGAGCGCGAGGCAGGCCTGGGCACGTCGTACCAATCCATGTCCTCAACCTTGCCACAGCGGTCGCAGACAAAGTGGTGATGCCGCATGCCCTTCGCATCAAATCGCGCGGCGCGGCCCTCCACGGCCACTTCACGCACCAGACCCGCCTGCACCAAGTCTCGCAGATTGTTATAAGTCGTGGCCCTCGACGAGCGCGGATCGGCGCGATTCACGGCTGCGAAGATTCCGGCAGCCGTGGGATGACCGGTGTGTTTCCTCAAGAAAGCCATCACCGCGAAGCGCTGCGGCGTGCACCGCAACCCGCTGCCCTCCAGGGATTTTTTAATCGCCTCGGCGCCCATAAAGATCATTAGATTAAGTCTAATCTAGAAATTTGTCAAGACTTTTGCTTTCGGACTTTTGCTTTCGGGGTAGTGTCCTAATTTGCTGGATCCCGTAAGGGGATGTCATTCTGAGCGGAGCGAAGAATCTCGCTCTGGTTCGCTCGATCGTGCCCCAATTGCAAGGCCAGAGCGAGATTCCTCGCTCCGCTCGGAATGACATCCATATTGGGAACCTTGCTCAAGCTGTGGCTGTCTTCATCAGGCATTCGTGTACCACGGCACATTGACGAGGACAGTCCGTTGGTTCCCTCTGGCCAGCAAGAGCGCCCTTAGCAACTCAGCGCGTTGATTGTGCATGAAATAGTGATACCAATGCCGCTCCACCAACTCTGGAATTACTACGGCGATCTGCCGGTCGGGGTTGGTCCGCTCGAGTTCCAGAATATGGTCCAATATCGGGCTGATCACGAAGCGATAGGGCGAGGGCAGCACAATCAGGCGGGGGGGTACCCGGCCCGCTTGTTTCGCCGGGTCCTCCACGTTGCGGCCCCATGTTTGGAGAAAATTCCCCCTATCTTTCTCACAATCGACGTGCACAGCCTGTACCTCGGAAGAGAGAGTGAGGGCAAAACGCAGCCCTTTCCTGGCGATCCTGTTCCAAGACAGAATCGGAACCACTACCAGCGGAGGCCGCAAATCGTGCAAATCCAGAGGCACAGGGTTCTCGACCTCTGCTTCAACTTGGCGATAGTGCCTTCGGATGTTAATCATCACAATCATAATGGCGGGAATCAGCAATACCGTTACCCAGGCTCCTTCCACGAACTTGGCGACGGTTACCACAACGACGGTCGTTGCGGTGGCCGCGGATCCCAGTCCGTTGACGAGCATGCTGCGTCGCGATCCTTCGCCTCCGGTTCGCCTCCAGTGAGCTACCATGCCGGCTTGGGAGAGCGTGAACGCCAGGAAAGCACCGACGGCAAACAGGGGAATCAACCGGTCCGTGACCCCGCCGAACAAGATGAGCAGCGAGGCACACAGCACAGCGAGCACCCAGATCCCTTGTGAGTACACAAGACGCCTTCCGCGCAAGGCGAAGCCCTGGGGAAGGTATCCGTCCTCGGCGAGGGCTCGGCCGAGTCGCGGAAAGTCCGCAAAGGCGGTGTTGGCCGAGAGCGCCAGCACGAGCAGGACTGAGCCCATCGTCACATAGTAGAAGACGCCCTGCCCTGCCACCGCGGCCGTGAGCTGGGAAAGCACACTTTGGTAGCCTGCCGCCCCGGGATCGGTAGCGCCGATGTGGTAGGCGCGAACCAGGAAGGCGATTCCCGCCAGCAGCACAATGAGTATCGCGATGATGGCCGTCAAGGCTCGTTGTGCGGATTTCACCAGCGGCTCCCGGAATGCTTTGACGCCGTTGCTGATCGCCTCGACGCCGGTCATGGCGGTACAGCCGCTGGAAAAAGCCTTGAGCAAAAGCCAAATGCTGACCGCGGCCGTTGGCAGGGCCAAGTGCGGCGGAGCAACGACCGGTGAGGGATGGCCGCCGGCGGCGAGCGTCTTGCCCAATCCGAGCATCAAGGTCAGGAGCATGGTTCCTACAAATAGATAGGTAGGAAGAATAAACACTGCGCCCGTCTCGCGAACGCCGCGCAGGTTGACGAGGGTGATGAGCAGCAAGATCACGAGACAGATCAGCAGGGTGTGCGGCAGGAGCGACGGGACTGCTGAGACCAGCGCCCCAACACCTGCTGAGATTCCTACTGCGGCAGTCAGAACGTAGTCGATCATAAGGGCGGCTGCCGCGAGCAGACCCGAGAAGTCTCCCAGGTTCTGGCGAGCCACTGTATACGAGCCGCCTCCGGTCGGGTAAGCTGTGATGGTTTGACGATAGGAGAAGTAGACGATTACCAGCAGGATGATAATGCTGGCCGTGATCGGGAGCATGTAAGCAATTCCCGCGGCGGCCAGAGGGATCAGCAGTGTGAGCGCCGCCTCCGGCCCGTAAGCCGCGGAGCTGAGGGCGTCCAATCCAAAGACGGAAAGGCCTCCCACCGGCCCCAGCTTCTCTCCCGCTTCTTCCGAAGAACGCAGCGGCTTGCCGAAAAGTAGGTCGTAGAGTTTCATCGCTCATCCTCGAAGGCCGAAATCGCCGTGCGTGATGCCCTTAAAATGTGTGATTAACTCGGATTCTTCCGACCGGTGCGTTCGTCTAAACATTACTTCACGCCGGCCCGCTTCGCCGTGAAATGGTAGGGAGGCTGCTGAGAGATGCTGCTATCGATCACCATCGAAAATCGGATCGTGTCCCCTACAACTGTGCCCTTGTAATACTGCTTGTCTACGTAAGTCTTGCCATCCATCACAGTCAAGGACTTGGTCATGAAGCTGATCCGGTCTCCCTCGACTTTGCCATCAAAGATGTTAAGACTTTCTTCAAGAAATGAGGCGGTGCCGGATACTTCCGTGCCGGCAACTTCAAAGTTGAACGTCTCTCGGTGGGGGGTTTCGTCCCAATATTTAACCGTCGCCGTCCACTTGCCTGCGACGTCCGTGGGTCCTTTGGCCGGTTTCATTGACTTATCAGCCTCCGCCGGGTTGGCTCGGACCGGCGCGATGGGCCCATTAGCGGGTGCGATCTGTTTCTGGGAAGCGGAATCGGGATTCGCGCCAGCGGCCGGCTTCTTCGCTTGCCGAGAGAGCAGAATTCCGCCCACAACTGCCGCAACCACCAGGACCAATGAAACCGAAAGAAGGAATCGCTTAGATTTCGCCTCCCACCGCCCACTGGCGATGCTGGGAACAGTCTTCTTTAGCGTGTCGATCAATCGTTCCGCGTCCGCGCGGAAATGTGCGTCCCGGACATCCATCGCCTCGCGGGCACACAGTGGACGCAATTGATCAGGTAAGTCACCTTGCTGCGGCATGGTTGCTCCGCCCACGAGGACAGGAATCACTCGCACCCCGCGTTCGAGCGCCTTAGCAATCTCCAGGCGCACAAAATCACCTGCCATGTCGAGCCGCCGGCCTCCATTTGCTGCGCTGCATGTCAGCCACCTCTCCCCAATTACTGCAAGCAGCGCATCGCACTGGCTAATCTTCTCCTCGATCACCGCCGGGAAATTGTCGCCGCCCATGATCGTGTCGACGTCCATGTACGTGTTCTCTTTACCGAAGTGGACGCTGAGGATGTCGAAGAGACGTCCTGCATATCCGCTGCTGTCTTCACGGCGATAGCTGATGAAAACTCCTGGCATATCATCCCCGGTCAAGGTATGTTAAAGCTACTATACTGCCTTTTGCCGACGAGCGAAACCTCGATCGCGGCCGAAAGCCCAAACAGAACCGAGGACCGACGCTCTCGCGAGGAGAGGTAAGAAACAAATGATGAAGTTACTCGCGTCCGGTGTCCTGATCTCGGTCGTTTCTAACCTGCTCGCTGCGCAGACTCTCACTCATGACCACGATGTGCTGCTCCGGCGTTACCGTGAAGGCGAGAAGTTGACCTACCATATGACAGGTATCAACGAGCGCTGGCATTATGAGATTCAGGCTGACGGAATCGTCAAGAAAGACCTCGCCGGAACTTACTTCGAGGAGTATCGCTGGTCAAATCTTATTTCTGACGATCAGAAAGTTGCGCTCCCCGCTGCCAGCCTGGATTTTCGGCAGCAGCTCACGCTGGATCCCAATCGCCATTCCGTGTTCCCCAATCTCAGCCGGATTGACCGCAGGCTCGTCGGGCCCGCCACTGACTTCATGAGCTTCTACGTTGATCTGTGGCTGGCCGAAAAGACGCAGAAGCTCGCCCATGCCGGAGATCATTTCTATGTCAAACACGGCAAGCCCAACTCATGGGCAGATGGCAGCTACGTCCTGATCGGGGAAGACTCCATCGATTTTGACCTCAGTCTCAAAGATGTCAGCCGGTCTGAGAACACAGTCATCGTCCTTATCCATCACGTGCCGCCCGAGAAGCCTGAGGTCCAACTGCCGGCAGACTGGATGCGCAAGCCTGTGGCAGACACAGCGAATAACTGGGTCCAAGTGCAGAAGATGGCAGACGGAAAGTATTTTGCCGCAGTCGGCAAGGAAACCTTCGATGTTGAAATAAAAACGAGCCTGACCGACGGGAAGATCCTGTCAGGCAAGATAGACAACCCGGTCGAAACGCTCGGCCGCGAATGCACGGATGCTGCCCTGACAGAGTGTAGTGATCCCAAGCCCCATTCCATTAGAAGGCGAATCGCGATTCACTTGGAACCATAGCAAAGGGCGCCGAGGTTGGTCGCAAAGCTACAGCACCTATCTAGAGCAGGCATGAGGACTGCAGGCATTCCCCAGGTCACCGCATGCCGGGCTGGCAGAACGTCGCGGGGAGTTCGGCTTTGACGACGCCTAGTGTTGCGTTACCGAAGAAAGTGAAGCACCCGATGGTCTGTCACCCCGAGCGTAGACTCCATGATCCTTCGGCTGACCACTTGGCATGAAAATGATTCCCCTCCTTGGTAAGGAGGGGTCAGGGGTGGTTGTCGTTCGCTGACCGTTCCACCCACCACCCCCTGCCCCTCCTCCCGCTGAGGAGGGGAGTCATTTTCATGGCAGTCGCTCATGCCCGTCGGCTGACGGGCACCCAGAAACCATGAAAATGGGCCGACAGTGGACGGATGTGGCGCGGGCGTCTCGCCCGCGCCACGATCTTCAAAGCAGCGAAGACTCTCTGCGGTTGTTTTCCGCATGAAACTAAGCCCATGGATTCCCGCTTTTGCGGGAAGGACCCGACTTTCCGAGGTTTTCGTCCGCAGTCCCCGCCTCGCGCCATTGCCTCCAGATGTCCGGGGCGCAGGGATTATTTCAGCTTTGCGTACTCCGCCTTGGCTTGCTTGAGGATGGGAATGTCGGGGTCGGCGTCTTTCCAGAGCGTGAGGAAATCCTGATAAGCTGTGCGGGCTTTGGCGGTGTCACCCTGCATGGCGTAAGCGCGCGCCAGTCCCAATCGGGCCAGCGCACCCCAGGGAAAGTTCCCCACCAATCCTCGGTGGTCGATGAACTTCTGGAATTCCGCTGCCGCTCGGACGCCGTTGTGCTGCCTGAGATAGGCTTCCCCACGCAAATAAGCGGGGCACAGGGATACCATGAGGTTGGTTGATCCGCCAAGTTCGAGTGTGCTCGCCGCCTTCAATAGTTCGATTGCCCGGATCGGGTCTTGGCGTTCGAGGGCGACCGCCGCCCGGATGGTGGGCAGCCAATACCTATGGACCAGCGTGTCCAGCGGGAAGGCCTTGTCGAGTTCGGCGGCCAGCTTCTCTGCCCCTGCCGTTTCGCCTGCCCGCCCCAGGGCCAGCGCCGCCACGTCCCGCACATCGCGGTTCGGGGCCAGCTTCACTGCCGCATAAACCTCGGCACGCGCCAGCTCCCGATTTCCCGCTTCCACCTCACGCAGCGCTGCCAACGCCTGATATCCTGCGGCAGTTTCTTTGGCGTCGTTGTGCTGGGCTGAGTCCATGGCCCGCCCGGTCAGCTCGTGCGCGTTCTTCAGCTTGCCGTACCAACCTTCCGTGTCCGCTTGCGCGGCCAGCAACAGGTCTTCTGCGCCCGGCTTTCCCATGGCGGATGAGAGCAACTGCTCCATCTGCGCCGCATTGCCCTTCAGAAACGCCAACAGGTAGCGGCACTGGAACAGAAACTCGTTCTCCAATTTTCGCTCTTCCGCCTGCTTGTACATCGCCTCCGCCTCGCCCAGCCGGTCGAGGAACATGTAGGTGAAGCCGAGGTTGAGATAGTTAGCCGCATTGTTTGGCTCCAGGCGCAGTGCCTCTCGATCTTGCTCCAATGCCTTTTCCCAGTTTCCCAACTCGCAGGAAACGGCCCCCAGGTCAGTGTAAGGCGTGCCGTCTCTTGGGTAGGTCTGCTGCCACAGCTCGTAGGTTTGCGCCGCCTTCTCCAACTCTCCGGTCGCAAACAAGTAGTAGAGTCCCTCGATGTGGAACCGCTCCAGTTCGCTTGCTTTCTCCTGCAGGCCGAAAGCCTTGCGTATATCTTCGGCCGCCCGCCCCACCTCGCCGAGGTTGGCGTAGACAAGCGACATCCCGGCGTAGGCCATGGCAAAATTCGGGTCCAGTTCCACCGCCCGTTTGAAGAAGGGCAGCGCGGCTGTGCTCCCTTTCGCAGTCTTTGTCTTCCATGCCAGGCTGTAGGCTTTCAGCGCCTCCAGCGATGGCGTGGTCGCTTCCTCCACCGGCGTGGCGTATTTCTGCACCGTGCTGAGCGATTCGCCCAGCTTGCCCCGCATGCCGACTGCCGCGGCGTCCAGCGCCTTGAGCACCGCTTCCTTCCCCGCCGCCTGCTCCTGCGCTTCCGCCAGCACGTCCCCCGTGTTGCAGTTCACTACCTTCAGGCCAATCACGTACTGGCTTCCCAGCCCCGCAATCGAGCCCGTCAGCATCGCCTTGCTCCCCGTGCGCAGGCAGACCTCATGTGTGACCTCCGGCGTCAGCCGGTCACCGGCCGGACGGCCCATCAGCTTCAATGTCTCATTCACCCTGCGGTCGGAAACCAGGGCGAGAAAGGGGGATTGCTCAAGCTGCACCGAGAGCCCTTGCTTCAGCGTGTCATCGAATACCGCATCGCCCGTCTTGTTGTCGAAATCGGAGAGGACGATGGTGTCCTTGTCGGTCAGGCGGGCCATGGCCTGCCGTGAGCGAAAGTAGAACGTTCCCCCGATGGCAGCCGCGACAAGCATTAAGGCAGCGGGAGCAAGAACCTTCCAGAGTTTTCGTAGGGCCGAACGGCGTTCGGCCGGGCGAGCGCCGCTCGCCCCTACACGCCCGGATTCTGTGTCGCGCTTCAAGCGCTTCAGGTCGGCCCGCAGGTCAGAGGCCGTCTGATAGCGCGTCTCCCGGTCTTTCTCCAGCGCCTTGTTGATGCTGCGTTCCAACTCCGACGGGCAGTCGGGATTCAGTCGAACCGGCGAGGTAGGGGCTTTGTGAAGGATCGCATCAACAATGAGCACGGAAGTTGCCCCCGAGAAAGCGGGGTGACCTGTCGCCATCTCGTACAGAACCACGCCAAAACTGAACAAGTCAGTTCTCGCGTCGGTTTCCTCGCCTCGCGCCTGCTCGGGCGACATGTAGGCCACCGTCCCCATCACCGCGCCCGGGCTGGTTAAGTGTTCCTCTGCGGTGCCGGCGGCGGCGGTCGGCATCTCTTGCAGGCCTTCTTTCCCCAGCCCCCAGCCCCTAGCACCCAGCCCCCGTTTTTCCGGTGCCAGCTTGGCCAAGCCAAAGTCCAGGACCTTCGCCTGGCCACGTATCGTGACAAAGATGTTCGCCGGCTTGATGTCCCGATGGACGATGCCCCTGGCGTGCGCGGCGTCCAGCGCATCGGCAATCTGGATGGCCAGGTCCAGCAGTCCGTCCGTCTTGAGCAGTTTCCCGGCAAGGTGCTGCTTCAGGGTCTGCCCCTCCAGCAACTCCATAGCGATGAAGGGCTGGCCTTCGTGCTCGCCGACTTCGTAAATCGTGCAGATGTTGGGATGGTTCAACGCCGCGGCGGCGCGGGCCTCGCGCTTGAAGCGTTCCAGGGCCTGACTATCCTTGCTCCATTCCTCAGGCAGGAACTTGAGAGCGACCTGACGGCCCAGCGTGGTGTCCTCAGCCTTGTAGACGACGCCCATGCCGCCGCCACCGAGCTTCTCCACGACGCGATAGTGGGAAACGGTCCTGCCAATCATATGAGGAACAAGCCCTTGCGTACAATGTTAGGCTGCGCTTGCGGCTAAGTCAACGCAAAGTGCCCTGCGAGGAAGTTTGTCGCGGCAGAGCGCCCGCGAGATTGATCGCGGGTAACGTAGGGTTCACTGATCACAATTCACTTGAGCGTGCAAACGGCGGAGGTGGCCTCTGGAGGAACAACCGGCGTCCAGTGGCAGGGGCAAGTTGTAATTCCCCGGCTACGGCTGAGCCGCCAAACGACATCTCGTCACAGTCACGCTTCCTGGCGTGGCTTGGGCGGGCAGGGCGAGGAAATTCGTGAAAGTCCGCTCACTTTTTCCATTTTTCACTTGACGAACCCAAGGACATATGCTAGCCTATAATTGTGGTCACTTTGTGGACAGATTGTCGCAGGCAGGCTTCGGACCGCGAGGAAAAGCGCAATAGTCCCGGACTCGGGAAAACCGATGATCCGCCATAACTGGGCATTTTGGAAGGGCGGGGCTTCAGCCCCGCCGCCTCCGGAAGCGCGACGGGTTGGGCCTTTAGGCCCTGAAGCCAATGTGCCTCAGGGGCTAAAGCCCCAATGATAAGCGGTTTTCCATGGCGGGGCTAAAGCCCCGCCCTTCCGGTACACCACTCGAGTCGAGGAGAGCCGCAATGCAAAGACGAAGTTTCATCAAAGCCGGAGCGACGCTGGCCGGTGCGCTGAGCGTTGCCGGGCCCAGTCTGACTCGTGCCGACGTACCTGACCACAATTGGGATCGCTACGACTTCGGGTCAGGTCCTCCGGTGCGAAATCGGCTCAACCAGGGGCCATTTGGGATTGAGCAGGACGAAGGCTGGCTGACCCTCGCGACGACCACGCCTGCGGACCAGCATGTCAAGAACTTCGGGCTGGGACTAGTCGGCTACGCGTGGGAAGAAGGCGGCCCTTCCATGGCCGCTCGGCAGGGAAAGGAGACGCTGGAGCAGCACATCGAAAAGCTGGCGTCGCTGCCTTTTGTGGACGTGCTCTACATCCGCTGCGACTGGCGCGACGTGCAGAAGCGGCCCGGCAGGCTTGACCCGATGCCCATCTGGAGGCTGGCGTTTGAGGCGGCCCGAGCCTACCACCTGCGCGTCGCATTCCGGATACAGCTCTCCAGCCCCAATATCCAACCCAAACTGGTCTCGATGCCTGACTTCGTCCGGGAGAAGGTGCCGCTCTTCAACATCGGAAGAAAATCCAAGGAGGGCAACAGCGATTTCGACTTTTACGAACCTCAATATGACCACCCGGAATTCCAAAAGGCCTTCCGCGAACTGACCGAGCTGTTAGCCGCGGAGTTCGACAACCATCCGCTGGTGGAGTTCATGGACCTCATGATGTACGGCTTCTGGGGAGAAGGCCACACCAACGATCGCCAGCCCACGCCCTTCCGCGACTACCTGACCGCGGAGCGGACCTTCGTCGGAATGACGCAACTACAGCTCGACGCCTTCCGTCGAGTTCCACTCGCAGTTAATATGCAGCCGGATATCAGTCGCGTGGGTAATCGCGAAGTACAGGACAGGGTGGTGCGGGCGGGCGGCTGGCTGAGGTCCGACAGCGTCATTGTGGACGAACCCATCCAGATCGAAGCGCTGGGCAATCGCCCTCCCTGGCTGGCGGCGATTCTCGAGGACGGCGCCGGCCGCCAATACCTCCTTTCCGGCGCGTCCCAAGAGAACGAGGACGACATGGGTTACCGGATCGACGAGCGCTATCGCGAAGTCGTAGGCCTGCACGCCCTCGACATTGGGGCCAACTACTTCGCGCTGTGGACGGAGGCGGACAACATCCAGCGCTATTACGAAAAATATCCGCGTTCGCTCGAGAGGATGCAGCGCCGGCTGGGCTATCGCGTTCGACCCTCCTGGATCTGGCAGCGCAAGCGTTATGACACGGCGGAGCTCGTCCTGGGCATCGCCAACGATGGCGTGGCGGGCGTGCCGGGCGTCCTGGTCGTGTACGCTGAAACTCCGGATGGAACAATAAAGGTCGGTGGAAACCTGGATGCCGGCCAACCGTACTCCGGAAAAGTTCGCCAGGCCTCGCTCCTGCTCCCACCCGGATTAGACGGCAAGGAACTGCGTCTGCGCGCCGAGATCGAAGTGAAGGGAGTAAGCCGCCCGGTTCGCTGGGCTTGCCAGGAGGCCCTCAATCCCGACGGTTCGTTGACGGTACGCCTGCGGCGGAACGACGACCCGCGATTCAGGAAGGGAGTTTGAGCGGCCACTCGAGCATGTGTCCTTGCACACAAAGTCCGCAGAGAAGCTGAATCTTTCCTCTGCGCTCTCCGTGTTCTCTGTCGTGAGCCTTCTTCCTCTTCCTCTAAGAAACAATCTCGCGAGCCCCCTCCCCTGGGGAGCGGCTGTCATGCTCCGGCGCTTTCATCAGCCGGAGCGTGACCGGTGAGGGGTTTCTTGCCGCGGTGGCGGCTGACGCAGACTGCTGCCTCGCGAGCAAATGGAGTCTCTGCCTTTGAGACTCCGCGGTTCTTCGCGCGGCACGGGAAAAGCCGCAGACTACGAACGGCGCGAAGTCTGCGCTTCCCTCGGGCAGTAGGTTCGCTCAAGGCGGGGCTGCTGGCGGCTGCTTGTGGTTGGGCGCCTTGTCGGCTCTCGTCCGGCCTGGAACCACAAACGAGTGCTGGGGCTGGACGGGGATAAACGACCCTGCGGTCAAGGAATCATACGCGAGCAGATTCTCCGTCGCTCCTCGAATCGCCGCCCAGCCCATCGGGACCCTATCATTCGCGGCGTTGGTTTCCATCACCGCGTCCTGCGGAATCACGGCGCCGGTCTCTGCCGAGAATGGGCTCCCGACGCCGGCGGAGGCTGCCGTGACCGTGTAGTAATACTCCGCCCCGGCCTGCGGCCCGTAGTCAACGTAGGCGCAGTTCGCCTGGCTCGTGCAGTCGGCATCCAGCGGAGAAGGGTTGACGGGCGCGGTTTCGTTGCCCGGACTCGTGCCGCGATCAACGTTGTAGCTGTAGGCCGGGTTCCCCTGCGCGCCGGCGGGCGGCGTCCAGGTGAGCGAGATGCAATTTCCCCGCCAGTAGCTCGCGTGCCGGGTCAGTGTGAATGGGCTGTTCGTCCCAGCGCTTGTGACCTGTACCATCGCGCCCTGGACATAGCTGAACCGCTGCCCGAAAAGCAGTGTCGAGTGAAAAGTGACGAGCGCCAGAAACAGCAGCAAAGCCAGTGCGCTCTTCGGCTTAGCGCCTCGTTCCCGTCTCGTCGTCTTGTCGACTTCCGCAGCTTCTGCCATTGGACCCGCTCTTCCGGTCACTGAATCAAGGCTATCACGTCCGGAATGAGAGAGTGGCGAACGGTGAGAATGATGAGAAAGAATTTCTTATCTGCCTGAGATTAAAAGAGATAGGCTGCGTAGGTTGTTCCACATTGTGAAAAAACCGCTCCCAAGTGTGGCATTTTGACACATATATTCGAAAACTTGCATATAACCAGCGCCGCCCTGTAGCGCAGGGGTGGGTGCATTTTGCCCGCCTCTGCGGCCCTTCTCGAAACCGAAAAGAGCCCTGTAGCGCAGAGGTGGGCGCATTTCGCCCTCCTCTGCGGCCCTTCTCGAAACCGAGAAGACCCGCAGAGGAATCCGTCGGCTGACGGATGCCTCTACGCTACAGGCTCACGGGCGTGGAGTAACGATCCCCGTGGCTTCGCGGCGTCCGCTCAGGTCGTCATCCGGAATCACCACCGCCACCCAAGGAGATTTGGGTGTGGAGATGCGCGCGTGCCAGACAGCCTCTCGGGCAGTTTTCAGGTCCAGTTCGCGTTCCGCGGTTTCCCGCAGCACCAGGTTGTGGGTGAGAATCCTGAACGCATGACGGGCTGCGCCTTCGGCGGCCACTCGCAGAGTAATCTCCTGATGCGTATTATCTTGGGAAGTAACCATGAAGTTGAGAACGTGGTTGCTGCGCAGATCGACGTCGTAAACGCCCCCGGGGAGAACCGTGAGACGGGTATGGACCGGCCCCTGCCGCACCTGGTAGCTCCCTTCCGGAAGACTCAGCTTGAACTCGCCGTCCAGGCGATCGGGCGCGATCGAAATCACCTGTCCGGACTTCTGCTCGAGGAACTCCACGGGCTCGTTGCCGCTTGGGTCAGCTTTGCCCCGCACCGTCGCGGGCACGCCCAAGTCCTGCATCAGCCAGATCCACTGTCCCACCGGCTGCACCCACACTTCCTTGTACGTCCAACAGATTTGCGTAGGCCAGTACGGGACGTCGTCAACACCTTTGGTTTCGATGCCGACGGGAAGCGCGCCCACCATCTGCCCGGAGCGCACGCTGTAGAGCGGCGTCCAGTCGTAGCCCTCGCCGTACATCAAGCTGGCGGCGAAGGGATTGCGTCCCACCAGCCATTGGGCTTGTTTCTCCGCCAGTTGAGCCGCTTCGAGACTGCCCCGCAAGCGCGCCGCCGTGGAGAGCGCCTTGGCTTGCGACAGCAGAACGCTGTCGTTCCCGCGAAAGTCGAACCAGACGGGAAAGCAGCGCAGATAGTACTCGCCGCCCAGCGGCACGCCGTGCCGCACTTCTTCCCGGAAGGCGTCGCTGTCCACCGCTCGCAGCGGGGTCCACTTCCTGGCGTCCGCGGGAAGCTGAGCCTCGCTTTCGCGATAAACGCCGGCCGGCAAGACCGCAAAAGGCTCGTCGACAGCAGCCGCCGCTTCCAGGTAATAGCGCGAGTGCAGGACGACCGCCGCATACCACTCGATCCATTTCTCGTGGCGGGGAAAGGCCTCGCACAGCCGCGCGAGCGCTATGATAGGCTCTTGCTCTTGGCCTACGTGGAAACGGTGAAACAGGTTCTGGCGCTTCGGGCCGGTATAAAAGTAGCCGGTCAAGGGAATCGTCCAGGGCTGGAGTTCGCGCTCCTGGGAAGCCAGTACCTGGTCGCCCAGGGCGATGGCCTCGTCGGCGTACTGCGCCTCGCCGGTCGCCTCGTAAAGCTCCACCGAGGCCACCACGCCGTACGAGATCCGCTCCAGTTCGTCCTGCGCCCCGTAGACTTCCGGCAGCGGCGGCGCGGATTTCAGGCCGTCCACCGCAAACTTCCAGTCCTCTGCGGCGATCCTGAGGCTGCGATACGCAAGCTCCGGATTGCCGGCTTTCAGCACCCGCGCGGCCAGCGCCTCGACGCCGCTGACGCGGAAATTCCATTCCGGGTTGTTGACGGCTTTCCCGAACCGATCGTCGGCGTCACCCATGATCCCGTTGGTCCAGTAGCTGACGAGTTGCCCGGTGCTGCGGTAACCGTCGCCAAAGCGGGTTCTAAGGACCCAGTTCAAGCCCCAGCGCGCCTCCTCAAGGAGCCGACGCGAGAGAACGGGCTCGTTGCCTTGCCGCTCGAGACTCTCCGCCAGCGACAGGAGCGCGTACACCATGGCCGGCGTGTGTCCCGTGGCCGAAAGGTCTCCGGCATCATGGTATCCGCCGTTCACCACGATGCGCTGGTCTCCGTGCGTGGTGTAGACGTCCTGGTGGCACCGGCCATGGATGCCGGGGATCTCCATGCCGCAGCGCTCGCAGTACATGAAGTTGATCGCCTTCCAGATGCTGTCGGCCCAGGCATCGTCGCCGATGCGGAAGGAGCGAGTCAGCTCGTCTCCTGCCTTGATGGCGTAGCGGCCGGGCTCGCGGAGCTCGGAGAAATCGAGTACCTGGTACTTGCCGAGCGGCGTCGTGACGGCCTCGACGGGCTTGGTCAGAACTGTCCCGCCCGTCTCCAGGTTGACCACCGAGAACTCGCGCGCCGCGAGGCCGCTCGCCAGGGCGGACTTCGCCGACCCTCGCCGGTAGCCGCTGTGGCTGAAAGCAATCTTGCCCGAGGCTACGTCCCATCCCTCCACGTGGTCGGGCGTCACCTGCTGCAATTCCAGACGGGCAAGGTCCAGGATGGTCTGGTCGCCGGGGTCAGGAAACTTCTTGGGCAGGCTGTAGGCAAACTCCAGCGCCGTCACGCGGTCCCGGTCCAGGGGAGCAATCTCCCACACCACCTGGTTCCAGGTGCGGTTCTTCAGGATGATCGATTCGTGCCGGCCTTCGTTATAGCGGTCCGGCAGCTTGTGGGCGCCGTCGTTGTGCAGCACCAGGGAGCAGGAAATGGCGGGCGCCCCGATGACATCGGGGTACACCCAGAGCGAAATGCGGTTGTACCGGCTCCAGTCCTCGCCGGCGAATTGGCGCGTGGCAACCAGGTCCTCCCACTCCCCGCCGCCTCCGACCTCGGCGATGTTGGACGTCGATTCGATGCGCAGCGAGTGGCGGCCATCTTTGGCGCGGACGTCCGTCAGCGTCATCTTTCCCGCGCCCTTGAACGACCAGGCAGAGAGGTCGTCCATGCTGTCCAGCAGACGCGATTCCTGGACGCTCTTGTTCAGCCAGCGATACTCGGCGCCGTCTTCGTACTTCGCCTGCATGGGCATGACCGGCGCACCCTCCTGCGCCCTGAGCGCAGTGGCCAGGCAGAACGCACTCAGCACCATGGCGGCCGCCAGCCGCCATTCCTTGACCATCCCATCGCCAATGTGGATTCCCATAGTGGATTCCTCGTGCGGACGTCTTAATGCGACGGTAACTATAGACGAGCAAAGTGCAGCGTGTACAGCAAACAATGAGCGGGGGTTTAGGCTGCACTCTCATGGGAAAAGACTCTGACGTCAAGCGGCGGTTTTACGCTATACTTCGTCGGCTATCCGGCGCCGCACAAGGTGCGTTCACCAATGAGGCATCGGAGGGGCGGCCCTCGCGGCCGCCCTGCGGCCGAAGACCAGTGGAGACAGACCATGTGGAGAGTTCTTCTGTTGCTTGTGTTCTTACCCGCCGCCGCGGCGGGGACGCAGCACCCGATTCTCACCCTCGGCTCGCCGGCGCCCAACTTCGCGCTTCCCGGCGTGGACGGGCGCATTCATCAGCTCTCAGACTACTCAGATAGCCCAGTACTCGCCGTAATTTTCACCTGCGATCACTGCCCGATCGCGCAAATGTACGAGCGCCGCATTGCGCAGCTTGCGGCGGACTACAAGGACCGCGGCGTGGCCGTCGTCGCCATCCAGCCTAACGATCCGAAGGCCATCCGCATCGATGAACTCGACTCCTCGGACCTCAGCGACAGCCTGGAGGAGATGAAGATCCGGGCCGAATACAAACATCTGGCCTACCCCTACCTCTACGACGGCGAAACCCAGTCGGTGGCCGAAGCCTACGGTCCTCAGGCCACGCCTCACGTCTTTGTCTTCGATCGTGAACGCCGCCTGCGCTACGAAGGCCGGTTCGACAATAGCTATCGCGCCGAATTGGTGAAGACCCGCGAAGCGCGAGACGCCATCGAGGCGCTGCTGGCCAACCGCGAAGTGCCCGTCAAGCACACGGGCGTATTCGGCTGCTCGACCAAGTGGAAGGAGAAACAAGCCGCGCGCCTCGAGGCCTTGCGGAAGATCGAAGCCCAGCCGGTCGAACTCGAGATGGCTTCAGCCGCCGACCTGAAAACTCTGCGGACCAATCCGGGTCACAAAACTCTGTTAGTGAGCTTCTGGGCCACCTGGTGCGGGTCCTGCATCCACGAGTTCCCCGACCTCGAGGACACTTTCCGCATGTACGGCGTGCGCGATCTGGAGTTGGTGACGGTGGCGGCCAACCTGCCGGAGGAGAAAGCCGGCGTCCTGCGCGTGCTGGAGAAGATGCACGCCACCAGCCGCAACTTGCTGTTCGCCTCCGACGACACGGCGGCGCTGCAGGCCGCCTTCGACCCCCAGTGGGAATCCGCGGTGCCTTACACCGTCCTCATCGGCCCCGACGGAAAGGTGCTTTACCAAAAGCAAGGCTCGCTGGACATCCTGGAGTTGAGAAGAACCATTCTGGCGAATCTGCCCTCCGACTACGAGGGATTCAACCGCTATTGGGCGGGGCAGTAGCACAGCGCGACAGAGCCGCAACCAAGATGGCTTCTCCGTGCTCTCTGTGCGTCAGAAAGCTCAACACAGAGAACACGGAGGTTCTCCGTGGCCTCTGTGTTTAGTGATCTTCTGGCCACAGAGGCCACGGAGGCGTTGCTGGGTAAAGAAAGATCTTTCTGGCACCACAAGGTCTCGTGAACTAGCGCTACAGAGGTGGGCGTCCGCTGCCCTCCTCTGCGCTACTGGGCAAGGTGAGAACTATGGATTTGGACACAACGTGGGTGCCGATGAAGTGGCCGTGCGGCCCGCTCGAAATCGCGCGCCGCAGCCGGTCGATCAGTTTCAACCCCGGCCTCAAGGATACGCTAGAGGCATGGGCTCAGCCCGCCGCCCTGGATTTCCTGAAGGGCGCGCCGGTCAACTGCCTGGTGGTGGACTGGGCGAACGGCAAGCCCGAGGATGCCGCTCAGCAGCAGGCCTTGCAGCCTCTGCTCGAAGCGGGCCGCCGCCTGGGGCTAAGTTTCGTGGGCAGAGTCGCGGCGAAGGAGGGTGCGGGGCCCGCCGTGGCCGCGGCGCGAACCGCCGGCCTTTCCGCCGTGCTGCTCCGCCATGCCTCCGGCGAAAGCTTCGACCTTCCGGCCATGCGGCAGGTAGCACGCGAGAACGTTGTGGGAGAAACCGTCTCCAGCGTCTTCTGCACCGGCGGCAACGTTTGGCCGGGAGTGAACCTCGAGACCATGGCGGAAGACAACGCCCGAGCCGGGGCAACGGCGAACCCCTGGGTGAACTCGAACGCCTGGGTATCGCTCGTGGCGGGCGCCTTGCAGCCCGGAAAAACCCTCTGGCTGGACTTTGACCCTCCGGACTCTTCCAGTCTCGTTCACCCCGCCCACTACGGCCTGGCCGTAGCCGACAGCCGAGCCTATGGAAGCCGGTGGATCGTCTCCCTGGATGACCAACTCCGGGCCGCGCTCCCCAAAGGCGATCCCCAGGCCACGAGCGTTTGGGCGGCGCTGTGCGAGGCGCTGGCCTTTTTCGAGAGCCACAAGGAATGGCAAGCGTTCCAATCGGAAGGCACCCTGGCAGTTTTCTCGGACTTCCGCGGGGACAATGCGTACTTCAGCGGAGAGGTGTTGAACCTGCTCAACCGCCGCCAGGTTCAGCTCCAAATCGTCGAGCGATCGCGCCCCCTGCCCGCGCCGGACCAGGAGTTGAAGGCTGTCCTCTGGCTCGACAAAGACCCGCCCAGCGCCGGCCAACTCTCGCAATTCCTCGCTTTCGTCCGGCAAGGCGGACTGCTGATCGCGGCCGCCTATTGGGGCCCCCCCGAGGTGAAGCCAACCAAAGGCGAACCCTCGCTTCACTACGACCTCTATAACCTCGGCACGGGACAGATCGCGGTGGCCGAGGAAGGTTTCCAGGCGCCCGACCAGGTGGCCGTGGACGCTCACCTGCTGCTCAGCCGCCGGAACGATATCGTCCGCCTTTACAATCGGGCCACGGTGAACTGCCATTCCAGTGTTGATCCCGCCCGCAAAAGGCGGCTCGTTCAAATCCTGAACTACTCGGTGAAGCCCGCCGATTCGGTCACCCTCTGGGTGAACGACGACGTCAAGTCGGCGCGTCTCTGGCAGCCGGGAACCAACCAGGCCGTCACCGTTCAAGGCGTCGCGGCTTCCCCGGGAACGGAGTTCAGGCTTCCCCCACTCGCGCTCTATTGCGCGCTCGAGTTCGAGGGCGTGACGATCTAGCCCGAAGTGTAGGCCTACCCAGCCCAAGCCAGCGGCCCACAGGCGTTAACCTAAAGACGCGAGGGCTACTAGAGCCGCGGAGCGGCGCCAGAAAGTAGCCCACGGCGTAAGCCGTGGGACCCCGCACCTCCTTCATATCCCCAGCCCCGGAGGGGCGACAGAGGCGGTGCCGGGGGTTCTGTCGCCCCTCCGGGGCTTATACAACCCGGGACCGTTCCTCGATCCCACGGCTTACGCCATGGGCTACTCTCTGTCGGCCCTCCGGGCCTCTGGAAACAGCCAGTGAGTCGATCGCCAACCAAGCCAAGGCTGTCGGCACTCCGAGTGAGCAGGCGCAGTTTGACTTTGGCAATCCACCTGCTCCAAACCAATGTTTTGGGGCAGAGAGGGGCCAATTCTCACGGCACATGCGTCGAACGACCCAACGTGAGAGGGTGGGGGCGAAAATTCTGACAGTTTGTCTATCTTTCGCCGCGCCCTTTTGTGGCCAGCCGGAGGGTTTCCATGATTAATCGCAGGAATTTCATGAAATCGTCGTCATTGCTGGTGGGTGCGGCGGCATTCACCGGCCGATCCTCCGTGTTTGCCGCCGAGTCCGCCCCCTCCGGGTTTTTCGGCGTTCACCCCTTCGTCGAGCAGCACCCTGAGGCGGTCTTCATCCTGCGGACCCACGTTGACCGCAAGACGAATTCCGCCGCCTGCAAGCAGGTCGGGCTTGACCTTGGGCGGTCGATCTTCGTTCCCATGGACAGCACCGGTGTTCCGGTGACTCACAACATTGCCACCAAGCCGAACCTTACCGCCCACGAGCCGGTCAATACCGCAAGAGGATTCACTCTTGAGGACACCATGGGCATCGCCACCGACGCGAACTTCGTCGAGGGCCTGTTCGAATCGTTGAAGGCGGTGGGCGTTGCCGGAAACAAGATGCACACCCGCGATGTCAACGGCGGCGGAGTGCTGGACGCCCGCGGATACCTGGCGATGGGCCGGCGTGTGGGCGCCACGGTCCGAACCGCCAAGAACACCATCAAGACGGAGGACGACGCGAGTGACGAGCGGTCGTTTGTGTGGAAAGAAGTGCCGGGCGGCGTGATCTGGACGCAGGTCCCTTACCTCTGGCCCTTCAACGCCCGGGATTCCTGGAACCTGAATGTGGCCAAATTCAAAGCCCACGAAATGGGTTTGACCCTCACCGCCAAGAACTGGCAGGGTACCCACGCGGCGCCGTTCCAGGGCTACTGTCAAAAGTGGCAGAATATTGATGAAATGCAAAAGCTTGAGGAAGTGATTAATAAGGAGAGTATCAATCCTAAAGTTCATGAACTGGTCGAAGCGAGCTTCAAGCGGCACGCCGAGTATATTCCCCGCTGGAATACCCCGGATGTCTCCAAGAACGATCCCGGCTTCAACGACGCTTATTGGTACAACACTCTCTGCATGGAATTGTGGGCGCAGCGGACCATCGACAACCACGCCGCCTCTCCCATGGGGCTTCAGATCGTCGAGGGCATCTACGGCCGCGACGGCGACTTCAACCAGGGACCCAACCCCCTCGGCAACGAGAACAACTACGACGGCAGGGCCTGGGACTACATGACTAACGTCGTCATCTTCGGCAAGAACTCTTACCTGGTGGATATCATCGGCCACTGGCTGGGCGGGCACGAGCCCGGGAACTTCGGGCTGTTCCACATTGCCATGGAGCGCGGCAAGGCCGGTATGATCAACCCCATGCACATTCCCGTCTATGAGTGGCAGGACGGCATCGCGGTCCGCCGGCCCTTGACGAGCTTCACCCGCACGCCCTTGCGGTCGTTCTACCTCCACCAGCGCGGCAAAGAGCCGCTTTGGCACCTTGTTGACCAGCCGTTTGACTATGCCAAGGTCAGCGAAACAAAACTCAGCATTCCCCCGAAACCCACCACGCGGGTGTTCAACCAGCATTATCCCAACGCCGGCAATCCGCAGATGGCCATCGAGTTCAGCGTCCCTCAGAAGGGATGGGTGCTCGTCGAAATCCTCGATCCGGCGGGCAGGAACCTGGAAGTGATCTCAAACTCCATTTGCGAGCCCGGCTACCACATGGCAGCGTGGAACACCGCGAAATACGCCTCCGGCAGCTACCAGTATCGCCTGCGCTACAATGGCTACAACGAAGTGCACGAGTTGGTCCTGAACAAAGCCTGAGATCAAGAATACAACCCTCAACGAACCCCGACGTAGGGGGACGGCTTGCCGTCCCCGGACGGTTCCTAAGCCGACGAGGGTAGGGCAAGCCCTACCCCTACGCCACCTGCGCTAATCATCGTTGCTCACTTCGGCCCGAAAGGATTACTATACTTGCTCAAACATCAGGACAGTCATTCACAATAAGGAGGACACATGTTCAGTTCCGCAATGCAAGAAGCCATGAATCAGCAGGTCAACGCTGAACTCTATTCCGCCTACCTCTATCTCGCCATGGCGGCCGACTTTGAAGAGTCGAACCTGCACGGCATGGCGCATTGGATGCAAATCCAGGCCAAGGAAGAGGCTGGCCACGCTCTCAAGTTCTTCAAGTACATCGTCGAGCGCGGCGGACGGGTGATCCTGGCTTCCATCGCCGCCCCGCCCCCCAAATGGGGTTCACCGCACGCTATCTTCGACGACGTTTACAACCACGAGCGCCAGGTGAGCGGCTTGATTGACAAACTGGTGGATCTGGCGGCGGCCGAGAAGGACCACGCCAGCAATGCCTTCCTCCAGTGGTTCGTTACCGAACAGGTGGAAGAAGAAGCCAACGCCAGCGACATCCAGCACCAGCTCAAAATGATCGGGGAGTCCAAACAAGCACTGTTTATGCTGGACCGCCACCTCGCCCAGCGGCAGTAAGGCGTCCACAGATTACGCGGATTACGCAGATAAAGAACAAGAGACCCTGACCGCAAGGGAGGTAACCTTTGTTCCGTCGGAGCACGCAGAGAGACCCCGAAGGGACAGTTGGTTTTTCTCAGCCTCGCTGATCTGTGAAATCTGCGTAATCTGCGGAGAAGCCCGTCCCCATGGCAACTTTTTCCGGTCACCCTCGCGGGCTCGCGACTCTCTTCCTCACCGAGTACTGGGAGCGCTTCAGCTACTACGGCATGCGCGCCCTGCTGATTCTCTTCATGACGGCATCGCTCGAAAGAGGCGGCCTGGGGTTTGACGTTGTCAAGGCGGGCGCGATCTATGGCATGTATGCGGGGATGAGTTACCTCGTCACCTTGCCGGGGGGATGGATTGCCGACCGCGTGATGGGCCAGCGGAAAGCCGTGCTCTACGGCGGACTGGTGATTGCCGCCGGCAACTACTCCCTAGCGCTCCCGCTGACCTTGACCTTCTATCTTGGCCTGGGATTGATCGTGATCGGCACGGGCCTCCTCAAGCCCAACGTGAGCACCATGGTTGGGCAGTTGTACGGGCAAGACCACTCCCGCCGCGATGCCGGTTTTTCAATCTTCTACATGGGAATCAATCTCGGCGCGCTGGTTTCGCCGCTGGTGTGCAGCTATCTGGGCGAGAAGATCAATTGGCACCTCGGTTTCGCGGTCGCCGGGCTGGGCATGACGCTGGGCGTCATCCAGTACCGCGCCGGCTGGAAGCACCTTCCCGGCGTCGGCGCCGCTCCTCGAGACACCATCTCCGCCCAGCGCCAACTCCGGAAGTCACTGGGCCTCGCGGTATTGCTGGTCGCCGCCGCCGTCGTCCTGGGATGGGCCGGAGTCTTCAAGGTCACGCCTGCCGGTCTTTCAAAGTCCCTTGGCTTAATGCTGCTCATCATCGTCGTGGCCACGTTCACGTGGCTCTTCCGAATGAAGGGATGGACGCCGCTCGAGCGCAAGCGCCTGGCAGCCGTTCTGGTCTTCTTCTTCGCTTCCGCCTTGTTTTGGTCGCTCTTCGAACAAGCGGGGTCCACGCTGAATCTCTTCGCCGAGTTAAACACCAATCGCAGCCTGTTTGGAGGCTTCCCTGCCGGCTGGTTTCAATCCGAGGAGCCCTTGTTTGTGATCCTCCTGGCGCCGGCGTTCGCCTGGCTCTGGGTGCACATGGGCAAATGGGAACTCTCGACCGGATCAAAGTTTGCCACGGGCCTGCTGTTCGCCGGGTTCTCATTCCTGATTCTGGTTCCCGTCGCCGGACGGACCCACAACAGTCCCTTGTGGCTCACCTGGAGCTATCTCCTGGTCACCGTCGGCGAACTCTGCGTGAGCCCGGTGGGCCTCAGTGTCACCACCAAGCTCGCGCCCGCTCGAGTCGCAGGCCTGATGATGGGCTTCTGGTTCCTTTCCGATGCCGTAGGCAATTACGTCGGCGGCACTCTCGCTTCTTTTTATCAGTCCGTCGCTTTGCCCAGACTGTTTGGATTCGCGGGCCTGGCGGCCCTTGCCGCCGCCCTTGCGCTTTTCCTTTTCGTCCCGTCAGTGAAGAAGCTGATGGGCGGCGTGAAGTGAATTCAGGAGGACTTCAAATGACCACCCGGCGTGGTGCGGGCGTCTCGCCCGCAGAGGGCACGGTTGATCCGACAGCCCTCTCCCGTGGGGAGAGGCTGCGTGACGGCTCGTCCAAGGGAGGAAGGGCGCCGCAGGCGCTTTGGAGTGCGGCAGCTTGCTGCCGCTTTACTCCAGGCCAGCTTGCTGGCCGGCATGGGAGCCTCTACCGAGAGGGCGCGAGCGGGCTCGCGCCCGGTGAAAGCGGCAGCAAGCTGCCGCACTCCAAAGCCGGGCTTCCGCCCGGCAGGCGGGCCCTATTCGTGCCGGTCGAGTCCTCACACAGCCTCCAAGGGAGAGGGCTGCCTTCCCGATTCGCTGGGCTACTAGCCTGCCTCATGGCCCTGTGCATCCGGCCCGGAAGGGCGCGCGCGCAACTCTCCTCGCAAATGACGGAGATGCTTCACCGCGTCTTTGTGGGCAGCGAGTTTGACGGCAAGGGGTTCGGCCCGGCGCGCTGGCTGAACGAGGGCGAGTCCTACACCACGCTCGAGGCCTCCGCGGAAACCAAGGGCGCCCGGGACATTGTGAAATACGACACCGCCAGCGGCGCCCGCACCGTCCTGGTTCCCGCTCAGGACCTTATTCCTCCGGAGGCGAAAGCCCCGCTCGCCATCGAGGGCTATTCCTGGTCAAAGGACCTGAAGTGCCTTCTGGTCTTTACAAATTCCCGGCGTGTCTGGCGGCAGAACACGCGCGGAGATTATTGGGTCCTCGACCTCACCACCCGTAAACTGCAAAGACTGGGAGGGAACGCCGCGCCTTCCACCCTGATGTTTGCCAAGTTTTCGCCCGATGGCTCGAAGGTAGCCTACGTACGCGAGCAGAATATCTACGTGGAGGATCTTGCCGGCGGAGCGATTGTCGCCCTGACCACGAATGGCTCTTCCACCCTGGCCAATGGCGCTTCCGACTGGGTTTACGAAGAGGAATTCGATCTCCGCGACGGATTCCGCTGGAGCCCTGACGGGCAGAGCATCGCCTACTGGCAGATCGACTCGTCGGAGGAAGGCATCTTCCCGCTGATCTATGACAGCGGTGGGCCTTATAACGTAGTCGGCCAGCTTCCTTACCCGCTTTATGGCGTGTACCCGCACGTCGTGAATATTCCTTATCCCCAGCCCGGAACTACCAATCCCGCCGCCCGGGTGGGCGTTGTGAAGGCGTCGGGTGGGCCCACGACGTGGCTCGAAGTGCCGGGCGATCCGCGAAACAATTACATCCCCTACATGGATTGGGCCGGGAATTCCGTCCTGCTCGAACACATGAATCGCCTGCAAAACACCAACGACGTGCTGCTGGGGAACGCCCAAACCGGCGCAGTGGCGGAAGTCTATCGCGAGCACGACGATGCCTGGCTGGATCTGGAGAGCGATCTGACGTGGATTCACAAGGGAAGAGATTTTCTTTGGGTGAGCGAAAAGGACGGCTGGCGTCACGTTTACGCGATCTCGAAGGACGGGAAGCAGTCGCGGTTGGTGACTCCCGGCCAGTTCGACGTGATCGGCCTCGAGGGTGTGGATACGCAGGAAGCCTGGGTGTACTACATCGCCTCGCTGGACAACGCTCCGCAGCGCTACCTTTACCGCAGCCGCCTTGATGGCTCCGGGGCGGCGGAGCGCGTGACTCCGCCCGGTCCGGCCGGTTCCCATTGGTACCAGATTTCGCCCAACTTCCAGTGGGCCCTGCACACTTTCTCCACTTCGGACACGCCTCCCGTCATCGACCTGGTCACGCTCCCTGCCCATCAAGTGAAGCGCCTGCTCGAGGACAATCACGACCTGCGTGCCAAGACGGCGCAGCTATTTGCGACACGCACGGAATTCTTCCCCGTCGATATTGGCAACGGCGTCACCCTTGACGCCTATATGATCAAACCCCCGCAGTTCGATCCTGCCAAAAAGTATCCCATCCTGATTAACATCTACGGCGAGCCGGCGGGGCTGACCGTCGTCGACGGCTGGGGAGGCAAGGCCGCGATATTCCATCGCCTGCTCGCCAAGGAGGGGTACCTGATCGCCAGCGTGGACAATCGCGGCACGCCCGCGCCCAAGGGCCGAGCCTGGCGCAAGATCGTCTATGGCTCGGTGGGCGTGCTCTCGTCCCAGGATCAGGCGGCGGCCTTGCTGGCCATGGAAAAGGCACGCCCCTACATTGACCCCGGCCGCACCGCCGTCTGGGGCTGGAGCGGCGGAGGCACCAACACCCTCAACCTGATGTTTCGTTATCCGGAGGTTTATAAGGTGGGCATGTCGGTGGCGCCCGTCCCGGACCAGAGGTTATACGATACGATATACCAGGAAAGGTATATGGGACTTCCGCAACAGAACACGGAAGGATACAAGCAAGGATCGGCCATCAACTTCGCCGAAGGTCTGAAGGGCCGTCTATTGCTCGTCCACGGTTCCGACGACGACAACGTGCACTTCCAGGGCAGCGAACTGCTGATTAATCGCCTGGTCGAACTTGGTAAACAGTTCGATATGATGGAATACCCAGGAAGGACACACAGCCTATCCGAAGGCAAGGACACCCATTACCATCTTTTCAGCTTGCTGGCCCGCTGCCTGGAAGAACACCTGCCGCCCGGGCCGCAGTGAGAAGATCACCGCGGGGCACACCGCAGGAACTACGTCTTCTCCAATCGACATGGGCGACCCGAAAGAGCGAAACACAGAGGTCACAGAGAATAGCTCACAGAGCGCACGGAGAAGAAAAAACGGTCTCTATTTCTTTCTCCGTGATCTCGTGGGCTTTCTCTCTGTGGCCTCCGTGTTGGAGGCTTTTGATTGCGTTCCCGCTGCGCTGAGCTACCGATTTCAGGACAGAAATCCCCGGAAGCGCGTGGGCGAAACCGTGAAGCCCGGGAAAATGCTCTCCGGCTTCTGCGCGCCCAGATGGCGCACGGCCACCTCCGCGAAGACATCGCGGAAATCGGTGGTCAGCGCCAGGTCTCGCCCTTCGTTGAGGTCATCCGGTTTAAGTCCCGGCCACTGACCGTACACCTTTCCGCCTTTTACCGGCCCGCCCAACACGAACATGCAGTTGGCGTGGCCATGGTCTGTCCCGCGATTGCCGTTTTCGCGGGCGGTGCGGCCGAACTCCGACATGGTCAGGAGCACGACCTGCTCCATGCGGTCGCCCAGATCCCGGTGAAACGCGGCAAGCGCCTCGCCGAAGACCTTCAGGCGCGCCGCCAACTGGCCTTGCACGCCGCCCTCGTTGACGTGGTGGTCCCAGCCACCCACTTCCGCGAAAGCGACCTCGAGCCCCAAATCCGCCTTGATGAGCTGCGCCACTTGCTGAAGGCTGCGGCCCAGCGGCCCCGCCGGGTATTGGGCGGCGTTCGCAGGCTGATAATTCTCAACCCCAATACGTTGCAAAGTGGATATGGCGTCAAAAGTTTCGTGGGCGGCGCTTCCCAGAAGAGGATCGGCGGTGGAAGCATACATCGCCTCGAAGGCGCCCGCCAGCCCGCCGGCATTCGGCCCGCCGCGGCCGAGATTGGCAGCCAGGCGGAAGCCTCGCAAATCCTGCGCGCAAAGCGCTGACGCCGGCCCGGCCAAGGTGCGCGGCATGCTGGGCGCAAACGCCACGGCCCGAAAGGGCGTGGCGTCGGCCTCAGGATTCACCTGAAGCAAACGGTTCAGCCAGCCGTCGGAGGTGGATCGGACGCCCGGCGTCGCCGTCTCCATGTAGTCCTGTGCGTCAAAGTGCGAACGCGAGTTGTCCGGCGAGCCCGCGGCGTGGACGATAGCCAGATGCCGGGCGTCAAACAGCGGCTTCAACGAAGCCAGGGCCGGGTGGAGTCCGAAAAATCCGTTAAGGTCGATGACGCCCTGGCCGTCCGCGGCGTTCCTGCCCGGCTGCGGGATGGCAATGGTGGGCCGCATCGCGAAGTAGTCCCGCTCGGCAAAAGGCACCACGATGTTGAGCCCGTCCGCGGCGCCGCGCTGAAAGACAGCCACCAGGATCTTCCTGCGCGCGCTACTCAACGGCTGCTCGAGGGCGAACGCGGTGCGCCTCAAAAAACTCGGGACTAAGCCTACGCCGAAAAGGCTCAGGCCTGCGGTCTTGATGAAATAGCGACGAGGAATTTTCATAGTAACTCTCTCTGTTATTCTCATGTAGGGGGACGGCTTGCCGTCCCCTCATGAACGGGTAGGGCAAGCCCTACCCCTACACGTCTTCAAAATTGACACCGTAAGTTACCTTCTCTGAAAGTCCGGCGACGCGACCAAGACAGCGGCCACCTTCAGCGCCGGTGCGGCCCGAGTGCCGGCCATGCCAGGCGCTTCAGAACCATCCACCGTCTTCACAATGGCCTGGCGCGTTTCGGGCGAAAGCTCTCCGCCGACCAGGCGGTCCGAAAGTTCCTTTACAACGTCGTTGGGACCACTATCCGGCGCGACGGCTTCGAAATCCACCTGCGTCCCGCGAATGCGGTTGGCGGCCAGCAGAGTTGCGAAATTGATCCGATGGAGAAGCGTGCCGGAGTTGATCCAGGCGCTGCCCCGGTCCGGAAACCCTGTCGGGGCCTGATAGTAAAACAGCGGCTGCCCCATGCGCACCATCGCCGCCAGCAGCGGTGGTCCGGCGTCGGTCTGGCCGTCGAGGGCGCGAAGCGAGCTGGCCACCAGTTCGAAGGGCGATTTCACTTTGGCGCGGAACGCCGCGCTCGAGTTGAACTCCGGCGAAGTCACAATGCTCCGCAGCACAGCCCGGATATCACCCTTCGACTTCAGATAGGCCTTGCCGGCTCGATTGACAACCGAAGCCGGTGGATCGTCCGCCACCAAGCGCCGGCAGAGCTTGAGCGAAATGAAATGCGCCGTGGAGGGATGGTGCGCCAGCATGTGAAGCACTTCGAGACCGTCCGCCTCGCCGCCTCCGGGCTTGATCTTGCGTCGCAACACAAGCTTCTCGCCGAAGTCGTGCAAGCGGGGATTGAAAAAGAAGCTGCCGCCTTCGAGAGGGCGGTTGATGGTCCAGCCGGTGAAACATCGCGCCACTTCTCGAACGTCGTGCTGCGTATAGCCGCCCTCCACGCCCAGCGTGTGAAGTTCCATCAGCTCGCGGGCGTAGTTTTCGTTCAGCCCGCGACGGTTCTGAAGTTTCGCGAAAGGCCGCGGCCGTTGCGGACCGGGGTTCTGTGGGAAACGGTTGGGATTCCAGGTTACCGGCCGCGCCACAGCCTGAGGCCCCGGCTCTTCCGCCCTGGGAGCGAGGCCGCTTGAGGTCCGATAAACACTGCCTTCGGTGGTCGTGTAGGGCGCCACGCTCAGCCAGTTGTCGAGATAGAAAAGCATGGCGGGACTCTTGGCGGTCTCGACCAGCAGATCCTCGAACTTGCCGAGAGCATGAGGGCGGATGGCCTGGCGCTCGAAAGAAGTGATCAGCCAGCGGTCCGCGCCCTTGCCGGCGAAAATGTTGAAGTGATTCATCCAGAACTGGACCATCACTTCTTCGAGCTGGCGCTGGCTGTAAATGGCGCGCCAGAGCTGCTCGCGCGCCAATTCCATGGTGATGCGCCGCGGGCCTTCCGGCTCCTGCATCGCGCCCGGCCCTCGCGTGGCCGCCATGTCGCGTCCGGGGTTCGGGCGAGTCATCTCCGCCGAGTCCGAGCCCTCGCTTCCCTTCCCTCTCTCCTGCGCCCGCGCTTGAGCCTGGTTCTTGGCGGGAAAGTTTTCCGCCAACTCTTCGGGGCTCATGGAGAGCGTGGGCAGGACGGCAATCTTGCGTTCAACGGCCGAGTCGTCAATCCTTTCAGGATGGAGCTGCTGCTCGAGAAACGCCCTCGCGCCGATCTTCTCGACCCGCGCCACATCACCTGGGCGAGGGCCGAACGTAACACGGTTCAGCAAATGCCAGGCGCGCTGCTCTTCCGGCAGCGGTTCATGCCAGTTTGCCATAAGACTGACCTCACGAGTGATTACCAGGCCCTGCTACCACTTGTCAGACGTAAAGAACCGGATTATGGTTGCAAAACCGCGGGCGTGGCGCAAACATTGAATGCAATGTATGCGCCACCCTTCCGCGCTACATTTCCAACTCTATATGACGTGGAGAATAGTTCCAAAGAATGACAAACGAAGGTTGCGCAGCATCCCTGGCGGTGTAGGGGCAGGGCTTGCCCTGCCCTCGCGGGGCCAGCGGAGACGCGGGGACGGCAAGCCGTCCCCCTACAGCTCCGGAATTACCTGGCGAACGATTGGCCTTGCGACATTTCCAATTCTATATGACGTGAAGAATAGTTCCAAAGAATGACAAACGAAGGTTGCGCAGCATCCCTGGCGGTGTAGGGGCAAGGCTTGCCCTGCCCTCGCGGGGCCAGCGGAGACGCGGGGACGGCAAGCCGTCCCCCTACAGCTCCGGAATTACCTGGCGAACGATTGGCCTTGGCTCCGGCGGTGCGTCGCCGGTTTGGATGCTCTGTTCAATCAGCGGCAGCGCGCGGTCGAGGCGCGCTTGGGAATTGTAGTGAATCGTGCAGAGCGGTTCACCGGCTTTCACCGGCTGTGCAACTTTTTTGTGCAGCACGATCCCGACCGCAGGATCCACGGCATCGCCTTCCGACTCGCGGCCGCCACCCAGGATCACACTCGCTTTGCCGATGGCTTCGCACTGGATCGAAGTGACATATCCGGTCTTGGGGCACGCAACCTCCAACTTGCCGTGCGACTTCGGCAGGCGGCTCGGGTCGTCCACTGCCTTCGCGTCCCCGCCTTGCAACCCGACCATTTGCCGAAACTTGTCAAATGCACAACCGGAACCAATAAGTTTGCCGGCCAGTTCTTTGCCTATGCCCACGGTATAAACCCTTCCTCCCAGGTAGAACATCCATCCTGCCAATTCCAGGCACAAGTCGCGCAGGTCCTCCGGTCCTCCTCCGCGCAGAACCGAAATAGCCTCCTCGACTTCCAGTGCATTGCCAACGTTAAAGCCCAACGGTTGATCCATGTCCGTGATGAGCGCCACGGTTTTCTTGCCCATGCGCCGGCCGGTCTCAACCATCAGTTTTGCCACGTGCGCGGCATCTTCGTCGTTCTTCATAAAAGAGCCGGAGCCGGCCTTTACGTCGAGGACCAGCGCATCAATGCCCTCGGCCAGTTTCTTACTCATGATGGAGGCGCAAATCAGAAACGGGCTCTGCACCGTGCCCGTGGCGTTTCGCAGGGCGTAGAGCTTTCGGTCTGCGGGGGCGATTTCCGCCGTCGCGCCCACAATGGCGCAGCCGCAGGTTTCGAGGACCTCTCGAAAGCGAGGCAGCGGGAGGTTGACGGAAACACCCGGGATCGCCTCGTATTTGTCCAGCGTGCCGCCCGTATGACCGAGGCCGCGGCCGCTGACCATGGGCACAATCAGGCCGCCCGCGGCGGCCAGCGGAGCCAGCACCAACGAAGTCTTGTCGCCAACTCCTCCCGTGGAGTGCTTGTCGACCTTGGGGGCGGGGAGCGCGGAGAGGTCCAGCACATCGCCCGAATACAACATGGCGTCGGTCAGGCAGGCGGTTTCCTGCACCGTGAGGCCGCGCAGCACCACCGCCCTGAGCCATGCCGCCGCCTGGGAGTCCGGAATCTCGCCCCGCGTGTAGCCGCGAATAAAGAAGTCGATCTCCGCGCGCGAGAGCTCTTCTCCGCCTCGCGTCTTACGAATAACATCGAGAGCCGAAATGCTCATAACCCCAGTTAACCACAAAGACACCAAGTAGACCAATAATTACTGTTGTCTTGGTGCCGCGGTTGATGAAGTTATTTAGGCGGGCGCTGGCGCAGGCTGGTACAATCCCTGTCAGCGTCCGAATCACGAGGCAGTTCTCAGGACGGACGTACTGGGAGGCTCGAAGTTATTCACCCACCTAAAAGGAGGAATCATGAAGCGAGTGAAGATAGCAGGATTAATCGTCGTCATAGTGCTGAGCCTGGCCGTCAGCGGGCTGAGCCAAGGCATGGGCGGCCGCAGGGGCTCGCACGCCCCGCAGATGTTCGGCGCATTCAAGCCCGAGGTCGGCACGGGAGCGCAGTACCAGGCGACCACCAAGGATCGGCCCATGGAGTTCGCTTACGTCATCGTCGGCAAGGAAGATGTGGAGGGAAGCACCGGCTACTGGATGGAAATCCGCACCTCAGGCGGAGAGATGGGCGGCGAAATGGTAATGAAAGAACTCGTGGTTACGGGTGGGGACAAGCCCCAGATCAAGCGAATGATCATGCAATCTCCCGGGCGTCCGCCGATGGAGATGCCCATGTCCATGATGAACATGACGCAGCGTGGGAGCGGGGGACGGACGGGCGACACTGACCCCGGCGTGAAAGTGGGATCGGAGACCATCACCGTCCCTGCCGGCACTTTCGATTGCGAACACTACCACAAGCAGACTCAGGGCGGGCCCGTGGATTTCTGGGTATCCACAAAAGTCTCTCCTTACGGAACGGTGAAAATGATCAGCGGCGAGATGACGATGGTGCTCGAGAAAGTGCTGAGCAACGAAACCTCGCACATCAAAGGCGAACCACAAAAGATGGATCTCCAGATGCCGAGGCCTTAGCTTTCTACAAAACTTATTACCGGAGGCTTTTTATTATGTGATCTCGTATCTTGGTGGTTCACGTTTCAATTCCGTGTCATACTAAGCATCAATGAAGAAGCATCCAGCCACGTGGTTGCTGGCCTTGCTTGTCGCACTGGGAGCGGGGCAAGCCATACCGCTCTCCAGCCTGCGGCGGAGCCTTGAGACTTGCGTCATCATGAAGGTCATCAAGGTGCGCCGCCTGCAACAGGTGCCCCGCGAGCGCGCCGCTCGAGCGTGCGCGCATCGGCGCGTGCAAGTTACGCAGAGCTACGATCTCCCCACCGTCGTTCGTTATTTCTGGAACGCTCGACTTCTCCGCGCGCCTCCAGTCGTCCCTGTCCTGTGCTGAGCTCCCAACCAATTGTCATCTTGAGCGAAGCGAAGGATCAGTGCGGTTCGTCAATAGGCTCGGCGAAGAGCAATCTGTATTGACCCGCTCAGGATAGCCGAAAGAGGGATAGGGATTACCGACAAAGGAGGGCGCTGTGTTCCACTTTCTGAAGTCTCTACTTCGCGGCTCACCGTCAGTGCAATCGGACATCGAATGGGTCAACCAACGCCGCGCGGAACTCTCGAAATTCCCGGACAATGAACTGAAAGCCGTGGGCGAGCGCGCCCACGAACTGCTGGAGATCGTTGCCGTATCCGCGGTCGTTGCGGCGCGCCTGCTGGGGTTGGTGATGTTCGACGTGCAACTCCAGGGCGCCCTGGCGCTTGCCCGCGGAAAGATCGCCGAGATGCAAACAGGCGAAGGGAAAACGCTTGCCGCGGTGCCGGCAATCGTAGGTTATGCCAAGGAGGGGCAAGGGGTCCACGTGATGACGGTGAACGATTATCTGGCCCGGCGCGATGCCAAATGGATGGGCCCGATTTACGAGTTCCTCGGACTGTCCGTGGGCTGTGTCCAGCAAGGCATGAGCATTGAGGAGCGCCAGCGCGCCTACTCGAGCGACATCACTTACGCCACCACCAATGAGGTGGGGTTCGACTATCTTCGAGACTGCCTTGCACTGTATCCAAGCCAGATCGTACATCGGCCCTTCGCCGTGGCGTTGATGGACGAAGCCGACTCGCTCTTGATCGACGAGGCCCGCATCCCCTTGGTGATTGCAGGGGGCGAGGCGGAGGGAACGACGTTGGTTCATAGGGTGGACCGTCTGGTCCGTCGCTTTCGACTGGGCTTCGAGTACACTCGGGATGAAGTCGGAAGAAACCTCGCACTCACGGATTCCGGAATTCAGGCTGTCGAGAACGCCTTCCATTGCGGCAATCTCTATGCCGAGGAAAACCTGCCCTTGTTGACGGCCGTTCAGAACTCGCTGCACGCACACGCGCTGCTTCGCCGGGACGTCGATTACCTGATGAAAAACGGGGCGATCGAATCCATCGATGAGTTCAAAGGCCGCATCGTGAGGGAACGCCGATGGCCCGCGGATTTGCAAACCGCGCTCGAAGTCAAGGAAGGCGTCTCGCCCAAGGCGCAGGGCAGGATTCTAGGATCAATCACCATGCAGAATCTGGCCGGGCTCTATCCCAAGGTCTGCGGAATGACCGGCACCGCCGCCACACAATCCGAGGAGTTCCGGTCGATTTACCGACTGGAAGTGGAAGTGGTTCCCACGAATCGGCCGGTGATCCGCTCGGACCATCCTGACGTGCTCTTTCAAACCAAGCTCGAAAAAGAACGCGCCGTAATCGAAGAGGTCCGCCGGGCGCACCAAGCCGGCCGCCCGGTGCTGGTGGGCACGGTGAGCGTCCAGGAGTCCGAACGCCTGAGCGCCGCCCTTCACGATATTCCGCACCAGGTTCTCAACGCTCGCAACGAGGAGAAAGAAGCGGGGATCATTGCTCGCGCCGGAGAACTTGGAGCGGTCACCATTTCGACGAACATGGCCGGACGGGGTACGGACATCCGGCTTGGGAAGGGCGTAGCCGAACTGGGAGGATTGTATGTCATCGGGACCAACCGGCACGAAAGCCGCCGTATCGACAACCAACTTCGCGGCCGCGCGGGGCGGCAAGGAGACCCGGGAAGTTCCCGCTTCTTCATCTCGCGCGAAGACGACCTGCTGGTCAAACACGGCATCCTCAATTCCCGGCTCCACCATGATCCGGAAAGCATCCAGCGATTGGTGGAAGGCCAAAACCTCGACATCCGCCAATTCCTGAACAAATACGAGAGCGCCATTGAGGGGCAGCGCCAGGCAATTCAAGAGCAACGCGAGGCAATCCTCACCGGCGCCACTCAATGTTCTTCGGAACTGGAACGGCTGGTTTCTCTGACCACCATCGATGAGCTCTGGTCAGAGTATCTGGCGAATATTGCCGAGTTGAGGGAAGGAACAGGATGGGTCTCCTACGGTGGCCGGGAGCCTCTTTTCGAATACCTCCGCATCGTGCACCGGCTATTCCCGGACTTGCAGAAACGGATTGCCGAGGAAATTCCGAAGCGTTTGGCGGAAGCCAATACCCGAGGCCTCGATCCCTCGCAGCGCGGCGCCACCTGGACCTACCTCAGCACCGACCAGCCGTTTGGCACATTGGGAGAGCGTTTTGTCGCCGGTCTGATGCGCAAGGCCATGGGCCGTCGATTTCGAAGTTAGTCTATTTCCTGAAGAAAGTTGCGAAGGCCCCATAAATATGGGAAACTGTTTCCATGAAGACCACATTGGAAATCCCCGATACTATCTTTCGCCGGGCGAAGTCTGCGGCGGCGGCGCGCGGGGTTCCGCTGCGCGAGTTTGTGACTCAAGCGGTCAAAGATAAGCTGGCGGCTTCCTCCTCCCCTCCCGCGAGGCCTTGGGTGAAACACATGGGCAAGTTGAAGCACCTGCATGACGAAACGGAGCGCATCAACCGACTGATCGAAGCGGGCTCCGAGAAGATCGATGCGGAGATGTGGCGTTGATCCTGGACACTAATGCCCTGGCCGCGGCGGCCGACCGTGACCCCGGCGCACTCGAGGTGGTTGCCAGGGCCGAGCGCCTGGCGGTCCCGGCGATTGTCCTGGGGGAGTATCGCCTGGGAATTTCGCAGTCGCGGCGCCGAACGGAATACGAGAACTGGCTCCGAGAGTGGATTGAGGCAGTGACTGTCCTCAATATCGATGAGGAGACCACGCGTCACTACGCCGCCATTGGCTTGGAGCTGAAAAGATCGGGCAAGCCGATTCCCGCCAACGACCTCTGGATTGCGGCCCTCTGCCGGCAGCATTCGCTGCCGCTAATCAGTCGGGACCGGCACTTTGATGTGGTCCGCGGCCTCGAAAGAATCGCTTGGTGACGTCGCTGGCTGCCGGCTCACACGTTTTTCACCACCAAGACACAAAGGCACCAAGACATAAAGGCACGAGCAGACCCAAGCTCCGTTGCCTTGGCGTCGTCGCGTCTTGGCGGTTCATTGTTCTCTGTTCTCTGCGGGAATGTTGTTGATGCACGCGCGAATTGTGAGCATAATGCGCAGTGCAGTCTTCACGCTTCACAAAAGAGGAAACCACATGAACATCCGGCGATGGTTCTCCGCAGGCATTTTTTCTCTGCTCCTGACGTCCTGCCTATGGGCGCAGGACACGAGATTTGAACCCCAAGGCGAGCAGATCCCAGGGCCCGACAACGCCAAGGTTGACACCGACCAGTGTTGCTATCGAAGTGATGAAGTCCAGGATCCCGTGAAGGCTTTCCAAACTTGGATTACCGACGTTCGCCACTGGCGAACCGAACGGCGGATTCGAATTGGCTTCAGCGGCTCGCAGTACGAGCGGCCGGAGCTGCTCTGGACGCAGTCGAGCTTCATCCAGCCACAGATGATGATCGAGGATCGCTACTTCTACGACCCCGTGGCGGGCAAGTACACCGTGGACCGCTACCTCGACGACCTCGAGAAGCGCTACGGCGGCATCGACTCGGTGCTGATCTGGCACACCTATCCCAACATCGGAATCGACAATCGCGACCAGTACGACCTGCTGCGCGATATGCCGGGCGGGGCCGAGGGCTTGCGCCAGATGATCCAGGACTTCCACCGGCGCGGAGTGCGCGTGCTCTTCCCGGTAATGCTCTGGGACCAGGGGACGCGCGACCCGAAACTGCCCAACGCCGTCGCGACCGCCCAAGCGATGGCGGAAATCGGCGCGGACGGCATCAACGGAGATACGCTCGATGGCGTGCCTCGCTCGTTCCGCACAGCTTCCGACCAGACCGGTCACCCGATTGCGCTCGAGCCCGAGGGCGGCCCCGCCGACGAAGCGCTCCAGTGGAACAACCTTTCCTGGGGCTATTGGAAATACACGTTTGTGCCCATGATCAGCCGCTACAAATGGCTGGAGCCCCGCCACATGGTGAACGTCTGCGACCGCTGGAACCGGCGCAAGACGGACAACCTGCAATTGGCCTTCTTCAACGGCGTCGGTTACGAAAGCTGGGAGAACATCTGGGGCATCTGGAACCAGATCACGCCGCGCGACGCGGATGCCTTGCGGCGCGTCGCCAAAATTGAGCGCGCCATGGCAGCCTTGCTCATCAGCCCGGATTGGGAGCCTCACACTCCGACGCTCCGCTATGGTGTGTTTGCCAGCAAGTTCCCGGGACAGGGCCGGACGCTCTGGACCGTCGTCAACCGCAATCAGTATGACCTCGGCGGACGCCAGATCGAGGTCTCTTATCACGCCGGGGAGCGCTTCTATGACCTCTGGCACGGCGAGGAGCTGAAGGCCGAGGTGCAGGGCGACCGCGCGGTGCTCAGCTTTGAGATCGAGGGCGATGGCTTCGGCGCCCTCCTTGCTCAGGACCAAGCGGCCAAGGGGACCGTCGCCAGCTTGCTCAGCCAAATGCGGGAGCTTTCGCGGACAACCCTTCAGAGCCTATCGAACCAGTGGAAGTTCCTGCCGCAGAAACTCGTGGAGATTTCTTCCACCTCGCCCGCCGCCTCGACGCCGGAAGGGATGGTCAAGATCCCGGAGGGGGATTATCTGTTTCGCACCGACGGGATCATGATCGAAGGCGGAAATGACGTGGGGGTGGACGTGCAGTTTCCGTGGGAAGACGCGCCGCGCCGTTATCATCTTCATAAGATGCACGTGAGGTCTTTCTATATCGATAAATATCCGGTTACGAACGCTGAGTTCAAGAAATTCCTGGATGCGTCCGGCTATCGCCCCAAAGACGATCACAACTTCTTGCGCGATTGGAAGAACGGCAGCTACCCCGACGGCTGGGACCAGAAGCCCGTCACCTGGGTCTCTCTCGAGGACGCGCGCGCTTATGCGCAGTGGGCGGGTAAGCGGCTGCCTCACGAATGGGAATGGCAATACGCCGCGCAAGGCACGGACGGCCGCACTTATCCCTGGGGCAACGAATGGGATGCGGCGCGAGTTCCCGCGCCTGAAAAGGGCCGGGACATGCGCCCGCCCACGAGTGTGGACGCCTACCCCCAGGGGGCGAGCCCCTTCGGAGTGACGGATCTGGTCGGCAACGTCTGGCAGTGGACGGATGAGTTCGTCGATGAGCATACCCGCGCCGGAATCGTCAAAGGAGGAAGCTACTATCAGCCGCAAGGCTCGCTGTGGTACTTTCCCCAGGCTTATAAGCTGACGGAGCATGGCAAGTATCTCTTGATCGCGCCCAGCAAGGACCGCGCGGGCACGCTGGGATTCCGTTGCGTGGTGGATGCGAAGTAGGAGCCATTGTGCGCGGCCATTTGACACATGTTTCCCATGAGCGGGATCAGAATCCCTGCCATTGCCCTTGAGCATGTGCGACATCTTCTGTTGGAAACCGGGCATAGGAGTAATTATCGACGGCAAAGTAAGCCCGGAACTGGACAAGCCTAGGTTACCGGCCGGCCCCGCCCGGGGCACGTGCTCTGAGTCACCACAGATTCTCGCTGGTATTCGCCTGCTTGTAAGGCTATAGTGTGCCGAGGCAAATCGCACGTCAGCGGGGAGGCGCCCATGTTTTCCGCGCTCAGTTCTGACTCGCAGATTTCGGCCAAGCGCATCGTGGTTTACTCGGCTTGTGTGTCTGTTTTAGTTCTCGCAGCCCTGTCATTCGTTTTTCGTGGCGGGTTACAAGCCCCAAACGACACTTCTGTTAAGCGCGGAATCTCCGGCGTTGTCCCGCAAGGCCAGCCCGGGCAGATGGCGAGCTACGGGAAGCTTCCGCTGAGTTTTGAAGCGAATCAGGGGCAGGCCGACGCGGGCGTGAAGTTTCTTTCGCGCGGACGCGGCTACGGTCTGTTCCTAACTAGCAGTGAGGCGGTGTTGGAACTTAGGAAGTCGTCAGTTGTCAGTGGTCAGTTGTCAGCAGGAACAAAGCAGAACCCTAGAGTCAGAAGTCAGGCACCAAATGGGAAACGCGCACGACGGACGAACTTCCTAATCGAAAATCGGCAATCGAAAATCGAAAATCAGGTTGTGCGCCTTCGGCTGGTGGGAGCGAAGCCGCACGCCGCAGTGGCGGGAAGCGAGGAGCTTCCGGGCAAGGCCAATTATTTTATCGGCAACGATCCAAAGAAGTGGCGGACCGATGTGCCGACCTACGCGAAGGTGAGATACCAAGACGTTTATCCCGGCATCGATTTGGTTTACTACGGCAACCAGGGCGGACAACTCGAGTATGACTTCATCGTTGCGCCGGGCGCCGATCCGGGCGCGATCGCACTCGATGTAGGGGCGGTTCGCGAACCGCCCCTACGGATCGACGCTGATGGCGACTTGGTGATTTCAGCCAAAGGCGGCGAGGTCCGATTCCGCAAGCCCTCGGTCTACCAACCCGACATCGGCTCGTCACTCGTCACTCGCCACTCGTCACTTGTCCAGGGCCGCTTCGTCCTTGACGCGCAGTATCGCATTCATTTTGCGGTCGGCGCCTACGACCACTCCAAGCCTTTGGTGATCGACCCCGAACTCGTCTACTCGACCTACCTCGGCGGGGACACCAATATTAACGGGTTAACAGACCAAGCCAACGCGATCGCCGTCGATTCTTCCGGTGACGCCTATGTGACGGGGATAACGGTTTCGACCAAGTTCCCGATCGCGAATGCATTCCAGCCGACCAACAAGGCTGCGGACGGTACCGCCTTCGTGTCCAAGTTCAACGCCTCCGGCTCTGCACTTATCTATTCCACCTACCTGGGCGGGAGTGCGAGCGATCAGGGCAACGCCATCGCTGTAGACTCAGCCGGCAGTGCTTATGTTACGGGCTCGACCTGCTCGAGCGATTTCCCCACAGCACTTCCGCTGCAAGCGAGCCTCAAGGGTCCCTGCGACGGGTTTGTGACCAAATTGAATGCCTCCGGAACGAGTCTTGTCTATTCCACTTTCCTCGGGGGGAGCGGGGTTCCAGCCAACTACCCAAATCCCGCTCTGACTGATGAAGGCACGGGCATTGCGGTCGACTCCGCCGGAAGCGCCTACGTGACCGGCGTCACCTTGTCAACGGACTTTCCCACCGTCAATCCGATTCAGGGCTTTGGCGGCGGTAGTAATGCGTTTCTCTGCAAGTTCAATGTGAATGGCACGACCCTTGTCTATTCCACTTATCTCGGTGGGAGCGCCTATGACAAAGGGGCCGGTATCGCCGTGGACTCCTCAGGCAATGCCTACGTGATTGGAACCACCCTTTCGACAGACTTTCCCTTAGTGAACGCATTTGAGGGGCTCCCAGGGGAATACGTTGAGATGTATGGCACGGCCTTCATGGCCAAGCTGAATTCCACCGGCTCCGCTTTAGTCTACTCCTCCTACTTAGGCGGCAGCGTGAGTGAAGAGGGCGAAGGGATCGCCGTCGATTCCGCCGGCAACGCCTACCTGACCGGAGCCACCTGGTCGTCGAACTTCCCCACATTCAATCCCTTGCAGCCAACAAATCAGGCGGCCGCATCGTTGGCTTCTAACGCCTTTGTTTCGAAACTGAACCCGGCTGGTTCGGCCCTGGTTTATTCCACCTACCTCGGCGGCGGCGGTGTTTTATTTAACCCGGGAGTCGGGCCGTATGGCGATTACGGCCTTGCCATCGCCATTGACCCCACTGGGGTCGCCTGCGTGGGTGGGCAGACCGCATCGAGCGATTTCCCCACCGTCAACGCCATTCAAGCTACCGATAACAACACGTACAGTCCATTTAGCTTCACCGGCTTTGTGGCTTGCCTGAATGGGGCGGGATCGGCTCTTGCCTATTCCACTTATCTCGGCGGGAACAGCCAGGCCCAAGCCAACGGGATTGCTGTTGACGCCTCAGGGAACGCCTATGTGGCCGGCGCTAGCGAGGGCAGTGGCTTCCCAACCGTCAACCCGTTCCAGGCAAGCGTGGGCGGCGCCTTTGTGGCCATGATTTCACCGCCGCCCGCGCTCACGATTCTGCCCGGCACGCTCAGTTTCGGGACGGTGGTCGGCGGTACAACCAGCCCTCCGCAGAGCGTCGTGGCCACTCCCCTCAGCACAGCATCCGTGAGCCTCACTAGTATTACAGCGAGCGGCGACTTTGCCCTCGCGACCACGCCCACTTCCTGCCCCTATGGCGGCGGCACAGTGGCAGCAGAAGCCACTTGTACGATCAACGTCACTTTTTCGCCCACCGCAACGGGCAACAGGGCCGGCACGGCGACCATCAACTACACGGGCAACGGCAGCCCTGAAACCGTGGCATTGAGCGGCGTTGGAATTGCGCCTCCTGCAAATATCTCGCCCGCCAGCTTGAGTTTCAGTAATCAGGATGTGGGATCATCGAGCGCTCCTCAAGCTGTGACCCTCACCAACCAAGGTCCGTTGGTGCTAGGTATCAGCGCCGTGGCGACCTCGAGCGGCTGGACTGAGACCAACAACTGCCTTCCGACCGTTGCTGCCAACGCCACTTGTACGATCAACGTCAGCTTCCAGCCCGCTCTGTTTGGGCCACAGACTGGCACTCTCACGATTACGGATGCCGCCACAAACAGCCCTCAGACTGTTACACTGAGCGGAGCGGCGCTGGCGCCAGTGGCGGACTTTTCGAGTACGAGCCTTACTTTCTCCGCACAAACGGTTTCAACCACTAGCGGCCCGCAGACGATTACGCTGAGCAACACAGGCAATGGCGCTCTCACTCCCCTCAAGATCACTCCGACCGGGGACTTCGCCGAGACCAACACTTGCGGCAGTTCCGTGGCGGCCGGCGCCAGTTGCACCATCAGTGTCACTTTCTCGCCCATCAGCGCCGGGAGTCAAAGCGGCACCCTGACCATGACGGACAACGCCAGCAACAGCCCTCAGACGGTCGAGCTTTCGGGCGGTGGAATGGACTTCGCGGTCTCGAGTGCCGCCACCAGCCAAACAGTATCGCCGGGCCAGGGCGCGAATTACTCGTTGACCATCGCTCCGCAAGGAGGGTTCAGCCAGACAGTAAACCTGGCGTGCACTGGCGCGCCCTCGGAATCCACGTGTACGCTCACACCCAACACGCTGACGCTGAACGGCACGGCATCGGGGACGGTGGCGGTGGCAGTCTCGACCACGGCGCCATCGCTCGCGCCGCCGCAGGGCAGATTCCTGCCTCCCGGCATGACAGGGCTGGGGAGAGTGTTCTGGCTGTACGTCCTGCTGGGGCTGGCCGGTGTTGCGGCACTTGCTGGAGCGAAGAAGCGTCGCGCCGCGTGGTTGCTGAGCGCGGGCTTGCTGATCGTGATGTTGTGGAGCGCTTGCGGAGGAGGAGCAACAATTCCACCACCCACCAATGCCGGCACGCCGGCGGGAACTTATACTGTGGACGTAACGGCGACGGATGCCTCGACTTCCACCCTCACCCACACGATTCAGCTCACCCTAACGGTGAATTGAGGTCGGCGTCACACCTTCTTCGCCTTTCCGCACATCAAGCGGCGGAACCGCACGCCCGCCGCAACTGAGGCATTCTCAATTTGCACAGGCGCGCGCGGGAAAGACGTTGTTAACGAACTTTTAACTGGGGACTACCGTCCAATCTTCTGGTGGCCGAAAAACACCGCCTTAACTGAAAAGCACCAGATCGGCGGTTACAGGGCAGAATCGACATTCCCTCCCAGTTACTGCCATTAGCTTAAATCCATGGCACTTAGCTCGCGGGCGCGAAAACCGCGGTTTGGCAACTCCCGTGCCTCTTACAAAGTTGAAGTTTGAAAGGGCTCTTGAGAGCCGAGGAGGTATGAACCATGAAAAAGCTAATGCTACTCAGCTTGCTTGGTGTGGGTTTGATGGCAGCGCCTTCCGTTCAGGCTCAACCGGTGGTTTTCGGAGTCGGAGTGGGACCGGTTTACGTCGGAGCGCCTCCGGTGTGCGCGTACGGCTACTACCCGTACTACCCCTACGCGTGCGCGCCTTACGGCTACTATGGATCGAATTGGTTCGTCGGCGGGCTCTTCATTGGCGCGGGGCCCTGGTTCCACGGCTGGCATGGAGGCCCAGGCTATCGGGGAGGTCCAGGCTACTACGGCCGCGGCTATGCTCACCCGGGCTATGCTGGACGAGAAGGGTTTAGGGGAGGTCCCGTGGCACGCGGACCGGTGGGTGGCGGACGTGGCCCAGTGGTCGGCGTGAACCGCGGTGGCTTCACTCGAGGAGGCTCAGCAGGCGGTTTCCACGCGGGTGGAGGTTTTCACGGCGGCGGTCACCGGTAGAGCAAATCCCTGAGTCCCTCCTTAACGGCCGGCAGTGAGTACTGCCGGCCGTTTCGCTTTTTGCGGCATCCGCGACGTTTCCGTCTCTTGACTCCATCGACCGAATGGCGTTTCCGGCCCGCCTGGCTCATCGGTAGTCGCAGGCTCTGCAATGCCAAGAGGTTGACATCCTAACCGCCTTCCCTTTCAACTAAGCTGCGCGTATTATTGGCGCTTGTGACAGCTCATGAGAATCGACGAACTTGAATGGTCGCTTGAGCGCCTCGACCATAATGCTCGGCATGCCGTCACGCCTGAAGAGGTCGAAGAAGTCCTGAGCTCCGCCCCGTTCTTCAAGCGCGGCAGAGGCGGAGTCTACGAAGCGTGGGGACAAACTGAGGCGGGACGCTACCTGCTGGTAATCTTCCGGTATTTAGGACATAATCGAGCGTGGCCTATAACGGCCCGTGACATGGATGAAAATGAAAAAAGGTACCTCCGCACGAAATAAAGATCACCGGTTCGGCAAGAAATTGGACTACGTCAAATCCACAGAGGAAATCCCGGCCTTCAAGTCGGATGACGAGGTTGCAGCGTGGTACCAGACCCACAGCACGCTTTTGGTCCAGGATAAGTTTGAAAGCGTTCCTGCCAGAGTCAGCGGCACGCTCCGTGCGCGTGTCGCCGCCCGTCACCGCAAGACGAGCCGAGTGCCCGAAGGTCAGCCCCGCACGAGCTTCACCCGGTAAGCCGGATCCATGGCGGCGGTGTCGCCGCCACCTCCAAAGCAGAAAGCACCTCCTCCGTCAACGAAACCCCAAGCACGGCTAGCGCGCGCTGCGGTTTACACACGCAGTTGTGGTACTGGGGATCGGGGACGAGTCGAAAAGGTTGAGAAGCAGGCTTGCGCCACTCCCTAATCCGTCGGTAACGACGGGCCAGGCTGGTCGGGGAGCATGGCCGTGGCCACCTAACGCGGCGCCCGGTTTCACCGGGAGGGTGCTGCCGGTAGCGGCGAGGCGTCGCCTCGCCCCTACGTCCTCGTGGTTTACCCGCACGTTATGGGGTAATTCTCGTCGTCAACGGTGGCCGGAATAAGAGCCGAAGCGAGCCTCGCCATGAGTCCCCAGCGGGCACCATTCCTTTTCCGCAGGCATCCAATAAGCTGGGGTATTAACGAGAGGAGAACATCCATGAAGCCGAGCCATCGACACTTTTTGCGCGACAATCTGTTAGGAATCAGCCTGGCCCTTATTGGCGTGCTCTGTATGGCAGCCGTGACGGTTGCCTATATCGAACGCAGCAGCCACGCGAGGTTCGCCAGCGCGGCTGGGAAAGGGCTGGACGGGCCGAATATCGACGCCTTGCGGACGCTCAACAAGGCCTACGAGCAGATCGCCCAGTCGATGACCCCGTCGATCGTCTCAATTCAATCGACGCAAGTTGTTAAGACGCAGATGTCTCCTTTCTCCTCTGACCCTTTCTTCCGGCAGTTCTTTGGACCGCAGGGCCAGATTCCACGGGAGCAACGAGAGCACGCGCTCGGCAGCGGCGTCCTGGTTTCCTCGGACGGATACATCCTGACCAATAACCATGTGGTTCGGCATGCGACGTCGATCAAAGTGATGCTTTCGGACACGCGCACCTTTGACGCGAAAGTCGTGGGAGCGGACCCCCAGACGGACGTTGCCGTGGTCAAAATCGCGGGCAAGAACCTGCCGGAGGCGGCTGCCCTGGGCGACTCATCCAGCCTGCGAGTGGGCGACATTGTCATGGCCTTCGGAAATCCCTTCGGCCTCAATTTCACCGTGACCCGCGGAGCGGTCAGCGCCTTGAACCGGACGGAAGGCGGCATTGAAGACATTCAAAACTTCATTCAAATCGATGCTCCTATCAATCCCGGCAACTCCGGCGGGGCTTTGGTGAATGTCGACGGCCAGGTGGTTGGCATCAATACCGCCATTCTGAGCGGCGAAGGCGGTATGGGAGGGGAAGGCGGATTTATCGGCATCGGCTTCGCTATCCCCATCAATATGGCCAAGCACGTGATGGAAGACCTGATCAAGAACGGCAAAGTGACGCGAGGTTACTTGGGCGCGAGCATCAAGAGTTTGGACGAAGGCGTGGCGCATGCTTTCAAGGTGCCTGACACCTCGGGAGCCATCATTGAGGACGTCACTGCCGGAGGGCCTGCCGCCAAGGCAGGGTTGAAGAACGGGGATGTGGTTCGGAAGTACAACGGGCAGCCCGTCGCCGACTCCGGCCAATTGATTGCCCTGGTGACCGATTCGAATCCCGGGACCACGGTGAAGCTCGACATACTCCGGGACGGTCAGCCCATGACCATCCAGGTGACGCTGGGCGAACGTCCTGCGAACCTGAGCGTTCACGCCGGTCTCGGCTCGGCTCCTTCGCAAGGCACGCTGCAAGGGATCTCAGCCCAGGCTCTGACTCCGGAGATTCGCCAGCAGCTCGGCCTGCCGTCGGATGCGCAAGGTGTTGTCATCAGCAACCTCGACCCGGAGAGCCCCGCGACCCAGGCAGGTTTGCAGCCTGGAGACGTGATCGAGGAAATCAATCACCATCGCGTAAACTCGGTCGCAGATTTTGAGCGCTTGGCGGCTGAGGCGAAGGGCGACACGCTGCTGCGCATCAATCGGCAGGGCAATGGAGCGTTCATCGTCGTTTCACCGAACGCAGACGGCGGGGACAATCAACAATAGCGTGCAAGAGACGCCGGCCGAACGAATGGGGTAACTCAGCGTAGCAGGGCCGACCCTTGTGGCCGCCCTGGGAAACCACAAGGGTCGCCGCTGCGAACGATCAACCCCAGAGTCTCTTATGCCATTTCCCTGTGACGTTGCCGAGGGCAGACGACTTCGGAAGGCCCTTCAGCCACTCTGGCGCAGGCTTCTTGCGCCGATGATGCTGGATGCCGAGGCGTACCTGCGGACCGCGGGCCGTTTGCAGCCCCGGCCCCGTCGCGCCGGATGCGCGCTGTTGCTGGCGGCGCGCAGCAATGATCTGGAGCAGCAGTTGGTCTCGCTCCTGGCTGGACATCGCCAGGTCCCGAAGGCGCGCGTCCCCATCCTTCGAATGGGATTTCAGCAAGGTCTTCAGATGGGGATAACTTTCAATCAAGTCGGAGACCTTCTCCTCGATGGAGACCGCGACGCCCGGTGAAACATTGGAGCGGCCGTCGCTGACCGCGTGCGGAACGGAATAACGATAGGCGCTCCGCGAAACACTAGTGTCAACGTGCTCAGGCTGCATCCAACTGGCATCGTCCGACATTTATCTCACCTCTGTACCTTTGATTCTATGGTGATGACCTTCTGGTCAGCATCCCTGCCGCCTGTCGCTGACGAGGGTTAGATGCTGCGGCGGGTCTGCGAGGTGCGCCCGGCTGGGAAGCCGGGCGCACCTGCCTTCCCCTACCTGCCAGTTGTCGCCAGAGTCAGCTCCACCCGCTGTCTGGTCACGCCCAGAGAGCAAGCCTTCGAAAGCCACCACGAAATTCACGCCTTTTCGGATTAGAGAAGATCCTGCTTCCAAGGCAGCAGATTAATCGGAGCCTGCTGTCCTGCCAACTCGGAGACTTTCCAGTTTCTTGGGATGCCTTTACGTGGGTGGCTCAAATTCTCCGTGCTCCCCTTTCAGCCTATTCCCAACTAAAGGGAGCACGGAGAGAGCTTTTTCAATTGCGGCCGCTTCTCTAACAACTACCTGGCATTTCCCCAAGCGTAACGCCCAACCCGGGCGAAAGCTACTGGGAAACTTGCTAGTTTTCAGTGGCGAAGATACCAGGGGGTGGAAAGTCAAACCTACGTCGGCTGGATAATACCGTGGGTGATGGCATAGGTGGTCAACTCAGCGATGGTTCGTACACCGGTGGCCTCCATGATGCGGTACTTGTGGAACTCCACCGTTCGAGTTGAGATATTCAACGCGGCTCCGATCTCCTTGGGTGATTTTCCTTCCGCCAGGAGCTGAAGGATCTCCCGCTGTCGCGAGGTCAGCTCCGGCTTAAGATCCTCCGGATGGTCGCGCTTTGCCAGGAGAGCATTCAGAACATCGCCCGCGACGAGCGGCGAGATATAGGTTCGCCCCCGGGTCGCCTCGTGAATGGCCGTGATGATTTCCGAGGGCGCGGACCGCTTTAAAACGTAACCGGAAGCACCGGCCTGAAAGGCGGAGGTGGCGAAGGTCGCGTCGTCGTGCATGGTGAGGAACACGATCTTCGGTGGGTGCGGCATCTTGCGGATCCGCCGCGCAACTTCGATGCCGTTGAGCGACGGCATTGAGATGTCGGCGACAATCACGTCCGGCCGCAGTCGGTCGACCGCATCGATCAGCTCTCGTCCGTTGCCGATGAGACCCACCACCTCAAAGTGCGGCTCGAGGATACGCCGCAATCCTTCGCCGAACATGACGTGATCATCCCCTAACAAAACCCGTGCACGTCCCATCGCTGGCCGCCTGCCGCCCCTGAGTGACTCACTCCAGGGGGCAGGCCCTCCGTGCTTGCTGAGTGCGTTCTCCCCCGGCACGGCTTCGCCGGTTTACAGGGTGGCAATTATATGCAAAATCTTACCGAATTGCGAACGGGAGTTGGCAGGAAGGTGGAAGGGAGGCTAAAGGGTGAAGGGTAAAGGCTAAAAGGTAAAGGGCAAAGTGAGGGGCAAAATGTCCGTGACATTAAGGCTCAGGGATTAATGTGTTTTACAGCCGTTTTTGAAGTTCTACTTTATACTTTAGCCTTTATCCTTTTGACTTTTTACGGCGTTTTGTTATGCTCCTGCAAGGTGGTCGCACCCAACTCCGGCCGCGCGACGGCCGTACCCTTAACGCGAAGCGCCCGTCGCATCGCGGACTGGATCATCATGAACTCGCCCACGTTTTCGAGCGCCAGCATCCCAACCAATTCCCCGTTGTGCTGCACGGGGAGCGATCGGCAACCGCAGCGGTGCAGCGCCTGGACCGCCTGCTCCAGCATGTCATGAGAGTCGACCGTTTCGGGATCGCGCCGCATCGCGTCGCGCACCAGCTTTCCGGTTCCACCCTGGGCAATGGCGCGCATCAGGTCCTCGCGCGTCAGTAGACCCAGCACGTGCGTGCCGAACACCACGGGAAAGTCCTGCTGCCAACCGGAAAGAATATGCTCCACTGCCTGGTCCAGCGTGTTGTCGGGCAGCAAAGTCTGGAAGTCCGTTAACATCACCCGCTGCACAGGGATGCCACCCAACGAAGTGCGCATTTGCACCATCCCCGCTTCGCCGCTGGCGCCCATCCACACGAAGAGGGCGATGAAAAGCAGGAAAGGATCGAAGAACAAGCCGAGGAATCCAAAAACAAAGGCGATTCCCTGGCCGACGTGCGCGGCCGTCTGGGTGGCGTCCGTGTAGTCCATTCGCTTGGCCAGCAGGGCGCGCAAGACGCGGCCTCCATCCATCGGAAAGGCTGGAATCAAGTTGAATAACACCAGCCACACATTGACCGCGATCAGACTGGAAAAGAAGTCGTGCACTGTCCAACTGATCGTCTCAGCCTGCCGCAGCGTCGGAAGCCTCCCAGCCAAACCCAGCGACACCAGCAGCACCGCGGCAATCACCACGTTCACCGCCGGTCCTGCCACCGCCACCAGCAGTTCCTGGTTCGGATCCTCCGGCATGCGCTCGAGTCGCGCCACTCCGCCGATGGGCAGCAGCACGATATCTTTGGTGCGAATGCCGTATCGCCGCGCCGTGAGCGCGTGCCCCAGTTCATGCAGCACGATGCAAGCAAAGATCACCAGAACGAAGACGACCCCGAACATGGTTTGGTCGATGTTGTGGCTTTGCGTCCAGTTGACCACCACAATGAACCCCACCAGCAGCAGGAAGGTAGCGTGCATGTAAAGGTCGATCCCAGCCAACCTGCCGATTTTCCATGCCCAGCGCATAAGATGAGCCCTCTCTAATATGATACCCCCAGACGAGGAATGGTTGCGAAATTCCTCGCCGGCTTGGCGTGGGCTCACTCCAAGTCGCCGCCGTCGGGCAACCCGTAGGGCTACCTCTCTACGACATCATCCACGCCAGCAAATCATTTTCAACTCCGTCATCTCCTCAACCGAGAAATGTGGACCCTCGCGCCCGATTCCACTCTTCTTGACCCCGCCGTAAGGCATATGATCGGCGCGATAAGCGGGAACATCATTCACGATGACGCCTCCCACACGCAATTGGCGGGCGGCTTGAAACGCCTTGCCAATATCGCGCGTGCAGATGCCGGCCTGCAAACCGTACTCACCCGCATTCACGGCAGCGATGGCGTCCTGTAAATGCCGGTAGGTATGCAAGACTACAACCGGGCCAAAAACTTCCTTGCAACACACCTCCAGATCGGGTGAGACACCGGCGAGAACGGCCGGCTCGAGTGTGGCGTTTTGCCGTCTGCCGCCCGTCAACACGCGCGCTCCGCGGCGGCGCGCGCGCTCGATCCACTCTTCCACCCGCTGGGCTTCTCCCACGGTAATCAAGGAGGAAATATCGGTGCTCTCCTCGAGGGGATGACCGATCTTGAGTTTTTGCGTGGCCGCGATGAATCGTCCGGTGAAAATCTCTTCAATGTCTTCGTGGATGTAAATGTTCTGCACCGAGATACAAACTTGCCCGGAATGCGAGAAGCTGCCGGTGACGCAGCGCGGAATCATGGTGTCGAGATCAGAGTCGGGCTCAAGGATCACGGAGGAATTCGAGCCCAACTCGAGCGTCACGCGGCGCAGGCCGGTTTGGACGCGGATCTGTTCTCCCACCGGCACGCTGCCCGTAAAGGTGATCATCGCCACTCGCGGATCGCTGATGAGTTGCCCTCCCACCGTCCCGCCTGGTCCGGTGACGACGTTGTAAGCGCCCGCGGGCGCCCCCGCCTCCTGAATCAAACGCCCCAAGCGCAGCGCGCTGAGGGGAGTGTTGCCGGAAGGCTTGTGGACCACGCTATTGCCGGCCGCCAGGGCGGGGCCGATCTTATGCAGAGCCAGGTTTAAAGGAAAGTTGAAGGGAGTAATGGCGCAGACGATGCCCAACGGCTCGCGCACCGTCATGCCCCATCGCCCTTTTCCTATGGGCGCCGCCTCCATCGGAATCACTTCACCGCGCAGATTCCGAGCGGCGTCGGCGGAAGCGAGCAGAGTCTGCTGGCCACGGTCGACCTCGATCCGCGCTTCGCGAATCGGCTTTCCGGTTTCATAGCAAACCAGCCGTGCGAACTCCGCCGCGTCGCGCTCCAGTAATCGGCGCATGCGGTCGAGCAGTTCGGCTCGCTCGTATTGGGTGAGGCCCGCCATCGCCGATGCTCCCGCCTGGGCCGCCGTGACAGCACGCTCTGTGGTCGACGCATCCGCCTCGTAGGTTTCTCCCACCGGCGTGCCATCGTAGGGGAGCCGGATCGTGCGCCGTACCTCCGTCCGCACCCACTCGCCCCCGACCAGCATCGGGAAGTCCTGTTTTTCAGTCACCACGGTACCCATCGCCCGCTCTCCTTACACTGCCGGCCGCGCCTCCGAACTGAACAGTCCGCAGTCGAAGGTCAGGTGGTAAGACCCACCTTCCCCGCTTCGCACCGGGATGCCGCCCCGCCCTCCAGTGTAGCGCGTTTGTTGCATCCGCGGCGCACCACCGCCAACCCTTGCCTGACACGATGCGCCATCTGACAAATTGTCATTGTCATTTGTTTTCATAGATATTCCCGGATCGGTCGTCGATTTTTCGAGTGTGGTAGCGCAGAGGTGGGCGCATTTTGCCCTCCTCTGCGGCCCTTCGTCGCGGCGTGTGCCTGGCGGGTGTCCCACGCTATTGCCGTGCAGTGCTGGAGGAGACGGGCAGAGGAGTCGGATTAGCGACATATTGTCATTGTTATTTGTTTTCATAGACATTCTCGCTTTGTTCGCCATAAAACATCTCTCAACAACTAGCTTTCAGCTCTCAGCCATGCGACTCCCGGCTGCCGCAGATCCCGATGTTTGGGGTCTGTGATGTCCCGAAGGGACAGGTCAGGGCGAGCGGCACAATTTGACCGCCCGGACCGTTAGGGCGGGCGCACGCCCAATTCTAGCCTATAGGCTTAGGTGTAGTTTGCCAAGGAATTTCCCTGTAGCGGGGTATTTGGGCGCCTCAACGGATAGTTTGAAGGGCTGGCGCGCACCCGACGAGAAGAGCCGCACGGTCCCAACACCCCTAAGCGATAGTATACGGCTTGACCGAGCGGCCCCGAATGGGGCCAACCGTGAGTAGCCGCAGGTTTTAACCTGCGGATGACGGGAGCGTTCCCAAGTCAGGCCAACCCCAGCGGGGTTCACCTCGGACGGGTCGGCCCCTACCAGGGCCGGAATGTCGATGGACGCCTCAGTTTCCTTCACCTACGGGTACTCACGGTGTCCCGCTTCGCGGGACTCAACCCACAGCGCGGGATTGACTGAAAGCGTACCTGACCCTTACCTGCTCTACCCTGCCGACAGCCGCGCGGCACGCCGCACAAGCCATTCCCGCTCTTGCCTGTGTTGCTGGCTCAATCCCGTTAGAATCTGGTTTTGCTTCTCCAGCAGCCGTTCGCGGAACTGGCCGGAAACGTCGTTGGCCAATCCACGGGCCAGCGATTCGAGCGCTTGAGCCGGGCGGTCGAGTTCCCAATACGTGTATCCAAGATTGAGAGCCGTGCGAACGTCATTCCTACTCATCCCCTCGGCTTTCAAGTAGACCTCATGCGCTTCGGCGAACCGGTTGAGCGCGTACAGGGCGTCGCCCAACAAGTTCCATAGCCAGGCGGAATACCAGGAATTCATCGAAAGGGCTGTTTCCGCCATGCGCCGGCCAGCTTCGTAGTCGCTCGCCTGGCGCAAGAGGAACTCCGCAATTTCCCCCAGCAGCGCCCAGTCGCGAGGGCGCACGGCCAGTGCCTGTTCGTATGCCCGGCCCGCCTGCTCCAGGCGGCCGGCCTCGAGTTCCTTGCGGGCCTGCTCCTGGGGAGCGTTCATGTCGCGGAAGGACTCCCAGGAGAACGTCTCGTGGAACCGCATTTCGGTGGAAGGCATTCCTCGTTTGGCGATCAGCAGCGGATGCAGCGGAAGCCGCTCGTCGAGGTCGGGCCTATGGGTCCTCGCGCCTTGGCTCGAAAAACGATGGGCAAGAAAAGGAAAGTTCACGCCCATCGCGGTTGTCGGACCAAACCGCTGCGCGAATCCGAGCGCCGCCGATTCGGAAGCCTGCGTTATTCCATAGTCGTTGATGAGAACGTAGCCGTCCGGGTCAAGCTCCGCCAGCACTCGTTCAATGTATTCGATGGCGCCAAAGTTGAGCACCACGCGCGGCCAGTCATGACCGAAGGTGAGCGCCTCGTCCATGTAGGGGTAACTGCGCGAAACAGGGAGGAACGCGGTTTCGAACTCGAGGACCCCCAACAAATCGAGCAATCTCGGATCGGTCTCGGCCGCCATTCGCCGCAACTCTTCCAGACTCGGATCCCGCTGTTTCTTGACGCCGCCCGGCTCGTCAATCCGGTGCGTCCGGATGTGCAGTTCTTCCGGGCCATCCGCGGATTTGCGAAGGACTGTGCCGGGCATCGAATCGATCACATAGTTCGCGAACACCGCCCGCATCCCGGTCAGCCGCGAGGGTTCAGCGGACCCGGCCGGCGTCAACAGGAGAGGATCGCACCCGTCGGCGACTCCCAGTACTGCCGGCTTTCCCTGAAACAGCCCGAAACGCACCCATTGCTCGACGGATTCACGCGATACGTCGGTGACGTAGTAGACGATGCGTGAGTAGAAGTCACGACCGGAATCGGAGCACAACCGTTCAAACTCCTCGAGAAACAGCTTGGCAAACAATCCGCTTCCGGCGCCGGTTTCAAGAACCTGGATCGGGCCGCGCGGAGGGGCCTCGATACAATTTGTGTGAAACACCCTGGCGGCCTGCGCGGACAGTGTGCCGCTGCTCGTGACCGTATACGGCACTTCACTCCTCAGGAAGCTGTTGACGCCGGTAGTGCGCCAGTGGTTTTGCGAGAGGCGCCATTCGAGGTATTCAGTGACCGGGCGGTAGTCTTCCACCATGCGCGGGGTCAAGTGAACCTGTCGGAGCACTTCTAGGGGATCGGAAGGAGTGAACATACGGGAATCTAGCGGCCCTCCAGACACAGCACGCCTGTCTCCGTCCCCACGAGTATCTCTCCGCTGGGCGTTACCACCGGTGCGGTTGTTGCGGGGGCGCTGAGGGGCGCCAGGGGCAATGTTTTGCCGTTGCCATCCACCTGGTAAATTGCGGCGCCGGCCGCGACGATCAGCCGGCCATCCGGGGTGACGCTCAAGCCGGCAATACTGCCGGGGATTTGAGCCTCCCACAGCCGGTCGCCCTCAGGGGAGAAGGCGGCAACGCTTTGTGATGTGCGCAGGAATACCCGGTGGTCGTATCCGATCGCCGGTGGGATCTTTGATTCCGCATACGGCGGTGGAAGAGGCTTCCGGACTTGGCGCTGGCCGTCGGGAGTGACAATCCAAAGTTCGCGGCCCCGGTCGGTCGTCACGATGAGATACAGCCATCCCGCCTCGTCGGCGGCAGCGGCAACGGGTTGAAAGGAATCCGACCAGGCGCCGTCGATGGTCTGCGCCGCAGAGGTCCGAATGAGCAGGTTGGGCATTGCCGCCCAGAGGATTTCGCCGGAGGCGACGGGGACCATGTTGGACTCTTTGAAGATCAAGTCCTGTTGCAGGTTGACGGAGAGCAGCATTTTATACGGGTTGAGTTTGAGCGGCGACCCGACCTCGATCACTTGAAACAGTGAGCGGGCGGGCGACTCCCCATGCGGGGAAAGCATGCGCTGCTCGAAACCCGCCGCAACGATGCGCTTGCCGAAGCGAAGGAGCAGCGGCCAGGCGAACGATTCGTTGTAGCCCAACGGCACTTTGAACCGGACATCGCCTTTGTCGAGCCCGATGGCCTCCAGGAAGTTCCCGCCAGCGACTGCCATGAAGAAGCCGGCGCTGGGGTCGAGCGTAAGTACCGAGCGGCCGCACAATCCAGCGGCGATCTGTTTTCCGCCCAAGTCGAACAGCGTCCAACCACCGCCGCGCTGCGCCACGATGCGGTTGCCGGCCATTAGAATCGCGGAAGAAGCCGAAGGAATCGGCGATTCCCATCTTGCATGCCATGCCCCGGAGCGCGGCGAAGCCGAGGTGCGCGAGTTCTGCGCGGGGCTGCCCAAAACGCGGACGTAGTCGGGGGAAGCCACCGGGGCAATCTCGCGAACCGACTTATGACCTGGGCGAAATGGCTGCGCGGCGTACTCCACCTTGGGAGGATTGGCTTGCCCGGTCGATAGTACAATCTCAATCACAGCTTTCGCTCCTTGTTGGTTCGCGTTCGCGGGGGCTGCGCTCGCCGCCGGTTGAGGTGGAGGGGCCGGCGGGCTTGGCGCCAAGAGCGGTATCAGCAAGACGAGACGAAGGCACTTCGCCACTTTATACCACCTTGGCATTACTGTCGATTACCGCTCCCGCGAAGGGATTAAGATGGGCAGCGTCCACCGTCTTCACGCCGAGCAACTGGGGTAGGAGCGTTTGCACATCCGCGGCCAAAGCCACCTTCCAGGCTTTCGTGGAATCGATTCCCAAAACGATTGCCCCACCTTTCTTGGCGGTAAAACCCGATACCGCCGCAGCAGCGGGAAGTTTACCTTGATTGTCGACGACGTTAACTTGAAAGTGCGTCCCGATATAGCCCCCCCAGCCCTTGTACTCCTTGGCGTAATTGCCTCCGAACAGAAACGTAGTCTGGGTCGCATTCACGTTCGAAATGAGGAACCTGGGAGAAAATCTGACAACGGCTTTTGAAATGTTATAGGTCTCGCCAAACAGCACGCCACCGCGGCGCCGGCTCTCATCGGTGCTTACCTTTGTGCTGCCGGAGGCCGAGAACTGCTGGTTGAACGCCAAAATCGCGTTGCGGATCGCGTCGCGAGCGTCGGTGACACTGAGCGCCGCCGGAATCGTGAGATCGATCTTGAGCAGGATGCTGATCATGGCGTCCCAGGGTCCGTTAGGCATGAGGGTCTGGCTAAAACGTTCTTTACCAAGAGCGTGTAAATAGATATCCGTGGCACCGTGCTTCCCTTTCTTGAGGTTCATCTTCTTGCGAATCGGCCAATATGAATAAGTCCGGTAGGGATAATTGGGATGCCCGGGAACTTTGTACTCGGCAAAAGCTCCGTGCTTGGAATAAAAGGGCAAATCGAGATGCTTTCTTGCGTACTCCGCGTTGTGCCAGAAGTAGCGGTTTCGCATCTCGACCGCCATGGTCATCATCGGGAAGGGTTCGTTACCTACTACGAAGTTACCTGTCGCGTCAAACGTGCCGAGGGTATACTTACCCGTGTAGAGACTACCGCCGAGGTCGAAATCCCGGCCTTCATCGCAGAAGGGATCGGCCGGGACGTTGTTGGTAAGGCCGGGGCCGTTGTGGTTGCATCGCTCCCACCATTCGCCATATTCGTCGGGAAGAGATCCGCCATGTCCCAACTCGTGGGCCATCGTGAACGAACTCGTCGCGAAGACGTTGTCCATGCCAGAACCCGTGTCCGTAACCTGACCTACCCCTTGGGCGGAACCCATGAAGGCGCGATCCGAGCCGTCGCCGGACTTGAAGACGTCCATCCGGAAATGAGCGCCCGCCAGATTCGCTGAAGGGTGCAAGAAATACAAGACTTCCCCTTGGTGATCTTTCGCCGCCTGCTGAGGAACCAGGTACGCGCGCTTGTCATTCGCGGGGCCATCGTAACCGTTCCAGCGTTGATGAAGCGCCAGGATGCAAGGCTTCGAGAAGGCTTTACCGTCCGTCCCGGCATGGACCGAACCGGCCGACCCCGCGCTCGCGCTAGCGGGCGCCGCGGCAAGAAAATTGAAATTCAAGCGGAAGTACTGAAGGTTGACAAACAACTCTTTTGTGCCCATCTCGCCGTTGGCGTCAACGCGGTCGCAACACCGCAGCAGCACCATGTCAAACCGGCCGATGCGCTGCGGAGCGGTGGTCAGCCCCTTGTAGGGATTTACGGTGCTCGCATGCTGCTGGCCCCACTCAGGCCCAATCACAAAATACTTCTTTTCGATGTCTCCCGGCTGTTTGGCGAGGTCCGTACCTGCGGGCGTGGCGGTTGTCACCGGGTCGTACCAGCGCACGGCCGCCCGCGCGCCGAATACCTCTTTTGACGTCCTGTGATCAAAGGCATCGAAACACGCGGACAATCCCGCCACCATCCTGACCCAATTGGGATAGTCCGTAATGTAATTGAATTTGGCGCCCTTGCGCTTAATATCACTATAGTACGGTTCGGCGGCGAGGGGCTTATAAACGCCTTCCTCGGTGAGGTTCGCCGCTTCGTCGTATTTCTTGGCGAAGCGGTGGTAGAAGATCGCGAATTGGTCCGCGTCTTTCAGATCTTGCAGAGGTACGTTGGCGGAGTCGGTGAGAACCAGGTCATCCAGGGAAAAGACGATGGGCGTGGCCTTGCTCCGACTCTTCAGCAGACCTGGCGGGTCCCAATCCTCCCAGAATTTGGCGTCGTAGGTCTTGGGCGCCGTCAAATAACGCGCCCAGTAGCCCTTCGACTTCCAGACTGCGGGCATGTCGTAATACTTCAGCCTGTCCGCCGTAGCCGCCATCTTTGCGGTCTTAGGAGCAATCTTGTCGTACTTCCTGGTCGCCGCATCCGTCGAGACAACGAAAGTGGATGCCGGCAGTTCGAATTGGATCAGAGCGTTCTTGTCCGGCTTCTCGGCTTTGGCGCCTTGGGCGTCCTTCTGCCGGATCCATGGCAGGCAATGGACGCTTTTCTTCGCGTCGTCGGGCGTTAGTGTCCAGTGGCTGGAGCCCTCGCGATCCAAGTTAGGGCCTTTTGCGGGATCACCCCAGAATCCCTCAATCAGCGTCGATGGCATGTTGACGCGCTCGTGACTATGATCCGAGTGCCCGTAATAACGGTCGAAGAACTCATGACGCATGAATTGCCAATGCGGATCGAGCAGGAGCGCCACCGGAGCGCCCTTTTCGCCAATGCGGCGCACCCAATTCTTGGAAGGCACGTCGAAGACGTAGATCTTGCCTTCGCTGTCCTTATACGAGTCCTTTCCGTCGATGTACGTGGGATCTTTGGAAAACTTCCAATTGGACTCGATCAAGCTCCACGTCTTGGGTGGAGCAAAGAACTTGGCATCGGCTTTCTCGAGATCCTTGCGACTCGACCAGGGCTTCAGATCGGTCTTGAGCGTCTTTCCATCGCCATTGGAAATGAACTGTTTGCTGTCGCCGAACTTAAGCGTGAACCAATCCCATTTGCGGTCGATTTCGAATTTGAATTTACCGTCCTCGTCCAGCTTTGCATTGGCTACCTCGGTATCGGCCGCGGCTGCGGCACCGCTGTAAGCGGCAACGAAAAAGTCCTTTGGGAAGGTGAGCTCGCGGTCTTCGGGGTCCTTGAACTTGAGCTGGCCATAAAAATACAGGGGATGGCGGATGTAAAGGTCAATATACTGGGCGCTGGCGCCGGCTTGCCCATTGGCTACCTGAATCGGAACATTCTGATTCGGCAACGTCGTATCCGAATCCGGGCCGGTCACCAAGACCCAGTCCGCCTCCTTGGCGATCTTGGGCGCAGTGTTGGTCACACCAAAGCTCTTGGTGCCGGACCCTGTGAATTTGGCCTGCGGAGAGTCTTTCGCGGCCATGGTGACGTTCTGGGAATACACTGGAGCGCCGGCGTCAGAGAGGAGTTGCATGGCGAAACTCTCACGGGGCCAGAAACGGTGCTGGCTGTGAGTTTTGACGTACACCTCCCAATCGCACGGGGCTGCGGGTCCTCCCGGTGGACCCTTGGGAGCTTGGGCCGCGCCGGCATTGGCGGCCTGTAATCCGGCGCCGGCATGGTTCCCGCCCCCGGGAAGAGGTGGCGGCGCTCCGTTAGACATTGTCCTCCTCCAACCCTTCTGGGTCTACTTCGTCCTCATCCACTTCATCTTCTTTTTCGAACTCGTCAGGGACGGGGGCGACGGCTTCTGGCGGCACGCTGCCCGGCGCCGGAGGCGGAATGATCGGCGTCAATTCCGGACGAATGGACTGTGGAACGTAATTTGCATCGACAGCGGTGTCGGCCCACACCACTCCGTCGAACTCCCCGGTTGAATCGGCGTCAGCCACTGGTTCCGGCGGCGGCTCCTGGGGCGTCGGATTCAAGCGTTTGTACGCTTGTTCCATCAGCCGGTCCATGCGGATGTTCGGAGCTTGATCGGTTGCTTCGAGATACGGTAGGGTCCACGCGCATGCCGGACTCCGTTCAAAGCCGGAGCCCAGCGTGAACCGGAGATTGAGATAGCGCAGCAGATCGTATTGCGATTGAAACCCGTAACCACGCGCCTCGCCCAATCCGTCGCGCACGAACTGCATGGTGCCTTCTTTGCCCAGGACGTCGCATTGCCCCGGGAAGTAGCGCCGGACGTGAGCGCACGCATCAAAGTCGAACCGTGCGCGCAGAGCGCGCGTGAGGGCGTCGAGCTGCTTTTTGCGGATGATCAGCATCGTCGGCGGCTGGCAAGGCTCAGGTTGTTGGCCAGAAAAAACGATAGCATAAATCACTATAAGTCGGGATAGGGATTGTTTGTCTCATACGGAATTGGTCCTAACCCAACGTTGACAACCGGGCGTTAAATTTTCCGCAAGTCATCGATTCTGCGCTCGAGATCTCAAAAAGTCTTCGCTACAAACTTGTCACTTCTGCGATACATTCGAAGTGGTTTGTAGCTCTATGGTTTCCTGCGACATCGACGTACCGTCAAAGTCAAACCGAATCAAGGTGGCGGGATCTTCACCTTCGACCAGGAAGCGGTCGATAGGACCGAAAACCGTCTGAAGCTCCCGCGCAAAGCAAGTAGGGAGATAAACGCGCAGGACGCGGGGGTCATAGTAGCGGAAGACCAGGCGCCTGCCCTGTTCGTCCTTCACCACCAGGAACCCGCGCAGATGCCGTCGAAGTTTCTCCATGCGCTCAGGCGAGCGAAAAAAGATCCCCCAACTGTTGCCCCAGCCCTTGTTGATGATGTAGTGCGTGAAGCGGTCATCGCGGTCGAGTTCGATCAGATAGGGCGCCGTCAGTTTTGTGTCAGAGGGCAGGTCGCCGCTGTAGAGGCAGCAATTGTTCAGAGAAGTGCCGACCACGGCGCCGTAAATCCGCTGATCGCGGGCGCCATCGAGCACGGCCCACACCTTGTAATACCCCGGCTGGCCCGGGGGCCACAGGGCATTCTGAATCTGTCTCAGAAACGGGTGAGCCATCAGCTTGCCGCCCCCCGGGCGGCGTCTTGCTTCATTCACTCCAGGCAGAATGGTACCCCGGACTGCGCCGCCCCCTTCATCACCGCCGCCATAGCCGCTGCATCGATGTCTGGCAGGAACACGGCTCCTTCGGGCTCGGGCGCAGGCGGTTCACTGCGCTTGGGCGGAGGTGGCGCAGCCTGCGACACAGGCTGCGGCTGAAGCGCGGCCGCTCGCGCCGGGACCCCAACCCCGAACTCACGATACTTGCGCTTCAGCCATAGTTGCCGGGTAACGAGCAGCCAGGCGATTTCCTCTAGCACCCGTTGATCGCGGAGGCTCGAAGGGGTGAGTCCGCGGTTCCATTCGTTGAGCAAATGCCGAAGACCCAACATGAACTGGACATCGGACTTGAACGGAAGCAGAAACAGCAGCGCCGAGTCGCGGTCGGAGAACTCGATGGCATCGCCGAGGTCCACCGGCCCGCTCCACCACCCGAAATACCAGTCCGCGTTGCCGTACCGAATTCTCATCCGGAGTGTTGACCTCTTAGGCTACTCCGAGTATACACCCGTTCGTTTTCCAGTCAACCCTTCTGCCTTCTTTGGGTTCTTCAGAACGGTTGCGCTGGATGTCTGTCAAGACTATGATTCATAGGTCAAGGCCGACCTGGAAGAAGTCATGATTTGGACCCGATGCTTTCGCACAGTAGATGCTTTGGATCTACTCAGTTTCACTACGCCGAAAGATGCGGGGCGATTGTATTCGGGCGAATAGAATTGCACCTATTCTGAATCGCGAGAGGTGTGCGGTGATCGCCCGACTGTCGAATGGAGAGGGTTAATGCCTTTCGAACTCGGAGACAGGGTCGACGGTTACGAGGTAATCGGCGTGCTCGGCGCCGGAGCGATGGGCAAAGTCTACAATGTGCGGAACGTGATTACGGATGCCATCGAGGCCATGAAGGTCCTGCCCCCCAATCTCGCCGATGACCCTTCGCTGGCCGATCGGTTCGTCCGTGAGATCAAAGTCCTTGCCCGACTGAACCACCCGAGGATTGCCGCGTTACACAACGCCCTGCGCGTCGAGAACAAGCTTGTGATGATTATGGAATTCGTGGAAGGTGTTACGCTCGATGACCTGTCAATGCTGGGCCCCATTGACCTGCGCGACGCCATCAACTACATCGGCCAGGTCCTGGCGGGGCTCGGTTATGCTCATGGGAAGGGAGTAATCCATAGAGACATCAAGCCCGGTAACATGATGCTCACGCCCGAAGGCTTCATTAAGATCATGGATTTCGGGCTAGCCAAGTCCGCTGCCTCCGGCAAACTGACGATGACGGGAATCACCATGGGTTCTCCTTACTATATGTCTCCTGAACAAGTGAAGGGAATCGAAGTGGATGCCCGGTCGGACCTTTATTCAGTCGGAGTCTCCCTTTAAAAGCTGGTGACCGGAGTTCAGCCGTTCCAGGACGAGAGCATCTATAACGTGATGACTGCCCACGTCCAGCGAGCGCCCACCCCGCCTTGCCAAGTGGCCCCCGGTATCCCACCTGAACTCAATGCAATTATCCTACGCGCACTCGAGAAAGATCCTGCGATGCGTTTCCAGACAGCCGAGGAATTTCGAGCAGCGGTGCTCGGCGTCCTGAACGAGCCAAAACCTGCATCGGCCACCGGCCGGGTCGAAACCCAGACTGCGTTATCCCAACCGGCAGGGGTATCGCTTCCGCTACAAACTGTCACGCTGCCTGTCCCCACGCCTTCGGCGGAAGCGGCCCCTCCGGTCCCGGACAAACCCGTGGATCTAGTCCCGCCACCCAAGCCGGTCAAAAGCCGCCGAAACTTGTATATCGCGATCGCTGCCGTTTTGGCCGCCGCATTGATCGTGGCTTGGGCCATTAAGTTACTCAAGCCCCCCGTGGACCGCAATCAAGAACTTCAAACCGCAAACGCCAAAGGAACGGCGAAAGGCACGAATCTTTCCCTCCCTCGAACTTTGCCATCGGCGAGCGGCGAACTGGTGCTCGTCGAGGGCGGCGAAGCGAAGCTTGGGAAGGATCGCCAGCCGGTCAACGTCCCGAGTTTCTATATCGATAGGACGGAAGTGACCAATCAACTCTACCTAGAATTCTGTAAAGCTACACAACGTACGCCGCCGCCGGGCGCGGGGCAACAGCCGAGTGACTACCCGGTTGTGAACGTCACGTTCGCCGATGCCCAAGCATTCTGCGATTTGGCGGGACAGCGACTTCCTTCCGCCCACGAGTGGGAGAAAGCAGCGCGCGGCACTGACGGACGCATTTACCCCTGGGGCGATACCTTGGAGTATTCCCGTGCGAATATTCCCAAAGACAAGGCTGCGGCTGAGAAGGCCGCATTGGCGCCCGCAACCGCCTTCAAGTCAGGCGCCAGCTTTTACGGAGCGTTGAACATGCTGGGGAATGCTTGGGAATGGGTCAATACGGGGGCCGATGCTCCGACGGGTTCCGACTTCGAATATTACCGGAAGAAAGTATTTCCGAACCTCAAACCGCCGTTGTCACAGTAGGACGCGTTCTACCAAACGCGCGGCGGTAGCTTCGCATACGTCCCAGATGACCCAACGGTACTAATTTGGGAATCGATGTCGGTGCCCGCGCGCGGCGCCAATCGACAAACCGGCTTTCGCTGCGCCAAGGATGCCCCAGCCCTTGACGTGCGCTAATGCCACGCTCGCTACGGACGCGGTTGTAAATGATGCCCTCGGACGTATCGGTCTCACTGACAGCCTAGTGCCTTCCGCCGCTTGTCGATCTCTTTGACATACTCCTTCGCATTATTGGACAGCACATCCAGGTTGGGATTGATTTCGTTGGTCTTGAGGTAGTTGGCTTTCGCCCCGCGCAGATCATCGCAATCTAGAGTTTTGTTGTACCTGTCCAGATAGACCTTCGCAAGGAAGAAGTATGCAAGAGGGTCGCTGGAGTCATACTTAATGGCCCGCATACAGAAATTTCCGGCGCGTTCCAGATTCCCGAGCTTGTCCTCACAATCACAGACGCCAATGAATGCCAAGCTGCGCTGATAGGCGAAAGAAGCCTGCCGGTCGGCATGGGAAGTGTAGCCGGCGCCCAAGCACTGTTCCGACGCGCCAGACTCCGACGTAGGAACCGTTCCGGCGCCAGTACCGCGCTTCGAGGCATCAGTTTTCTTGTCTTTCCCGTGCTTGGTTGCGGAGGCCGGGGCCGGTCGATCGCTATCCGGATTCTCGCGATAGAAAAGCGTACGAGCTTTCAAGTCCGAGGGAGGCTGTTGGCCCCAGCAGAACGGCGAAAGGAGGAAGATCAAGAACCATTTCATGGGAAAGGACATTGATTTCTCCTTCTATCCGGAATGCACACCCAGGTATGGAAGCTAGTATCACACAAATTGGGTCGCAGAGGAATTCTGTGAATTAATGGAGTTTGACATCACTTCGACGAGGACACTTCCAGGATCAAAAGCTTGAGAATTGCATAGAGAATTGCATCGAGGTTGCAAAGCGTGTATGTGCCAGCATCCAAGCGGCGGTTCCTTTTGCGGCAATGCTTCTGGTAGAATCTGCACCACAGGAGAGTTTCCCTGGCGCTCATGAAGACTTGTCCCGCTTGCCATAATACCTACCCCGACGATTTTTCCCTCTGTCCTCGCGACGGCGCTCGCCTTGCCACCCCAGCAACTGAGACCGAGGCGCAGCTTGCCGCCGGGCTCTCCCGCCGCTTTCGCATTGCTCGCCGCCTGGGCCAGGGGGGCATGGGCACGGTGTTTCTCGCTGAGCAGATTGGAGTGGGCAATCGCCCCGTGGCGCTCAAGGTCCTGAACCGCAAGCTTCTCGATGACCCCGACTTCCTGCTGCGCTTCCAGTACGAGGCTGGTTCCACGGGCCGCATCCACCACCCGAACGTCGTAACCATTTACGAATCTGCCCAAGCCGACGATGGCACGCTCTACATCGCCATGGAGTATCTGGAAGGCGAGACCCTGCGCTGGGCCCTCAAGCGGAGGGGGCCGCTTCCCCTGCCGGAAGCTGCGGAAATTCTCCAGCAGGCGGCGAGGGGACTGAACGCCGCTCACAAGCTCGGCATCATTCATCGTGACCTCAAACCCGATAACCTCTTTCTGACGCGCGGCGACGAGGGCGAACTCATCGTGAAGGTGATGGACTTCGGCGTCGCGAAGCTGCGCGAGTCCGGAATGCACACGCAGACCGGCATGGTGCTGGGCACGCCCCCTTATATGTCCTGCGAGCAGGCGTCGGGCATGCGGAGCGACGAGCTGGATGCCCGCTCGGATGTCTATTCGCTGGGCATAGTCGTTTACGAGATGCTCACCGGACGAGTGCCCTTCCATTCCGACACGCCGCTCGGCTATTTGCGAAAGCATATGCTGGAGGAGCCGCCACCGTTCAGGGCTGTCGCCCAGGGCTTGGACGTGCCTCCAAGGGTTGAGAGCGCCGTCATGAAGGCGCTCGCAAAAGACCGCAACCAGCGTTATACCTCGGCGCTCGACTTTGCGCACGCCTTCGTGGCAGGCGCCGTTTCAGCCCCCGCGCCGGAGGTCAGTCAGCCGCTTCCGTCAACAAAGCCCGTTGTCTCCCCCGTCGTGAGGGAATTTGATGCGCCCGTGCCGCGACCCTCGACCACACCCGCCCAGGCCGACATTGCCGTTCAAACTCCGCCACCTGCCCCGCCGGAAAGAATTGCCGAAGTTCCGGCTGCACAGTCGCAAGGGAGCAAGCCCGTAGCGGCAGCAAGCCGCCCGCCGACAGGGGCCAAGGCTCCGCAGTTCCGGCCGGTTTCGGAGCCACTCAGCAAGATGAAGTTCGTCGTCATTGCGGTGGTTGCGCTGATTTTAATCGTTGCAGAGGTCTGATACTTCTGGCCGTAGGCCAATCCACCGGTCAACAGTCCGCAAGGCGGGCTTGGAGCGCCACAGGCGGGGACTGGGCAGCAAGGTCCCGGCGTCGAAACTCCTGCCCCGGCGTCCCACATACTCAGTCCCCCAGCACCGAAAACACAGGTTGCCCAGAGGGCCATCTCTGCGCCTGCTGCGGGAACAGTGAGCGAAAACCCGAAAGACAGGCCGAAGTATGTCTGGGTCCGGCCAGGAACTTTTCTGATGGGCTGCTCGCCGGGAGACAACGAGTGCAACGCTAACGAGAAACCGCCGCATCAGGTGACCATCACGAAGGGTTTTTGGCTGGGGCAGACTGAAGTGACTGTGGGCGCATACAAACGCTTCGTAAGGGCCACGGGGCGGAACATGCCAGATGCTCCAAGCTTCAACAGCGGTTGGGCGACTGACGGCATGCCTATCGTGAATGTGGACTGGAACGACGCACACGACTACTGCACGTGGGCGGGGGCACGGCTGCCCACCGAAGCCGAGTGGGAGTATGCGGCAAGGGCGGGGAGCACTGAGGCGCGATATGGGCCACTCGATGAGATTGCCTGGTATAAAAACAACAGCGGCGAACAGCCGCACAACGTAGCTCAGAAGCACCCCAATGGCTTCGGGCTATACGACATGCTGGGGAACGCGTGGGAGTGGGTGAACGACTGGTACGACGAGAACTATTACCAGCACAGCCCGTCTCAAGACCCTACAGGGGCGACGAGCGTTAATGAGCGTGTTCTGCGTGGCGGGTCCTGGTACGACGATCCCGGGTTCGTCCGCGTGTCGTACCGCGGCTGGGATGGTCCGGGCAACAGGGGCAACGGCGTCGGGTTCCGCTGTGGCGGAGAAGTAGCTGGCCCTTGACCCTTTTTTCCTTTTCCCTTGAGGGCGTACCGGGAGAGTTAGCCCGGTCGAACACATTCTTGGAGCTCTGACGCCGGCCAAGCCTAGCGGCGGTGTCTGAAGGCGATGAATGGCGGAGGGGGGGTGCACTCTTGAATCGCACCGGCTGCCAGACGGCGCGCCATCGTCTGGAGTGAAACCACTGCCGTGGCAAAGGAGGCGCCGAAGCGTATGCTGCTGGCGCTTAGGCTGCTAAATTGAAATCCTCGCTTGCCTAGCCCCTTCCGGTTGCCAAAGGAAACCTACGAAGAACTTGGACGGCCCCACGGGGGAACCGCATTGTATACGTGCTGAGTCGGACGTATAATTTCTTCGGGGCATAAGGTCACAACCGAATTCTTGTAGTTTCGGGCTTTTTGAATTCAAGACTCGAGGAGGAACCTATGGCAACGAGTACCGCTCGCCTGGAAACGCACGTCTCCGTCAGTGCAACGAAGCTTCTTATTAACAATCAATGGGTGGAAAGCGCATCGGGCAAGACATTTCCCACCGTCAACCCGGCTACCGGCGAGGAGATCTGCCGCGTAGCGGAAGCCGCTGCTGCGGATGTGGACAGGGCTGTGCACGCAGCGCGGGAGGCTTTTGAAAAAGGCCCCTGGCGCAAAATGGCGGCCGCCGAACGAGGAAACTTACTTTACAAGCTCGCCGATTTGATCGAGAAAAACGCTGACGAGTTGGCTCGCCTGGAAGCCCTCGACAACGGCAAGCCCTATCGGGTCGCCAGGACGGCCGACCTGCCGCTGACCATCGGCTGCTACCGCTACTACGCGGGTTGGGCGGACAAGATTCAAGGCAAAACCATTCCTGTCGCGGGGAACTATTTCTGTTACACCCGGCATGAGCCCGTGGGGGTGGTGGGCCAAATCATTCCCTGGAATTTTCCACTCCTCATGCAGGCGTGGAAACTGGGGCCGGCGCTGGCAGCGGGTAACACGGTCGTGCTGAAACCGGCAGAGCAGACTCCACTGACTGCTCTGCGCGTGGGCGAACTGATCGTCGAAGCAGGCTTCCCGGCGGGCGTGGTCAACATTCTGCCGGGATACGGTCCGACCGCGGGCGCCGCGATCGCCTGGCACAACGGAGTTGACAAAGTGGCTTTTACCGGGTCCACAGAAGTCGGACACCTCATTATGGAAGCGGCAGCCAAGAGCAACCTGAAGCGCGTGACGCTTGAACTGGGCGGCAAAAGCCCCAACATCGTCTTTGCGGACGCGGATATGGATCAAGCTATTGAAGGCGCCCACTTCGCCCTCTTCTTCAATCAGGGCCAGTGCTGCTGCGCAGGCTCGCGACTTTTTGTAGAAGCCAAAGCTTATGACCAGTTCGTGGAAAAGAGCGTGGCGCGCGCCAAGCAGCGCAAGGTGGGCGACCCCTTCGACCCCACTTCCGAACAGGGTCCCCAAGTGGACGACGTCCAGTTCGAGAAGGTGATGAGCTATATCGTGTCGGGAAAGCAGGAGGGCGCGTCCCTGCTCGCGGGTGGCAGCCGCGTGGGCAATCGCGGCTTCTTTATCGAGCCCACAGTTTTTGCTGATGTCAAGGACGACATGAAGATCGCTAATGAAGAAATCTTCGGACCCGTCATGAGTATTATGAAGTTCAATGACGTCGAGGAAGTTGTGGAACGATCGAACCGCACAGAGTATGGTCTGGCCGCCGCCGTCTGGACTCGCGATATCAGCAAGGCTTATGCCATAGCCAACAGCGTGCGGGCCGGAACGGTGTGGGTGAATTGCTACGACGTCTTCGACGCCGCGGCGCCTTTCGGGGGATTCAAGCAGTCGGGCATCGGACGGGAACTGGGCGAGTATGGCCTCCAGCAATACACAGAGGTCAAGACCGTCACCGTGAAGCTGCCAGACTAATTGAAAAAAGGTCCAGAGTTCTAATTCCGGAGTTCGAAATAAGAAGGCTTGGGCGGAATTCACGGGGCCAGGGGGTCAGCCTGTCTGCTCTTCGCCGGCTGCTCCACCACTCTCATTCCGCCGCGCCACCGGCTTATTTCTTCCTACTTCTAACCAGGAAAGCCCGTCCGGCGAAAAGGCTGGGCAGCTAGCCGAGGCGACCTCCAAGCAAGGGTTGTGGTTGCAGACGGCCTTTGAAATCGCTTACAGTTTTGGGTGGAGGAAGGGAGAGATATTCGCCTTGAAGGTACGCCAGTTCGAACCCCACAACGATGCCCTCCACGAATTGAGGCGACCAGGGGTCAGAAATAGGCGCCGACTGGGCATCTCCGAAAGCGTGGCGATGAAGGTATCCGGCCATCGCACACCGAGCATGTTTCGCCGCTGCGAAATCGTCGATGAGTCCGACCTTCAAGCCGTGGCGAAGAAGCATGCCGCCAAGGCCAAGAAAATGGAGAGGGACAAAGAGAATACAACGCCCATACGAAGGGAGCCTCAAACAGCCATACAGGGTATTAACACTTCGGCAATAAAGTAGTTAAAGTGTGGGCGTGTAGCTCAGGTGGATAGAGCAACGGATTTCTAATCCTTTTAGGATGTTCGAACGACACTCAAACCATTGAATTTACAGGACCGCCGAGCCCGACAAGTAGGCAGAATATGGTTGTTTTTGCGCTTATCTGTGACCCAAACTGTGACTCACATTCTGGAGCGAGGTTGATTGCACACTCGTAGTCCCCTGTGGTCCGCTATTAATCGATGCGGCCCGATTCACAGACTCAAGTGTCCAAAACCTTGGGGGTGTGCAATCCTCTCCCGTCACCTGCACCGGAACTGGATACTCTGTTGTACGCCACGAGGTTCCTGGACACGTAGTGGCCTGGGATTTGAGGAGCTCTCTCTGACGTCCCGATCAGTGGCACGCCTTCAAGACCTCGTTGAATCCTGCTCCCCGCCGCAGTTGAGTGCCGGCAGTGTGCACCGGCCGACAAAAGCCTGGCAACGCAAACGCCACAGTCATCCCGTTTTCCGGGAAGGGCGTTATCGTTCCCAACCCGGCCGGTTGTCCACTCAGCATGGTTTCTGAGCGCCGTCAAGAATGCACTGGAAGGGCTCGGATGGGGTAAACTTACGCCAGCCCTTGTTGCCTGGTTGTGAGGCGACGTTGATTAGGGGGCGGCACCGGCATGGCGATAATGTTGCCATGCCTGTCGATTAGTGAAACAAGGTCGAAAGTGAAGTGCTGATCAGTTGTCGTGAAAACCAAATCGGCGACTTTCGGGTCACTCGGTGCAATCGCGAGATTTGGGGCCCTATTTGTTGCCTGGATTCGGGAGCATGAAATTTCGGACTTGGCCATCCAAGTCATTGCACGCGCTCGAGAATTGCCGAAGTGTGCGCACCGTCGGCGGGAAACCATCGAATTCATCCACAGACATGCCGTCTTCGGCGTAGGCGCGGCGAAAGTCTGGAAATTTCTGCAGGAGCTCGTGGACGATCCTCGGCTCCACCGGATTGTGAATTCTTTCCGCGATGGTGATGTCGCTTGCGTTGTAACGCAATTGCCAAGCGTACGGCGGCGAGATCACCACATCCCCGCCTATGAACTCGCTCCAGTGCATGTGATTCCGAAAGGCCGCCGAGAGCAGGCGGATGCGGTAGCCGCGCTGCCGGAAGATTGCATAAGCCTTCTTGAACACGGCTACGCCTGCCCATTCCAGAAACCCTGGGTCAACAGTTATGCTGTCTTTGTCCGCCGCCACTTTCAGCCAATCGTCCAGTCTGCCGACCATGATGGTGCAGACGGGGCCCATGGTGGAGATGTCCGCGCCCTCCCTCTCTCTCCTAGCCAGCCCGCGCTCGACGGCCTCGGCCACCGTGAGGCATTGCGGGAGCGAAAAACAGACAGTCGCGTTGATGCTGATGCCCCTATAAGTAGCCTCCTCAATCGCGGGAATACCGGCGCGGGTCACGGGTATCTTCACGATCATATTCGGTCCGAGTGCGTGGAATCGGGCTGCCTGCTCCAGGATTGCCCTCGTGTCGCGATAGAATCGCGGATCGGTCTGGATGGACAACCTCCCGTTTTTCCCGCGGCATCGGTCGAAAACAGGCTTGAGGAGTTCTGCGCCCTTCACGGAGATTTCCTCGACGAGCCTCCAGCCGATCTGGCCCTCGGTGGCGGTTGGCATCTCCTCGATGAGCTGCTGAATGCGTCCCTTCCAGAGATGCATCTCCTTTTTCAGCACATCGAGCACGATGACGGGGTTACACGTTGCTCCCACCGCCCCGTGCTCCATGGAATAGGTCAATTCCTGGACTGAAGCCGAATCGTTCCACAGGCAGGTTGCAGTGGTCTGAGTCATTTCGTGGAGCCGACTCTTAAACGCTAACAATCTTGTCATGCTTTTATCCTCGTGGTGAAGTCTGGTCGGCGGGACCAACCGGGAAATGCGGCCCGAGCGGCAAGCACTGCCGTTGCGGTAGGGACGCCGGTTGCCCAGCGCCCCCCGCACAGATCCGTACAAGCAGTGCTACCGCATACGGCTCCTACCGCAGATGCTTGGCGTCAAACCGCAAGTGGGGATAGGGATGGAGAACCT